>Ga0070671_100003216_pt1 | contig 12735 bp, 7 predicted proteins | sample KBSS73metaG_FD_65341 | JGI IMG/M metagenome (GOLD analysis project Ga0070671, IMG submission 65341) | Switchgrass rhizosphere microbial communities from Kellogg Biological Station, Michigan, USA - KBS S7-3 metaG | ecosystem: Host-associated > Plants > Roots > Rhizosphere > Soil ...
CGACCACGCTCACCCTGAGCGTCGAGCAGTCGGTGCTCCGCCAGCAGTTCGCCACGCTCGCCGTCGGTGCGCCGCAGCCTGGCCAGCGTTACGCCACGGTCGTCGACGACGTCGCGCGCGCTTCGAATCACAACACAGGAATGCTCGCGCAGGCGAGCACCGCATGGCGCGACGCGCTGTTCCTCACCGGCGGACTTCGGCTCGAGCGCAACGACGCCTTCTCCGGCGACGACCGCTATCCCGTGCTGCCGCTGCTCGGCGCGTCCTTCGTGCGCACGATCGGACCGATCGAGTTGAAGCTGCGCAGCTCGTACGGCAAGGGAATCCGTCCGCCATCCACGACCGTTCGCGGCACGTGGGGTGAGTACGGACCCGCGATGGGCACGCAGATGGGGCTCGATCCCGAGGTGCAGACCGGCATCGAGAGCGGCATCGAGTTGTACGCCGGCAACATGTTCTCTTTCCAGACGACGCGCTTCGATCAGCGCGCGACGGGGCTGATCCAGAACGTCGCCGTCGCCGTGGACACGCAGCTGCGGAGCGGCACTGCCGAGCGTCGCATCCGCTTCCAGCTCGAGAACGTCGGCGAGATCACGAACCGCGGGTGGGAGATGCAGGCCGCGCTGCGTCGTGGTGCCCTGGGCGTGATGGGAACGTTCACGACGGTCGACAGCCGCGTACGCGCCGTGGCTGACGGCTATCTCGGTGACCTGCGCCCCGGCGATCGGATGCTCGCCGTGCCGGCGCGCACCGCGAGCCTCGGCGCGAGCTGGGTGGGCCGAGGCTGGTCGACGGCACTGACGGCAACTCGCGCCACCGACTGGATCAACTACGACCGCGTCGCGCTGGCGCGTGCGTACACGAGCACCGACGGTGCGGAGCAGCGCGCGGTGACGGGCTGGCGCCTCCGGAACTTCTGGCGCACGTACGACGGCGACACGCATCTGCGCCTCTCGGCGTCGCGCGACATCAGCCGAGGGCTGGAGCTGCTTCTCGTCGGTGACAACCTGCTCGGCGGTCAGCTTGGCGAGCCGGACAACCTCACGATCCGTCAGGGGCGCACGATCACCGGTGGGCTGCGCGCGTCGTTCTGAACCGCGCCGCCGCACGCCGGTGCGGCACTTGCCGCCTGCTCTCGAGCGACGCAGGTTGACGATCAGTTCCGTCCGATGATCCTAGTCGGTCGCTCGCGCAGCCGAGGCGAGTGACCGGGAGACGATGAGTGGCCGCACGACCAGGATCGCTCGACCTGCCGCACCGCGCGTACATCGAAGCGCTCGCCGACGAACCGGAAGGCAGCCCGGCCTGGCACGCGATCGTCGCCGGCTACGCGGCGTTGCAGCTCTTCGAGAGCTGGATGGACGGCGGCGTCGGCCTCACCGCGCCGAGCATGCTCGACGTGCGGCGCGTCCGACGGTACGTCGAGGCCGTCCCCGAGCGGCATCCGGGCCGTCGCTGTCTCGCGCATCTAGTCGATTCCATCGAAGCCGCGACGGCCGACGCGCACAACGCGCCCGGGACCGAACCGCGGGGGATGCAGCGCGCCGAGGTCGGTCGCGTGCTCGCCGCGTACGCGAAGCTCCTGCAGTACGATGCGCTGTGGGGCCTCGCCGCCGACGTGCACGGCACGATCGTCGAGTTCGCGCAGCGTACGAACGACGTCCCGCGCATGCTCGACGCGATGCTGATGCGCGGGTACAGCCTGCGCATGCAGGGGCGCTTCGACGAGGCCACCGATGCCTATGCGGCGTTGCGCGCCGCCGCCACCGCGGCGAACGACGAGCGATATCGGCTGGAGAGCCACCTGTCCGACGCGAAGGTCGCGATGGACCGCGGGAACCTCCCGCTCGCGCGCGACCTGCTCGATCGGACGATCACCGAAGGGCGGCGCGCCGAGTGCATCCCGATCGTCGCCAAGGGGCTCGCCGACCGCGCGCGCATCGCCCTCGCGCAGCACGATCACGACCTCGCCCTCGCCTGCCTGTACGAGGCACTCGAGCTTGCGCCCGACCCGCTCGGCCGCGAGCGCATCCTCAGCAACATCGCGCTCGCATTCGCGCAGATGGGGTTGCGGGACGCCGCTCGGGACGCCGCGTTGCTCGTCGTCGCGACGGCACAGGATCGCAGCACGCGTCTCACCGCGCTCGTGAATCTCATGGAGCTCGCGGTCCAGGACGGCCGCGAGCTCGTCTTCGAGCAGTACCGGCGGGATCTCGCAGGCGAGGAGCTGACCCCGTACCTGGAAGTGACCTATCTCGAAGTCTGTGTCGCGGGGTTCCGTGCGTTCGGTCGCCACGGCGAGGCGCAGCAGACGGCGGAGCGCATGCTGCAAGTCGCGGAACGCCACGGCCTCAACGAGTTCGTGCTCAAGGCCGAAGCGCTCGTACGCGACTCCGTCACCGCGCCGCACGCGCCGGTCGCGTCCGAGCGGTCGCCCACGGCGCGGGCGATGACGATCGCGCGGGCGATCACCGACATGCGGATCGCGGCCGGACTGCCCGACTAGCGCATCACCGGCAGCGTCCCTCGCTCAGGATGTAGCCGCCCTTGCAGGTGCTCGGTTCCACGACGCTTTCGCGGGACGTCGATGGTGCGAGCGTCGGCTGTCGAGGTGCGGTGACTGAGTCCGCGCAGGCGGTGAGCGACGAGGATGCGACGACGAGCGCGACGACGGCGAGGGCGCGACGGGACATGACAGCCTCCGAGTAGGCGCCGTCCTCCACTGGACGGCCGCTGTCTCAGATGGTCGGCACACAGGCTCCGCGACTTGAACCGCGGCCCCGAGCTCTGATACGGGGAGCGCCCTCCGCTCGTCGTGAGGCGAAGGGGGCAGGCCCGGCGATCGGCCGGCCGGCCCCGCACGTCCCGACCACCGACATGCCGACGATCCTCCGGCGCGCACTGGCTCGTCCCCGCTGGCACCTCGCCCTCGAGGCGTGGGCGGCCGTCGTCGTGCTCGCGGCGCTCTGGCAGATCGTCGGCAAGCTGCACGTCTACCAGTGGGACGTGATGGTCTACTGGTGGGGCGGTCGCGCATTCGCGCACGGCGTGTCGCCGTACGGGCCGATCCCCCGGCAGCCGGAGTACCTCCACTTCGTCTACCCGCCGCTCGTCGCCGCGCTGTTCGCGCCGCTCTCGGTGCTGAACGTCAGCGCGGCGAAGGTATCGTGGCTCGTGCTCAAGCTCGCCGCGTTCGTCGGGACGGTGCGGCTCTGGCAGCGCCGCATCACCGTTACGCAGGACGTGGTGCCGGCGCTCTTCTACTTCACCTTCGCGTTCGGCTCCGCCGCGCTCGTCGACTTCACCTCGGGCAACATCGCCATCTTCGAGCAGCTCCTGCTGTGGATGGGATTCGCCTCGCTCCTGTCGGGCCGCTCGTGGACGTTCGCGCTGCTCGTCGTCGTCGCGGCGCAGGCCAAGCTCACCCCGGTGTTCTTCCTCGGCCTGCTGCTCGTGATCGACGAGCGGCCGAGATGGGCGCCCTTCTTCGGCGGCTCACTGCTGTTCGCGATGTGCGTCGGCGCGAACGCGATCGTGCTCCCCGATCAATCGCGCGAGTTCCTCGCCAGCATCTCGGCGCTCGGGGAACGTGGCTGGGGCGATCCGTCCACGCTGGGCGTGATGGAGGATCTCGTCGATCAGCTGCGCGGGCTTCGTCTTCCCCTCCCCGCGGTGACGGCGCACCTGCTCTATCTCACCGCGATCGCGACCGTCGTCGCGCTCACCGTCCGCTGGTGGCGCACGAGGCTGGCGGCGGCGGCGCACGATCCGCTGCTCACCGTGCTCGTCACCATCGCCGTGTACGCGCTCGTGATGCCGCGCATGAAGGACTACTCGTACGTGGCGCTGCTGCCGGTAGGCTGGTACGTGCTCGCGATCCGTCGTGAGCTGACGGCGTCGCTCGCCGTGCTCGCCGTGCTCGTCCCGCGTCCGCTGCCGCAGCTCAAGCTGTGGCTTCCGATGGTGCCGCAGGTCTACACGTACGCGCCACTGATCGCCGCGCTGGTGCTCTGGAGCATGCTCACGACGATTCCCGCTTCGTCGGCCGAGTCGCGCGCGACGCCCTCGCGCGACGCGGAAGACGTCGAGCCGGAGCTCGCCGTCAGCGCAGCGTGACGCGCATCGCGAGACCGTCGGCGAGCGGGACCAGTCCGGCGCTGAACCGCTGCTCCCGCGCGTTCACTCGCCGCGCGTGCAGGAACGCCTCGATCGCCGTCGTGCCCGCGATCGCGCCGGCCACCGCGAGCCCCGGCACGAGATTCGGATGTCCCGTCTCGGTCCGCGTGTCGATGAAGGGAGGGAGTGGATTGCCGAACGGATCCGTCGGATTCACCACGAACTGCTTCGTCACCGGGCCGCTCTTCAGCGCGTAGGCCACCGCGCCGCCCGCCGCGACGAGCGTGAGCACGCCGAACACGCGCCGGCCCGTGTACATCTGACCGGCGCCGGGGATGACGAGACCGAGCGTCAGCGCCGCGGACGGTGACAGCGGTCCTCCGCGCAGCCCGTTGATGCGCGCGATCACCGTCTGACGGTCCTCGGCTTCCGGTCGAAGCCGCAGATACTGCTGCAGGTCGGCGATGGCCTGCTCGCGCCGCCCGCGCACGACCTTCGTCAGCGCGCGATTGTAGTACGCGTCCGCCCAATCCGGCTGGACCGCGATGGCGTTGCTGAACGCCCCCTCCGCTTCCGCGTAGCGTCCGGCCTCGTAGGCGGTCACGCCCGTTCGGAACGGGGCCAGGATCCGGTCCGGCACGCCCGCCTGCCTGCTGGGCGCCAGTCCGGTGAGCCGCTCGCGCGCTTCGGCCGCTTCGGGAGCGTTCGGCGCGAGCGCGAGGAACCGGCAGTACGCCGCCGCGGCATCGTCGTTGGCGCCGACGGCCTCCTGCGCGCGCGCGAGCTGGTACGTGAGATCGGGGTTCGCCGGATCGAGCGTCGCCGCCTGGCGCAGCTGGTCACGCGCCGCGGTGCGGTCTCCGAGGATCGCCGACTGCTGCGCGCGCTGCGCGAGCTCGCGCGCCTGCCGGCGCTGAGCCGCCGTCGGTGAGGGCGGGGTCGCAGCGGTCGATGCGCAGACCGGCCGCTGCGCGACCACCGGCAGCCCACGCTTCAACGGCGGACGGCCCTGCCCCTGCGCGATCACCGTCCAGAGCGGAGTCGCGAGCAACAGGAGCCATGCCCGCGCTGTCCTCGTCACGGCGACACGGTGAGCGTGGCCGATCCGTTGATGCCCGAGATCGTTGCGGTGACGGTGCCGGTTCCGCTCGTCGTGACGTTCTTCCCCTTCACCGACGTCGTCGCCGCGGAGTTCGCGCCCGTGGAGGTCACGCTCGACGACGGTGACACCGTGACCTGGCCGAAGGCGGTCCACGAGACGGTTCGTCCCTGAAGCGGTCGCTGGCTCGCGTCGTAGACCACGGCGCTCGCGTTGGTCGTAGCGTTCGCCTTGATCGAGCTGGAGCCGACCGTGACGACCACGCTGGCCACCTGGCCCTGCGTCACGGTGATCGTCGACGTCGCCGTCTTCCCGCTGGTCGTCGCCGTGATCGTCGCCTGCCCCGCGACGCCGCCCGTGACGGTCACGCTCTGGCCGGTGGCAGCCGACAGGATCGCGATCTTGTCGTCGCTGCTCGTCCACGTGATCGTCTGTCCGTCGATCGGAACGCCGCCGGCGTCCTTCACGGTCGCGGTGAGGGCGGTACCGACGTTCTGCACGATCGACGTCGAGCCAGGTGCCACGGTGACCGACGCCACCACTGGCAGCGCGGTCAGCGTCGTCGAGCCGCTCACCCCGCCGCTCGTCGCCGTGATCGTCGTCGTTCCGCGGGCCAGCGCCGTCGCGAGACCCGTGTTCGCGTCGATCGACGCCACCTGCGGATTGCTGGAGCTCCACGTGATCGGTCGGTCCGTCACGGGCGCGTCGTTCACGTCGATGACGCTCGCCGAGAACTGCTGCTTCTTCCCGACGTCGATCGAAGGATTGGCCGGCGCGACGGCGACGCTCTTCACCGGCGCCGGCGTCACCGTCACCGTCGCCGACCCGCTCTTCCCCTCGCTCGTCGCGGTGGCGGTGACCGTACCCGCGGATCGGCCCGTGACCTCTCCCGTACTGGAGTTGATCGTGGCGACCGTGTTGTTCGGCATGCTCCACGTCACGACCCGGTCCGTGACGACCACTCCTCTCGTGTCCCGGACGGTGGCCGTGAGCTGCACCTTCGCCCCGGCGACGACGGTCGCGGGTGCGACCGTGACGCTCGACACCGGAGCGTTGGCGACACTCACCGTCGCCGAGCCGCTCACACCGTCGACCGTGGCGGTGACCTTGGCCGATCCGCGGCCGACCGCGGTCACCTCACCGCCGAACACGGTGGCGACCTGCGTGTTGTCGCTCGACCAGATCGCTGTCCTTTCCTCCAGCACGGCGCCGCTCGCGTCCGCCGCCGTCGCGGCGAGGTGCTGCTTGTCGCCGTTCACCATCGACATGGAGCTGGGCGTGACGGTCACCGTCTTCACCGCGCCCGGCGAGATGGTGAACTGCGAGGTTCCACTCTTCCCCTCGGCGGTCGCCGTGATCGTCGCCGTGCCCTTCGCGTTGGCCGTGACGAGGCCGTTCGCATCCACGGTGGCGACGCCGGCATTGCTCGTCGTCCACGTCATGGCGCGGCCCGTGAGCTCGTTCTGTCCTGCGTCGTACGCCTTCGCGATGAGCTGCGTCGTGCCGCCGATGCCGGCGTTCACGGAGCTCGGCACCACCGCGACGCTCGCCACCGGCGTGCGCTGCACCGTCACCGTCGCGATGCCCGATTTGCCGCGAGCGCTGGCGGCGACCTGAGTCGTCCCGAGCCCGACCGCGGTCACGACACCCGCGGGGGACACGCTCGCGACGGCCGCGTTCTCCACGGTCCACGTCACCGAGGCATCCGGGACGAGCTCACCTGCTGCGTTCCGCACCAGCGCCTGGAGCGGGAGCTGCGCATTGAGCGAGAGCGTCGGCGCCGACGGGCTCACGACGATGTCCGCGACCTCTGGAGTCGCGTCCGGTTGCGTGCTACCGCATGACCAGCTCGCGAGTGCCGTGAATACCGCGAGGGTACGCCGAAATCCCAACATAGATCCACTCCTCACCGACAATAGCCCTCACCTCAACCACCGGGGCGCTCGACGTACACCGGTCGCGTGCGGTGCGTCCGCGTGCCATCCCCGAGCTGCCCGTCGCTGTTGTAGCCCCAGCAGAATGCCTCTCCGGACACCGTCGTCCCGCAGGTGTGCGAGCCGAACGCTCTGACGCTCGTGAAGGTGTGCCCACCAGCCACCCGTACCGGCTGACCGCTGTCGGTCGTGCCGCCATTACCGAGCTGTCCGTACGTGTTCCGTCCCCAACACCACGCCTCGCCATCGCTGGCCACGGCGCAGGTGTGTACTGCGCCCGCGGCGATCGACACGAACTGCTCGTCGGTACGCACGCGCACCGGCGTCGAACGGGGCGACGTGCTGCCGTCACCCAGCTCACCACTGGCGTTGCGCCCCCAGCAATAGGCTTCGCCGCTCGGAGTGACGCCGCACGCGTGTGCGCTCCCCGCGGTGATCGCCTGGAAAACGATACCACCCTGCACCGGCGACGGCTGCCGGCGATTCCCCGTCGTGCCGTCGCCGAGCTGTCCTGCCGAATTGTCGCCCCAGCACCACGCCTTTCCACCCTCGGCGAGGCCGCAGGTGAAGTTCCACCCCACGTCGAGGCTCACGAACCGCTGTGCGCCGAGCACGGCGACTGGCCACGACCGGTCGACCGAACCGCCGTCTCCCAACTGCCCGTGTGCGTCCGATCCCCAGCATAAGGCGGACCCATCCTTGGTCAGCCCGCACGTGTGTGCTGCTCCGGCCGCTATAGCGCGAAATACATACCCCGACGACGAACGGACCGGCGTTCCGCGCGCCGTCTGCGTCCGGTCGCCGAGCTGGCCATGATCGTTCTCTCCCCAGCACCAGAGCGCGCCGCTGCGATCGATCGCGCAGCTGTGCGCCAGCCCTGGCGCGATGGCCGTGAATCGTAGATCCGCACCCACGGCGGAAGGTGCCGACAGGCGGTTGCCGCCGGCGACGCCGAGCTGACCCTGATCGTTGCCTCCCCAGCAGAACGCCCGACCATCCGCCGCGACGAGGCACGTGTGGAGCCCGCCGGCGACGACGCTCACACGTGAGCGGCTCGGCGGTGGTCCGATCGCGGCCGCGACCGACATCGACGGGGGAACCTTAGCCGTCGTTGTCGGCTGCGCCGGTGCCGGAGCCGGTGCGCTGACGGTGGGCGGCTTGCGCGTGGCGGGCGCCGTCGGTGACGCCTTGGGAGGCTTCGTTTCGAGCTCCACACCCACCGGCGCGTCGGGTGCGAGGGTGTCGCTCGCCGCCGTCGTGTCGTCGTCGGGCGCGATCGCCGTCGCCACGGAAAGAGAATCGGGAAGCGCGCCCGGTCCCGTACCGACGGCGAGCGAATCCATGAACGACACCGGATTGCCTGCCTGGCGAGTCACGTCGCCCGAAGCGGTCGCGCGCGTCGGACGCGTCGCGACGACGCTCACCGGCGCGTCCGATCGCCCTTCGACGAGCGGCGCTACCACACTAAGCGCCAACACGCCGACGATCGCGGCGGCGACCACCGCCATCTGGCGGCGCGACAGGGGGAAGCGTCGCGGCGGCGGCACCTCGTCCAGCTCGTCGGGGGTGAAGTACGCGCCGACGAAGCTCGGCTCGAACCCGCGAGCGCCGTCGTGGACGACGGGTGGCATGGGTGCGGGCGGCTGCTCCGTGAGCTCAGCCGGAAGTGCCGCGGGCGGGATCGGGACGATGCCGACGGCTGGGCTCTCGGGAGCCGACGCCGGCCGCGCGAAGCGGAGCGTCTCCGAGCTGACCGGGACGTGCGCCTGGGCGCGCCGCGTCGGAGCCGCGCCGTCGAGCGCGTCGATCAGCTCGTCCATGCTCTGCCAGCGGGCCGACGGCTCCTTCTCCATCGCTCCGGCGATCGCGTCCGAGAGCTGGTCGGAGATATCCGGGCGCAGCTCCCGCACGTCGGGGAGCTCGTGGTGGCGCTGATGGTACAGCACCGCGTAGAGACTCTCCCCCTCCCAGGGGCGATGGCCGGAGAACATCTCCCACGCCACGAGCCCGAGGCTGTACACGTCCGCGCGACCGTCCAGGTTGTCCCCGTCGATCTGCTCCGGCGCCATGTAGGACGGCGTGCCGATCGCCACGCCGTGCATCGTGAGCTGCGTGTCGCCCGACATCGAGCGCGCCACCCCGAAGTCGGCGAGCAGCGCCTTGCCGTCGGCATCGATGAAGATGTTCTCGGGCTTCACGTCGCGATGGACGATGCCCATCCGGTGCGCCGCCGCCAGCGCGGAGGCGACCTGTCTCAGCACGCTCACGGCGAAGTCCGCCGACAAGGGCTGCTCCTGCTGGATCACCTGCTTCAGCGTGCGCCCGTCGATGTGCGCCATCACGAGCGCGATGCCGCCGGCGCCGAGATCCATCACCCGGTGCACGCCGACGACGTTCGGATGATTGAGCTGCGTGACGAAGCGCGCTTCGCGGGCGAAGCGCGCGACCGCTTCCTCGTCCTCCACGTACTTGGGACGAATCAGCTTGATCGCGACCTCTTCACCCGTCGCGCGATCGCGCGCCAGGTAGACGATGGCAGTCCCCCCACGCCCGATCTCCCCGAGTATCCAATACTCGGGTTCGAGCGCGGTGAGCGCCGTCGGAGTCCGCTCGCTGCTCATTGCCGGATGTCGGACGGGAAAGGGGGCAGCATCCGCCTCCGGCCAAAGGTCACTGCGCGTGGAATCGCAGCACGACCTCGCCCAGCTCGATGCGGTCGCCGTCGGCGAGCTGACGCTCCCCGTCGAGGTTCGTCAGCTCCTGGTCGTTCACTACTACCGGGTTGGTCTGGGAAAGATTCGCGACCATCCACTTTCCGCCAGAGTAAGCGAGCCGAGCATGCTGCCGGCTGACCGTGCTCGAGTTGAGCGCGACGTGCTGTGGCGACCTCCCGGGATTGCGCCCCAGGATCAGATGAGGCTGCTGGCCGGCCACGCGGACGAAGCGAATCTCCTGGTGCCGGGTGTCGCCGGACAGCACTTCGAGATGGCCGGGCAGAAGCTGGACGACCTCGTCCGTCGGGCGGACGAAGCGCACCGTCTCACTCGTCGCGGGAACCTGATCGCCGTCCATCGACATCGGAATCTCGACCGAGCGCTCGCCGCCGGGCCGATATTGAGGCGCGACGACAGGCGGCGCAAAGCTCGACTCCACCCTGGGTTCGACGGTCTGCACCGGCGGCCCCGACATGTCTCGAGGCGGCGACATGGTGGCTTCCCACGCAATCCCCCTGTTCATCGGGAAGACGAGTGGGATGGGGGTATAGGCCGTGCGCTGGCCGGCGCGCCACCTCGTGATGGACACCGCGGCCACGACGGCCACTGCAAGCACCAGGATGACGAAAAGGATCACGACGGGGACGGGATGAGAGTTGCTTCCTTCACAACACTGGCGGCCTCCACCAGAAAGGCAAGAGGTGTTCCCTGGATCGCGTCCGGATACACCCGAACGCCCGCTCGGGTGCTCTTCCCTCCGCACGGGAGCGCGCAGTCGAGCTCGCTTGCTGACTGGCTGAGCTTCGCGCGCTTCGTGGGGCCTCTGGCCTGCGAAAATCCGGCCGCCGCCCTCCGCCTGCGGCGACTCTGGCTCGCCTCCCCTGGTCGGTGATCGAGGTCGGAACCTCCGGCTGGAGCTACCGCCATTGGGAGGGCGTGCTCTACCCTCACGACCTGCCCCCGCGCCAGCGTCTCGACCACTACCTCGCCCGCTATCGCACGGTCGAGCTGAATGCAAGCTACTATCGCTGGCCCGCGGATGCCGCGTTCGCGCGCTGGCGGCGTCGACTTCCAGCGGGGTTCGTGTTCGCCGTGAAGGCTCCACGCGGTCTCACGCACCAGCGGCGGCTGTATGGGCCGGAGCGCTGGATCGAACGAATCCGCGGAGGCATGGCGCGACTGGCGCCGGTGCGCGGCATCCTGCTCGTGCAGCTCTCGCCGCGCTTCGAGATCGACCTCGCTCGGCTCGAATACTTTCTCGGCCATCTGCCGAACGACCTGCAGGTCGCCGTCGAGATGCGGCACCCGAGCTGGCACCAGGAGGCCACGTTTCAGGTCCTCGAGCGTCATCGCGCGGCGTACTGCGTGATGAGCGGCGCCAACCTTCCCTGCGTCCTCCGCGCCACCTCGCCGCTCGTGTACGCCCGGCTCCACGGCCCCGACCAGAGCTCCCTCTACGGCGGCTCGTACTCCGACGACGACCTTCGATGGTGGGCCGACCGCATCCGCGAATGGGAGGGGCAGAACCGCGAGGTGTTCGTCTACTTCAACAACGACGGCGGCGGCAATGCGGTGCGCAACGCCGACCGGCTGCGCGAGCTCCTCGAGAGGTGACCGCGCTACCTCGCCTAGAAGAGCTGCAGGCTGACCGGCTCCGGCCGGTCGATCCACTTCGTGATCACGGCTCGCACGCGTGTCACCGGCGCACCGTCCGGCAGCCGGTCGAGCTTCGCGTAGCCGATCGTGCTTCCCGTGGCCAGCTCCTCCCATCGCCCGGCCCGTAACCCCTCGATGCGGTACGATGCGACGCGCTGGCCACGCGTGATGTCCTCGGCCAGACGCGCGATTCTCGGCCGGGTGGGCCGCTGCAGCTCCCATTCGAACCGCGCTTCACGTTCGCGGGACGCACGCGGCCCCACCCGCCGCATCTCGATTGGCGCGCCGAACAAGTCGTCGCGACGCGAGCGAAAGCCGGCCAGCCGCGACGCGTCCACGGAGTGAATGAGCCCGTCCCGCGTCGGTGGGACGTTCAGCAGCAGCTTGGAGTTCCGTCCGACCGAAGTGAAGTAGAGCTCGACCAGATTGTCGATCGTGCGCACTTTCTCGTCCTGGGCGGGGTGGTAGAACCAGCCGGGACGGATGGACACGTCGACTTCGGCCGGTCGCCAGGCACTGCCGGACTCGTTTCCATGCTGGAGCGCCGCCTCGATACCGGCCCCGCTCTGCCCCGGATAGGTGACGATCTTCGGATCGACCGTCGACCAGTTCGGATCGCCCGCGACGCCTCGCTCGTTCCCGCACCACCGCACGTCCGGACCCGCGTCGGAGAAGATCACCGCCCCGGGCTGCAACCGCCGAACGATCCCGAAGACCCGAGGCCAGTCGTAGACCTGGCGGCGACCGTTCGGCCCCTCGCCGTTGGCGCCGTCGAACCACACCTCGGTGATCTTGCCGTAGCGGGTGAGGAGCTCCGTGAGCTGGGCGGCGTAGACGTCGTTGTACGCCGGGGAGTCGCCGTACGTGGGATGGTTCCGGTCCCACGGCGAGAGATAGAGGCCGGCACGAAGGCCCTCCGCCGAGCAGGCATCGACGAACTCACGAACGACGTCGCCTCCGCCGCCGCGCCACGGACTTCTCGCAACGGAATGTTTCGTCGTCGCCGTCGGCCAGAGGCAGAAGCCGTCATGGTGCTTGGCCGTGAGGATCATGGCGCGGAACCCCGCGTCCTTGGCGGTTCGCGCCCACTGCCGCGCATCGAGGCGCGCCGGATCGAAGATCGCCGGAGCCTCCTTCCCGTCCCCCCATTCGCGGTCCGTGAAGGTGTTGACCCCGAAGTGCAGGAACATCGCGAGCTCGTCGCGCTGCCAGGCGA
>Ga0070671_100003218_pt1 | contig 12731 bp, 18 predicted proteins | sample KBSS73metaG_FD_65341 | JGI IMG/M metagenome (GOLD analysis project Ga0070671, IMG submission 65341) | Switchgrass rhizosphere microbial communities from Kellogg Biological Station, Michigan, USA - KBS S7-3 metaG | ecosystem: Host-associated > Plants > Roots > Rhizosphere > Soil ...
ACCTCTGGAGCGGGCGCGGGTGCCGGCTCGCCCACCTCAGGGCTCTTGTCGGGCGCGGCCAGGCTGTTCGGGTCCGGCGAGGTCGAGGTCTCGCCCACCTCGTCGCTCAGGGTCACGGAAATGCGCTCGGGCGGGCGCACCACGTCGCGCTTGCCGGGGCTGAACAGCAGCGCCGCCAGCACCGCCGCGTGCAGCGCGACGGCAACGGTAAGGCCGATGCTCTCGTCCTTGCGCCAGATGCGCTTCGCGGTTCGCCTCTGGGCGGTGGATGCCATGGCCGAGAACCTCGCCGTCCGCGCCTTAACCGCCGCTGACGTCGGTGACGAGCGAGATCGAGGTGAAGCCTGCGCGGTTCAGCTCGCCCATCACGTCCATCACCCGTCCGTAGTCAAGCGCCTTGTCGGCGCGCAGCGTCACCAGCGGCGGCTTGCCGTCCGCGCCCGGAGGCACCGCGGCCAGCCGGTCGGGCAGCTCACCGGGGGCGAGCGCCTCGGTCTCGAGGAAGACGGTGCCATCGCGGCGCAGGGTGATCGTCACTTGCCCCTGCTCTTCGCTCATCGCCTTGGCGCGGCTCTCGGGCAGCTCGATCGGCACTGCGGCCTTGAGCAGCGGCGCGGTGACCATGAAGATGATCAGCAGCACCAGCATGACGTCGACCAGCGGCGTCACGTTGATTTCGGCCATCGGAGTGCGCCCCCGGCGCCCTCCCCGGCCCCGCCCGTGCAGCCCTATCGCCATCAACGCTGCTCCAGCTGGCGGGTCAGCGCGGCGTGGAGGCGGTCGGCGAAACGCTGCATGCGCGCCTCGAACCCGTTCACCCGGTGCGAGAAGCGGTTGTAGGCGATGACCGCTGGGATCGCCGCGAAGAGCCCGATGGCGGTCGCGAACAGCGCTTCGGAGATGCCCGGCGCCACCACCGCCAGCGACGAATTCTGCTGCTGGCCGATCTGGAAGAAGCTGTTCATGATGCCCCAGACAGTGCCGAACAGGCCGACGAACGGCGCCACCGAGCCGACCGTCGCCAGGAAGTTGAGCCGGTCGGACAGCATGTCCGCCTCCTCGCTCACCGCCGAGTTCATGGCCATGGCGATGCGCTGGCGGGCACCCTCGGCATCGCCGCGCGCGCCGGTTGCGTTGCGCCGCCATTCGGCGAGGCCCGCGACCGCGACCTTGCCCATCGGCACGTCGCCGCGGCGGCGTTCCTTCTGGTAGGTCTCGAAGTTCTCGGCTTCCCAGAAGCCGTCCTCGTACTCGGCGCAGCGGCGATTGACGCTGCCCATCCGCAGCGTGAAGGTGACGATGATCGTCCACACCCAGACACTCGCCAGGATCAGCCCGGCCATGATCGCCTGCACCACGATGTCGGCGCTCAGGAACAGCTTGATCGGGTTCAGGTGCGCCGAACTGTCGGCGAAAGTCAGCGACGGAGAAGCGGCGGCGAGCAGGTCGAGGATCATTCGGGTCCTTCCCGGAGGGGTTCGGGGGCTGGGATGGCGAGAGAGGCGAAGGCGTGTTGCCACGCATCGGGCTGCCGGCGCGGTCGTCCGTCAGGGCCGATGAACCCGACCTTTACCATGCCCGTGCACAGCTTCACACCGTCGCGAGACGCCACCTGTTCGAGCGTGCAGGCGACGCGCCCGACAGTGACGGGGCGGGTCTCGATCACCACCGCATCGCCCAGCCGCGCCGGCGCATGATAGCGCAGCGCCGCCTCGGCCACGGTATAGAGTTCTTTGCCCGCGTCGAGCGCGGCGCGCTGGTCGATCTCCAGGCATTCGAGCAGGTCCGAGCGCGCCCGCTCGAACCAGCGCAGATAGTTGGCATGGTACACCACCCCGCCCGCGTCGGTGTCCTCGTAGTAGACACGCAAGGCGTAGCGATGGACGGGCCCATCGATCACGCCGCGCGAAGGTAGAGGGTCTGCTGCCATGCTGGGGCGTGGTTTAGCGGCATGGCCCCGGTGTGGGAACCCGGGTCCGGCGGGGGTTGGGGATTACGGACATGCCACATCTTCGACGCGGCATTTTCCTACAGGTCCCGGCCCTGCTATATTCGCATCGGCCCTTTGAAACTCGCGAACCGCGATCCCGGGGCGTCGCACGAATGGGGCGCCTAGCGCATGTGTTTCATCAACTAAACCCATCGCTGCAGGGGAGGCTCCCCAACCCGCTCAGCCTGCGCCTGGGATGTCGCTCGCCTGCCCCGCCGCCTCAGTCGCAGATCATGTGGTAGAATTGCCGCCCGCCGAAGACATGGACGTGCAGGTGCGGCACCTCCTGGTGGCCTGCGTGCCCCATGTTGACCATCAGCCGGTAGCCGGGGCCGTCGAGCTCGAGCTGGCGCGTCACGGTGCCCACGGCGCGCATGAAGCCGGCGATCTCGGCGTCGGGAGCCTTGGCGGTGAAGTCGTCCCACGAGACGTAGGCGCCCTTGGGGATCACCAGCACGTGCACCGGCGCCTGCGGGCGGATATCGTGGAAGGCGAGCGCGACGTCGTCCTCGTAGACCTTGTTGCACGGCAGCTCGCCGCGCAGGATCTTCGCGAAGATGTTGTCGGGATCGTAGGGCTGGCTCGGATCGATGGGCATGGCGGTCCTTCCTAGTTGCCGATGCGCGAGGCTTTCTCGGCGATGCCGGACACACCTTCGCGGCGGTCGAGCTCGGCGAGCACGGCGGTCAGCGGCACGCTCCTGGCGCCGAGCAGGACCATCAGGTGGAACAGCAGGTCCGCCGCCTCGCCGACCAGCGCCGCGTCATCCTCGGTCAGCGCGGCGATCACCGTCTCAGTCGCCTCCTCGCCCAGCTTCTGCACGATCTTGGCGAGGCCTTTGGCGTTGAGGCGGGCAACGTAGCTGGAGTCCGGATCGGCCCCGGCGCGCGCGGCGATGGTGGCTTCCAGGCGGGACAGGCTGTCGGGGCTGCTCATCGTCGCACGCCATGAAAGCTGCGCCCGGCGTGGTCAAGGTGTGAGAGGGATGGGCTTGGCTGGGCCTTGATGTCGAACACTGGTGCAGGCGTACTTAAGGCTCGCCGGCAATGGAGCCGCCCAGGGCGGCATGGCGCCTCGCGTTGCCGGCTCAATCCTCGCGGCGGCTCGACAGCTTGCGGCCGACGACGACACCGGCGATGCCCATTCCAAGCAGGAACAGGCTGCTCGGTTCTGGCAGGGGAACTCCGCCCGCGGCGTACGCGGGCGACGCGAAAAGCAGCGCCGAAAGCGGCACCGGGATGATGCGGAAGAGGTTCACAGGGTAGGACTCCAGCGAGTCGACATGGGGGCAGGACAGCCCTGCGGCCATCACTGCAGCGCAGCAAGCACTACTACGTAGGTGTCCCGTTCTCGGTCACATCGCGGCGAAACTATTCCTCGCGCCGCAAACGTTTGTCAGCCGCGCGCGGAAATTCCGGCAGCGCGCAGGGCCGCATGCGCCTCGGCGATCGAGTGCTTGCCGAAGTGAAAGATCGAGGCGGCGAGCACGGCGCTGGCATGCCCTTCGATGACGCCGGCGACGAGGTGATCGAGATTGCCGACCCCTCCGCTCGCCACCACCGGCACCGAGACGGCATCGGCGATGGCGCGGGTGAGCGCGAGGTCGTAGCCGGCCTGGGTCCCGTCGCCATCCATCGAAGTGACCAGCAATTCGCCCGCGCCGTAGTCGGCGAGCCTGACCGCGTGGTCGAGCGCGTCGATCCCGGTCGGCTTGCGACCGCCGTGGGTGAAAATCTCCCATTTGCCGGGGCCGGTCCGGCGCGCGTCCACCGAAGCGACGATGCACTGCGAACCGAATTTCTCGGCGATGTCGGCCACCACTTCGGGCCGCGAGACGGCGGCGGAGTTCACCGCCACCTTGTCGGCGCCGGCCAGCAGCAGCGCCCGCGCGTCCTCAGCAGTGCGCACGCCGCCGCCGACGGTCAGCGGCATGAAGCACACTTCCGCGGTGCGTTGGACGACGTCGAGCAAGGTGCCGCGCCCCTCGTGGCTGGCCGAGATGTCGAGGAAGCACAACTCGTCGGCCCCGGCCGCATCGTAGGCGCGCGCTTGCTCAACGGGATCGCCGGCATCCTTGAGATCGACGAAGTTCACGCCCTTGACCACGCGCCCGTCACGCACGTCGAGGCAGGGGATGACGCGGACGCGCACGGTCATGGGTTCGCTCCTGGGCTCATTCGGGCGGCTTGAAGAACAGTAGCACCGCGAATACCACGATGACGCCGCAAGCCACGGCGTTGACCGCGGTATAGCGCCAAAAGCGCTTCGGGTCCTCGGCGCGGGTGGTCTCGGTGCGCGAGCGACGCGAGGCGATCAGCAGTCGCGCGCGGCCTTCACGAAAATCGCGGATCGCCCAGACCATCGCCGGCACAGCAATCAGCAGCGCAAGCCCGGCGGCGAGGCGGTTGTCGTTCACCCCTCGCGCTCGGCCATCTGGATAGCGGTCGCGAGGTCGAGCCGGCCTTCGTAGAGCGCGCGGCCGGTGATGACACCCTCGATCCCGTCCTTGGCGTGGAGCGCGAGCAGGCGGATGTCGTCGAGGCCCTTGACGCCGCCGCTTGCGATCACCGGCAAGTCGACGCGGCGCGCGAGATCGACAGTGGCGTCGATATTGACGCCCTTGAGCAGCCCGTCGCGACCGATATCGGTGAACAGCAGGCTGGCGACACCGGCATCCTCGAAGCGACGGGCAAGGTCGACCACGGCGACGTTGGACACATCGGCCCAGCCTTCGGTCGCGACCATGCCGTCGCGTGCGTCGACCGCGACGACGATGCCGCCGGGGAACTCCTTCGCCATGTCCTTGACAAATTCGGGGTCCTTGAGCGCGGCGGAGCCCATGACCACGCGCGACACACCCAGCTCGAACCAGCCTGCCACCGCCTCGCGAGTGCGGATGCCGCCGCCCAATTGCACATGGCCGGAGAACGCGGCGAGGATGCTCTCGACAGCCTCGCGGTTCTCCGTCCGGCCGGCGAACGAGCCGTCGAGGTCGACGACGTGGAGGAACTGCGAACCGGCCTCGGCGAACAGCATCGCCTGCGCCGCGGGATCGTCGCCATAGACCGTCGCGCGCGCCATGTCGCCTTCGGCCAGACGTACGACCTGGCCGGCCTTGAGATCGATGGCGGGGAAGACGATCATGGGAGGAGGTTCCTGTTGGGTGCGCTCGACCCATCCGGGTCGAGCTTGCGGCACCGGCCCGCTCCCCCACCCGGCCAGGTGCCGCGAGGGAGGGGCGGACGCCCGGCCCGCACCGCCGCGAGTTTCCTTGTGAGTCGAAACCCGCATCCGCGAGTTTCGGGCGGCGCGACGGATGTCGCAGGCGCACCCATCAACAAGCCCATCACGGCTTCCACTCCAGGAACCGCGCCAGCAACGCCAGCCCGAAGGCCTGGCTCTTCTCCGGGTGGAACTGGACGCCCACGACGTTGTCCTTCGCCACCGCCGCGACGAGGCCGCCGCCGTGGTCGGTCATCGCCGCCACGTGGCGGCCTTCGTCCGGCTGGAAGTGGTACGAGTGCAGGAAGTACGCCTCGCCCGGCTCTATGAGCGTCGCGCCGTCGCGACCGTGGGGCGCGGGCGACACGTCGTTCCAGCCCATGTGCGGCACCTTGATCGCCGGATCGGTCCGCTCGATCAGGCGCACTTCGCCCGCGATCCAGTCAAGCCCTTCGGTAATGCCGTGCTCCACCCCGCGCGAGGCAAGGAGTTGCATGCCAACGCAGATCCCCAGAAACGGGACGCCATCGACCAGCACGCGTTCTTCCAGCGCGTCGATCATGCCGACAACGCCGCGCAGCGCCTCGGCACAGGCGCGATAGGCGCCAACGCCGGGCAGGACCACGCGATCGGCGCGGCGCACCACATCGGGATCGGACGTGAGCGTTACCTGCTCGGCCCCCGCAACCGCCAGGGCATTGGCGACAGAGCGCAGGTTGCCCGCGCCATAATCGATCAGGGCAAGGGTTTCAGCCACCGAGCACGCCCTTGGTGGAGGGAATGGCATCGGCCTTGCGCGGATCGATGGCGATGGCCTGGGCCATGGCACGGGCAAAGCCCTTGTAGATGCCTTCGATGATGTGGTGGTTGTTGGTGCCGTAGAGACATTCGATATGCAGCGTGATGCCGGCGGCCTGCGAGACCGACTGGAACCAGTGCTCGAACATCTCGGTGTCCATCGTGCCGATGCGCGGCTGGCTGAACGTGGCTTTCCACACCAGGATCGGGCGGCCGGAGATATCCAGCGCCACGCGGGCCAGCGCCTCGTCCATCGGGGCATACGTGGAGCCGTAGCGGGTGATGCCCTTCTTGTCGCCCAGCGCCTGGGCAATCGCCTGGCCCAGCGCGATGGCGCTGTCTTCCACGGTGTGGTGCTCGTCCACATGGAGATCGCCGTTGACCAGCATGGTCACGTCGATCAGCGAATGGCGCGAGAACTGCTCGACCATGTGATCGAGAAAGCCGACACCGGTCTTCACGTCATAGACCCCGGTGCCATCGAGGTTGACGCTGACCCTGATATCGGTTTCGGCAGTGGTGCGGGTGATCGATCCGGTGCGCATGGCCTTGCCTATACGCGCCAAGGGGCGAGAATCAATCTCTCCCTCTTGACCCGCGCCCATGCCAGCGCCAGTTGTGCTGGATATGAGTGAAACGCCCGACAGCCTGATCCCCTATGACGAAATCGTGCAGGAAGCCCTGCGCGCTGTCGTAGGCCGCGTCCTGGGCCAGGTGGAAGCGTCCGGCGGGATGCTGCCCGGCCAGCACCATTTCTACATCACGTTCCGCACCGGGGCGCCGGGGGTATCGATCCCCACCCGGCTCAAGGAACGCTTCCCCGATGAAATGACCATCGTCCTCCAGAACAAGTTCTGGGACCTGAAGGTGGAGGAAGATGGCTTTACGGTGGGGCTGAGCTTCAACCAGGTGCCGTCCACGCTGATCATCCCGTTCCGCGCGATCACCGCCTTTGTCGATCCCGCCGTGGATTTCGGCCTGCAATTCCAAGCCGCCGACGCCATGGACGAGGAAACGCACGAAGACGCGGAAAACGATTCTTCGGCAATCGACGGGGAAACTTCCGACAAGCCCGCCGTTGAACGCAGCGACGACGGATCGAATGTCGTCACGGTCGATTTCGGCCGGAAGAAATAGTCGCCTGCTGCCCGTTCCGGCGCTCGAAACGGAACCGGTTGCCGCAGGCCAGCAAGGCAAGACGGGGCAGGCAGATGGTTTCCAAGAGCAAGGCAGGGCAGGACAAGAACGGCATTCCTGCAGACGAAGCGGCACAGGCCGATGCGCCGGAAAAGGAAACTCCGCCTGCGGCCAGCCCGCTGACGACGCTGATCCTGACCGATATCGCGCTTAGCGCCGGCCGGGCGCTGCTGGTGCGCAGTGCAGCCGGCAAGGGCGTGGCGGGCCGCATGTTTGGCCGCGCGCTGCCTGCGCGCGGCGCGGGCGGGCTTATCAAGGGACCTTCGCTGACCGGCAGCCTTGTCGGCACGGCAATCGCGCGGGTCGCCACCCGCTCGGTCCCCGGCGCGATCGTGGTCGGCGGCGGCCTGGTGGCCAAGGCGCTTTATGACAGGCGCAAGGCGCGGCACGCGCGCGCGGCGGCCAAGGCCTCTGCCAAGCGCCTGCCGCCGAAGGGCTGATCGGCCCAGAATCTTCGCACGCGCAAAAATGTGCGGCTTGACCGGCGGGCCGGCCATGGTCCATCTGCGTCCATGGCCGATAGCACACTGCCCCCCGCCCATCCCGACAGCCAAGGCGATGCCCTGCACCGTCGCGGGCTGATGCTGATTCTCTCTTCTCCCTCGGGTGCGGGAAAGACCACCATTGCCAAGCGGCTGCTGGCCCACGATCCGCAGATCGAAGCTTCGGTTTCGGCCACGACGCGGCCGATCCGCCCCGGTGAAGTGGATGGCAAGGATTACCATTTCGTCGATCGCGCCACGTTCGATGGCATGGTGGAAGCCAACGAGTTCTATGAATGGGCCGAAGTGTTCGGCCATTGCTATGGCACGCCCAAGGCCCATATCCGCACCCGCCTGAAGGAAGGCGGCGACACGCTGTTCGACATCGACTGGCAGGGAACGCAGCAGCTTTACCAGAAGGCGGAAGCCGACGTGGTGCGCGTGTTCATCCTGCCACCCAGCATCGAGGAATTGCGCCGCCGCCTGACCGGGCGCGGCACCGACAGCGCCGAGGTGATCGCCGCGCGCATGGCCCGTGCCCAGGCCGAAATCAGCCACTGGGACGGCTATGACTATGTCGTGGTCAACGACGATATCGAGGCCTGCTATACGCAGATATGCCAGATCCTGGCGGCCGAACGACTCAAGCGCGCGCGCCAGACCGGGCTGATCGGTTTCGTCCGCGAATTGACCCGGCACTAGGCCGCAAGCGGTGGCCCTGGGCACGCCCCTGCCTGCCCCGGCGCGGATCGTCTTCCGGGCCGTTTTATTGGCCATCGCCCATACGCTGTCCGCGCTGCTTGGCGTTATCGTGGCGCTGGCGATCTGGGGCTGGTGGGTGCCGACATGGGACCCGCTGGTGCGCGAAACCACGATCCGCTTCGATGACCCGGCCATGCGCGGGCAAAGCCTGCGCGTGGCGCTCGTTTCCGATTTTCATGTGGGCAACCACGGGATGACGGCCGCGCACATGGCCCGCGTGATCGACCAGATCATGGCGCAGCGCCCCGACGCGATCCTGCTGGCCGGCGATTTCGTCAACGGCGAATATCCCGGCGATCCGGCCATGCGTGCCGACCTTCTGGCCAAGCCGCTTTCGCGCCTCCACGCGCCGCTGGGCGTGTTTGCGGTGCTGGGCAATCACGATCGCATCACCGATCCCGATGCCGTGGCGGCAGCCGTGAAGCAGGCGGGCATTACCCTGCTGACAGACCAGATGGCGCCGCTCGGCCCAATTACCCTGATCGGGATAGACAATGCCCTGCCCGTGCGTGCGCGGGTGCCGCAACTGATGAAGCAGGCGCGCGCCACGGGCCGCCCGCTTGTGCTGATGGAGCATTCGCCCAGCCTGTTGCGGCTGGTGGCGCCCGATGTGCCAGTGATCCTGGCGGGACATACCCATTGCGGGCAAGTGCACATTCCGGGCTGGCCAGGCGGGCACAACCCGCTGACGGGCACGACCTATTACAACCCGAATTTCCGCTGCGGGCTGGTGCACTGGCACGGACGGCTGGTGCTTGTCACCGGCGGGGTGGGTTCGGGCGCGTTTCCGTTTCGCATCGGCACGCGGCCCGATTTCTGGATCGTGCGCTTCACCGGGCGTTGACGCAGGCCGCCAAGCCGCGCCATGGCAAGCGCAGCCCCAAATCCAGGAACAAGCCCGCCATGAAAGCCGCAGTTCTCCAGCAGCAGGGCCAGCCCTTGGCGGTGATGGACGTGGCCGTGGCCGATCCCGCGCCCAACGAAGTGCTGATCCGCACGGTGGCGTGCGGACTGTGCCATTCCGACCTGCATTTCATCGATGGCGCCTACCCCCATGCCCTGCCCACCGTGCCCGGGCACGAGGCGGCCGGCATCGTGGAGGCGGTCGGCGACCAAGTGCGCCGTGTGAAAAAAGGCGATGCGGTCGTCACCTCGTTCTCCGCCTTTTGCGGCACGTGCGAGTTTTGCCTGTCGGGCCGCATGGCGCTGTGCCTGGGGGCCGGCACCCGCCGCGCGCGCGGGCAAGCCCCGCGCCTTGCGCTGGCCGATGGCACGGCGGTGCACCAGATGCTCAATGTCTCGGGCCTGGCGGAAATGATGCTGGTCCACGAAAACGCCTGCGTGGCGATCCGGCCCGACATGCCGCTCGACCGCGCGGCGCTGCTCGGCTGCGCGGTGACGACGGGCGCGGGGGCCGTGTTCAATGCCTGCAATGTGACGCCGGGTGAAAGCGTGGCCGTGATCGGATGTGGCGGGGTGGGCCTGGCGGCGGTGAATGCCGCGCAGATTGCCGGCGCTGGCCGCATCATCGCGGCCGATCCCTCCCCCGAAAAGCGCGCGCTGGCCCTGGCCATGGGCGCGACCGAAACGATCGATGCCGGCGCCAGCGATGCAGCCGGTGCGATCGTGGAAACGAGTGGTGGCGGCGTGGATCACGCGATCGAGGCGGTGGGCCAGCCAGCCTCGGCAGAGCTTGCAGTGCAAGTGCTGCGCCGGGGCGGCACGGCCACGATCCTGGGCATGATGCCGCTCGACCACAAGGTGGGCCTATCGGCGATGGACCTGCTTTCGGGCAAGAAGCTCCAGGGCGCGCTGATGGGCATGAACCGCTTTCCGCTCGACCTGCCGCGCCTTGTCGATTTCTATCTGGGCGGGCGGCTCATGCTCGATACGATGCTGACCGCGCGGATCGGGCTGGAAGACGTGAACGCGGGGCTCGACGCGCTGCGCCGGGGCGATGGCGCGCGCGCGGTGGTCATGTTCGGCTGATCCCCACCTGCCTCAATGCCTTGCGCTGTTGCGGGCGATGAACGCGGCCGTGGCATCGTGAAAGCCCTTGAGCGAGGCTTCGTTGGCATAGACCATGTGGCCCGACGGGTAATAGGCATAGCTGATGTTGGCTTGCAGCGATTGCGGCATGGGCAAGTGGCGCGCCTCGAACAGCCCTTCGAAATAGGGGGTGGCGAGATCGTAATAGCCGCCGGCCAACAGCACCTTGAGCTGCGGGTTCTGCTTCATTGCATTGGCAAGGTCGGGCATCACGTTGAGCGGGCCGCTTTCCGACTTGCTGCCATCGGGCAGGCGATGGGTCATGTCCCAATCCGTCAGGCCGGCAAAGGGCTTGTAGGTTTGCTGCGTGGCATAGTGCAGGCTATCGCGCGCATAGGCATTGAACGCCGAGATATAGGCCGAACTGATCGCCGCGCTTTGCGGATCGTAGCCCGCTTCCTTGGCCGTGGGATCGAGCGTTGGCCCCGAAAACCGCGTGTCGAGCCGGCCCGTCGTCAGGCCCTGCCTTTCCTGCAAGTGCTGCATCACCTGCCCCACATTGAGCCGCAGGTTGGAGCGCAGCCAGTATTCGGCCGGGATGCCGGTATAGCCCGCCAGCCGCGTGGCCATCTCCTGGCGCTGCGCATCGGGCAGCGTGCTGCCCTGCATCAGCGCCATGGCATAGTCGGTGGTGGCAAAGCGTTCCACTTCGCGCAGGAACGGTTCCAACTCGGCCGGGCGCGTGCCAGCGAGGCGGTTGTGATACCAGGCCGTGGCCGCCACGGTGGGCAGGCTGACGACATAGGCATTGTCCACGCCGGGGTTGGCCTGCGGGCCATCGGCAGACAGATCGAAGTTGAGAATGGCCGAGAGCAGCACCACCCCGTTGAAATCGATCGAATCGTCCGATTGCAGCGCGTTGACGAGAGCGGCGGCGCGCGGCGTGCCATAGCTTTCGCCCAGCAGGAACTTGGGTGAATTCCAGCGGCCATGGTCGGACAGGAACGCCTTGATGAATTCGCGGAAGGCATGAACATCCTGGTCCACACCCCAGAACTGCTTTTCCTTGTCCTTGCCGGCAATGCGCGACCAGCCCGCGCCCGGCGCATCGACGAACACGAGGTCCGACGCATCGAGCAGGCTATAGGCGTTGTCCACCAGGTTATACGGCGCAGCCGGGGTGTGGCTGTCGTTGGCGGTGATCACCCGGCGCGGGCCGAATGCGCCCATGTGCAGCCACACTGTGGCCGAACCGGGCCCACCGTTGAACAGGAACGTGATCGGCCGATCCGATGATGGCGCGCCTTTCCTGAAATAGGCGGTGTAGAACATCGAGGATTCGGCCGGGGCGTCCTTGGCCTCGTCCTTGCCCTTGCCGGCAGCGGCCGTTTCGCGCCAGTCGGTGTCGTCCCAATCGGCCTGGTGCACCACAACGGTGCCCGCTTCGGCGGTATAGTCGATCCGCTGGCCACCGACAGTCACCGTGCTGGACGAGATCACCTTGCGCGGCTTGAAGAAGCGCGTGGTGGTGGCCGTATCGGGATCGGGCACGCCATCGGGATCATCGGCCTGGGCGGTGGGCGCCTTGTCCTTCTTGTCGTCACTGCCGGTTTTCGCCAGCGCCAGCGCGGGTTGCAGCGCGAGCAGGGACACGGCAGCGGCAAGCGACAGGGTGCGGCGCAAGGGGCAATTCCTTTTCAGACGAAACCGGTTTGGCACCGATATCGAACCCGCACGCAGGCTGCGCTGTCAAGGCGAGGCCGCGCCAGCGTTCGACCAACCGCAAACGCGCGCCGACCAATGGCGCGATCAGCCCTTGCCGATCTGGGCGTCGGTGAGATTGGCGGTGAACGCCGGAGAAATCCGCCGCTCCATTGCCCGGCAGGCATCGGCATGGGCAATCAGCGCCTTGCTCGCGCGCTCCAGCACGCGCGGCTGCAAGGGCTCAGCGCCCGAAAGCAGCGCGGCCATGCCCAGTTCGCTTTCGCCGATGGCCTGGCCCGCTGCCCGCACCCCGCCCAGGAGATCGACCGCGCGGGCAAACAGCGCACGCTGGGCAAGCGGGTCCATGGGCTTTTGGGCGTTGGGCTGGCTCATGCCGCCTGTTGTGCGCGATGGCGCGCACGGGGGGAAGTGGGCGCCGTGCGAATGTCCCCGGAAATGTAGCGCGCGCTAGGTCGTGAACCCATAAATGGCACCGCCGAGGTTTGAGGCCAAAGGCCCCGTCGCGAGGAGAAAGCGCGCAGGAATATCGGCAATATTTCAAGTGCTTTCGACGCTGCGAGGGGGCC
>Ga0070671_100003221_pt1 | contig 12721 bp, 12 predicted proteins | sample KBSS73metaG_FD_65341 | JGI IMG/M metagenome (GOLD analysis project Ga0070671, IMG submission 65341) | Switchgrass rhizosphere microbial communities from Kellogg Biological Station, Michigan, USA - KBS S7-3 metaG | ecosystem: Host-associated > Plants > Roots > Rhizosphere > Soil ...
GCACGCCGTTCGACAGGCCGATGGTCGCGAAGATCAGGCCGACCTCGCCGCGGGGGAGCATCCCGAGCCCGATGAGCACCTTGTCACCCGGCGTCCCGATCGCCCCGGCGGGCGACACGAGCTTGCCGACCACCGCCACGACGAGCAGCACGGCGGCGTCGCGCAGCACCGCACCGCGACCGAACGATCCAAGGTCGGCGTCGATGCCGATCTGCAGGAAGAACACGGGGATGAAGAGATGGCCGACCGGCGCCAGCTCGCTGCGCACCCGATCGGATTGGTCGCTGCGGGTCAGCGCCAGGCCGGCGACGAACGCTCCGACGATCGGTGCCAGCTTCGCCGCATCCGCAAGTCGGGCGAACGCGAGCGTGAACGCCAGCGCCATCGCCACCAGGGTTCCGCTCGTGCGCGAGAAGCGGCTGACGAGCTTGAAGAACGGGCCGCTGATGCGCAGGCCGATGCCGGCGCCGAAGACGAGGAATCCGACGGCGACCGCCACGATGCCGACGACGGAGAGGACCGACACGCTCCCCTGGGTCACGAGCCGCACGACGACCGTCAGCACTACGAGGCCCATGACGTCGTCGGCGACCGCGGCGCCGAGCACGACGCGCGCCTCGGTCGTGGCCAGCGCGCCGAGGTCGCCGAACACGCGGGCGGTGATGCCGACGCTGGTGGCGGTGAGCGCGGCGGCCACGAACAGAGCCACCTTGGCGTCCTCGCCCGTGGCCAGCATGGCGCCGAAGCCGAGCACCAGGGGCGTGACCACCCCGACGGTCGCGACGAGCATCGAGGCGCGTCCGACCTTGGCGAGCTCGCCCATGTCCATCTCCATGCCGACCTCGAGCAGCAGGAGGATGACGCCGATCTCGCCGAGCGTCCGCAGCACCTCGTCGTGGTGCCCCACGAGGTTGAGTGCCGACGGGCCGATCAGGACGCCGGCCACGATCTCGCCGACCACGGCCGGGACGCCGATGCGCTCGGCGAGCTCGGCGGCCACCTTGGCGCCGACGAGCACGACGAGGATGTCGGTGAGAACGGTGGCGATGTCCATGTTCGGTTCAGGTTCCAGGAGAGATGGAAGTGGGCGGGCACGAAGGTCCGTGCCCGCCCACTGGGACGTTCTACCGGGCGGAGCCAGTGTCCCGAGTCAGAGGAGCGGCGATGAAATCGACGAGTCGGAATCGTCGCTCGCAAGGACACAGGACGACGCGCTGGCCTTGCCCCACCGCTAGGACGAGGACGCCGCGAGCGGCGATTCTGGCCGATGATTTCGCGGCGAACTTCTGACTCGGGTCACTAGTCCTGGTGCAAGCTCTCGGCGGACGAGCCGACGAGGGGCCGCTGGCCGATCTCGGGGGCGGAGGCCTCGATGGCGAACTCGAAGTCGGGGTACGCCAGGGCGCCCATCTCCGGGAGGTCCATGCCACCGATCTCCATGTCGGCCGGCGGGCGGATGCCGCCCTTCATGATCGCGTTCTGGATCTTGAAGAACGCGTAGGAGAGGCCGCCGAACACGATGAAGATCGTGAGGACGCCGATGGCCTGGGCACCGAGCTGGCCGAGGCCGGGGTCGATGCCGTAGAAGATGCCGGACACGCCCTTCGCGGTGGCGGCCACGCCCTCGGTCGTGCCGTTCCACGCCGCTCCGTACTTGCCGTTGGCGAAGAGGCCGATCGACAGCACCCCCCATGCGCCGTTGGCGCCGTGGACGGCGAAGGCCCCGACCGGGTCGTCGATGCGGAGCTTCGTGTCGACGAAGGTCGCCACGATGACGACGAACACCCCGGCGACCGTGCCGATGACGGCCGCGGCCCACGGGTCGACGAAGGCACACGGCGCCGTGATGGCCACGAGGCCGGCGAGCATGCCGTTGACCATCATGCCCGGGTCGGGCTTCTTGGCGCCCGTGTACATGCACCAGAACATCGCCGCGGTCGCGCCGAAGGCGGCGGCGATCGCCGTGTTGGCGGCGACCAGCGCGAACTGGATGTCGCTCACGGCCAGCGTCGACGCGGCGTTGAAGCCGAACCAACCGAACAGCAGGATGAAGCAGCCGAGCATGGCCATCGGGAGGTGGTGGCCGGGCAAGGTGTTCGAGGAGCCGTCCTTGTTGTACTTGCCGATGCGGGGACCGAGCACCATGGCCCCGGTCAGCGCGGCGACACCGCCCATCGCGTGCACGACGCCGGAGCCGGCGAAGTCGACGTAGCCGAAGCCGAGGTGGAAGCTGTTGCCGAGCTTGGCCAGCCAGCCACCGCCCCACGTCCAGGCGCCGAACAGCGGGTAGTAGACCGTCCCGCAGAAGATGCCCCAGCCGACGAACGCCTTCCACTTCCAACGCTCGGCCATGCCGCCGGTCGGGATCGTGGCCGTGGTGTCCATGAAGGCCACCATGTAGAGGAAGAACGCCGCCACGGCGGGCCCGCCGGCCTTGCCGATGTCGCCGAGGGCGAAGCCACCCTTCCAGAGGAACACCCAGTTGCCCGAACCGATCAGCGACTTGCCGACGGGTGCGGTCATCCCGAACACGGCGAAGCTGTAGCCGCCGAACATGAACGCGTAGCCGACCAGGAAGTAGCCGACGAACCCGAGGCCGAAGATGGCGAAGTTCGTGGACACCACGTGGGCGGCGTTCTTGGCCCGGCAGAAGCCGGTCTCGACCAGGGCGAAGCCGGCCTGCATGAAGATGACCAGCACGGCGCCGATGACGATCCAGAGCATGTTCGTCGCCGAGGTCAGGGACTGGAGCCCGTCGTTGACGGACTTGACCGTCGGGGCGTCAGCGGCGAAGGCGGTGCCGGACATGGCGAGGACGAAGGCGGCGGCGAGGCCGAAGGTGGTGGCGAGTTTCTTTCGACTCATCGACACTCCCTCGCTCGAGCCGGTCCCGGGAACGGACGACACATGGACAGGGTCCTTTCGGTGCAGGAGCGCCACCGGCGCGGGTCGCCAGGCGGTCGCCGTCTGAACTGTGGCTGAACGTAGACAACGCCCATGTCGCCACCGTCACTCATAGGTGAACCATATGCTTCGGCTATCTGACGTTTTCCTTACGCCTCCGGGGAGATCCCCGGTGGGGCATGCTTGGCTCGATGTCCACGCCCCCGCCGCCCGAGATCGACCGCCGACGCGTCCGCCTCGGCCTGCTCTTCCTGACGGCGGTGGTCCTGGTCGCCCTCGCGATCGCCGTGCTCGTCGACAACGGGCTCGCCCGCGTCGTGATGCTCGCCATCGTCGTGTTCACCGTCGCCCGCATGGTCCTGATCATGCGGAGCGTCCGCCGCGACTTCCCCCGGCCGTAGCGGCCCCCTGACCCCGCCGGGGTCAGTGCATGCCGGTCTCGTGGGCGGCGTGGCCGACCGGTTCGATCTGGAAGGTCGAGTGGGCGACGTCGAAGTGGCCGGCGAGGCAGTCCTGCAGGTGGTCGAGGAGGCGGGGCGCCCAGCCGTCGGCGATGCACTGGTCGGTGACGACGACATGGGCGCTCAGCACGGGCAGACCCGACGTGAGCATCCAGACGTGGAGGTCGTGCACGGCGAGCACCTCGGGCAGCTCGAGGATGTGCCGGCGGACCTCGCCCACCTCGACGTCGTCGGGCGTGGCCTCCGCCAGGATGTGCAGCGCCGGGCGCAGGAGCTTCACGCCGGCGCGCACCATCAGGGCGGCGACGAGCAGCGAAGCGATCGGGTCAGCGCGCTCGAAGCCGGTCACCACGATGACGAGTCCGGCCAGCACCGTCCCGGCGAACGCATAGAGGTCGGTCATCACGTGCTGGAACGCCGCCTCGACGTTGAGGGACTCCCGGTTGGCCCGTGACAGGGCGGCCGTCGCCGCGATGTTCACGACCACACCGATGGCGGCGACGACGGCCAGCACGCCACCGTGCACGTCGGGCGGGTTGATCAGCCGGCGGATCGCCTCGTAGACGACGAGGCCGGCGACGAGGAACATCGTGGTGCCGTTGCCGGCGGCAGCAAGGATCTCGGCGCGGAACAGCCCGAAGCTGTGGCGCTCGGTCGCGGGACGCTGGACGAGCTTGGCGGCCACCAGCGACGCCCCGAGCGCGGCGGCGTCGGTCAGCAGGTGGCCGGCGTCGGCGAGCAGCGCCAAGGAGTGCGCGAAGAACGCCACGACGACCTCGACGAGCATGAACCCGACGATGAGCACCAGCGCGACGAGCAGGTACCGGCCGTCGCTCGCCGCCGACACGCGGTGCTCGTGGCCGTGCTCGTGGCGGTGCTCATGGCCGTGGTCGTGGCCCATGGCGCAACGCTAGGCGACGACGCCTCTGAGCTTGCGTGCGCTCGGCGACCTCGAGGATGCGGACGCCCTGCTTGACGTCGGTCACCGCCTCACCCTGCCCGGTAGGCTGCGGCCGGCGCGCCGGGAAGTCTGGTCGGCACTCGTACTCGGCACTCGACACCGTCTCGAGAGGTCGCCATGCCCCGGTCCCTTCCCCGCCGCCTCCGAATCTCGCCGTGGCGCCTCGAAGCGCTGCACACGACGTTGTGGCTCGTCCCCACTGTCGAGATCGTCGCCGCCGATGCGCTGTTCGCCGTGACCTATGCGATCGACCGGCGCGCGTACCACGGCGATCTCACGCTCCCGGGCTGGGTGAACAACGGCAGCGCCGATGCGGCACGCCAGATCCTCACGGCCATCGCGGCCGCCGTGATCACCGTCGTCGGCCTCGTGTTCTCCATCACCATCGTGGCGCTCACGTTGGCGTCGACGCAGTTCGGGCCGCGCATGCTGCGCAACTTCGTGCGGGACCTCGGCACGCAGATCACGCTCGGCACGTTCGTCGCCACCTTCGTCTACGCCATCCTCGCCCTCGGCGCCATCGCCCACGGAGCCCGCGGCGACTTCGTCCCCCATCTCTCGATCACCGTCGCGCTCACGCTCGTGCTGGTCTCGCTCGGCGTCCTCGTCTACTTCATCCACCACATCGCGAAGTCGATCCAGCTGCCGGAGGTCGTCGCCACCATCGCCCAGGACCTGGCACGCACCATCGACGACGAGGTCGCCAGCAGCCCCACCGGCCTCGAGATCGGGGCCGGACGATCCGTCGACGAGCTGCTCGCGCTCATGGACCGGAACGGCGCACCGATCCCGGCGCCCCGCAGCGGGTACCTGCAGTTCGTCGCCTACGACACGCTCGTCGGCATCGGCCAGGCCGCTGACGCGTCGATCCGCCTGCTGTTCCGACCCGGCCACTTCCTGGTCGAGGGCCTTCCGATCGCGATCGTGTGGCCGCCGGAGGCCGCCGCCGAGGTCGCGCACCGCCTCGAACGGTCGCACGTCACCGGTCGGCACCGCACGCTGACGCAAGACGTGGCCTTCGCCATCGACCAGATGGTCGAGATCGCGCTCCGCGCGCTCTCGCCTGCCGTCAACGACACCTTCACGGCCATGACGTGCATCGACTGGCTCGGCGACGGTCTGTGCAAGCTCGCGGCGCGCTGGAACCCGCAGCCGATCCACCGCGACCGCAACGGCTACGTCCGCGTGATCGCCGCCGACATCCACTTCGAGCGGTTCGTCGAGCGCGCGTTCGACAAGGTGCGCCAGGCAGGGACCGGCATGCCGGCCGTCATGATCCGCCAGCTCGAGAGCCTCACGAAGATCGTCCGGTACACGCGCACGGACGAGCACCGGGCCGCGTTGCTCGAGCAGGCAACCATGATCGTCGAGTCGAGCGACGCCACCATCGACGCGGCACCCGACCGCGACGACGTCCATCGGCGCTACGACCTGCTGCTGGCCGTCGCCGCCGGCGCCTCGCCGAGGGACTAGTGAACTGAAGTCACTGGACCGTGACGAGCGATCGCCAACGACGAAGCGCGACGACGGCCCACACCCCTTCGACCACGCCGAACGGCCACGCACCGCTCAGGAACCCGTACGAGCTCGACAGCACGCACCCGACGGCGAAGCCGAGCACGTAGCCGTTCCCTCGGTTCTCGAGCGCGTACATCACCATCATGAAGGTCACGGCGCATGCGCCGTAGAGGGTGATCACGCCTGGTCCAGGTAGGCGTCGCGCTCCCACCCGGTGACATGGGCGCGGTAGGCCTCGGCCTCCGTCCGGCGGCCATCGACCAGCCGGGAGAGGAGCTGCGCATCGAAGGCATCGACGAGGACGTCGTCCTCGAGCAGCGCGTCCAACGCCGAGTCGAGGTCGCGGGGCAACGGCTGGAACCGCTGCGACTCCGCCGCCGGGTCGTAGCCGCCGACGTCCTCGTCGGCGGGGGGCCCGAGCTCGAGGTCGGCGTCGAGTCCGTGGGCGCCGCTTGCGAGAAGGGCGGCGAGAAGGAGGTAGGGGTTCGACGAAGGGTCGGACGCGCGGTACTCGATCGACGCGTCGTCGCCGCGGTACGACGAGACGCGGATCAGCGCGGCCCGGCTGTTGTACGCCCACACCGCGGCGCTGGGTGCCTCGGGTCCGGCGTGCAGCCGCTTGTAGGAGTTGACGGTCGGTGCCGCCAGTGCGCTCAGCGCACGCGCGTGGGTGAGCTGGCCGGCGACGAAGCGACGTCCGTCATCGGTGAGCCGGCCCTTCTCGTCGAAGAAGGCGTCGCCCGCCCGTTGGTGGAGGTGCAGTCCCGATCCGGGCCGGTCGTTGAGCGGCCGGGCCATGAACGTGGCCCGCACCCCGTGCTCCAGCGCGGCCTCCTTGACGAGCTGCTTGGCCATCACGAGCGCATCGGCAAGCGCCAGCGGGCGCATCGGGGCGATGTCGATCTCGTACTGCCCTGGCCCGGCCTCGTGATGGCACCCGTCGACCACGATGCCGGCGGTGCGCAAGCGCGCCGCGGCCGTGCGCGAGACGAGAGCGCCGGCGCCCTCCTCCTCGTCGTAGTACCCGCCGTTGTCGACCGGCTTGCCATCGTCGTCGAGCACGTAGAACTCGAGCTCGGCGCCGACCTGGAACACCTCGCCCAGGTCGTCGAAGCGAGCCAAGAGCGACTCCAGCGCGGTGCGGGGATCGCCGGGCCACGCCGAGCCTTCGATCGTGGCCGCCCGGCACACGACCCGGGCGATGCCGCCGTCGACGGGCGTGAGCGTGGACGGGTCGGGCATCAGCAACATGTCCGACTCGAAGTGCCGGGCGCGCCCTTCGAGCGACGAGCCGTCGAAGGGCAGCCCGCGCTCGCACACCTCGTCGAACCGGTCGGCGGGCAGCTGGACCGCGTTCCCGGTGCCGAACACGTCGACGAACGTGAGGCGCACCCATGCCACACCGCTCAGGTCAGGAGTTGTCATCGCAGAACCACCGAGAGAGTGATGATGACCGCGCACACGCCGATGAAGCTGACCGCGATCATGAGGATGTAGAGCCAGAGGCGCTCCGCGGACTCTGCCGCGGCGATGCCGCCGATACCCGGCTCAGGGGACACGTCGAACGATGCAACGTCGAGCGTAGCCAGGCGATCGAGATCGACCAGCAGCTCCGCCGCCGTCTGGTAGCGGTTCTCCGGATGGCGACGCATCGCATGGAGCACCACCGTCTCCAGCGCCGGGGGGCAATCGGGTCGCTGGGCGACGATCGACTTCGGCGTGCCCTGCATGTGGCCCGCCATCACCGCCATCCAGTTGTCGCCCTCGAACGGGACCTGACCGGTCAGCAGCTCGTACATGAGGATGCCCCACGCGTAGATGTCGCTCCGCGCGTCGCCCCGATCACCTTGGATCTGCTCGGGGCTCATGTAGTCGGGTGTGCCGAGGCTCTCGCTGAGATGACGCCACGTGAGGCGACGAGCGCCTGCCATCATCGCCGTGCCGAAGTCGGCCACCTTCAACGTGCCGTCACGCGCCACGAGGATGTTCTCGGGCTTGAGATCGCGGTGCACGATGCCGTGCTCGTGGAGGTACGCGAGGGCGGACGCCAGCTGTCGACCCCAGTCGATGACGCGATCGATCGGCACCCGGCCTTCGTGGGCCCGCATCTCCTTGCGAAGGTTGGTGCCGTCGACGTACTCGAGCACGAGGTAGGGCTCGGTGCGCTTGTCACCGATGTCGAGGCTGCACTGGACGTGGGGGTGGTCGAGCGTCCGCGCGATCTGCATCTCGCGTCGGTAGCGCTGGAAGAGCGCCGGATCCGCGAACAGCTGGGGATCGGGGCTTTTCAACACGACGAGCTCACCCGTCTCGATGTTCCGTGCCTTGTACGCCTCGGCGTACGCGCCGGCGCCGAGGACCTCGAGGAGCTCGTAGCGATCGATCACGTCGCCGGGCTGATGACGCGTCACCCACGCCTCCGGCCGAACAGCGAGCGTCTCCCGGACGCGGCCGGGACGGGCTCGGGGCTCGTGATGGCCACGAGCAGCACGGTGGCGTTGTCGGGCGCACCGCGCTTGAGCGCGAGCTCGACCACCCGGTCGGCACCGGCGCGTGGGACCAGCTGCGCGGCATCGACGAGCTCGGTGCGGCTCACCAGGTCCCACACACCGTCGGAGCACAGCACGAGCATGTCGCCGTGCTCCACGGGGTGACGGCCGACGTCGACCTGGACCATCGGCTCGCCACCGAGGCTGCGGGTGAGCATCGAGCGGGCGGGATGGGTGGCCGCCTGCTCGGGGGTGATGAGCTTCATGCGCATCATCTCAGCCACCCGCGAGTGGTCGGTCGTGAGCTGCGTGCAGCGATCCTCGTGCACGAGGTAGGCGCGGCTGTCACCCACGTGGGCGACAACGGCTTCCCGGCCGGCGAGGGTGGCGGCGACGATCGTCGTGCCCATGCCCCGCTTGGCCTGCTCGAGCGCGGCGTCGAAGACGGCGAGGTTCGCCTTCCGCACCGCCCCGCGGATCGCGGCTTGGGGAGCAGCCGGCTGCCCCGGTGCGCTCCACTCGGCCAACGCGGCTTCGACGGCGAGGCGGCTGGCCACCTCGCCCGCGGCGTGGCCGCCCAGGCCGTCGGCCACCACGAAGAAGGGGCCGCGGTCGTCGGCGTCGTGCCACGCCCCGCCGAAGTCCTCGTTGTGCTCGCGGACGGTGCCGGGGTCCGACCGCAGGGCCCACGCGAACGAGCCCGTCGACGCGTGCGCGTCGATCCGGCCGTTGCCGGAGGGCGTTGGAGGGAGGGCGGCCGACTCGGTCATGACGTAACGTCCATCATCGTGCCCGAGCGCGCCGGCCGTCGCCCCTCCAACCCCTCGTTCCTGCTCGTCGTGGGCGTGGTGTGGATCGCGTGCGGGTTCGTCGCCCTGATCGGGATGAGCGCGGGTTGGAGGCTCATCCCCGCGATCTTCTTCGTGGGGATGGGCCTCCTGTACCTGCGCGGCGGCTTGGTCGCGCTGGCGCGCCGCGACCGCGACTAGACCGCAGTCACCGACACGACCGGCTTCTGGCCGGGGTCGTGCAGGACCTTGGCGCCGCGCATCCGCGGGTTGAGCGCCACCCACACGATGCCCGCGACGATCCACGCCCCGACGATGGCAAGCGCCTTGTAGGCGTCCGTCGCCGTGGTGCCACCGGCCTTCATGGCGAGGTACACCACGCCGAACAGCTCGGCCAGGTTCATGGCGAATCCGAGGAACGGGATGACGTAGTGCTTGAACCAGTGCTTGTCGTGCCGGTGGGCGAAGGCGACCATCGTCACCAAGCAGGTCATGCCGTACACGAGGAACGTGCCCGTGTTCGATGCCAACGTGATCTGCGTGATGTTGTCGACGTTGTACGGCGTCGCGCCGTAGATGCCGAACAGGGCCGAGACGATCGTGAGCACGATCACCGCGCCGTGGGGCGTGGCGAAGTCGCCGTGCAGGAGGCCGAGCAGGTTCGGCATCTCCTTGTCCTTGGCCATCGAGTAGGTGACCCGCACGCCCGTGTTGAGACACGCGAGCGTCGTGCCGATGAGCGCGAGCAGGACCGTGAACGCCACGATCAACGAGAGCGTCGTGCCGGTGTGGCCGAGCGACTGCTCGCCGATGTTGTGGATCATCGTCCCGATCGGCGCGCCATCGGTCGCCGCCTTGGCGTAGGTGGTCGTCGCCTTGCCCGCGGCGAAGTTCGCCGCGAAGTACTCGATCAGGTAGCAGATGCCGCCCTGGATGATGAGGCTGAGCAGGACACCGCGCTTGATGTCCTTCTCCGGGCGCTTGGCTTCCGCTCCGAGCGCCGTCACCGACTCGAAGCCGACGAGCAAGAGGATCGCGATCGTCGATTGGTAGATCACGTGGAGGAAGCTGTGGGGCAGCACCACCTTGCCGGCGTTGAGCAGCTCCCACGACTGGCCGCTGTGCCCGAGGCGGTAGGCGATGAAGATCACGCTCACGGCCAGCAACGTCGTGATCTGGATGACGTTGATCAGGATCGCGGTCATCGTCGAGCCGCTGATCCCGCGGTAGGCGATGTACCCGACGATCAGGGTGAAGACCCCGGCCGCGGCCGCTTGCGGGATGTACGTCAGCGTGTGGCTGAAGATGGTGGCGTAGATGTAGCCGAAGAGCAGGCCGGTGAAGCCGACCATGATGCCCGGATAGATCCAGTAGTACAGGTGGCTGATCCAGCCGATCGTGAGCTTCGCGGTGCGAGCCCACTTGCGATGGGCCGGGCTCTCCTTCTCGAGGAGTGCCGCCTCGGCGAAGTAGTAGCTCGAGCCCGTGCCCGCCTCCGGGTAGACCCGGGCCAGCTCGGCGTAGCTGTACGCGGTCAACAGGGCGAGGACCAGGGCGAACAGGAGCCCGGTCCACATGTCGGGGGCGGTGGACGACTTGCCGGCCACCTGGGCCGCCTGCAGCTGGAACGTCGTCCAGAGGAATGCGCCCGGCGCGATCAGCGCCATCGCGTTGACGGTGACGCCCGTGAGACTCAGCGTTCGCTTCATCTCGCCGGCGGTCGTGGACTCTGCCACGTGCTCTCCCTTGGTCCATGACGGATCGGTCGCGCGGACCGTAGGAAGTGCAAGTTTCGTGAAAGGTCACTGGAATGTTTCCGCCCCATGAATGAAGTCTTCGCGAAGGGAGCGTTCTCGGTGCGTCAGCAGATTCTGACGTCTCTCTTACACAGCCGAGGAGTCCAGGACCGATTTCGGGAGGGCGTGCAGCACGTACCCCCGGTCGCGCACCCCCTTGATGCCGAGCCCCAGGGGCGCGACCAGCGACCGCAGCTTCGTGAGGTGGACTCGCAGCGCCTCTCGACGGCCGGTGGCGTCCGGCCAGGCGGTGGCGAGGAGGTCGTCGGCGGGCACGACGGCGCCGAAGTGCTCGATGAACAACGCCATGAGCTTCTCCGACAGGGGTGGGATGACGACCCAGTTGCCCCGGAACAGCAGCCGGCCGTCGCCCGGCAGCAAGGGGGCCTCGGCGACGATGTCCGCCCGGAGCTCGAGCACGTGGACGCGGGCGCGCAGCTCGTCATCCGCGATCGGCATGCGGACCCAATCGGTCTTGGGATCCGGGTCGATCGGCGGCGACTCTCCCTGGGGGACCATCAGCAACCGGGGAATGCCCTCCGATCGCAGGCGGGCGAGCTCGGCGCCCCCCTCCGGCCACCGGACGAGCACGACTGCCGTCCCCACGATCGGGTTCATGGATGCCGTCGTACCGCGCGTGCGTGCGCGCGCGGGGCGGCCTTAACGGAATCTCTACGCCGCGGGCCCGAAAGACAACGGAGTCTTTACGTTTTGGGTCAGGCCCCGCCGCTCATGTCGACGGCGTTGATCCGGGTGGGCCGGACGGTGACGACGACGCGCTCGGCGCCGGGGCCGTCGAAGGTCCGTACGTCGACGCCGTACTTCTCGCTCACCGGCCCGGCCGCGAAGGCTCGGTCGGGATCGTCGGCCACGTCGGCGTCGCCGCGCACCTCCAGGTAGCGCTGCGGGTTCTGCGGGTCGAGCACGAACAGGTTGACCGCCGGGTTGGCCCGGAGGTTCTTGGTCTTCTGGCGCGTCGTGTTGAGCGAGACCTTGAGGTCGTCGCCGTCGGCGACGAACCACACCGCCGAGAGCTGCGGCCGCCCGTCCGGGCCGACCGTGCCGAGGACGGCGGTCGAGGTGTCGAGCAGGTCGCGATGCGATTCGGGGATCGTCAGCGTGGTGGTCACACAACGCCCCAACATCGTTGCGCACGCAATCATTCCCGCACTGCTTGACTCGCTCCGTGGCCGCCGGCATCGATCTCCCCGACCACGTGTTCCGGCACCTCGTCGACCGCACGGCCGTGCCCTACGTGCTCATCGATCGGTCCGGCGTGATCCACTTCGCCAGCCAGTCGACCGAGCGCCTCGTCGGCCTGGCTGCGGAGGACGGGATCGGCCGCAACATCCTCGAGTTCCTCGACCCCGAGCACGTCGAGCTGGCCCTCAGCGGCCTCTCGGAGATCACGAGCGACGCCGATGTCGACGCCGGCATCCCCGTCGTCTTCCCGATCCTCCGGCCCGACGGCGAGCGGATGTGGCTCGAGGTGGCGGTCCGGCCGATCTTCGAGGCTCCTGAGCTGGGACTCATCTCGTTACGGCTGCGCTCGTGGGAGGCCGAGCACCATCTCGAGGAGTTCGTGCAGGCCCTGCTGGCCGATGCGCCGCTGGCCGAGGTGCTCGCCACGCTCAGCCGCTCGGTGGCGGCGTCGGTCCAAGGGGTGGCGGCCGCCGTGCATCACGGCTGGGACGGCGAGCGCTTCGTGGGGGTCGCCGGATCGTGGCCGGGCGCGTCGACCCTGGCCCTCGATCACGGCCCGTGGGTCGATGCCCTCGACCACGAGGGGGTGCTCCAGGTCCCC
>Ga0070671_100003224_pt1 | contig 12714 bp, 14 predicted proteins | sample KBSS73metaG_FD_65341 | JGI IMG/M metagenome (GOLD analysis project Ga0070671, IMG submission 65341) | Switchgrass rhizosphere microbial communities from Kellogg Biological Station, Michigan, USA - KBS S7-3 metaG | ecosystem: Host-associated > Plants > Roots > Rhizosphere > Soil ...
CAATCACGAAGTGATGATGCGCGGCACCTTCGCCAACATCCGCATCCGCAACCGCATGCTGGACAATGTGGAGGGCGGCTTCACCAAATATGCGCCCACCGGCGAGACCATGGCGATTTACGACGCCGCCATGCTCTACAAGCAGGACAACCGTCCGCTCGTCGTCATTGCCGGCAAGGAATATGGCACCGGCAGCTCGCGCGACTGGGCGGCGAAGGGCACCGTCCTGCTCGGCGTCCGCGCCGTAATTGCCGAGAGCTTCGAGCGCATCCACCGGTCCAATCTCGTCGGGATGGGCGTTCTTCCGCTCCAGTTCCTCGAAGGCGAAAGTGCTGAGACCCACGGCCTGACCGGCGCCGAGAAGTTCACGATTACGGGCGTTGCCGATCTGCAGCCGCGCCAGGACGTCGAGGTGAAGGTGACTAGGGACAGTGGCGAGGAGTTCAGCTTCACCGCCCGCTGCCGCATCGACACCTACAACGAGCTGGAATATTTCCGGTCCGGCGGCATCCTTCATTACGTGCTGCGGAGGCTGGCGGCCGCGTGAGCGAAGGCGCGCTCGTCGCCTCCTGCCATTGCGGCCGGGTGCGGATCACCCTGCCCCGCAAGCCGGAATCTGTGACGCACTGCAACTGCAGCCTGTGCACCAAGACAGGCTTCCAGGGCGTGTATTTCGCGTCCGACGCGGTGCAGGTTGAAGGTGAATTCGACAGCTATGTTCGAGCGGACTGCAATCCCGCCTACCTCGCCACACACCGCTGCCGGCAGTGCGGCATCGCGACGCACTGGACGCCACTGACCGACCCCCCGCACGAGCGCATGGGGATCAACGCCCGCCTGCTGGAGCCTGGGGCACTCGAGGGAGTGCCGGTGCTTGAGGTGGATGGACGGAGCTGGCCCGCTTGAGCGCCGTTCAAATCACGGTCGAGGTCGTCGGTTGGGCTGGCGCCACACTGATCCTGCTTGCCTATCTGCTCCTTTCGGCAGGAAAGCTGACGGGGCGCTCTCTCGTCTACCAGGGCATGAACGTCGTCGGCGCAGCAGGTTTCGTCGTCAACGGCTGGTGGCACGGCGCCATTCCCTCCGCCGCGCTCAACGTTCTATGGCTGTTGATCGGAGCGATCGCATCATGGCGGATATTGAAGAAAAGAGGTTCGTCGACCTCAGCCACCTGATCGAGGAGGGGATGACGACCTTTCCGGGTTTGCCGGGGCCGCACATTTGCGACTTCTGGACGCGAGAAGGCTCAGCGCCGAACTATGACGACGGGTCGAGCTTCCAGATCGGGCGGATCGACATGGTCGCCAACACCGGCACCTATCTGGATTCGCCGTTTCACCGTTACGCCGACGGGGCAGATCTCGCCGACTTGCCCCTGGACTCGCTCGCAGACCTGCCCGGCATCGTCGTCAGGCGGCCGTGGGAAAATGAACTTGGAACGGGCGCCTCACATTTCCACGGCCTCGACATCCGGGGGAAGGCCGTCCTGGTCCACACCGGCTGGGACCGGCACTGGCGGACGGACCGCTATGGAGTCGATCACAGTTTCCTGACGGCCGACGCCGCCGACTGGTTGGTTGAGAATGGCGCAGCGCTGGTCGGCATCGACAGCAACAATATTGACGACACGCGAACGCGCGGCCGCCCCGTGCATACCAAGCTTCTCGCCGCGAACATCCCCATCTGCGAGCATATGTCTGCGCTCGGCAGCCTGCCCGACGAGGGATTCCGCTTCTCGGCCGTGCCGCCGAAGGTGCGCGGCATGGGAACCTTCCCAGTGCGCGCCTTCGCGATCCTCGCCTAGGGCAGTCCCGCCGTCGCGACGATCGTCGCGAGGAGGATGCGCTTGAGCTTCACGTTCGGCGCCTTCTCGACGTCTACCCACTCGCCAGGGGAATGCGCACCGGCGGAGTTCGCAACGCGCGACATGGTGATCGCAGGGATGCCGAGGCTCATCGGCTCATTGGCGTCCGTGGATGAGATGTCCTTCTTCACCGTGAGGCCTTCGGCGCGATAGGCCGCCTCGGCGAAACGAACGATGTCGGCATTATCCGGCGTGCCGCCGGCCGGCCGGGCGCCGATCGGCTTCAATTCAGCACTGACTTTGCCCGTCCGGGTCGAACGCGCGGCATTCTCCGCCGCAACCGCCCGGGGAACGATGTCGAGTAACTGCCGCTCCAGCTTCGCCAACTCGGCTGCGCTTGCAGAGCGCATGTCGACTTCCAGCCAGACTTCGTTCGGAATGGCATTCACGGAGGTTCCGCCGCCGATGACGCTGGCGCTGTAGGTCGTCTTGGGATCCGCTGGGACATTCACCTTGTAGAGCTCGTTCACCGTCGTTGCGAGCGGCACGAGCGGGTTCACGAGCCCGAACGCGCCATAGCTGTGACCGCCTGGGCCCCGATAGGTCACGCGATAGCGCTTCGAGCCGGTTCCGCCCGTAGTCATCGACTGAAGCCCGCTGCCGTCGAGCGAGAAGAAGGCGCGGATCCGGCCCTTATATTCGCCCTTCTCGAACAAGTAGCGCACACCCCTGAGATCGCCGAGACCCTCTTCTCCCACGTCGCCGACGAACAGGACGTCGCTGCGGGTACGGATCTTACCGGCGTTCATCGCATCGACGAGCGCGAGCAGGGTCGCGAGGCCGGTGCTGTCGTCGCCGACGCCAGGCGCGCTAAGCTTCGTCCCCTCGCGCTTCACGGTGACGTCCGTGCCTTCGGGAAACACCGTGTCGAGATGGGCGGCGACGACGACAACCGCGCCGGGGGCGGCGCCCTTGCGAAGCGCCAGGACATTGCCCTCCGCATCGATCTTCGGATCGAGCCCGCGCTGCTTCAGCATGTCGGCGAAGGCACGGGCGCGCACCTGTTCCTTGAACGGCGGCGACGGGATCTGGGTGATGGCGACGATGTCGGCCACCCACTTGTCGTGATTGGTATCGAGCGCGGCGGCGGCGGCGCGATAGGGCTGGCCACGAACCACGGATGAAATGGTTGCGTTCGCATCCGGTGCGGCGACCGCGGGCGCGGCGGCAAGCGCCGTCGCTGCGAACATCAATAGTCTCATGAGCGATTCTACTCCGACACGGCCCCTGCGACGGCAGCGGCGAGCCAGTCCGGCGTAAGGGCGTCGCCAAGATCGTCAAGGCGGCGATGCTCCACCGCGAGGCCCAGCTCCGGATAATGGATACGCGCCCGGGGCCCCGGCGCATCGGTCTCCACCACGACGAGGCGGCGGTTGATCTTCTGCCGCCAGTTCATGCGGGCGGTATTCTCCTGCCCCACGAAGCAACCCTTGGTGAAGCTGACGCCATTCAGCTCTGCCGCATTGCACTCGAGCCAGAGGAGGTCGCCGAGCTCGGCCCGCCCTTCGCAGACGCCGAGGCGCAGGCGGTGTTCGAGCCAATCCGATGCGGGCTCGCCGGCCGGCCCAAGCCAGCGGCTGCCGAGTTCGGCAAGACGAGGGTCGTTGCCGGAGCCTTCCAACGCCCAATGGACGGCGATCGACGGGTCGCGCTCGATCCGGATCGGCCGCCGCAGGCGATAGATGGAGAGGCGCTTGATCAGCTCATCCGCTCCCTCGGCTTCGCAGTCGAGAAGCAGGTCTTCGCCTTCGCCCCACACGATGAAGTCGAACAGGCATTTGCCTTGCGGCGTAAGGAGGCCGGCCCAGACAGGGAGGTCGCCGGCGACGTCGTTGGTCACCAGCCCCTGCAGGAATCCGCTCACGTCCTCGCCAGAGAGACGGACGATCGCGCGATCGGTCAGGGTGGTCGCAGCCATGCCCATCAGTTAGGGAGCCGGTCGTGGCATCGCAAACGCTGACCATCCGGAAGCCGGACGACTGGCATGTACATCTTCGCGACGGCGAGATGCTCATTCGAGTGGCGCGCTACACGGCGCGGCAGTTTGCGCGCGCCATCGTCATGCCGAATCTCGTCCCGCCGATCACGGCGGTCGAAGCGGCCAGGGACTATCGCAAGCGCATCCTGGAAGTGACGTCCCCCGGCTTCACGCCGTTGATGACCTGCTACCTCACCGACCGCACCAGTCCCGACGAAATCGATCGCGGTCACCGCGAGGGCGTATGGGTCGCGGCCAAGCTCTATCCGGCCGGCGCGACCACCAACAGCGCGTCCGGCGTCACCGACATCCGCAACCTTTATCCCGTGCTGGCGCGGATGGAGAAGATTGGCGTGGTCCTTTGCGTCCATGGCGAGGTGACCGATCCCGACATCGACGTCTTCGATCGGGAGGCCGTCTTCATCGACCGCGTGCTGACCCGCATCGTGAGCGATTTCCCGGAGTTGAAGATCGTCCTCGAGCACATCACCACCAGCGATGCAGTGGATTTCGTGGCGACCGGACGCGTCGCGGCGACGATCACGCCGCAGCATCTGATCATCAACCGCAATGCGATCTTCGCCGGCGGGCTGAGGCCCCACGCCTACTGCCTTCCTGTCGCCAAGCGCGAAGAACACCGATTGGCAGTCCGCAAGGCGGCGACTTCGGGCTGGTCGAACGTCTTCCTCGGCACCGATAGCGCGCCTCACACGCGCGAGGCGAAGGAGAGCAGCTGCGGGTGCGCCGGCATTTTCAACGCGCCCTTCGCGCTCGAAAGCTATGCGACTGTGTTTGACGAGGAGGGCGCTCTCGACAAGCTGGAGGCCTTCGCCTCGATCAACGGCGCGCGGTTCTACGACCTGCCGGTGAATGAGGAGACGGTCACACTAGAGCGTGCGGAGATCGAGGTCCCACATGATGTGGACGGCATCGTCCCGTTCCACGCGGGCAAAACTCTGCGGTGGAGATTCCTGGACTAGACGTCGCCGTGGCCCGTTGCGCCGATGACGGCCGCAAAATGACTTTCCAGCTTGTCATAACATTCGCATGAGCGCCGCTGGAGGCCGGCACGGTCCGTGACTTGGATCACGGCGCGCCCGGTGGCGATGAGGCCCTCCTGCTCGAGGGACTGGAGAACTGCATTCACCGTCGTTCGCTGCACGCCGAGCAGATCGGCCATTGCCTGCTGGGTAAGCTCGATCCGGTCGCCGCTGCGGTCCTGCGCATGGAGCAGCCAGCGCGCCGCGCGTTCCGAGATCGAATGATAGGCGTTGCAGGCGACCGACTGCATCACCTGCGAGAGCAGATAGTCGGAAAAGCGGCAGAAGATGTTGCCGATGAAGGGCGAACGGCTCTTGGCGTCCTCAAGCGCATCCATGCTGACGCGATAGGCCGGTCCGCCGACGAGGACCCTCGCCCGAGCGAAGGCGGGTGCCTGGCCGCAGCTGACGATCCCGCCCACCGCCCCTCGAAGGCCGATGAGCGCAACCTCGACCGTGCGGCCTCCGCTCAGCTCGACTTCCATCGTGATGAGCGTCGGCCCAATCGGAAACAGGCTCGAGGTGACCTGATCGCCGCGAGTGAGCGCAACCTCCCCGGCCTTCAGCTGAACCATGGTCCCGAACGGTTCGATCAGCGCTCGCGCCTCGCGCGAGAAGGTGGAAAGAAGGCGATTGCCTGCGAAAGCCTCATCGGCCCTGGTCAGTTCATCGATGGTTGTTTCAGCCACGTCCCTCGTCCGTCGGCCGGGGCTATTCTTCGTTAGGTTGGGTCCGGCCTTTGGGACAACAATGAATTAGGCGGCAAGTTGCTCCATCAGCTGTTCACTGCCTCTACGGACTTGGTCCGCCCTACGAGCAGGCTGTCTGCCACGAGCCGGAAGGGCGCGACATCCACGAGGCTGCGGCGGTCGTCGATGAGATTGACGAACGTGCGATAAATGTCCGGATATTCGCCGATCCCATCGTCCGCACGTTGCTGACCGCCGAGGAGAAGCTTCGCGCCACCGTCCTCTAGCCGCACCGTGATGCCGTCGCTGGTCTCGACAGTGATGGTCCACTCCTCGCCTTCGGTCCGGCGCCAGTCGAGACTCGCCTGAAGCGGCCCGTCCGCCTCGGGGCTGGAGAAGGTGATGTCGGCGGCGATCGGCGTCTGCGCGTTGGCGGGGACCTGGAGATCCGCTGATTTCACGAATAGTCCGCCGGGGAAGATCTTGGTCGCAATGGATAGAGCGTTGATGCCGGGATCGAACACCCCGAACCCGCCAGGCTCCCAGATCCATTGCTGGCCGGGATGCCATTTATGGACGTCCTCGTGCCAGTGGATCTCCATCGACTTGATCCGCTTTCCCGCGAGCGCCTTGGCTGCGGCATCCACCGTCGAATGATGTTGCGCGTGCCAGGTCGTGAAAAGCGTGACCTGCTGCGCTTGGGCAAGACACTCCAGCGCCGCAACCTCAGCCAGGCCGGCAGTCGGCGGCTTTTCCAGCAGGCAATGCAGGCCCGCCGCGACGCATTCGCGCGCGATGTCGAAACGGGGACCGGGCGGCGTCGTGATGGCGACGGCTTCGAGGCCTTCGACATTGCGGATCAGCTCGCGCCAGTCGGTGAACGACTGCGCGACGCCCTGCCCCGATCGGCTGGAAGTTGCCACCAGCTCGAAACGGTTGTTGCCGCGGATTGACGGCACATGCTGGTCCTCGGCGATTTTGCCATAACCGATGATCGCGATGCGAATGGGCTTCATGCGCGAAGCCCGGTGACATAGGCTTTCGCCTTCTCGAGGGTCTCGGACGCGGACTGGCCAGACCTATAGAGCCCTCCACCAAGCCCAAAGCCGGTCGCGCCTGCATCGAGCCAGGGCTTCATCGTGTCGGGCTTCACGCCTCCCACTGCCAGGACCGGCACATCCTTCGGAAGCACAGCCAGCTGCGCCTTCAGCACAGCCGGTGAGGCCGCTTCTGCAGGGAATAGCTTCAGTGCCGTTGCGCCCGCGCGGATCGCCGCGAACGCCTCGGTCGGCGTCAAATAGCCGGGGCTCGATACAAGACCGATCGACGCAGTGGCTGCAATCACGTCGACGTTGGTATCCGGCGAGACGATGATCTTGCCACCCGCGTCCCACACCTGGCCCACGTCGCTGGGGTCGAGCACGGTGCCGGCGCCGACAAGGACGTCATCGCCGAATTTCTTCGCCAACAGTTCGATGCTTTTCAGTGGCTGGGGGGAATTGAGCGGAACCTCGATGATCCGGATTCCCGCCTCGAAGATCGCTTCGCCGATGGCTTCAGCCTCGCCCGGCGTGACGCCGCGGACGATGCCGACGAGCGGGCATTGATCGAGATAGCGGTGAAGCAGTTCCGTCGCGCTCATGAAATCCTCTTCGCGATCTCATGAATGCCCGCGAGGAAACATTGTTCACCATCGAGTTCGAGTGCGTCGCGCCCCGCCTGGCCAATCGCGGCCGCGTAGAGGTGCGTGAGCTCGGGACGGCCGATGACGGTGATCTGGGCGGCGGTCGGTAGGGCTAGGCCGATCCTGACGTCGGTTCCGATCAGGAGTCCGCTGGCATAGGAGGCCGCATCTTCCTTCTTCGCCTGACCGAGCAGGACGCGGGCACGCACCGAGAAAAGCTCGGCCGGAAGCATTTCATTGAAGACTGCGATCCGGGCCGCTTCCTTGAAGACGTCATTGGGCTCGACTGGGCCCTGTAGCAGGTCGGCCAGGATGCTGTGCTCCTTGAGAAGGCTGAACAGCTCACCGGTCATCACTGTCCGAAACTCGCTGATCTCACCCTTCCGGAGAGTCGCCCATTTATTGTGCGTGCCCGGATGGCAGACGAGACCCATCGGATCGACAAGCCCAGCGGCGACCGCGCCGAGCAGCTGGACCTCCTCGCCGCGCATGACGTCCGCGCGGCCATTGCCGACATAGGACACGCCCGGAACGATGGCTTCTCGCTCCCCAACCCAGGTCAAATGGCCATAGAGATCCTCGAGGCCGGCGGGACAGGGGACATAGGGGGCTTCCTTCCATCCCCGGTTCGAGCCGACCATTCCAGCGAGGAGCAGCGGATGGTCGCCCAGCCGCTGTCGAATTTCCACAACGGCAGCGGGAAAGGCATCGCCGACCGAGAGAACGCCTTTGTCGTCCTCGAACTGGTCGACGCACTTGCCCGACCCGTCGAGCCGGTAGGCGCGGCGGTTGGTGGTGCCCCAGTCGACAGCGATGAATCCGTCCGTCCAGCGCATGATTGTGCTCTTAGCCGAAAACCAACCGCTGGCGATGAGGCTCCCGGTTTTCTTTTCGGGCCACAAGGCTATCCCCACCAACGATGAATGCCGAATCGAGCTTGCGTTGCGTTGCCGATGTTCATGCCGTGCTCGGCGAGGGTCCCGTCTGGGTCGAGCGGGAGGCCGCGCTCTATTGGCTGGACATCAAGGGCCGAAAGATCTTCCGCCTGGATTCGGGAGCGCGACTGACGGAATGGCCGACGCCGCTCAGGATCGGCTCACTGGCGCCGCGCCGGAGCGGAGGGTTCATCGCCGGCACCGAGGACGGAATCGCCATCGTCGATCCGGCCGCAGATCGCTTCGAGGTCATCATCCGGCCCGAGGAAAATCTGCCCGACAATCGCTTCAACGACGGAAAAGTCGATCGCCGCGGACGCTTCTGGGCGGGCACGATGGACGACAGCGAGAAAACCGCTGCTGGCACGCTCTACTGCGTGGACAGCGACGCGAAATGGGGCGCAGTCGACAGCGGCTATAGAGTGACCAACGGACCGGCCTTCAGCCCCTCCGGCGACGTGATGTACCACAATGACTCCGCGCGGCAGGTCACCTACGCCTTCGCCATGGATTCATCCGGGACACCGGGAGACCGCCGGGTCTTCCTCCAGTTCAAGCAAGGCGACGGCTATCCCGACGGTATGACCGTCGACCGCGAGGGCTGCCTTTGGATCGCCTTCTGGGACGGTTGGTGCGTGCGGCGCTACTCGCCGTCAGGCGAGTGGTTGGAAACGATCGACATGCCGGTTGCGCGCCCGACGAGCTGCGCCTTCGGCGGGCGCGATCTCGACCGGCTTTACGTCACCTCGGCGAGCATCGGCCTCGACGACAAGGCGAAGGAAATGCAACCAAATGCCGGGGGGTTGTTTATTGTCGTACCGGGGGCGCAGGGGATTGCCGACGTCCCCTTTGCCGGCTGACGAAGACGACGGAGACCCAGTCATCGCCAACTTCATGTTCGCTACGGGGATCGAAAACAGCATCCCCACCATCAACCACGGCAAGACCCGCGTCGACGAGATGGAGGCCTGCGGACATTATGACCGGTGGCGCGAGGATTTCGACTGCGTCCAGGAAATCGGCATCAATTTTCTCCGCTACGGGCCACCGATCCACAAGACCTACCTCGGTCCGAACAAGTTCGACTGGGAGTTTTCGGACGTCACCTTCGCGGAGCTGAAAAAGCGCGGCATCACGCCGATCGTCGATCTCTGCCATTTCGGAGTGCCGGATTGGATCGGCAATTTCCAGAACCCGGACTTCCCTCAGTTATTTGCTGCCTACGCCGGCGAGTTCGCCGAGCGCTATCCGTGGGTGCAGCTCTACACTCCGATCAACGAGATGTTCATCTGCTCCGTCTTCTCGGCGAAATATGGTTGGTGGAACGAACAGAAGAAGGACGACAAGTCCTTCATCACGGCGCTGAAGCATATCGTCAAAGCGAACGTCATGGCGATGATCGAAATCCTCAAGCGCCGCCACGACGCGATCTTCATCCAGTCGGAATCCTCGGAATATTATCATGCGGATTCACCGGCCGCGATCGGCCGGGCCGAGGTGCTCAACCAGATGCGCTTCCTGTCGCTCGACCTCAATTACGGTCGGCGCGTGGATAGCGGCATGTACCAGTTTCTGCTGGATAGCGGCATGACCCGCGAGGAATATGAGTGGTTCCTCGAGCACCGGCTGAAGCAGCACTGCATCTTCGGCAATGACTATTACCAGCTGAACGAGCACCGCGTCTTCGCCGACGGCCACACGGTCGCCGCGGGCGAGACCTTCGGCTACACCGAGATCACGCGCCAATATTACAACCGCTATCGCCTGCCGGTGATGCACACCGAGACGAACCTGTGGGAAGGTCAGCACGGCGACGAGGCCGTCAAATGGCTGTGGAAGGAATGGGCCAACGTGCTGCGGCTTCGCAATGTCGGCATACCGACCGTCGGTTTCACCTGGTACAGCCTGACGGATCAGGTCGATTGGGACACGGCCCTTCGCGAGCAGAACGGCAACGTCAATCCGCTCGGCCTCTTCGACCTCGACCGGAAGATCCGCAACGTCGGCAAGGCGTACAAGCAGCTCATTGCCGACTGGCGCAACGTGCTTCCGGCACAGAGCGTCTGTCTCGTCGTGCCGATCAAGAAGATCGGAGACTATCCGGATGAGGATGACGCCGCCGGACGCGACCTTGCCGGCAGCGGAACCCAGGCCAAAAAGGCGCAAAAAGCGTGAGCGTCCGAAAGATCGCGAAGATCGAGACTTTCCTCGTTCCGCCGCGCTGGCTGTTTGTCCGCGTCGAGAGCGACGACGGCGCGTTCGGCTGGGGGGAGGCCAGCCTCGAAGGCTGGGCCGAGGCGGTCGAGGGCGTCTTCGAAGCCTATCGCGACCGCTTCATCGGCGCCGACCCGTTCAACATCGAGGACATCTGGCAGGTCGGCTACCGTGGCGGCTTCTATCGCGGCGGCGCGGTGATCATGTCGGCCCTTGCCGGGCTCGAGCAGGCTCTGTGGGATCTGAAGGGCCGCGCGGTCGGCCTGCCCGTCTGGCAGATGCTAGGCGGCAAGGTGCGCGACAAGGTTCGATCCTATGCCTGGATCGGAGGCGACCGCCCGCACGAGATCGGCGAGGCCGCGGCGGGCCGGAAGGCGCAGGGCTTCAATGCGGTCAAGATGAACGCGACGGCCGAGCTCAACTGGATTGGCACCAACAAGGAATTCGACGATGTCGTGAAGCGCGTCGAGGCGGCGCAGGCGCAGGGCATGGACGTGGGGCTCGACTTCCACGGACGCGTCCACCGGCCGCTCGCCAAGCAATTGGCGAAGGTGCTGGAGCCATTGGGCCTCCTCTTCATCGAAGAGCCTTTGCTGTCCGAGAATATGGACGGCCTACCCGAGATCGCTGCCCATACGACCACGCCCATCGCGTTGGGTGAGCGGCTCTATTCCCGCTGGGAGTTCAAGCCCTTCTTCGAACAGGGTGCCGTGAACATCATCCAGCCGGACCTGAGCCACGCCGGCGGGATTCTGGAAGTCCGCAAGATCGCTGCAATGGCGGAGGCTTATGACGTCGCGGTGGCGCCCCACTGCCCGCTAGGGCCCCTCGCGCTCGGCGCCTGCCTCCAGATCGCCGCCTGCACGCCCAACCATGCGATTCAGGAAGTCAGCCTCGGCATCCACTACAATACCGGCGGCCACGACCTCCTGAACTTCTGCTCCAACAAGGAGGCGCTGACGCCGGTCGACGGTTATCTGCCGGTGCCTGAGGGCCCGGGACTCGGCGTTGAGATCGACGAAGCCGCGGTCCGCGAGGCCGCCAAGGATCGGCACCGCTGGCGCAATCCGATATTCCGCAACAAGGACGGCAGCTTCGCGGAGTGGTGAGCGCTCAGGCGCCTAGTGGCACTTGAAGCGCTCGAACGGCTCCAGGCAGGATTTGCATCGCCATTGCGCCTTGCACGGAGTCGCGCCGAAGCGGCTGACCTCGACGGTGTCGCTCGATCCGCAGTTCGGGCATTCGGCCGTCGCTGAGGGACTGGGCGGGGCGATTCCGTAGGCGTGCAGGCGTTCCCGGCCGCGTTCCGTGATCCAGTCGGTGGTCCAGGGCGGGAACAGGACCCGGTCGATACAGACGTCCTCGAAACCGGCTTTGTCGAGCGCCTCACGGATCGAGGTTTCGATCGCCACGGTCGCCGGGCAGCCGGTGTAGGTGGGGCTAATCAATACCCTTGGCGGATCCTGCGCGATCCCTCGCACAATGCCCAGATCGGTGATCGTGAGGACGGGAATCTCCGGATCGGGAACGGTCTCGAGCACGGCCATGATGGCCGAATCGTCGATCCTCGCCTTTTCAGCGACCGCTCCCATGGACACGGACATTACACCCGTTCGAGCGCGAGCGCGATTCCCTGGCCGACGCCGATGCACATGGTCGCCAAAGCGAGCTTGCCGCCGGTGCGCTGCAGTTCCTCGGTGGCGGTTAGCGCGAGCCGGGCTCCGGACATGCCGAGTGGGTGACCGAGGGCAATCGCGCCGCCATTGGGGTTCACCCGCGCATCGTCGTCCGCGACTCCAAGCTGGCGCAGGACGGCTAGGCCCTGGGCCGCGAACGCCTCGTTGAGCTCGATCACGTCGAAGTCGCCAATCTTGAGGCCAAGGCGCTTCATCAGCTTCTCGCTTGCCGGCGCGGGCCCGATCCCCATGATCCGGGGAGGAACGCCGGCGACCGCCGCACCAAGGACTCGGGCGCGCGGCGTCAGGCCGTTGCGCTTCACCGACTCCTCCGACGCAACGATGATCGCGGCCGCCCCGTCGTTTACGCCGGACGCATTGCCGGCCGTCACCGTGCCGTCCGCGCGGACGATCGGCTTCAACTTGCCAAGCGCCTCCAACGTCGTTGCCCTCGGGTGCTCGTCCTTGTCGACGACGAGCGGATCGCCCTTCCGCTGCGGAATCTCGACCGGGACGATCTCCGCTGCGAGACGTCCGTTGAGCCGCGCTTTCGCGGCCTTTTCCTGGCTGCGCATGGCGAAGGCGTCCTGGTCCTCCCGGCTGACCTGAAAGTCCTGCGCCACATTCTCGCCGG
>Ga0070671_100003226_pt1 | contig 12711 bp, 12 predicted proteins | sample KBSS73metaG_FD_65341 | JGI IMG/M metagenome (GOLD analysis project Ga0070671, IMG submission 65341) | Switchgrass rhizosphere microbial communities from Kellogg Biological Station, Michigan, USA - KBS S7-3 metaG | ecosystem: Host-associated > Plants > Roots > Rhizosphere > Soil ...
AGGCCGCCGTGCGCGACGGCGGCGGCCGCCACCAGACCGAGCAGCAGTTTCGGGGGTGACAGGGCGGGCGCGTCCACCCGGCCAGGCTAGTGCGGCCTGCGTCGAGCGGTGTCGGGGCTCCGAGTCCACCCCGAGTCCAGCCCGACTCCGCCCCGACTCCAGCCCGACCCCACCCCGACGCGCCGAGCGGGCGCCTTCCCTCCGGCCCGCCCGGGGCAGCACACTGTCGCGACCGAGAGGACGAGGGGGACGGATGTCGAGCGGCTACGGACAGGGCGGCGGGTACGGCAGCTGGGACCGCGACGAGCCGACGCGGCAGTTCGGCGACGAACCGGTCGCGTACGACCCGCCGCGGCAGTACGAGCGTGAGCGGCCGCCCGTGGCGCCACGCCCCACGGTCGACGCGGCCAGGCTCTGGGCGGCGGGCATCGCGACGGCGATCGTCGCGGCCCTCGTCGCGATGGTGGGCACGCTGCTGGTGCGGGCGGTGCTGCGGATCGCGTTCAACGGGCCCGCGGAGTCCGGCGTGCTCGGTGACTCCCGGACCGTGCTGCTCTGCGTGCTGGCGGCCGTCGGTGCACTGGCCGCGACCGGGCTGGCGCACCTGCTGCTGCTGTCCACGCCGCGGCCGATGACCTACCTGTCGTGGATCGTCGGGCTGGTCACGGTCGTGGTCGCGCTGGTCCCGCTGCTGGGCAGCGGGCCGATCGCCGAGCGGGTCACCAGCGCGGTCATCTACCTGGTCATCGGCCTGGTGATCAGCAGTCTGGTGGCGGGCGCGGGCGCCTCGGCGCGCCGCCCCCGGTAGCGTTCGCGCGCTCCGGGACGACTCGGCCAGAGACGACTCGGTGGGGGACGACTCGGTGGGGGACGCGTCGTTCGCCGAGCAGGCGACGCGGTTCGTCCTCAGCTGAGGGCCTGGCGGATCGCCTCGGCGAGGGCGGTCCGGCCGCGCACCGTGGGATGGACCTCGTCCGGGCCGAGCAGGCCCGGGTCGGCGGCGACCATCCCCGCCCAGTCCACGAACCGGACGGTGGGGGCGTGCCGCTCGGCGGCGGCGCGCAGGACGGTGTTGTTGCCCGCCTCCCACCGCCGGGGCACCGACACCCCGACGAGCACGACCGGCCGGTCGTCGGCCGCTGCGATCACGCGCTCCACGTCGTCCGCCTCGACCGTGCCGTTCGCCCCGAGGTCGACGACGACCGGTCCCGCGTTCCGCGCGGTCCAGGTCCGGACGGCCTCGGGGGCACCCGCGTACTGACGGCCCACCTTGGCGTCGACGGTGGTGCCCGGGCCGAGGGCCGCGGTGATCGCGTCGGCGCTGCCGAGGGCGATGGAGTCGCCGAGGACGTAGGCGGGGCCGCGGGCGGCGGGGCTCTGGGCGGGGAGAGCATCAGTGGGCCCGGCGAGGTCGGGTCCGGCGGTGGGCTGGGGCTGGGTGGCGGGCTGGGTGCTGGGCTGGGTGGCCGCGGGATCGGCGGGTGGTGCGGCCTGCGCAGGCGGGATCGCACTCGGATCGGCGGCGTCGGCCGTGTTCGCAGCTGTGTTCGCGGAGGTGTTCGCAGCCGTGTTCGCGGAGGTGTTCGCAGCCGTGTTCGCAGCCGTGTTCGCAGCCGTGTTCGCCGAGGAGGTCGCGAGGGACAGCGGTCCGGCGGGCGCGGTGAGGGCGAAGACCGCCGCCACCGTCAGCGTCGCCACACACCCGCCGACGATCCCCGCGGCGATCCGGTTCAGCCGAGCCCGCTGCACCATCCGTCGGATCGCTCCTCGTCTGATCGGGGTCTCCACCCACCGATACGATGCCTCGGCGACCAGCAGCGTGGCCAGTACCCGGCCGAGGTCGAGCAGCCAGCCGTGGCCGGGGAGCCCACCCTCCGGCCTGGTCAGCACGAGGATCGGCCAGTGGTAGAGGTAGATCCCGTAGGAGCGCCTCCCGATCGCGACGAGCGGGGCTCGCGAGAGCAGCCCGCTGACCGCGGGACCGGCTCCCGTGGCCGCCACCAGGACGACCGCCGTGACCAGGCCGGTGCGGAGGAACCCGCCGTGCAGGTAGAGGTCGCCTGCGAACTCGGAGGCCGTGGAGAGACCGAGCAGCAGTGCCACCAGTGCGGTGATCCCGACGAGGTCGATCGCGGTGCGGGCCGCGGGGGAGCGCGGCCTGCGCCACGCCGCGGGGAGCCACAGCAACGCCGTCGCGGCCCCGATGAGGAAGCCCGACGCGCGGGAGTCCGTCGCGTAGTAGGCCGCGCCGCTCGCGTCGGGGTCGAACCGCCAGGCACACGCGACGGCGGAGACGAAGGCCAGCAGCAGCGCCGCCGCGGCGACCCGACGCCTGCCCAGCACGGCGAGCACGCCTGCGAAGAGCAGCGGCCACAGCACGTAGAGCTGCGCCTCGACCGCCAGGGACCAGATGTGCAGGAACGGCGAGGGCCGCGCGAACGACTCGGAGTAGGGCACCCCGCCGATCAGCAGGTGCCAGTTCTGCAGCCAGGTCAGCGAGGCGAGGGCGTCCCCGCGCAGGCCGGGGGTGTCCGCGGGCAGCAGCAGCGCGAACAGTCCGAGCGTCCCGAGCACGGCCAGGACCAGCGCAGGCACCAGCCTGCGCGCGCGGGCGAGGACGAAGCCGCGGACGTCGATCCGGCCGTGCCTGCGCAGCTCGGCCACGAGCAGCTGGGTGATCAGGAAGCCGCTGAGGGTGAAGAACACCTCGACGCCGAGGAACCCGCCGCCCGCCCAGCCGAGGTCCAGGTGGTAGGCGACGACGGCGAGCACGGCCAGCGCCCGCAGACCGTCGAGCCCGGGGGCGTGGGGGACGGCGAAGGGGTTGCGGACCGGTCGGACGCGCATCGGGGCGACGCGCGGGCGGGCCGGTGCCCGCGAACCCTCCAGTGTGGCCACCGGCCGCCCTCCTCGATCGGGTGATGACCATGGCACGGATGATCGTCCGGCGCGAGCGCCCGCCCGGCGTGTGCCGTGCGCGGGCACCCGGACGGACGAGCCCCGGTCGAGTGGAATCGGCCGTGGTGCCCGAGTCGCCGCCGGGCGTCGGGCGGGCGGCGTGGTGGGCTGTGCGCGCAGCAGCGGAACGAGCCTGAGGGGGCTTACATGACGGCACTCGTCGACGGCCGGGAACCGGGAGGTCTCGGCACGGGCAACGAGGTCGTCGGGGCGCGGTGGGGCGGCACCCGCGAGAGGCCGCACGCCCAGCCGCGCCGGGCCCGGTCGGAGTCCCTGCTGGACCCCTCGCGGTCGTTGCTCGGCGAGGTGCTGGACACGGTGCTGCGCCAGCGGGCCGTCGGGACCGTGACGGTCATCGGGGCCGACCCCCACGCCGGGCTGTACGCCGACCTCGGGGCCGGGTCCGTGCACGTCGTCGCCAAGTCGCCGACGCCCGCGGTGCGCGCCGCGGTGGACGCGGACCCGGCCCTGCACCTCGTCACCGACGGGGACCCGCCGCCCGCGGAGCTGTACGTGCTCGCCGGGGACACCGGCTACCACGGCACCCGCCGTGAGCTGGAGCGGGTGCTGGCCGAGGGGCCGGACGCCGTCGTGCTGGTGTGGAACGTGCTGTGGCCCGCGGGCAGGCGGGACGTGCTGCCGGGGATCGGGGCGCTCGCGCCCTCGGTGGGGCGCGACGGCCTGACCGCGGCCGGGCTGGGCGCAGGTGCGGTCGACGCGGCCGACGAGGCGGGCGGTGAGGAGAACGGCGTCCTGACCGCGGTCGAGGACGTCCTCGCCGAGGCCGACCACGAGTGGACCCTCGGCGTGGTGCCGGTCCTGTCCGGACTCGGGGTGCTCGCGCGCGACGACGCCGGGTTCGCCGAGGAGCTGTGGGAGTCGCTGTTCCCCTGGACGACCTCGGAGCTGCTCGCGGGGCTGGAGCGCAACCGGATCGCGCTGGTCTCGCGGGTGCTGGAGCTGGAGCACGCCGCCACGGCGGCGGCGCGGGACTCGGCGGACCGGCAGCACCGGCTCACCCGCTGTCTGCAGCAGCTCGACTCGGCCTGGGACGAGATCGCGGACCTCCGCGCCGGCCGCGGCAGCGACCCCCTGCCCCGCCCGTCCCTGACCCGGCGCTTCCGGGCCCGCCTCACCCCCGCCCGCCCCCGCTGACCCACCCCTCGCGCCCGCGGCCGAGGAGTCCGGCCGGTGACGCTTGTGTGGCTCGAGCGTCACTCACCGACGCTTGTGCGGCTCGAGCGTCACCCCCCCGGTGACGCTTGTGTGGCTCGAGTGTCACCCACCGACGCTTGTGCGGCGCGGGCGCCACTGCGCGATGGGTGACGATCACGTGACGGCGGCGTCGCGTGAGGCGTCGGAGCCGGGCAGCCGTGGCAGGGTGCGGCTGTGCGGAGGACTGCGCTGGTCGTGATGCTGCTCGTGCTGGTCACGGGCGCCTGCGCCGACCCCGCACCCCCGCCGCCCGAGCCGCCGGTCGGCGAGGGCGTGGTCTTGACGAGCCCGGTCGCGCCGGTCGCCGCCCCCACCCCGACGACGCCGGCGCCGCCGCCCGGGCTGACCGAGGCGGACGTCGAGGCCGGGCTGCTGAGCCGGGACGTGCCGCAGTCCGGGAACGGGGTCCTGGTGCCGGTCCCCGGGTCGGTGCCCGCCCCCGGACCCGGTCGCGTGCGGACGGTGCGCGTGGAGGTCGAGGAGGGCCTGCCGGTCGACGGCGCGCGCTTCGCGGACTTCGCCCTCGCCGTGCTGAACGACCCCCGCGGCTGGGGTGCGGGCGGGACGATGTCCTTCGCCCGCACCGACTCCGCGGACGCCGAGATCCACCTGGTGCTCGCCACCCCCGACACCTCGCGGCGGCTCTGCCGTCCGCTGGAGACCTACGGCAAGCTCTCGTGCCGCACGGGGGACCGCGCCGTCCTCACCCACTACCGCTGGGTGAACGCCACCGAGGAGTACGCCGCGGACCCCACCGGCTACCGCCGCTACGTGGTCAACCACGAGGTCGGGCACGCCCTCGGCCACGGACACCAGCGGTGCCCGGGACCGGGGCGGCCCGCCCCCGTGATGCAGCAGCAGACCTTGGGTCTCGACGGGTGCGCCACCAACAGCTGGCCCCACCCGTAGGGGGTCGGCGGGACCGCGTCCGGGGGCATCATCCGTTCACCTGGACTTCGCCCGGAGTAGGCCCGCCGCTCATCCGCGACCGGTGGGCTGGTGGGATGCGCGTGGCGGTGGTGGACCTGGTCGGGACCGCGGTGGCCGACGACGGCCTCGCCCTCGACGGCGTCCGGCGCGGGCTGGTCAGCGTGGGCGTCCCGGTGGCGGGGCCGCGCACGCCCGCCCTGGAGCGGCAGGCCCGGGCGGCGATGGACCGGCCGGTGGCGCGGATGTTCGCCGACCTGCTCGACGGCGACCAGCGCCGGGCCCGGATGGCGGCGGACGTCTACGAGGCCTGGCTGTGCGACGAGGCCGGTGCGGGCCGGGTGCGTGCCGTCGCGGGCGCGTCGGCGGCGATCGCCGCGCTGCGGGCGGCGGACCTGGTGGTCGTGCTGATGGCGAACCTGTCCGCGCGCACCTGCGAGCGGCTGGTCGGCGCGTCCGGCCTGGTCGCGGACCTCCTCCTGGGACCGGGGGACGTCGGGGGCCGTGGGCTGCCGGACCCGGACCTGGTGCTCGCCGCGGCGGCGGCCGCGGACGCCGACCCGGCGGAGGTCGTGGTCGTCGCCGACACGACGGCCGGGATCCGGGCAGCCACCCACGCAGGTGCCGGCCTGGCGCTGGGGGTGGCGGGCGGTGCCCACCCGACCGGCACCCTGCGGGCGGCGGGCGCCCACGACGTGCTCGGCTCGGTGGCCGACCTACCGGCCCGGTTGGGCCTGCCGCAGCCTGCTCAGGACTCCTCGGCCCCGCTCGGCGGCAGCGGCGCCGTGATCCCGTAGCCGCCGCGGTAGAACAGCAGTGGGAGTCGGGCCTCGTCCGCCCCCAGGTCCGACACCTTGCCCAGGACGACGGTGTGGTCGCCGCCGTCGTACTCGTTCCAGAGGGTGCAGTCGATCCAGGCGCTCACGCCCTCGAGGATCGGCGAGCCGCTGGGCGCCGGGGACCAGGTCACGCCCGCGAACTTGTCCGTGCCGGAGCGCGCGAACCCGTTGCTGTACCCGGAGTGGTCCGAGGCGAGAACGTTGACGCAGAAGGTGCCGATCTCGCGGATCCTCGGCCAGGTGGACGACGTGCGCGCGGGGGAGAAGGAGATCAGCGGCGGGTCCAGCGACAGCGACGAGAAGGACTGACAGGTGAACCCGATGGGCGCCTCCGGACCCTGGGCCGTGATGACGACGACCCCGGAGACGAAGTGGCCGAGCACCTCCCGCATCGCCTGCGGTGTGACCGGCCGGGGGGTCTCGTGGGTACTCGACGGGCTCGACGTCATGGGCCGAGCCTAGGCAACCGACCCCGGGGTTGACCATGCCTGCGCCATCGACGGTGTGTGACGCGAGCCGCGCGTAGTCCACCGATCGAGCACGCCCGTCGGACCGCCTCCCGGCGCCCGGGGCTCGACAATGACCACCGGTCGACGTCGTCCCGACTCGTGGGGAGCCCGGAGGGCGGCGTCGGCCGCCACACGCCGGAGGCGCGGCACCCATGGGTGCCGCGCCTCCGGATGTTCCCTGACCTCCGCGCCGGGGCGCGCCGGGTCAGCTGGCGTAGGCCCGCAGCCGCTCGGCCCGGTCGCCGACCCGCAGCTTGGCCATGACCTCGCGCTCGATCTGGCGCACCCGCTCGCGGGAGAGCCCGAAGCGGCGGCCGATCTGGTCCAGGGTGCGCGGCTGCCCGTCGTCCAGGCCGTAGCGCATCCGGATGACGAGCTGCTCGCGCTCCTCGAGGGTGCCGAGCACGCGACGCAGGTCGTCGTGCAGGAGGTGGCTGATCACGGTGTTCTCCGCGTCCGCCGCCTGGTCGTCCTCGATGAAGTCCCCGAGCGGGGCCTCCTCGTCGCTGCCGACCGGCATGTCCAGGCTCACGGGGTCCCGCGCGTGGTCCAGCAGGTCCGAGATCTTCTCCGCGGGCAGACCGGACTCCTCGGCGAGCTCCTCGTGGGTGGCCTCACGGCCGAGCCGCTGGTGCATGTCCCGCTTGATCCGCGCCAGCTTGTTGACCTGCTCCACGAGGTGCACGGGCAGCCGGATCGTGCGGGCCTGGTCGGCCATCCCGCGGGTGATCGCCTGCCGGATCCACCAGGTGGCGTAGGTGGAGAACTTGAAGCCCTTCGCGTAGTCGAACTTCTCGACCGCGCGGATCAGGCCCAGGTTGCCCTCCTGGATCAGGTCGAGCAGCGGCATGCCGCGCCCGGTGTAGCGCTTCGCGAGCGAGACCACGAGCCGGAGGTTGGCCTCCAGCAGGTGGTTGCGGGCGCGCTCGCCGTCCCGCACCACGGCCCGCAGGTCGCGGGCGTAGTCCTGGTCGAGCTCGCGCCCCTCGGCCGCCGCGGTGTCGAGCACGTGCGTGGCGAACACGCCCGCCTCGATCCGCTTGGCCAGGTCGACCTCCTGGGCCGCGGTGAGCAGTGCCGTCTTGCCGATCCCGTTCAGGTACACCCGGACGAGGTCGGCGGCCGGGCTCTGCGCGTCGAGGTCCTCGGCCGTGAGCTCCGGGCGGACGTTCGCCTCGGTGGTCTCGGTCGTCTCGTCGGTGACCTCGTCGGCGGGCTCCGCCGGCTCGGTCTGCGCGGTCCGCACCGTCCGCCGCGTGGACGGAGTACGCTGGCCGGGAACGCGCGAAGTCGTGCCACGGCGGGCGGTCGGCCGTGCCGCGGTGTCGTCGGCAGGAGCGGCTGCGGGATCCACCGTCGTTGCCAGTGTCATGGACGTTCCTCCCCTAACGCGACCCGGGCGGTTCACCTTCGGTGAGGCCTTCCGCCGGGGTTCTACAGGGTTGAACGCAAGGCGCCGGATAAACGTTCCCGGCCCCGCGCATCCGCCGTGCGGGTGAACGGGGCCGGTGACGTCAGGCGACTCCGGTGATCCCCGTCGTCGAGTGGCGGTAGACCTCGTCCATCAGCGCCGGCCAGTCGTGGTGCAGGGCCTTGTGCCCGGTGAACAGGCCGAGGTGGCCGCCCGCCGCGGTCCGCTTCACGATCCGGGACTCCGGCGTGGAGACGTGGTCGGCGATCGCGAACAGCTGCTCCGGCGGCGTGATGTGATCCGTGGCACCCGCCAGCAGCAGGACCGGGCAGTCGATGGCCTCGAGACGCGCGGGGCGCCCGCCGACCTCGAGCTCGCCGCGGACGAGCTTGTTCTGCCGGAACAGGTTGTCCACCAGCCACAGGTAGAACGCGCCGGGCACGTCCTGCGTGTGCTTGAACCAGTCCTCGAAGACCCGGTAGCGCTCCACGTGCTCCGGGTCGTCGACGTGCGCGAGCAGCTGGAGCTGCCGGGAGATCTCGGCCTGCGGCTGGATCATCAGGAAGTTGCCCAGGACCGCGGCGCCGGACATGTTCCCGCCGTTGGCCGCGACGAGCGCCTTGTACGGGGCCATGCCGAGCCTGCCGGAGAGCGCCCTGGTCGAGGCCGCGATCACCGACTCGCCTGCGTGGAAGTCGATCGGCGCCCCGGCCAGGGTCAGCGTGTGGACCCGCTGCGGGTGGAGCGTCGCGTAGATCGCGGCCAGCCACCCGCCCTGGCAGTCCCCGACCAGGTTGGCCCGGCCGCCCATGCGGCGGATCGAACGGTCGATGACCTCGATGTAGTCCTCGACGGTGACCCGCTTGGTCTTCGGGGTCGCCGCGCGCCACTCCAGCGCGTAGAGCCGGGTGAGTCCCGAGTCGCGCAGCGAGGTGAGCTGGCTCTGCCCCGGCGCGAAGTCCACGACGGTGGAGCTGTGCCCGGCCTGGGGCGGCAGCACCAACGTGGGGACGACGGCGTCGCCGCGGTGCTCGTCGAGCGTGAAGTCCCGCAGTCGGGCGAAGTCCGTCTCCAGAGACGTCCGGTTGGCCAGGTGGAACCGGGGCTCCGCGCGGTCGGTCATGGTCGACAGCCAGAGCGCGGTGCGCGCGGGTGCCGCCCACGGCCTGCGGGCGTTGGCCCACCAGGCGGCGCCCGCGGCCCGGGTCGCGGCCTCCGCCGTCCGCGCGACGGTCCGGGCGCCGTAGCGCAGCAGGAACCGGTAGGGATGATCGGCGGCCGGGCCACCGACCTGGGGCGGGATCGCCCCCGGTGCCGTGTCCTCGTGGACGATGGAGGTGGGGTCACCCGCCTCCGTGATCGCGCTGCTCATGGTCGTCTCCCATCGCCTGTGATGTCGACCGTTGCTACCCGAGAGTAGGTCGTGATGAGTATCCCTAGCAACAGCAAGCCTACTGTCGGGTAGTGCTTGGTGAACCAAGCGCTGGTGACGGGGCATACAGAGTGACGTGGACCGACTCCGGACCGCTACCGGTCGGTACCCCTCACCATGGGGAAATCGCTCGCGGTGAGGCCGGTTGAAGGGCCCCGCGAGACGGGTACTCGTGCAGCACAGTCCCAGGGGAGGGCCGTAGGCCGATGACGTCCATCAGCACCACGTCCGACACCGGAGCGACGGAGGAGCGCGCGCGTCGGATCGTCGACACCGTGCGTGAGACGTTCGACCCGAAGACCCTCGCCGCGAAGGTCGATCCGATCGGGTTCGCACCGGCGCTGGCGAGCGCGGCGCGGTCGGCCGTCGCGCATCCGGGCGCGGTCGCGCGCGCCGGGCTGGGCTGGGGTCTCGACGCGGGCCGGGCCGGCCTCGTCTCCGCGTTGCGGGCCGTGGGCGGTACCGCCTCCGGACCCGCGGTGCTGGCCGAGCGGGACCCGCGCTTCAAGGACCCGGTCTGGGAGGAGAACGCCTGGTACTGGCTCTGCCGCCAGCAGCACGCCCTGCTCACGGACCGGCTCGGCGAGCTGTCGGAGACCCTGGAGCTGGACCCGACCTCGCGTCGCAAGATCGACTTCCTGATCGACCAGGCCGTGCAGGCCGCGGCGCCGCAGAACTGGCCGGTGTCGAGCCCCGGCCTGGTGCAGAAGGCCTTCCAGACCGGCGGGCGCAGCGTCGTGCGGGGCCTGCGCAACACCGTGCGGGACGTCGTGCAGAACGGCGGCATGCCCCGCCAGTACACCCCGGGCGACCACACGGTGGGCCAGGACATCGCCGCCTCACCGGGCAAGGTCGTGTTCCGCAACCGGCTGATCGAGCTGATCCAGTTCGCCCCGCAGACCCCCAAGGTCCGGGCGATCCCGCTGCTCATGAGCCCGCCGTGGATCAACAAGTACTACATCATGGACCTGGCGCCGGGCCGCAGCCTCGTGGAGTGGGCGGTGCAGCACGGGCACACCGTGTTCATCATCAGCTACCGCAACCCGGACTCGTCGCTGCGCGAGCTGACGATGAGCGACTACCTGCGCGAGGGCCCGGTCGCGGCGCTTGACGCCGTCCAGGAGATCACCGGCGCGGACAAGGTCAACGTCGCGGGGCTGTGCCTCGGCGGCACGATCGCGGCGTCGATGGTGGCCTGGCTGGCGGCCCGCGGGGAGGACCGGGTCAACTCGCTGACCCTGATGAACACGCTGCTGGACTTCACCAAGCCCGGAATGCTCGGCGTCTTCGTCGACGAGCCGACGGTGGACCGGCTGGAGCGGGTGATGGCCAAGGACGGATACCTGCCCGCGGCCAGCATGAAGCGCACGTTCGACCTGCTGCGCGCCACCGACCTGATCTGGAACTACGTCAACACCAGCTGGCTGCAGGGCGGCGACCCGGTCCCGTTCGACCTGCTGACCTGGAACGCCGACTCCACGCGGATGCCCGCCGAGATGCAGACCGAGTACCTGCGCACGCTCTACCTGCGCAACGAGCTGGCCGAGGGCAAGCTCGAGCTCGGCGGCGAGCGGCTGGACCTCGGGGACGTCACGCAGGACGCGTACGTGATCACCGCCGAGCGGGACCACATCGCGCCGTGGGACTCGGTCTACATCGGCGCCCGCAGGCTCGGCGGCACCGTGCGGTTCGTGCTGTCGAACTCCGGGCACATCGCCGGCGTGGTGAACCCGCCGTCGCCGAAGTCCCGGCACTGGTTCTCCGAGACCGCGGAGCTCCCCGCGCGCTCGGCGGACTGGCGGGACGACGCCACCGAGCACCGCGCGAGCTGGTGGGAGGACTGGGCGCCGTGGATCACCGAGCGCGCGGGCGAGCTGCGCACGCCGCCCGGGTTCGGCAGCCCCGCGCTGCCCGTCCTCGGCGACGCGCCGGGGGAGTACGTGTCCCGTCCCTGACCGGCCCCCTTGCGCGTCCGGGACACTGTGACGCATGACGACGGGTGATGCCGGGCCGCGCGAGGAGCGCGCGGCCCGGAGCGAGGGGTGGTCCCAGCAGGTCAACGCGCTGGGCGGGTTCATCCGGGCGCAGCGGCAGATGGCCAAGCTGTCGCTGCGTGAGATGGCTTCGATGACGCGGGTGTCCAACGCCTACCTGAGCCAGGTCGAGCGCGGGCTGCACCAGCCCTCGCTCAAGGTGCTGCACTCCATCGCGGACGCCCTGCAGCTCAACGCCGAGCAGCTGCTTCGCCAGGCCGGTTGGGGGGACGCCCCGGCCGAGGCGGCCCCGCCTACCTCCTCGGCCGGGACGGCCGCCCACGGCGACCCGGTGTCGTCGGTCGAGGAGGCGGTGCGCGCCGAGACCCGGCTGACCGAGGAGCAGAAGGCGGCGATCATCGGCGTGTATCGGAGTTTCCTCGACGCCTGACCTGCGATGGTTGACATACTTAACGCTCGTGCGTAGTTTCGGTAGCACCGCAGCGACACACGGAGGTTCTCCCATGGCAGGCACCACCGACCGTCTCACCGACTTCGCCAAGCGTGGCCAGGACGCCGTCAGCGGCGCCTTCGGCACCTGGGCGGACGCCGTCGGCGCCCTCACCCCCTTCCGTCCGACGGCGGAGGACGCGCGCGGCCTCCTCGACAGCGGCTTCACCGCCGCCGAGAAGGTCCTGAAGGTTCAGCGGGACTTCGCCAAGGGCGTCCTCGACGCCGGCGTCCAGGTCGTCGAGAAGGCGTCCGAGGTCACCGACAAGGCCCGCGCCAAGAGCTGAGCGCAGGACCCCTCCCTGGTGCAGGGGTCCCGCTCAGGTCTCGACCAGGACCGTGAAGGGGCCGTCGTTGACCGACGCGACCTTCATGTCCGCGCCGAAGACCCCCGTCTGGACGTGGGCGCCGCGGTCGCGCAGCGCGGCGACCACGGCGTCGACGAGGGGGGCGGCGACCTCGGGGCGGGCGGCGGCCGTCCACGAGGGGCGGCGACCCTTGCGGGTGTCGCCGTAGAGCGTGAACTGGCTGACGACGAGCAGCGGGGCGCCCGCGTCCGCACAGGACCGTTCGCCCTCGAGCAGTCGAAGCTCCCAGAGCTTGCGGGCCATCCGCTCGACGTCCTCCGGGCCGTCCGCGTGGGTGATGCCGAGCAGGACGAGCAGGCCCTCGCCCTCGATCGCGCCGACGATCCGGCCGTCGACCTCGACCGACGCCCCGCGGACCCGCGCCGCGACCGCCCTCATGCGGGGACGAGCACGCCGTGCCGCACGAACTCCCGCACGGCAGGCAGCGCGGCCTGGACCAGCGCGTCCACCGGGCGGTCGTGGGCGAAGGCGAGCAGGTGGAACAGCTCCTCCAGGGGGAGCGCGCCGGAGCACCCGGCGAGCAGGGCGGCCGCGGGCTCGTCCACCTCGTGGCGCCACTGCGGGCCGTC
>Ga0070671_100003228_pt1 | contig 12709 bp, 9 predicted proteins | sample KBSS73metaG_FD_65341 | JGI IMG/M metagenome (GOLD analysis project Ga0070671, IMG submission 65341) | Switchgrass rhizosphere microbial communities from Kellogg Biological Station, Michigan, USA - KBS S7-3 metaG | ecosystem: Host-associated > Plants > Roots > Rhizosphere > Soil ...
GTGATGTTGTTCCAGGCGTCCGACGAAAAGAGGGAACCAACTTGGGCCACGCAGACAGCGATCAGAAGCCCTATCGCACCACCCGTCGCCGAGACCGAAGGGAGAAACCACAGGTCGGACTTAACCGGGACGACACTGCCCTGCGCCCACAGATGAGCGAAGTTTGCGCCCAGCGCAGCGGCATTGCGGCCGACAAACAACCCAAGGATGATTAGCGCCAGTAGGGACAAAGTCTTCACGGACGTGAACACATTTTGAATGATCTTCCCGAGACGCAGGCCGTATGTATTCAGAATCGTCAACAGGGCGATCACCAAGATGGCGACAACCTGCTGTGTGGAAAGACTTACCGCGTAGTTTCGCGACAAGATGATCGGAGGGACCACCCATTGTGTAGGCGAGATAAATGGGATGACCACGCCAAGGAAACGCGCAAACGCCACCGCTACGGCGGCGATCGTGCCAGTCTGGATAACAAGAAATAGCGTCCAGCCATATAGAAATCCCCAGAGAGGACCGTAAGCCTCGCGCAGGTACACATACTGACCACCGGCGCGGGGAAGCATCGCGGCTAATTCACCATAGCTGAGCGCGGCGACGACAGTAAGCATGCCAGTTATAGCCCACACCACAAGTAGCCATCCGGCCGACCCAACCAGTCGGCCGATATCTGCCGAGACAATGAAGACACCCGACCCAATCATCGATCCCGCCACGAGCATGGTGGAATCGAGCAAGCCGAGTTGCCTGACGAATCCTTCCGACGTTGTATGCTCCTCGTGCACTTCTCCGTGGGACTTTGAATCGTCGGCCATTCGTAATTCGCTAAATGCCTTTCGAGCACCAGGATGTCAAGAAAATCAAATGCATCTGCAGGTTGCTCCGCGTCGCTGGAGACTTGAACAGCGATGACGTCACGACCAGCTATGCGTATGACCTGGCGAGCAATGGGAGATCGGTAAGACTGATTACATACGACAGCTAGAATTACGTTAACCGATGACGGCCTTGTGCATTATCTTATTTGTTGGTTTACTCGCTCGGCGTCGCGCATGCTCTGGGGCGGAGAGGAAGATGCCGCGAAAAACTTTGTGTAGGCAAAGCCAGTCCCCAGCCCCGCAGAAGCGGTGCGACCCAGGCGCTCTCCTTTCATCGGCCACCTTGTTATCAGGCGTGCCAAGCCCAACGCGAAGTCGGCCATCTCGGGATCTGTCAACTAACGTCACAATATGGGTGGAGACGCCCTGATATCTGAAATCCATGGCCGGCTAGGTTGTCAGAAAATCAAAGAGTCGTACGGAGGCGAAAGACTGCCTAGCGACTAAACATTCCGCAGACGGTGTTGTGTCACTCCGGTTCTGGCAAAGGCAACGCGGGCCAGCATTCCGCGATCTCCAGGGCGAGAAAACGAAAGAGAGTGAGCCGCGCAGAATTGATGTCGAGATGCAGATTGTCGGCAATTTGCGCAATCGACCGGCTGCCATTGAACTGCGACGCGAACTGCGCTTCGGCGACAGTCAGGCGCAGCTCCTGCACCCGCTGGCTGCCGTCGCGGGTATAGGCCGGCACGGACGACGTTTCCACCATTGCATTTGTTCCCAGCTCATGGCCTTCCACGAAACGGAGCGTGCCAAGCGCCCATTGATCCATGCTATCCTCTGTCGATAGCAGGTCGCGCGTGAAATCGGGCAATTCCTGCCGCTCGAATGTGAACCGAACCTGATCCCTCCAGAGTTGCGAGAAAAGCCTCTGCCCGTAATGCTGCGCAAGCTGGAAGCCCGGCTCGTCCAAGATCAACCCCTCGCGGGCCAGCGTAATAAACACGGGGCAGCCGTCTACTGCCTGGCGTGCCCGCGCCGCTTCGATTCGTTCGTTGTCGACATTCAAGAGTGTGGCGGGAGTTTCTTGGCAATAGAGGCTCGGGTTGCGCGTCGTCACCACGACAACCTCTCCGTCGCGCGCCACCAACTCGACGGAGTCCCGCGCCAAAAATGCGCGGAGGGTGCCCGTTAGTTTTTCGCGGGCGATCGTCTGCAGAGCCAAGTGGAGGGAGAAAAAACTCGATTCGCCGCAGAAGTAGGGGCTACCGACGGCAAACTCTGCCGCGCGTTCCGTCAACGGCGTTTCGGCCTCGAATATGTGAACTTCGGGCGGGTTGGGTGCCGGCCTCGGTGATTGCGCGGCTGGCGGTGGACGGGAGTTCTCCGTCCGGGCCGATTTTATTTCACGAGGCGGGCTCCCCTCGTCACCCAGGTAGGTGCGTACAGCGTTAACCAATGTCTCAGACGTGAACGGCTTGCTGATCGAACCGATCACGTTCGGAATTTCGGAGCGGTCGGGCTGCAGGTCGCTGCCAAATCCGGAGACGTAGACCACCGGAATCTTGGCCGTAGCCGGATCGGCGACCAGCTGGCGGCAGACTTCGTCACCCTTCATGTCGGGCAGGACAAAATCGAGCAAGATCAGATCCGGCACCGCGCTCCGGCTCAACTGCAAACCTTCCGTCGCGGTCGGGGCGGTCAGGATATCGTAGTTTTGTTCCTCCAAAATCTCCTTCACGAAGCTGAGCAACATTGCACTGTCATCGATCACCAGGATTGTCTTCGGCGAGCCGTTAGGCGGCGCCGGACTGGCCACGGTCTCCGGTTCTGTGCTGCGCGATTCGTCGATGGTGCGCACTGCCTCCATCAAGAGCACCTGCCATTCGAGATCGATCGTATGCGGCGTCCCATGCGGCACCGGCACCTCGGAAATGACGCCGCCTTTCCAGTCGACGATCTGATTAAAAGCGGCCAGCCCTTCCTTGCCCGGCGCGGTGGCGTGACGCACCTGACCGTTCTCAAAATAAACCCGCGCCTTCTCGCCCCGCGGTCCCGTGAACTCCAGCATCGAGGTTGCACCGCTGATGCACTTGAGCTGAATGATATCGGCGATGTGCAGGTCGCTCAGAGTCCCTTGAAAGCGCTCGCCTGCCTTGTCTCCCGGGGCGAGGAGTGCCTCGACCAGCACCATAAAATCAGCTCGCGGAAACGGTTTCTCGAGAAAATGGATCGCGCCAAGACCGGCGATCCGCTCACGTTGGGCCGTGAAATGGATCGCCGTCAGAATAATGGCTCGGGCATGGGGATGACTCGTGCGCAGATCGTAGATGAACTCCTGCCCAAGATCGTAGGTTGCGTCCACGTCGAGGACAAAAAGCGCCGGCTTTTGATCGACGACGAGTTGCTGCGCTTCGCCTAACGAACTTGCGACCGCTACTTTCGTGCCCGGCCTGGCTTCCTCCAAAGCGGAGACGATTTCCGCGGCGACTTTCTCATCGGGTTCCAGGACAAGGACTTCCAGACCAGGGGAGGAGGCGGTGGGAGAATTGGCGCCGGCTGGGTTCACTGTGGCAAACAAAGAGCAAGTCACGAACCACTTTGGCCGCGCTCACTCAGTTCTTGCCCTAGAAATGCCTAACAGACGCGAAATGAAAAGGATTTTTTCGCGCGAAACGCCAAGAGTCCTTCGGCTTGCGCCTACTGCGCATGCACGCCGGTCGTCACCCCATGGCCACTGTCTGTCTTAACCGTAGTGGAACAGCTGGAAAAAGCCGCGAGCACCAAGATGGCGCCGAGTATGGGTAGTAGAATAGTTCGCATGATCATTGTTGGTTTAACCTAATATTCGGAAAAGGGTGTCCGAATGGGTGTCTCGCGCTGCATTATTGTGCCCCGCGCTGGAGTGCCTGGGGATCGGCTGGACACCATCCTGCAAAAGTTCCAAAAACCAGCTCCGGATTAGGCGGCAAAATATTCCGCCAGCTCGCGGCGGCTGATCTTTCCGCGCTCGTTAGCTGGGAGCGTCTCGAGCAGGAAAATCCGCTTCGGCACCTGCCAGCCGCTCAGCCGCGCGCGACAAAATTCCAGCAGCATCGCTTCGTTGGTCTTTTTCGCAGCGACGACGCAGGCAATGACCTCTTGGTTGCGCACCGAGGACGCCCTACCGAAGACCACGGCCTGTCGCACACCTTGGTGGCTCAAAAGATGCGCCTCCACTTCCGCAGGGTTCACCTTTTTGCCCGCGACATTGATTACATCCGAAAGCCGCCCAACAATGCGGACCCCCGCTTGGCTCAAGTTCACCAGATCGTCAGGCAGAAAAGACCCGTTGCTGAGTCTGTCCCGGTCCGGCTCCGGGAAATAGCCATCCCCAACAGCCGCGCTCCGCACACGAACCTGCGTCACGTCGGCGTTTGTATCGAGGGGCTCCAGTTCCACGTCTTTCATTGGTCTTCCGACGAAACCGTCGGTCGTTTCCATCGCCGCCTGGTCGTAGCAGATGCCGCCACATTCCGATGCCCCATAGAAGGAATGAATCGGAAGTCCAAATTTCTCGCGGAAATTCTGCGCGACACGGCGGCTGAGCGGCGCACCCGCGGAGATGCACAGGCGCAGCTTCGGCAAAGTCGGCGTTTCGCTCATTTCGGCGAAGGCCTGGAAAAATACCGGCATTCCAGGAAACACAGTGGCTTCGGTGCGGGCCAAATCATCGAGGACCGCGCGAGGAATTCGATCATTACTGATCGCCATCGGCACACCGCGAACCAGCAAGGGCAAAACCAGGTTGCTGAAACCATAGGAATGTGACAACGGAATCACTGCGAAATTCAGGTCCGTCCCGGTTAGGCCCATTGTGAGGCAAATCTGCCGGACATCGGCGAGCAGTTGCGCACTGCGGAATCGAATCGCGCGCGGCGCCGCGGTCGTGCCGGAGGTGAGCTTGAGTAGAGCCGGTTGGCGCTTGTTCCAGTCGATCGTCCCCCGGTCCACCAGGCGTTGGATCCCCGCTTCCACCATGGTGATCAGTCCCGATGCACGGCAAGTTTGTAATGCGGAGGCGCGTTCCTGATCGCCTACCGTTCGCTCCAGCGGCAAGACGACAATTTTCCGGCGCAAGCAAGCGAGCAACAAGGCCGGCCAATGCGCGTGATTGCCGATCTGCACCGCGAGAATCTCCCCGGCCCGCAGGTCCCTGAGCGGGCCATTTTCGTAGCGTCGGCTCAGCGCCTCGATTTCCCCGAAGCGGCAGAGAACCTGGCACCTTGTGTCGAAAATCGCCGGGGCATTCCCCCGCCGAAACAGCGTCTCAGCCCATGCCGCCAGCAGCGGATCTTTGGTTTTCATTACTTGCGGCAGCTCGCTTTCGCGGTTACTTTCTCGGCTCTTTTTCCCACTATGAAAGCGGACATTCATCCTGACTACAACGAGACGGAGATTAGCTGCACCTGCGGCGCGGTCTACCATACTCGCTCGACTCGCCCCGACATTAAGATTGGCATCTGCGCCGCTTGCCATCCGTTTTTTACTGGCGAACAAAAGTTTATCGATACCGCTGGCCGCGTCGAGAAATTTGCGCGCCGTTACGGTAGCACGAAGGCCACCCGCGCCGGCGTTGCCAAGAAAGCTTAGCTCATTCCGCCTAACGAACGGTGACTCCGAATGTCTTCGGAGTCGCCGTTTTTGTTTATGGATTTTCACTCTCTCATTGAGCGCAAACGCGAACGCTTCCAGCAACTGGAAAGCGATATTGCCGATCCACACCTTTTCGACAACCGCAAGCGTGCCAGTGAAACCATGCGCGAGCACGCGGCGATAAAAGACCTGCTCGCGAAAGGGGACGAACTCCAGATCGCGCGCCAGCAACTGGACGACAATCGCGAGCTCGCCACTTCCGAGGATGCTGATCTCGCACAGATGGCCCAGGACGAGATCCCGGCCCTCGAAAAGCGCGTCGCCGAACTCGAGTTTGGGGTCCAGCTTGCGCTCCTGCCGCCGGACGAAGCTGACAACCGCGACGCCATCGTGGAAATTCGCGCGGGAACCGGGGGCAGCGAAGCCGCGATTTTCGCCGCCGACCTTTACCGGATGTACAATCGCTATGCCGAGAGGGCCGGGCTGAAAATCGAAGATCTCGAATCGAGTCCGTCGGAACTCGGCGGCCTGAAAGAAACGATTTTCAAAATCTCCGGTGAATCGGTTTTCCGGAAGCTACGCCACGAGAGTGGCGTCCACCGCGTGCAACGCGTGCCCGCCACCGAAGCGCAGGGTCGCATTCACACTTCCACCGCAACGGTGGCCGTGCTTCCAGAAGCCGAGGAAGTCGATTTCGAACTGAAGCCCGAGGATCTTCGCATCGAAGTTTGCCGCGCTGGCGGACCAGGCGGGCAAGGCGTCAACACGACCGATTCCGCGGTGCAGGTCATGTACATTCCAACCGGCAGAATTGTCCGTTGTCAGGACGGCCGCAGTCAGCAAAAGAATAAAGAAAAAGCCCTCAGCATCCTCCGGGCCCGCCTGCTCGAGGACAAAAAGCGGGAGGAGGAAGCGAAATACTCCGCTACTCGCAAGAGTCAGATCGGTTCCGGAGGGCGCGAGGAAAAGATCCGAACCTACAATTTTCCGCAGAACCGGATCACTGATCACCGCATCGGCCTGACCCTTTATAACCTCGATCGCGTAATGGAAGGTGACTTGGACGAAATGATCTTGGCCCTGCAACACGCCGATCTCGAGCAGCGACTCAAGGATTCCGCCCTGGCCTAACGAGTCGTGAAATATCGCAACGTAGACGGCTCCTTTTGGGAGGCGCGGGAGAGGGCAGTGACGCAGAAGACATCAGGAGAGCGATCTCTGCCCTCGCGCTACCCAGAGCGGAGCGCCTATAACCGCCTGGCGCGATGACCGTCCTTGAAGTTCTGCAGTCGACCACCGCCTACTTCCAGAAGCGCGCGATTGAGAGTCCCCGGTTGAACGCCGAGCACCTCATCGCTCATTCGTTAGGAAAGAATAGAATCGAACTTTATCTCGAGTTCGAGCGGCCGCTCTCCGAGCCGGAGCTGGCGCCTCTGCGCGAACTCGTAAGGCGACGCGGCCAGGGCGAACCGCTCCAGCACCTTCTCGGAACGGTGGAATTCGCCGACCACGTTTACTTGAGCGACAAACGCGCACTTATCCCACGCCCCGAAACCGAACAATTGGTCGAATATCTCTGCGACCTCATCTGGCCGGAAAACGCGCGGATTCTCGACGTCGGCACCGGCAGTGGAGTGATTGCGCTCTCTCTCGCCGCCCGTTTTCCGAGGGCCGAGCTGCAGGCCGTCGATCTCTCTGCCGACGCCCTCATGCTCGCGCGCGAAAATGCCGAACGGCTCGGCATTTCGGGCCGCATATGTTTTTCCCAATGCCACTTGCTCGAGAAAGCGGAAGGCGCTTTCGATCTAATCGTAGCCAACCTGCCCTATGTCGCGGCCAATGAAGCCGGGCAACTCGCTCCCGAGCTGCGGCATGAACCGCCGGTCGCGCTTTATGGCGGGGCGGCGGGCGACGAATTAATTCGGGAACTGATCGCCACCGCGCCACCGCATTTGCGGCCGGGGGGTCTGCTCGCGCTCGAAATCGGTATCAACCAGGAAAGCTCCCTGCTCGACTTTCTCGGAGCGAAAAATTACCACGACATTAGCTCGAAAAAAGATTATGCAGGAGCCGCCCGGTTCCTATTCGCCCGGTATGGATAAGATTCTCGTTCACGGCGGTCATCCACTCTCTGGTTCGATCAAGATCAGCGGCTCGAAAAATTCCGCCCTGCCGATCATCGCCGCCACCCTGCTGACACGCGATGCCTGCGTCCTGCATCGCGTGCCCGATCTGAGCGACACGAATTATATGCTCCAAATCCTGATGCATCTGGGCGCGGAAGTGGAACGGGCCAGTGGCACGGTAACGGTGAAGGCCGATAAGGTGGAATCGATCGCGCCATATGAAGTGGTGCGCAAAATGCGGGCGTCGGTCTGCGTTCTCGGGCCATTGTTAGGCCGGTGCAAGGAAGCGACCGTTTCGCTCCCTGGCGGCTGCGTCATTGGTGATCGCCCGATCGACCTTCATCTCAAGGGTTTTGAGGCGCTCGGCGCCGCAGTCCGGGTGGAGAACGGCAACGTCAAAGTTTTCGCGCCAAAACTGACGGGCGCCGTCGTTAACCTATGCGGCAAATTCGGCCCCACCGTTCTCGGAACTGACAACGTGATGATGGCCGCGGTGCTCGCGGATGGCACGACGGTAATCGAAGGCGCCGCCGCCGAACCGGAAGTCTGCGACCTAGCGGATTTCCTCAACAAGATGGGCGCAAGGATCGAGGGGGCCGGGACGCGCCGCATCACCATCGAGGGCGTGACGGAATTGCACGGCGCCGAGCATGACATCATTCCCGACCGGATCGAAACCGGAACCTTCCTGGTCGCGGGCGCGATCTGTGGAAAGGGCGTTACGCTCAACCGCGTTCAACCCGAACATGTCACAGCGGTCACGACGGCTCTCACGGAATCTGGTTTCAAAGTGGAAACGACCAAGAATTCCATCTCGGTCTCGCCTAACGGCGCTATTACCAAGCCACTCGAGTTGATCACCGAGCCGTATCCCGGTTTCCCGACCGACATGCAGGCGCAAATGTGCGCTCTGCTTTCCACAACTGAAGGGATCAGTGTGATTACGGAAAACATTTTTCCACAGCGCTACATGCATATTGCGGAATTGAAGCGAATGGGTGCGCAGGCGCAGATCGAAGGGGCGACCGCGATCATCCAAGGGGTCGAACGATTACTCGGCGCCCCAGTCATGGCGAGCGACCTGCGTGCCTCTGCCGCACTCGTCCTGGCGGGCTTGAAAGCCCACGGAACGACTGAGGTGCGGCGCGTCTATCACATCGATCGCGGATACGAGCACCTCGATGAAAAGCTGAGCGAGCTTGGCGCGCACATCGAACGTGTGAAAGAATAAGGATATGGAAACGATACCACCAACCACTTCGGTTACGTCGTCCAGTACTCGCACCTGGTGCATCCTGTGCCACGCCAGCGCCTTGCTCGGTCTCTTCTTTCATTTCCTCGGCCACATCTTTGGGCCGCTTATCGTCTGGATTCTTAAACGGGCGGAGGCCGCGGAGATCGACGCGCACGGCAAAGAGTCGCTCAACTTCCAGCTCTCGATGCTGATCTACGACGCGATCGCGCTTATCCTTTGCTTCATCCTGATTGGCATCCCGATCCTGATCCTACTGTGGATCCTGAACACCGTCTTCGTCATCGTCGCGTCGATCAAAGCGAGCGAAGGGCAGTTCTATCGTTACCCCCTGACAATTCGGTTCATTAAATAGTCATCCCGACGGCGAAGCGCAGCCTAGGGTGCCCGTTGAGTTCGCGAGCTGGCGTAACGTCTCCATGTTTTCCACGTCTTCGCGCAGCTCTTTGCCCTTCGGCGTTTCGAGGACCTTTGGGATTTTGCGGAAACGCCGGTCGCGCATGATGAAACGAAACGCTTCCAAGCCGATCTGCCCCTTGCCAATGTGCGCGTGACGATCGACCCGCGAGCCGCGCACGGTTTTTGAATCATTCAAATGCAGCGCCACGAGGTGTTGCAACCCTATGATGCGCTCGAACTCACGAAACATCTGTCGCGTCCCCACTGCACTTGTCAGGTCGTAGCCGGCGGCAAAAACGTGCGCGGTGTCGAGGCAGACGCAAAGCCGCGCTGGTTCGCGGACGTGCGCGATGATGTAGGCAAGGTGCTCGAACGTATGGCCAAGGCACGAGCCCTGGCCCGCGGTCGTCTCGAGCGCGATGCGCGCCTTTACTTTCGGCATGCGAGCGAAAACCCGATCGATTGATGACGCCACCTTTTTCAATCCGGTCTCTTCGCCTGCGCCAAGGTGTGCGCCGGGATGCAAAACGAGAAACGGCAGCCCGAGTTGATCGGTGCGCTTTAGCTCCTCCGATAACGCGCGAATGGAATTGGCATGAAACTGCGGATTGGTCGCGGCCAGATTGATCAGGTAATTGGCATGTGCGAAGACTGCGCCGAGTTCTGCGCGTTGAGGATGATGAAGGAACGCCTTGATTTCCGGGCGAGTAAACGGCCGCGCGAACCACTGCATGTTGTTTTTCACGAAAATCTGCATCGCGCTGCACTCGATCGAGCGCGCCCGTTCTATCGCACGATGCACCCCGCCCGCGATCGACATGTGAGCGCCGAGGAGAAATGCTGATTTAGGGTTGTTGATTGCCGATTTTCGCCTCCGCGAGAGTTTGCTCGTCATTCCGAAACCAGAAGTCGGCAGTCAGCAATTCTTCAAAACCGTTTTGGTCGCCAGATCGGTTTCGTGAGACTGCCTTCGCCATGGTACTCGAAGAGTTTGTAGATTGGCGTCAGGACCGCCCCCGGGCCTGCCGCGTCGATCCGAATGTCGAAGTCGAGTTTGTTCCGAAGGAAATCGACATCGCCGTGTCCCAGCATGGCAAATAGCTTGCCGGAGACGCGCAATTTGTCGGTGTGAATGACGCCCTCCTTGATCGTAAACGGGGCGGTGGCTTCCCGCGCCACACTATAGCCGACGCCTGCAAACATCTTATTCACCAGCTCAGAGAGCGGACCGAAAATCGGAATGGCAAAGACGTTGCCGTCGGTCACCTTGACCAGGCCTTCGCCCTTCAAGAAACGCGCGTCGCTCCCTACTCCCGTGAAATCGAATCGCCCGCTCAAGTCGCCCTGCGAGGTTTTGTATTTGAAATAGAGATCGGTCAGCTTGGGAAAATCCGCTTTCTCGACCTCGATTTTCGCGGTGTAATGCCGATCATTCTTGGCCAATGAAATGTCAGCGCTGCCGGCCAGGTCGCCGGAAAACAATCCGCCTTTCAGACCGAGGATTTGGAGGCGATCGTCGGTGAAGAGCAATTGTCCGGCGATTCGATCGAAGGGTAGCACCTTGTCGATAAAGGTGTAATCCATTCCACCCGGAGCATTGACGTCGATCTGGAGATGCGTCTGCTTTCCCGCGCCGAATTGCACTACACCGTTCGCCATCACATGTGGAGTGTGGCGGAAGCGATACGGCACGACGTGTTCCCAGAAACGCGGTTCGATCCAGATGATGGCTTCGCCCGGGTTGAGGGTCGCCTGCACATTCGTTAGGCGGACTTCATTCCGAGCGGAGTCGTAGGCGAAGGAACCGGTGCCGATCCCCTCGTCGCGTGTCACGCGAAAGTCCTCGAGAGCAATTACACCATCACCAAAACGGATGTTGGCGCTGGCGCTGTTCATCCAGACGCCCCGGAAACGCGTCCGGCTGAACGCGAGCGCGCCATCGCCGTGCCAGCTCGCCGGAGCGCGACTTGTGCCGCGAAGACTAAGGTGAATGTTAGGTGAACGCTGCCAGCCCCATTGATGCAGGAAAGGTCGGAGCCGCTCAGGGAATACGGACTCCAAGGCATCCGGGACGAGTGAGCTGTCGAGATTCAACCGAAAATCGTCCGGCGCGTCGAAAAGGTCGGCATTGATCTGACCGCTGCGATGCCGCAAACGGACGTCGCGCAACATGATGCGCGTACCGTCCCAGGCAAAATCGAAATTCGCGCCTTCAAAGTCGGCGCCATGGTAGGAAAACTTTTCACCCGAAAACTTGCCCACGACTTCGAATTGTTTCTCGGCCGCGGCGATCGTGGCGGACCCGGACGCTTCGATCTGCGGGGGCGAATGAAACGTGACGTCGCTCAGCATCCAGCCGAAGCCGAAACTGTCTAACAAAGGCTTGAGTGCGACGCTGCTGCGCGCTTGGAAGGTAGCCTGCCCGTTCACCCGGCTCCAGGTGGCCGTGCCGGCAAAGCGGCCCGCCGCGTCACTCCATTCGAGCTGCGGAATCGTGCAGGTGTGTTCCTTCCATTCCGCCGCTAGGTAAAAATCCCGCGCTTCATAGTTATCGCGCATGATCCGGCTGCCGCGAAGAGTGGCCTCGACGTGGGCGTCCTCAAGTTGAGAGAGGTCGCCGGAAAATTTCACCTGCAATTCCGGTGCCGCTCCGGGGTAACGAAAGCGCTCCAGCGCCGTCACGAGGGTCTGGAGCAGGTGCAGCCGGCGCGCCGCTTCCTCAGCGGAATCCTGTGATTGCTGGTAGGTTTCGCGCTTGATCAGCTGGCCGCTGGCTGAAATGCGCACCCCGCAGAAGAGGCCCTCGGCCTGGCTCACCTCGATTCTTTCCGGCGGAAAATAGACGTGAGCCCGAAAGTTTTTCAGCTCGGCCTTTGCAACCTGACCTTCAACGGACGGAAGTGGGATCGTGAGATTGCCGTTGCGAATGTCGAGCGCGTTGAGGAACGGCTGGTGATGGAAGAGCGCCGCGTAATTGATATCAAGCGAGATCTCGCTCACTACTGCGAGTGTACGTTCGCGCTTCTTGTAGTCATAAACGCGGACGTCACGCGCGATCAAACCGCGGAAGGGATCAAGCGTGAGCCGTCGGACTGAAGCCTCGACCCCGCGCTTGTGCAGTTCCTCGGCAACCTTGTTGCGCCAGTTGCGGCTGAAGCCCTTCTTTGCCAGATACCACCCGCCTACAGCGAACCCACCAAGAATCAGGGCAGTCGTTAGGCGGAAGAAGATGAGGGCGAGCCGGACCCGGGCCGGGTGCCGTACCCGCCCGCGATGGAGCCGCGGCTGGGGCGGTTCGGGCAGCAGGGTAGAAGGCATGCTGATTCCTACGGGCAAGACGAGTGAATTCAAGTTGCCTGAGGTCGCGGGGATAGCGGTTGGATCCGCAGAAGCGCGTCCTCTATTTCCCCAGGTCGAGTTATGATTGATCGCGTGCCGAAGTTCCATTTCGGATTAAGCTCGCGGTTCGCCATGACAAT
>Ga0070671_100003231_pt1 | contig 12707 bp, 9 predicted proteins | sample KBSS73metaG_FD_65341 | JGI IMG/M metagenome (GOLD analysis project Ga0070671, IMG submission 65341) | Switchgrass rhizosphere microbial communities from Kellogg Biological Station, Michigan, USA - KBS S7-3 metaG | ecosystem: Host-associated > Plants > Roots > Rhizosphere > Soil ...
GCTTGCCCTGTTGCTGGCTGTTCTCGGGGTCGCGATGCTCGTGAGAGCTAAAGCGTTTCTCGCATTGACGTAGTTACTAATCTACGAATTTTCGAATTCTCAAGTGTCAATTCGTCAATTCGTCACTAGTAAATTCGAAAATTGCTCTAGTTAACTCGCCACGGCGACACGCCAGCCCACGTCTTCAGCACGTCTTTGGCCCAGGCGGTGTTCTGGTCCGTGTGGCAGCTCGTGCACGGATTCGGAATCTTGTAGTCGTCCGTCATCGACGGCGGGATGAACTTGAACGTGTGGCTGCGCACGTTGACATCAGCGATCGTCTGGGCGATCTGCGGCATGTGACACGCCACGCATTCGCTGCCGCGACTTCCCCGCTCGTGATGTGTGTGCGCCTCGATGCTGGCCGCATGCGGGCCGTTCGGTGAACTCGGCCCGTGGCAGGTCACGCACAGGTCCTTGGCTGGCCTCACCAGATCCGCGTTGTTGCCGGTTCCGTGTACGTCGTGGCAGCTGAAACAGGTGACGCCGCGCGTGTACATCACGCTCTGCACGAAGTCGTTGCCCTGCATCCGGTTCTTGTGCGCGGTGCCGTCGGCAAAGTGCATGAAATTCGTCTCGCCGATCTTGTGCTCCTCAAGTTCCCAGAAGTCGCGGAGGTTCAGCCCCTGCTGAAAGCCGACGGGCCAGTCGTAATACTGTCCCTCGACAGGGTTGGTCACCGGCTTGCCCTGCGAGTGGCACTGGATGCACGTGTCGTTCGCGTGGACGTAATCCAATCGCGCGGGGTTGACGATGTTCGAGGGCCTGGGATCCCTGACGTGCTCGCTGCCCGGACCATGGCAGCGCTCGCATCCGACGTTCCACTCGGTCGGCTGCTTCGTCTGGATGTTGTAGTTGACCGAATGGCAGCCATCGCAGAGCGGCCCGGTCGGGCGCTTCATGTTGTCGGCCGGGTAGAACGGCACCCACCAGTCGGTGTTGGGCTGCACGAAGTAGGCGCGCCAGATGCGATGCTGCACGTCCCACTGCGCCGGCAATGGAAAAAAGTCGTTGCCGACCCGCTTGAAGTACCGCTGTTTCCACTTCGTCCCGTAGACGAACGCCACATCGTCTTTCGTGAAGGTAAGGAGCGGATCCGCTTTCGAGAAGTCCGGAATGATGACCTCGGGGTGAACCTTCGGATCGGTGACGACATTGGCCATCCGCGTCTTCGACCAGCGCGCGTAGACGGCGGGATGGCAGTCGCCGCAGCGGGAGGAGCCCACGTACGATGCGCCGCGTGATGCAGGCGTCGCCTGACCGGGATCCGGGGTTCGGGATCCGGGATTCGTCGGCGGAGCGGCAGGACGCTGCGCGTTCGCCTGCGTATAGACGCGTGCCGAAAGCGCCGCGACGAACACCAGGGCCGCGGCAACGAAACAGAGTCGACGGCAACTAGTACCGAAGCGCATATTGAAGCTTTACCAGGAACTGATTCGAGTCGAGCTGCCAGCGATCGAGAATCGAACGAACGTTGTGATTGTAGACCACGAACAGATCGGCAACCGGCCGGAACGTCCACCTGAGCCGCGTGTTGGTTCCAATCGATTCGCTGTCCGTGTCGTACTGCACGTAGCTGGCAATCGACAGATCAGGCGAGAGATTGATCCGTAATCGGTTGCCGACGAGCGTCGTCGTAAAGTCGCCGGCCTTGAGCCGCCCCATGTCGCGCTCGCCGGTGAACTCAACCGTGAAGAGCGACGTCGGGTTCCACGCTCCGGTCCAGATCACCTGATCGATCCTTCCGTCGTAGAAGCCGCCGAACCACCACGTCAGCTGGTTGTAGAGACGCCGCTTTTGCGCGGTGCCGACTTCGAGCCGGTACTGACGCCACTCATACGACCCCGGCGGGATCGTCACGCTCGACACCGTGAACGGCGTCTCCAACCGCTCGCCCGTCGGGTTGACGTTGAACTCGAGGCGATCGCCGCTCCGGAAGCGCCAGTTGATCGGCGCGATGAACACGCGATAACTCTCCCACCGCCCTCCCAGGTCGGTCCACACCTGCGGTCGAAATTCGTGCGACAGCTGCTGCAGCGGTCCGCGGGCGACGCGCGTGCGATTCTGCATGTTCAGCGAGTAGAGCTGAGCATCCCGGCGCGGCACGAAACCCAACGAAGGGTCGAAGCCGGTGCCAATCCGCTTGTAGGTAAGCGTCGCGTCCCATTCGTCGTTCGGGTAGTCGATGGTCAGGCCGCTCGCGCTTCGGTCGCCGCGGAGGTCGCTGCGCGTCGTCATGAGTCCCCACAACCCGACGCGCAGGTTCTTGTTCCCGCGAAAGCGCGACGTCGAGTAGGTGAAGTCGACTCCGCCAAGCGCGCTGTCGGCGCGACCGAGCGGATCACCAACGGTCGCGATCGCTCCCACCCATGATTCCTGCAGGATGTTCTGTTTCACGCGCGCCACGCCCATCGTCGCGGAACGCGAGACGACGCCCGGCTCGTCGCGGGTTCCGATGACGATGCCGCCGGTGTTGGTACCGCCAATCTGCCCATTGAGTTTGCCGCCGGCGATGATCGGCACCTCACTGCCGGCGACGAGTCCGATGCGGCGGCTGAAGAACGGAATGATGTCCTGGCCGAGTCCCAGCCCGAACGTAAACGTGTCGGCGCCCTCGAGAAAGAACGTGCGCTTTTCAGGGAAGAACAGCGGAAAGCGTGTGAGATTGGTTCGCCGTGTGTCGACCTCGGTCTCGGCGAAGTCAGTGTTGACGGTGAGCGACGCAAGAAGATCCGTTCCCAACCGCTGCGTGACGTCCAGGCTGGGTTGCGCGTTAGCATCGAGATCTCCCGACGGTGTTGGAATGCCACCGCCGGCGGTCATTGCCGGCCTCACGCTCAGACCGAGGCCCTGGCTGAAGGCCGGCAGTCCGCTCACCAGACCCGCACGACTCGTTTGCGTAATCTGGTACTGGCGCGCAGGGAACGCCCACCGATCCGTTTCGAGCAAGCGCTGAATCCGGCGCTGCACGTTGAAATGCCACTCGTGCAGGCCAGGCTTGAAGCTCAGCGTCTGCGTCGGAATGCGAATCTCGGCCGCCCATCCAGTGGGAGTGCGCGAGGCGGCGGCCTCCCAGATGCCGTCCCAGTCCGCGTTGTCGTTGTCGCCGCCTGGATTGATCAAGCCGTCGTAACGGGCGCCGCTCGGGTTGACGGCGAACACATAGCCGGACCGTCCGTCGAGAAACGGACCCAGCACGATGCGCACGTGATCCTCGTTGCCGAGCGGAGCATCACGCCGAACGCTGAAGCTGACAATGTCGTTCGGAGCTGGATCGTCGCAGACGACACCGATCGCCAGCGCTTTCGGACCCGCCAGCACGCGCACCGTCGTTCGCGCCGACGGCATGGAACCCTCGGCCGGCTCTGACTGTGTGAATGCATCCGTGAGCGGTGCCGACATCCACGCGGGTTCGTTCAGGACACCGTCGAGGGTCAAGGCGTCCGGTAGCATGCCGACCTGCAATACAGGCGGCTGTGCCTCTTGAGCAGCCGCAGGCGCGACGAGCGCGAGTACTGCCATCGTGCTCGCAACGAAGAACGAATGCTTCAGGATCACGGCTGGCTCATGGCTCACGTCTTCAGGCGCATGGGACTTCAGGTCTTTGGCGTAAGCTCTGAGCCTTGAGCCTACTGAAACATCTTGTTCTTCGTCGGCTGTCCGTTCCGGAACTCGTGGGCGAGGTTGTAGAACCCTGCGCTCTTCAGCGTGACCGTAACCTCCTTGTCGCTGGCGTTCTCCCAGTACCAGCCATGGATGCCCGGGAACGGCGAGGTCAACGTGCCCGATGCCTGCAGCTGCGCCGACTTCTTCTCGTAGGTTTGTGCGTAGCCCGCTGGCGCGCCGTCAGGCTCGGCGTGGAACTCGTAATTGACGGGTCCCGTGGCATTCCACGCGTAGAGAAGTGCTTCGCCCTTGTCGAGGCGGTACTTGTATTCCATCCCTTCGTGTGGCGCGAGTTTGAAATCGACGCTGTCCTGCTGGAACGGTTTCTCCTGCGAGACGACGATCGCGCCCTGTCCCGTAGCCGTCGCGGCGGTCTTGTTTAACGCATCGACCTGTTGTCCGACCTCGCCGAGCGGCAGCAGGCCGAGCTTGGCACCCGTGCCGAGCGGGTCCACCGCGAACTCCGCCGGCAGGATGAATATCACCAGAACGAGGCCGGCGACGAGGATCGCGGCACCGAGAGCAACGGCGATGCGCTGCCTCACTTCCGTCGCGGGCACCCCAGGCGCCGAATCCAGTACATGCTGTGCTGCGGTTTCCATCATTTACACCATACCGAGGAAATAACCTGACAACTGGTATCCGACCAGCAGAAAACCTCCGGTCATCACCAATCCATTGAACGCGAACGCGTGCCGGTGGAAGGCATCGTGGGTCCGCCACCATTCCAACGCGATCAGAATTGCCGTGAGGGCCAGACCCTGTCCGATTTCCACGCCGATGTTGAAGCTCACGATGTTGGCGACCAGTCCATTTTGCGAGAGTGCGAAGTCTTGCAGCTTGGTGGCGAGACCAAAGCCGTGGAACAGGCCGAATATCAGGACCGCAGCCTTCGTGTTCGGCTGGAATCCGAAGAAGCGCCGGAATCCGTCCATGTTCTCGAACGCCTTGTAGACGACGGAGAACCCGATGATTGCGTCGATGACGTACGAATTGGCGTGAACGCCTCCGAGCACGCCTGCGAGAAGCGTAATGCTGTGGCCAATCGTGAACAGACTCACGTAGGCGACCACGTCCTTGAGGCGGTAGAGGAAGAAAATGACCCCGACGAGGAACAGCAGATGGTCGTAGCCGGTGACCATGTGCTTGGCGCCGAGATACATCAGCGGAACGATGGCGCGGCCTTTCAGTCCCTGCAGGAACACCGCGTCCTTGCCCGACACGCCGTGCGCCTCGAGCGACGCTGACGCCACCGCCAGCACAAGCAGCGTCGTGAAACTTCCAACAACCAACTTCCAACCGCCAAGAACCGAGAACCATTTACTCACGCGAATACCTCATATGGCAGTTGTCGCACGTCACGTTGAGATCTCCGCCCGTCTCGACGATTTTGTCCTTGTCCTTTGCCTTCGCCGCGGCCATCGCCGCCTTCCCCTTGTCCATCATGTCGCGTGTCATCTTCACCCAGTCGGCCTTGTCGATGGCACGGTTGCCGGTCAGAATCAGGTTGCCGGATTCGACGACAGCCGCCGCCGCGCTCTCCACCTTCTGCCAGTCTTCATCCGTTTGCGGCGCAATCTCTTCGATGCCTTTGGAAGTGGTCTTCGTACCGACCGCCTCGTAAATGACGTACGCCGCAGGATTGGTGATGCCGACCATGACCTGTTTGGTGGACGCCACCGGAGCCGTGTCGATCGCCGTCGCAGTCGCGGCCGTTGGGGTCGCGGCGCGCGCGGTCCGCTCGCCCGCAATGATGAAGGCGATCCCGCCGATGAAGAGCGCGACGCTGATCGCAAACAACCAGTTCACGGTTTTCATATTCCCACGTACTCCTTTGTGCATCGGATGGCGCTCATGCAGTACGCCTCTCCTTGTCGAAGAACCATTCATAGAGAACCGGAAGCAGAATCAACGTCAAGGCGGTGGAACTGGCAAGGCCGCCGATCACGACCGATGCAAGTGGCCGCTGGACCTCGGCCCCAGTCGACGTCGCAATCGCCATCGGGATGAAGCCGACGCTCGCCACCAGGGCGGTCATCAACACCGGCCGCAGCCGCCGCGTTGCGCCGCCGAGGACGGCATCATACGTGGACTGCCCCACCGCCCGCAGTCCGTTGATGGAGCTGACGAGCACGACACCGTTGAGCATCGCGACGCCGAATAATGCGATGAAGCCGACCGAGGCCGAGAGATTCAGGTTCATTCCGCGCAGCCAGAGCGCGGCGATGCCGCCAACGAGCGCGAACGGGATGTTGCCGACGACCAGTAGCGCCTGGCTCACCGAATTGAAGGTCAGGTACAGGAGGACGAAGATGACGGAGATGACAATCGGGACAATGAACGTCAGTCGCCGCATCGCGCGTTCCTGGTTCTCGAACTGTCCGCCGTATTCGATGAAATAGCCGGCCGGCAGCGTGACGTCTTTCTCGATGCGTGATCGCACTTCGTCCACGAAGCCGCCGAGATCGCGGCCGCGAACATTGGACATGACCACCACGCGGCGCTGCCCCTCTTCTCGCTCGATTTTCTCCGGGCCGCGTGTCACCGCGATGTCGGCCACCTGCTCCAGCGCCACCTGTTCTCCTCCGGGCGCCTTCAGCAGGATCGCTCGCATGGCGTCGGCGTCCGTGCGATATCGGTCGGGCAGCCGGAGCGCGACCGTGTACCGTTTCTGTCCGTCGAGGACTTCGGAAATGACGTCACCTGATGCCCCCGCCGCCACGGCTTCCTCGACATCCGACACATTCAACCCATAGCGGGCCAGCGCATCGCGCCGCACCTTAACGGACAGTTCGGCGACACCGGATGTGATCTCCATCTGCGGGTCGGCCGCACCTCCGACCCTCGACACTACACGCAGCACCTGTTGGCCCACTGCATCGAGCGTTCGGAAGTCATCACCGAAGATCTTCACGGCGAGATCCGCCTTTACGCCGGATACGGTTTCGTCCATTCGCATCGCCATCGGCTGCGTGAAGCTGAAGGCGACGCCTGGAAAATCGGCGACCTCCTTGTCAAGCGCGGCAATCAACTCTTCCTTCGACCGAAACCGCCATTGATCGCGCGGCTTCAACGTGAGGTAGGTGTCGCCCTCGTTGATGCCCATCGCCTCGGTCGCGAAGTCCGGTCGTCCAATTTTGATGACGACATCCTCGATTTCGGGAAACTTCCGCAGGCGCGTCTCGATCCGTTTGCTGATCTCGACCGAGTCGGTCAGCGAAACGCCCGGGAGTTTCTTCGTCTCGACGAGGATGTCGCCTTCGTCGAGCCGCGGCATGAACTCGGTGCCGATGTAAAAGAGCGAACCGATCGCGACAGCGAGCACGAGCGTCGCACTGGCGACGGTTGCCAGGCGATGCGCCAGCGCCCACTCGAGGATGCCGCGATAGCGCGCGTTCATCGCCTTCATCCATCGCTCGTGCCGTTCGGCCACACGCGGCGGAATGCCATGACGGAAACTGAAGGACGCGAGCACCGGCACGAACGTCAACGCGAGCAGCAGGGAGCCGAACAACGCCGTGCAGACGGTGATCGCCATCGGCCTGAACATGCGCCCTTCCAGCCCCTGCAGGAAGAGGATCGGCAGGTACACCGCGATGATGATCACGATCGCGAACGTCATCGGCCGCACCACTTCGTGCGCGGCGCGGCGGACGGAATCGAGCGGCGATTCTTCCCCATGCTGCTCTTCCAGCCGGTGCACCGAGTTCTCCATCATCACGATGGCGCCATCGACAATCATCCCGAAGTCGATGGCGCCCAGACTCATCAGATTGGCGCTGATCCCGAAGGCGCGCATGCCGAGAAAGCTGATCAGCATCGACAGCGGAATGACCATCGCCGTGATGATCGCCGCGCGCACATTGCCGAGAAACACCAGCAGCAGGATGGTGACGAGGATGAAGCCTTCGAACAGATTCTTTTCGACGGTGTGGATCGTGCCGTCGATCACGTACGACTGGTCGTAGAACGGGTTGATCTTCACGCCGGGCGGCAGACGCATCGACGCGATCCGTTCCTTGACGCGCTCGATCAACTGCTTGCCGTTCTCCCCCTTGAGCATGATGACCGTACCAGATACGGTCTCGCCGTTGCGAAGCGCCGCACCCGACGGCGGCGCCGCGCCGATTCGGATGTCCGCCACGTCGCGCAACAAGACCGGCACGCCGTTGTGCGAGGTGATGACGATGTTGCCGAAATCCTCGGGTCTGGTTGCGCGCCCGGCGCCGAGCAGCGTGTACTGCTCCGACGCGTGCTCGATGTAGCCGCCGCCGAAATTCGTGTTGTTCTCCTCGACGCGAACGGCGACGTCGTGCAGCGTCAGGCCGTACTGCGCGAGCAGCGCCGGATCCACGACGATCTGGAACTGCTTGGTCTGGCCGCCCCACGTATTCACTTCGCTGACCCCGGGAACAGTGCGGAGCTGCCCCTTGATGACCCACTCTTCGACGTCTTTCAGCTCGAGCGCATTCATGGGCCCCGACAGCGTGTACTGATACAGCTCGCCGAATGCGGTCGCCGGCAATCCGAGTGACGGCTGGATCCCGGACGGCAGCTGCGAGGAAATCTGCTGGAGTCGTTCGCTGACCAGCTGCCGCCCGAAATACATCGGCACGGAGTCGTCAAAGACGATCGTCACCATCGACAGGCCCAGCTTCGACAGCGACCGGATCTCCTCCTTGTCCGGCAGACCGAGCATCGCCCGCTCGATTGGATACGTGACGAGCTGTTCGATCTCTGTGGGCGGCAGCGACGGCGCCTCCGTGACCACGACGACCTGGTTGTTCGTGAGGTCGGGGAATGCCTCCATTGGAATGGTGTACAGCGCGTAGCCGCCAACGACGATGAGTGCAATGACCGCCATCAGCACGAGCCAGCGATAGGCGAGGACAGAGTCGATGATGCGATTCAGCATCTCCTAAGTACCTCACCCGCCCTACCCGTCGGCTTCACTCGGCTTCCTCCAATGTCGCCTTCAGCAGCTGTGATTTCAGTACGAAGCTCCCCTTCACGACGACTGGGTCGCCGTCCTTGACGCCCTGCAGCACCGGTGTCGAGCCGTTGCGCGTTTCCGCGATTTGGACGGGGCGAACAGCGAATCGATCCGCCGCGGTCTTGACGAACACGACGTCCTGACCATCAATCTGCTGCACCGACTCGGACGGTATCCGCACCGTCGTCTTCGAGCTGCCGGCGGGCAACTCGGCGGTCGCGAGCATCTCCGGCCGCAGCTGGTTGCGCGAATTGCTCAACACGATCCGCACCTGCATCGTTCGTGTCTGCGGATCGAGCGTCTGTCCGAGGTTGGCAATGCGTCCGTCGAACGTCTGACCGGCGACGCCGGCGACCGTCACCCGCGCCGGCAGACCGACCCGCAGTGACCCGAGCTGATCCTGTCGCACGGAGGCAAGCATCCACAGCTGCGACAAATCGCCGATGACGAACGTGTCGTCCATGGTGTCGATCGCCTTTCCCAACGTAATGTTCTTCTCCAGGATGAATCCGCTGGCGGGGGCGATGATCGGCACCTGGTCCGCCTGCTCATCGCCCGGCCTCGGCTCCGCCGGGACGCGCAGGTCGTCCTCGAGCAAATCTTTCAACCGCTCGACTTCCACTTCCGCGCTGCGCGCCGCGCTCTGGGCGGCAACGGCGTCCTGGCGAGCCTGATCAACCTGCTGCTGGGACGCGGCTTTCAATTCGAGCAGCGTGGCGGTCCGTTCGAGATTCCGCTGCGCGAGCGTCGCGCCTGCCTGTGCCCGCGCCAGCTCGGCCTGGGCCGCGTGATACTTCGCGCGCGAGTCGCGTACTTCATCGGCGTGGTAACGGGCAAGGACCTGTCCCTGCCTCACGTAATCGCCGACACCAGCGTAGACACCCACGACGAGGCCATCAGTTCGAATGCCGACGCGCCATGTCCGGTTATCCGCCAGCGCAATTCGACCAGAGACGCGCAGCATCTCTGGTTCGGTGGTGGCTTTGGCCGGCTGAGTTTCGATCTGCGCCTCCTGCTGTCCCGCCACGGGCACAACGACTTCCGTTCTGGCAGCGGGCGCTGTCGCCTGCGACGCGGGCTGTGAATTCCCACTGCAGGCCGCCGCCAGCGCGCTGACGACCGCACACATGAACACGCGCTTCATCGCGCCACTCCTTCGGCCGCTTCAAGGTTGGCGATGCTCTGTTGGTACTCGACCATGCCTTCGACCCACGCAAGCTCCGCGTCGAGACGTGAACGCTGCGCGTCGAGGAGGCGAAGCAAATCACCGCCGGTCTGGACGTATACCGCCTGCGCGATCGACGAGATATTCGCCGCGTGCTCACGCATCGGCTGCAGCGTGCCGACCACTTCCGTACGCCGCTGTGCGTACTCCTGGGACGCCGCGCGGTAATCGGCCAGGACGTCGAGCCGCGTCGCGTCGAGCAGCGCCTCCTGTCGGTTCGCCTCGGCGGATGCGGCTGCACGATTTCCCTCGTTGTGGTCGAAGAGCGGCAGTTTCACCGCAATAGCCGCGATCGCGGTGTTGGCGGCGGTGGTTGTATCTGGCAGCTGTGTTCGTTTGTATCCGGCAGTGAGCGTGAGATCGGGACGGGCCAGCACCTCTTGCAGGCGCGCCCGTGCCCGCGCTTCCTCGACCGACGCGCGGGCGATTTTCATTTCCGGCCGCTGCGCGAGGACATCATCAGAAGACGCAACGGCAAGGTTCGCCGCCGTATCGAGCGCTTCCGTGAGCGTGACAGCCGTCGTCGCCCCGTCGCCGATCTGGCGAAGGAGCTCGGCCTCGGCGCGCCCGGCGCGCAGCGCTGCGAGACTGGCGGTGATAGCCAGTCGCTCGCCCTCGAGTTGAACGCGGAGCACGTCCTGCTCGGCGATCGTGCCGACCTTGAGTCGCGCATTGTTGTAGTCGACGATCTGCTGAAAATTCCTGACGGTGTCGCGCAGCAGATCGCGCGACTGCTCGGCGCCGCGTGCGGCCCAGTAGGCAAGCTTCACATCGCGCACCGCTCGCAATCTGGCCAGGTCGTATTCCGCCTGCGTCCTCGCGACACCCTGCGCGGCGGCATCGACGCGGCGAGCTCGTTTGCCGAGGATATCGAGCGGCTGAACGATGTACGCCAGGGTGTCGACATCGAGTGAGTAGATCATCCCAGGCCGCAGATTTTCGTTCTGAAACTGAAATTCGGGATTCGGCCGGGCCGCCGCCTGTTGCCGCAGCCCTTGCGCGACGGCCACGCGCTCGGCTTCAGCTTTCAGCGAAGGACGTGACGCCAGCGCTCGATCGACCGCCTGGCGAAGACTTAGCGGCTGCTGCGCCGTGGCGTTCGCGGCGCCCATTGCCGTGATCAGAAGCGCGCTATACGCCGCGCGCAGACTCGTACACACCCGCATGACACTCCCCACATCGTTTTCCGAAAAGACAGAGAAAGACTGAGTCGTCCGTTAGAGGACGAAAGGAGGGCCGCGGGAGATAAGACGGGCGCGCGCAGGTCCGTCGCGCGGACTGTTGCCGGAGGTCTGACGTTCGGCGACCGTGAAGGGCGCCACCCGAGGGTCCGAGATCAGCGCGACGAGGACTGCCGCCGGTCGCGCGAAATCGGTCTGCGCATCTGCTGATCGAGCCGGGCGATTGACGAAGATGACGCGGCCATCATCGTCATCGAACGACGCCCGCCACGGTTGATGGCCGCTCCAATGCGAATGTTCGATTGCCGCCGCGTGCTCGTGGTCGTGATCGTCGTGCTCCGCCAGGTGGATGTGTGCCGGCGGCAATACCGCGGCAAACACCACGGCCGCGATGAGCAGCCGGGCAGCGGCAGGCCGACGGATGCGGCTGGCAATCACGCGGGAATCTTATCAGGAGCGATGAACAAGGTCAGGCCTAATAGTGGAATTTGACCTTGATTTGCCCCGTGATCTCGCGCGGATTCGTATAGTGCGTTCCCGCGAACGAGTTCTCGAAGCCGGTCAGGAACAAGGCATCCGTGACATTCAGCGCCGCGAACCGAAGCTGCACGTTCTGCCCCAGATCCTTTCCCGCCGCAATGTCGAGCGTCGTGTGCCGCGGCATGTGATCGGGACCATTCCCCCGCAGAAAGCCGGAGCCATAGGTCACGTTCGCCGACGCCCACGCCGACCCTGGTAGAGTCACCTCGGCGCCAGGGGTGAAGGTGACGCGTTGATCGTGGTCCAGATAGAAGTAGGCGTTATTCGGCGGAGGGACGAAATCGGTGAGCCCGCCGGTAATCGCCCCACGACCCTGCGCCGACTGCAGCGAAAAGGCGTAGTGCAGCTGCAGGACGCGGGCGATCAACGGTGACTTCAACGTGGACTCGAACGCGCGGACGCGGCCGTTGTCGATGGTCAGCGGGAACAACAGGTTCGAGTTGCCCAACACTTCGTGGTCCACCAGATTCTTCGTCTTGTTGTAGAAGCTGTCGAAGTCGAGCGTCCAGCCATGGATCGGAATGCCCAGCCCTATTTCCGCCATCTTGTCGCGTTCGCCAGGAACCGGCAGGTATCCGAATCCTTCCTGCAGGGCAAACTGCAGCAGCGGGCCGGTGACGGTTGACGTCTGCGGGTGTTGATAGAAGTGACCGTATGATGCCCGCAGCACGGCACCGTGACCGACCTGCCACGCCATCCCGACGCGCGGGCTGACGGCATGCTCCGTCAACGTCCCCGAGAAGCGCTCGGCGCGCACACCGGCATTCAGCGTGAACGTCGGGCTGACGCGGAATGTCTCCTCCGCAAAGGCGGACGCCACGCTTGCCCACAACACTTCTTCATGGGTGAGCGACAGACGGTTTCCGACGTTCGACCGAAGACCGAACAGCGAATCGTCATGCTCGGCGAACGTGTCCGTTCCGTAGTGATACGTGTGGCGACCCTTCGTCTGCGAAACGTTGATGTACCCACCAACGTAGTGGGATCCACGGTTGTCGGTCGTGACCAGCGGGTCGTTCGCGCCGCCGATGTACTGGCCCCGATTGAAGTGGTAGTACGGCGA
>Ga0070671_100003232_pt1 | contig 12704 bp, 11 predicted proteins | sample KBSS73metaG_FD_65341 | JGI IMG/M metagenome (GOLD analysis project Ga0070671, IMG submission 65341) | Switchgrass rhizosphere microbial communities from Kellogg Biological Station, Michigan, USA - KBS S7-3 metaG | ecosystem: Host-associated > Plants > Roots > Rhizosphere > Soil ...
GCGAAAATGACGATGGCGACGAAGGTCAGGCCCCAGAGGCCGATGACGGAAGCGCCCTGCGCCAACGCCAACGGCGAGGTAAGGGCATAGCCGAAGGCGTTCCAGGGAAATCCGGTCAGCACGTGGCCGCGCAGCCATTCAGTCGCGGTGAGCGCTACGCCGAGTGCTAGGATGCGCAACGACCCCCGCGTCCACAGGATTCGCGTTGCCGCAACCCCGAGCGCGGTAAAGACCGCGAGGATCGCCGGCAGGCCGATGACCGCGAAAGGCAGCAGCCAGCCGAAGGTCGGTGCGTCGACCAGGAAGGCGTAGCCGACCCAGTAGAGGCCGGCGAGAAAATAGCCGAAGCCGAACCACCAGCCTGTCGTCGCCGCGACCGTAATGCCGCCCCAGCGACCCAATCCGGTGCCGTCGATGAGCCAGATCAGCACCGGAAAGGTCAGGAACAGGACCGGCCAGGCGTTGAGCGGCGCCATTGCGGCCGCCGAAAACGCGCCGGCCGCAAAGGCGATCAGCCAACGCCGCCACCCCCATGCCAGCACGATCGCGTGGACGAGACCGTCCGGCTTCACGGCGTAGGCGGAGCGTTCGGGTTTGGCCGTCCGGCGTCGTCGCGGGCCGCCGGCGGGCGAGATACGGACGGCCGCGGCGTACCCGGCAGGTCGCGCGCCGCGCCGGGCCGGCGGTCCTTGCGACGCGAAATCCTCACCCGTTTCACCCGGCGCGGATCGGCGTCGAGCACCTCGGCCTCGAAAGCACCGGGGCCGGGCACCAGCTCGCCGCGCACCGGCACGTGTCCGGCGCGCATGACCAGATAGCCGCCGAGCGTATCGACTTCCTGCGCGGCCTCGCCGACATCGAACTCATCGCCGACCACGGCGCGGACATCGTCGAGACCGGCGCGACCGGTGGCAAGAAACGAGCCGTCGCTCTGCCGCGTTACCGACGGCGTCTCCGCCTCGTCGTGCTCGTCGGCGATATCGCCGACGATCAGTTCGACCAGATCTTCGATCGAGACCAGCCCGTCGCTGCCGCCGTACTCATCGATGACGAGCGCGAGGTGGATACGCGTCGCCTGCATCTTGGCGAGCAGATCGACGACCGGCATCGAGGGCGGGGCATAGAGGATTTCGCGCACGATCTTGGCCGCGGTCAGCGGCATCGACAGATCGATGCGGGCGAGGTCGAGATCGGCCTGCTGCGCGGGTTCGTGTTCCTTGGCGGCCGCCGGATCAAGCGCCGCGCGCGCTGCCATGAATGCCAGAAGGTCGCGGATGTGGACCATGCCGGCCGGGTCATCGAGCGTATCGTTGTAGACCACGAGACGCGAATGGCCGGCACCGGCGAAGATCTTGACCAGTTCGCCGACGGTGATGCTCTGCTGCACGGCGACGATATCGGCGCGCGGTATCATGATGCTCTCGATCCGGCACTCGCGCAGGCCGAGGATGTTCTTGAGCATCGCCGCTTCCCCCGGCGAGAAGCCGGATTCGGGGCGCTCTCCGGTCAGCACCTGTTCAAGGTCGGCGCGAGTCGCCGCCGTTTTCCAGCCGAACAGGATACGCATCGCGCGGGTGAGCCAGCCGTCGTGCAATTCTCCGGGCTGCGGCACGACCATGGGCAGGCGTCGATGCTCGCTGTCGGTCGCTTCGCTTCGGTTTGGGGCTTGAGACATGCTCTGCGCAGAAGGCTGTCGGGGTCAGGCGTCTTGTTCAGGCCTTGGCCGGGTGGCCATACGGGTCGGGGACCGCCAGCCGCTGCAGGATCTCACGCTCGGTCCGTTCCATCGCCTCGGCATCCGTGCGCCGCTCGTGATCATAGCCCAGAAGATGGAGAAAACCATGCACGGCGAGATGGGCGACATGATGCGCGAAGGGCTTGCGCTGGCTGCGGGCCTCCCGGGCGATGGTTTCATAGGCGAGCACGATGTCGCCAAGGAGGCGCGGCGTCTCGTCTGAATGCTGCGTCGGGAACGACAGCACGTTCGTGGCCTTGTCGACTCCCCGCCAGGCGCGATTGAGCGCACGCATTGCCGAATCATCGGTAAGGACGATAGCAAGCTCCGCCCGCCCTGTAGACAGCGCGGTCGCGGCCTCGGTCACCGCTTGGCGCGCGACCGCGGCAGCTTCGCCGTCCTGCCGCCAATGGTCGGACTCGACCAACACGTCGATTGCGAGCGCGCCGCGCGCCTTGCGCAAGGCCTGCGTCATTCCCGCCGCTCGCGCTTGGCCGCCGCGGCCTTGTCGTAGGCGTCGACGATGCGGGCGACGAGTTCGTGGCGGATCACGTCGGCGGACGTGAAGGCGACGTGAGCGATGCCGTCGATGCCTTCGAGCAGACGCACTGCGTCGGCGAGGCCGGACGTCTGCCCCGGCGGCAAGTCGACCTGACTCGGATCGCCGTTGACCACCATGCGGCTGTTCTCGCCGAGCCGCGTGAGCAGCATCTTCATCTGCATCACGGTCGTGTTCTGCGCCTCATCGAGGATGACCGCGGCGTTCGACAAGGTGCGGCCGCGCATGAAGGCGAGCGGCGCGATCTCGATCTCGGTGCTCTGCAGCGCGCGCTCGACAATGCGCGCGTCCATCAGGTCGTAGAGCGCGTCGTAGATCGGGCGCAGATAAGGGTCGACCTTTTCGCGCATGTCGCCGGGCAGGAATCCAAGCCGCTCGCCGGCCTCGACGGCCGGCCGCGACAGGACGATGCGGTCGACCTCCTTGCGTTCGAACAACTGCACCGCATGGGCGACGGCGAGCCAAGTCTTGCCGGTGCCGGCGGGACCGGTGGAGAAGACGAGCGCGTGGCGCTTGAGCGCGCGCACATAAGCGTCCTGGGCCGGCGTGCGTGCGCGCACGCGCCGCTTGCGCAGATTGATCTCCTCAAAGCTCTCGCGCGCGGCGGTCGGATCGAAGTCGAACAGCGAACCTTGCGATATCGCCAGCCGGATGGCGCCTTCGACCTCGCCTTGCACCAATTCGTCGCCGCGCTTGAGCCGCTCGTAGAGGCTTTCCAGCACGCGGCGCGCCTGTTCACAGCCTTCGCGCGGGCCTTCGAGTGTGACGTGATTGCCGCGCGAGGTCGCGACCACGCCAAGCCGGCGTTCGATAAGCGCAAGGTTTTGTCCGTATTGCCCGAACAGCACGGAGGCGAGGCGATTGTCGTCGAAGGTGAGGGCGATTTGTGCGGATTTGTCCGCGGCGACGATGAGCGATTCCTCGATCTCAGGCGTTCGCATTCAGGCTCCTGCGGCGGCGAAAGTCGGCTCTCGCGCCGGCGTTTGCGCAAGCGCGCCGAACAAACTGTTGCTGGCGATTTCGGTGATGGTCACCGCGGCGATCCGGCCGAGCATCGCATCCGGCGCCTCGACCTGCACCGGCTGCAGGTAGGGCGAGCGACCGACCAATTGACCGCTGTAGCGGCCCTTGCGTTCGAACAGCACCGGCAACGTGCGACCAAGGCAGCGGTGATTGAATGCGGCCTGCTGGCGGTCGATCGCCTTTTGCAGGCGCTGCAGGCGCTCCGATTTTACCTCTTCCGCGACCTGGTCCGCCATGTCGGCGCCGGGCGTGCCCGGCCGCGGCGAGTATTTGAACGAAAATGCACCCGAATACCCGACTTCGCCGAGCAGACTGAGGGTGGCGGCGAAGTCATCTTCGGTCTCGCCCGGAAAGCCGACGATGAAATCGGAGGTGAGCGCAAGATCGGGCCGCACCGTTTTGAGCCGCGCGATCACGTCGGTGTAGCCGGCCCGTGTGTGGCGGCGGTTCATGGCGGCGAGAATTCGGTCGGAGCCCGACTGCACCGGCAGATGCAGCTGCGGCATGAGCCGCGGCAGATCGCGATGCGTCGCGATCAGATCGTCGGTCATGTCGAGCGGATGGCTGGTAGTGTAGCGCAGCCGCTCGATTCCCGGCACCTCGGCGGCCCGCGCGAGCAGCCGCGCCAGCGGCCAGTTGCGTCCGTCCGCGCCCTCGCCGTGATAGGCGTTGACGTTCTGGCCGATGAGCGTGATCTCGCGCACGCCGGCATCGGCGAGGCGCTCGATCTCGGCTACGATTTTCTCGACCGGCCGCGAAACCTCGGCGCCGCGCGTATAGGGAACGACACAGAAGGTGCAGAACTTGTCGCAGCCCTCCTGCACCGTGACGAAGGCGGTGACGCCGCGCGCCCGTGTCGCCGAAAGGCTCGGCGGTGCCAGCGCCTCGAACTTGTCCTCGACCGGAAACTGGGTGTCGACGACCTTGCCGTGGCGCTCAGCGTGCGCGAGCAGGGCCGGTAGGCGATGATAATTTTGCGATCCGACGACGAGGTCGACGGCCGGCGCGCGGCGGATGATCTCCTCGCCTTCGGCCTGCGCGACGCAGCCAGCCACGGCGATCAGAACATTGCGGCCCTCGCCGGCAGCCGCCTCCTTCAGGCGGCGCACGCGGCCGAGCTCGGAATAGACCTTTTCCGCGGCCTTCTCGCGAATGTGGCAGGTGTTGAGGATGACGAGATCGGCGGCCTCGGCCGTCGCGGTCTCGACATACCCTTCCGGCGCCAGGGTGTCCGCCATACGCTGCGAGTCGTAGACGTTCATCTGGCAGCCGAAGGATTTTACGTAGACTTTCCGTGAACCCTTCATTCCGGTCAGTTTTGTCTCTGAACCTTTCTCAAGCATGCGAATCTTGGCCGCTCGGCGCCGTACTCATCATACCGCGTTTGCCCCGACCCGTCAGCCGAGGTCGCGTCTTAGCACCAGGGCCGACGCGCCTTCCTGATAGTAGGCTTTACGGCCGCCCACCTCGGCAAAGCCCGCTTTCCGATAAAGCCGCCGCGCCGGCGCGTTGTTTTCGTCCACCTCGAGGAACACTGAATCCACACCCAGCCCAGCCAGGCGGCGCAGGTGGAGATCGAGGAGCGGCCGGGCGAAGCCGCGCCCGCGCCACGCCGGCGCGACGGCAACCGAGAGTATTTCCGCTTCGCCCGCCGCCATGCGGGAAAGGATGAATCCGACCATCGTTCGGCCGATCGTCGTGCGATGGGCAACGACGGCGCGGTCGGCAAGAAGCTGCTGAAATTCGTCCTCGCCCCAGCCGCGCTGGAACGAGGCTGCATGTAACGTGGCGATGGCGGCCGCATCGCGGTCTCCGGCCTCCGAAATCTTCGGCTCGGGCCGGCCCAGAAAGCGCGTGACGAAGTTCATCATCGGCGCGGGAGCTGCGCGGCGTTTTGCGGTTGGGCGTCGGGAGCGCGGAGGTATTGGGGCTTCGGCGGCGATTTGCCTTCCGGCACGACCGCGCCCATGCGCGCGACCCAGGCGATATCGGGCGCCGGGCGCGCATCCACCGCAGTCGGGCTCGGATCAAGGTCGGAAAGGCCGGCGGCGACCGACTGTGCCGCCGAGCCGACGATGCACGACCGCGCCGCCGCGGCGGCCCGCACTGCTTCGGCGAGCGGCGAAAGCCGCGGCGCGGTGTGGGTGCGGCCGCCCGGGCCGAAGACCTGCAAGTAGACGTGCGCGTGCCGCGCGTCGATGGCGGCGACCACCGGCACCGTCTCGTCGGCCGCCATGTGCGGGGCCGCATAGGCGGCAAGCGTCGACAGGCCGACGGCCGGCTTCCCGGCCGCGAGCGCGATGCCGCGCGCCGCCGAGATGCCGACCCGCAAACCGGTGAAGCTGCCGGGCCCGGTCGTCACCACGACCCGGTCGATATCGCGGAAATCCATGCCGGCGCCCTGCATCAGTTGCACCAAGAGCGGCATTAGCGCCTCGGCATGGCCGCGCGTCATCGGCACGCTTTCGCTCGCCACGATGCCGCCGTCACCGGTATCGAGCACGGCCGCCGAGCAGGCAGCGAGCGCCGTATCGATGGCGAGCACACGCATCGGGGAATCACCCAACCGGGTTCAGCAATGAACGCCGCGGAGCGCGGCGGCAGGACTTGACGCGCCGGCTCACATCGGCCGGACTTCGACAACGTCGGGAACGAAATGACGCAGCAGGTTCTGGATGCCGTGCCGCAGCGTCGCTGTCGATGACGGACAGCCCGAGCAGGCGCCCTTCATATTGAGATAGACGACGCCATCCTTGAAGCCGCGGAAGGTGATGTCGCCGCCGTCATTGGCGACCGCCGGCCGCACGCGCGTCTCGATCAGCTCCTTGATCGTGGCCACGGTCTCGGCGTCGGCCGTGTCGAAGAATTCGTCAGCCTCGGCCTCGTTGGCGCTGCCGCTCGTGAGCAGCGGCGCACCCGACATGAAGTGCTCCATGATGGTGCCGAGGATCATCGGCTTGAGCTGCTGCCATTCGCCGGTGTTCTTAGTGATGGTGATGAAATCGGAACCGAAAAAAACGCCGCTGACGCCCGGGATCGCGAACAGCTGTTCGGCCAACGGCGATTGCGCCGCTTCCTCGCTGGTGCGCAGGTCGAGCGTTCCATTTTCGAGCACCGCCCGTCCGGGCAGGAACTTCAAGGTGGCGGGATTGGGCGTTGCTTCGGTCTGGATGAACATGGCGTTCTCCGTCGCCTCATTTTAGGGCCGCTGCGGCGCGGCCGTGACAAAGCAGGATAGTGTAATACGTGGCGAATTTTGATGGAAGTTCAAGTGCGCCTTGGCCTTTCCAGACTTAGGGGACTGCCGGGCTTGTGCGTGGCGCGGACCCTGCTCACGACAGCGCGTCGATTTCCTCATCGCTGAGGTGGCCGGGGACGATGGCCACCGGGATCGGATAGTCGCCGGCGGTGCGGCCGATGGTGGCGACCAGCGGGCCCGGCCCTTCCGAGCCGGTGCTGGCGGCAAGCACCAGGACGAAAATGTCCTCGTCCTCGTCGATCAGCCGGAGAATTTCCTCGGCCTTGTCGCCCTCGCGTATGACGCGTTCGGGCGTGATGCCGGCGATACCGTTGGCGCGGGTGGCGTATCTGGAAAGCTCCGCGTCCGCCTCTTCGTGCGCTTCCGCGCGCATGATGTCGGCGACCCCTAGCCATTGCTGGCTGGCGTCCTGCGTTTCGATGACGCGCAGCATGGTGACGTTGGCGCCGATACGCGCGGCGCGCCGGCTCGCGTAGTAGACGGCGCGGTCGCACTCCTCGGTGTCGTCGATCACGACGAGAAGCTTTGGCTGATGACCGGCTTCGTAGCTGCGGCGCCTGCGGGGCATGAAATTCTCCGGCACGAATGACTTAACGCCACAAGCAAATCATGCTGGCACGGCGGTACATCGTCCGACAAGCCGGTCGATGCCGGGTCCGCCCCAATTCCCCGTCGAGGCGTGCTGCGCTACACTCGGCCGGGCATCTGGCCTTTCCCCGCATCGACCTGAAAGTCGATGCTGCCCGACTGATTTTTGCTTTTTCAGAGCCCGATTGAGTCTATTCGCGTGAGAAATCCGGGCGATCAGGCGCACAGCCATGCTGCGCACGCGCCGGCCCACGGCACGGAGATGGGGTGATGCCATCGCGTCGAGGCATCGATCGGTCGAATGCGACGGACGCGGCGAAGGTGAGCGCATGACAGGGCCCCGGCGCACCGTCTTCCGCGGCTGCACGCTCTGCGAAGCGAGTTGCGGGCTTGCGCTCGAACTCGAAGGCGACCGGATCGTCTCGGTGCGCGGCGATGAGGACGACCCGCTTTCGCGCGGCTTCATCTGCGCCAAGGGCGTGGCGATCGCCGACGTGCACCACGATCCCGACCGTCTACGTTCGCCGATGCGAAAAACAGCGGAGGGCAAGTTCGAACCGATAGGCTGGGAGGACGCCTTCACGATCATCGGCACAAGGCTTAACGCGCTGCGTGCGCGCCACGGCGCCGACGCGATCGCGATCTATCTGGGCAACCCGATCATCCACAATCACGGTGCCCTGTTGCTGCGGGCGGGATTGGTCCGCGCGTTCGGCACCCGCAACAGCTTCAGTGCCGGCTCGCAGGATACGAGCCCGCGCTTCGCCGCGTCCTATCATCTCTACGGTTCGTCGCTGGTCACGCCGGTGCCCGACATCGACCGCACGCACTATTTCCTGTGCGTTGGCGCCAACCCGGCGGTGTCGAACGGCAGCTTCATGACCGCGCCGAACGCGCGCCGCCGCCTGCACGCGATCCGCGAACGTGGCGGGCGCGTCGTCGTGGTCGATCCGCGCCGCACCGAGACGGCGCGTGAAGCCGACCAATGGGTGCCGATCCGTCCGGGCGGCGATGCGGCCCTGCTGCTGGCGATGACGCAGACGCTCGTGGCGGACGGACGTGTGGACGAGACGGCCATTGCGGCGGTCGCGCACGGCTGGCCGCAGGTCCGCGAGCGGCTGCCAGCCTTCACTCCGGAGCGTGTCGCCGCACAGACCGGCATCGCACCGGAAACAATTCGCGCTTTGGCGCGCGAGTTCGCCGATGCCCCGTCGAGCGTCGCCTACAGCCGCGTCGGTGTGTGCAACAACCGCTTCGGCACGCTCGGCAGCTGGGCGACCGATGTGCTCAACCTCGCCGCCGGCCGGCTCGGCTCCGCCGGCGGCGCCATGTTCCCGACGCCGCCGATTGCGATTTCCGCGGTTGCACCGCATCTCGGCCTCGGCGATGGCCATGGGCGCTGGATGAGCCGCGTCCGCGGGCTTCCGGAGGTGTTTGCCGATCTGCCCGCCAATACGCTGGCGGAAGAGATCGAGACGCCGGGCGACGGCCAGGTCCGCGCGCTTGTCGTCTACGCCGGTAACCCGGTTCTCTCGGTGCCCAACAGCGGAAAGCTGTCGCGCGCGCTGGAGAAGCTCGAATTCATGGTCGCGGTCGATCTCTACGTCAACGAGACCACCCGGCACGCCGATCTGATCCTGCCGCCGGCATGGACCTTGGCCGAGGAGCTTTTCGAAGCCTTTCTGCCGAACGTCGCGGTCCGCAATTTTGCTCGCTTTTCCGCGCCGGCGATCGCACGCCGGGCGAACGAGCGCGCCGACTGGGAGATCTTGCTCGAAATCGCCGAACGGATGGGCGGCGGGGCGAGCGGCATCTTTTTGGTCGACCGGATCATCCGCTTGGCGCGTCGGTTCGGCCTTCGCTGGTCGCCGAACATCACGACCGACATGCTGCTGCGGCTCGGTCCGCATGGCGATCGCTATCTGCCATGGTCCCGCGGCCTCAATCTGAAGCGGCTTGCGGCCATGCCGCACGGCGTCGATCTCGGACCGCTCGAGCCAGGGATCGCGCGCCGGGTGCGCTACCGCGACGGGCGCATGCGGCTTGCTCCCGACGTGATCATGACTGCCCTGGCGGAGCTGGGAAAGACCGAGAGTTCGCCGCCGCAGCTTCTGCTCATCGGGCGGCGCGATCCACGCACCAACAATTCCTGGATGCACAACGTGCCGGCGATGGTCACCGGCCGCGAACGCTGCGTGCTGCTCGTCCATCCCGACGACGCCGCGCGCGCGGAGGTGCGCGATGGCGAAATCGCGATCATGGAGAGCCGCGTCCACAGCGGACCGGTACCGGTGCGCCTGAGCGACGAGATGACGCCCGGGGTGGTGAGCCTGCCCCATGGCTGGGGCCATGCGGCGAGCGCGCCGTGGCAGCGCGTTGCCGGCGACCACGCCGGCGTCTCGGTCAACGACTGGACCGACGACCAGGATGTCGAGGCGCTGGTCGGACAGTCGATCCTCAACGGCGTGCCCGTGCGCCTGCGGCCGGCCGACACGTCGGGTGGTGAACGGCTACGTGCCGTCGCCTCCGCCGGTCGACAACCCTGACTATTGCTGAGACGCAGAGGGACGTCGCCGGCCCGCTCGCCGTTCTCACGAACGCACGAAGCCAACGATATCCTTCACCGCCTTCATGGTTTCGGCAGCGAGTTTTTGTGCGCGCGCTGCGCCGGCGGCAAGCACGGCGTCGATCTCCACCGGGTCGCGCAGCAGGCGTTTCATCTCGGCATTGATCGGGCCGAGCTTGGCGACCGAAAGATCGACCAGCGCCGACTTGAAGGTCGAGAACTGGGCGCTGCCGAACTCGGCAAGCACCCCTGCGCGCGTGGTGCCGGCGAGCGCCGCGTAGATGCCGACCAGGTTGTCAGCCTCGGGCCGCGTCTTCAGACCAGTCTCTTCGCTCGGCAGCGGCTCCGGATCGGTCTTCGCCTTGCGGATTTTCTGCGCGATGGCGTCGGCGTCGTCGGTGAGATTGATGCGCGAATAATCCGACGCGTCCGACTTCGACATCTTCTTGCTGCCGTCGCGGAGCGACATCACCCGCGTCGCCTCACCGGTGATCAGCGGCTCGGGCTGCGGGAAGAACGCATCGCCGTAGCCGTGCTCGTGAATCGAGCGGCCGAAATCGTTGTTGAACTTCTGGGCGACGTCGCGCGACAGCTCGAGATGCTGCTTCTGGTCGTCGCCCACCGGCACGTGCGTCGCCCGATAGAGCAGAATGTCGGCGGCCATCAGCGTCGGGTAGGCGTAGAGGCCGACCGAGGCGTTCTCGCGGTCCTTGCCGGCCTTCTCCTTGAACTGCGTCATCCGGTTGAGCCAGCCGAGGCGAGCGACGCAGTTGAAGATCCACGCGAGCTCGGCGTGCTCGGCCACCTGGCTCTGGTTGAACACGATGTGCTTCCGCGGATCGATGCCGCAGGCGATGAACGCCGCGGTGACTTCGCGGATGGCGCGCGGCAGCTCGGCGGGATCCTGCCAGACCGTGATCGCGTGCAGGTCGACGACGCAATAGAGGCAGTCGTAGCGGTCCTGCAACTCGACGAAGCGCTTGATGGCGCCGAGATAGTTGCCGAGATGCAGGTTGCCGGTCGGCTGCACGCCGGAAAACACCCGTTCCTGAAAGGCCATGCCCGAACTCCGCGAAAGGCGAGCGCCACATGCCACGGCGAGGCGCGATCGTGCAAGGCCGCTGGGTGTCTGTTAGATTGAGCGCGGATGCGGAGCGGCGCCGCTGGCAGCCGGAAGACGGCACTGAGGCTTTCGTGGAACGCAGACTGGCCGCGATCATGGCCGCCGACGCGGTCGGCTACAGCCGATTGATGCGCGAGGACGAGCCGGGCGCGCTCGCCCTGCTCAACAAGCATCGCGCCGAGGTCATCGACCCGGCGATCGCCAAGCATCGTGGCCGCACCGTGAAGCTCATGGGCGACGGCCTGCTGGCGGAATTCTCCAGCATCGTCGAGAGTGTCGATTGCGCCGCCGAAATCCAGCGCGCCATGGCGGCACGCAACGGCGGCCCGCAGGGCCAGCGCCAGATGGCGTTCCGCATCGGCGTCCATCTCGGCGACGTGATTGTCGAAGGCGACGATCTCTACGGCGACGGCGTCAATATCGCCGCCCGTCTCGAGGGGATCGCCGAGCGCGGCGGCATCTGCATTTCACGCCAGGCCTACGATCAGGTGCAGAACAAGCTGGCGCTGGGTTACCGCAACCTCGGGCCGCAGAACCTCAAGAACATTCCCGAGCCGGTCGAGGCCTTCGCCATCCACGGCGATGGCTTGGCGATTGCCGACGAACGGCAGGAGATTCGCTATTGCCGCACGGCGGACGGCGTGCGGCTCGCCTATGCTCTTAGCGGTCAGGGTCCTCCTCTAGTGAAGACCGGCAATTGGCTCAACCATCTGGAATACGATTGGGACAGTCCGATCTGGCGTCACTTCTTTGTTGGGCTTTCGCATGAGCACAGGCTGATCCGCTACGACCCGCGCGGCACCGGTCTTTCGGATTGGGACGTCGCCGACATATCGCTCGACATGTGGGTCAATGACGTCGCCGCCGTAGTGGATGCGGCAGGGCTCGATCGTTTCCCTCTGCTGGGCTATTCGCAGGGGTGCGCCGTTTCGATTGCGTATGCGGTGCGCCACCCCGAGCGCGTCTCGCATCTCGTTCTCTACGGCGGCTTTGCGCTCGGCGCGCTCCACCGCACCGCGGAAGACCGCGAGCGGCGCAACGCGATGGTCACGTTGATGCGGCTCGAATGGGGCGCGGACAATCCCTCCATCCGCCAGATGTTCGCTGCCCGGCTGATGCCGGACGCGACCAAAGAGCAGGTGGAATCGTTCAACGACCTGCAGCGCAAGACAACTTCGGCCGAGGGTGCCGCGCGCTATTACGAGACCACGGGTGGCATCGACGTCATCGGCTTGCTGGCGCAGGTGAAGACTCCGACACTTGTCATTCATGCCCGCGGCGACGCGCAGGTTTCGTTTGATCTGGGGCGTCAGCTCGCGGCGGGAATTCCCGGCGCCCGTTTCGTCGCCTTGCAAAGCAACAATCACATCCTGCTGGAGCAAGACCCGGCGACGCAACGCTACTTCGAGGAAGTCGGGCTGTTTTTGGCGAGCTGACCGGCGCGGGCCGGTCGCGATGTCCGCGCCATTGTCAGCGGGGCTGTGGCCGTTATAGTGCGCCTCCCGCCGCGACCTTTCCCAAAGAGTAGTCCAATGTCATCGGTCCGCTACGACGTTCTCGGCATCGGCAACGCGATCGTCGATGTCATTGCCCGCACCGAAGAGGATTTTCTGCTCAAGCACGACATGCGCAAGGGCGCGATGGCGCTGATCGACGAGGCCCGTGCGCAGGCGATCTACGACGCGATGGGCTCGACCGTCGAGACCTCCGGCGGCTCGGCGGCGAACACGATTGTCGGCGTGGCCTCGCTTGGTGCCCGCGCGGCCTTTGTCGGCAAGGTGAAGCAGGATGCGCTCGGGCACGCCTTCGCTCACGACATCCGTGCCGCCGGCGTCGCTTTCACGACGCCGC
>Ga0070671_100003234_pt1 | contig 12703 bp, 13 predicted proteins | sample KBSS73metaG_FD_65341 | JGI IMG/M metagenome (GOLD analysis project Ga0070671, IMG submission 65341) | Switchgrass rhizosphere microbial communities from Kellogg Biological Station, Michigan, USA - KBS S7-3 metaG | ecosystem: Host-associated > Plants > Roots > Rhizosphere > Soil ...
TCCCCGGCGGGAGCCTCAGCCGTGCACCAGGTTCAGGTTGGGTGTCGGTATCGCATGTCGACCGGCATCCGGACCGGAGTGCAGGATCCTGAGGACGTCCTGCATCGCCCACATCTGATCCTCCGGGGGGCTGTGCACGTCGATGTAGAGCACCGGCTCGGGACCGCGGGCGTCGAGCCGGGCCACTGCATCCCGCATCGGGATCTCCACGACGTCCAGTAGACCGAGTAGGCGGACCCGCAGGGCGTGGGCGACGGCCCCGGCGTCGTCCGCCATCGTCGTGTCCGCATCCATGCAGTGTCGGCTGACCCGCACCCGCCACCTTCTTCCCGCTCGTGTGGAGCGCTGGCTCCTCCGCGGGATCTGGACGGATCGTCAACTCGGTCGAGGCCGCCCACGGTGGGACAGGGTGACCGCATCACTACCTGCAGTGTCGCGTGCGGGGGTGTCGGCGTTGCCGGTCCACGACAGTTCCACCTGTTTGGGCCAAGGATGCCGATCAGCGGCGACTGTCGGTGACGGTTGATCAAGCCGGTTCGTGCTGGGCTGGGCCGTCCGGGTCCTGGCGCGAGGGCGCCGCGGCTTTGGGCCACTCGAGCGCGAGGCCGCGCAGGTCATCGTTCTGCGGGGTCGGGCTCCGGTCGGCGGCGTCGGCGACGGCCGCGCGAATCGTCGCCAGGAGGGCGTCACGGGTCCGGGCGGAGAGCCGTTCGGTGCCTGCGGGGAGGAGGCGAGACAGTTCGGAGTCCCGGCTCCGCGCGTCCAGGCCCACGCTGCGTGCCGCGGCGAGGACGACCGTCGTGATGTCGACCTCCAGGACCTGCGCGATGACGACCAGTGAGGCCGGGTCCGGAAACTTGCGCTGAGCCGCTCCTGAACCCAGCTGCTGCCATCGGCCCCGGCTGAGTGCCCGGTCGGATCGGCGTTCGAGGTCGGTGTAGGACCAACCACGCTCGTCCATGCGGGCACGGAGGAGCTGCTGCAGGGTCGGCGCGGGGTAGCCGGATCCTTGCGGGTCGGTCACGGATCAGCCTCGTTCGTCCTGTGCACGTGCGCGCAGCCCACCGGCTGGTCGCGTTAGTCAAATCGGTGTACCGCTGCTTGACACGGGCACCGGCAAGGGCCAGTCTATAGCCTGTCAAGCGGCACGTGATCTGACCAGTCTGTGGACGCTACCGGTCCGGACGCCACACCGGTGACCGCCGAACGGTCTGCCGTGTCTCTTGGTCATCGTACTGTCAGCGGACCCAGCGCGATCCCGCTGTTCGTCGCCCGCGTCCCTCAGGACACTAGAGCTGAAGAGCCTCGGGGTGGCGGCCGGTCACCTCGTAGACCGTGCGCTCGGCCAGTGCGACGGCGTGGTCGGCGATCCGCTCGAAGAACCGGGCCAGCAGGGTCATGTCGACCGCCGCGGGGATCCCGCAGGTCCAGCGGTCGCTGAACATCAACGCGAACAGACGGCGGTGCAGCTCGTCGACACGGTCGTCGTCGGACTCCAGCTCCAGCGCGAGGATCACGTTACGGGTGCGGAGGACCTTCGCCGTCTTACCGACCATGGCGATCGCCGCCGAGCTGAACTCGGTGAAGAGGTCCTTGGCCACCTCCGGGACGACGAGGTGCGGGTCGCGCCGCTTCGCCGCCTCGGCGACGTGCTTGGCCAGGTCCCCCATCCGCTCCAGCTCGTGGGCCGACTGGATGGCCGACACGAGGGTGCGCATGTCCGGCCCGACGGGCGCGAAGATCGTGATGGTCTCGGTGGCCAGCGCCTCGATACGGACCCGGAGCTCGTCCAGCTCCTGGTCGCTCGCGATGACGCGGTCGGCCATCCGCGGCCTGCCGACGAGCAGCGCCGCCGTGGCCCCGCGGAACGCGGCGGCGACGCCGTCCGCCAGCTCCCCGAGCATCGCCTGCAGCGAGGCGATGTTCTCTTCCATGGTCTCCCGGCGCACCGGATCAGCGTACGAAAGCCGAGGTCGGACGGCCGGGCGGGCCGGATGAACGATCGGTGAACGGGGTCACTCGTCGAGGCGGAAGCCGACCTTGAGGCCGACCTGGAAGTACTCGACGGCACCTTCCTGGAGGTGTCCGCGGATCTCGGTGACCTCGAACCAGTCCAGCTCACGCAACGTCTGGGAGGCCCGCTGCACACCGTTGCGGATGGCGGCGTCGACGCTGTCGGGGGAGGTGCCGACGATCTCGGTCACTCGGTACACGTGGCTGGACATGGGGAGGGAATGCCCGGCCGTGATCTCCCGGAAACATCTACACGCTGAGCGGGCCCGGCATCTGTCCGGTGATCACGTAGACGATCCGGCGCGCGACGGCGACGGCGTGGTCCGCGTAGCGCTCGTAGAACCGCGCGAGCAGCGTGACGTCCACCGCCGCCTCGACCCCGTGGCTCCAGTTGCGGTCCATGAGCACGGTGAACATGTGCTTGTGCAGGTCGTCCATCGCGTCGTCGTCCGCCTCGAGCTCGGCGGCGGCGGCCAGGTCGCGGCTGTTGATCACCTCGACGGCCTTGCGGGCCAACGCGACGCCGATCCGTCCCATCTCGGCGAAGTACGGCGCGATCTCGGCGGGCAGCACGGGCTGCGGGTGCCGCCTGCGCGCGGCCTGCGCGACGTGCAGCGCCAGGTCGCCCATCCGCTCGATGTCGCCTGCGCCGTGGATCGCGGAGACGACGTTGCGCAGGTCGGTCGCGACGGGGGCCTGCAGCACGAGCAGGGCGAACGCCTTCTCCTCGGCCGCATACCGGATCTGGTCGATGTGGATGTCCTCGTCGATGACCTCTTCGGCCAGCTTGAGGTCCGCCTCGAGCAGGGCTCGGGTCGCCTTCTCCATCGCCGTGGCGACGTCGTTGCACATGCCCGAGAGGAACCCGGCGAGCTCGTCGAGTTGCTCCGTGTAGGCGTCCCGCATGGCTCCGAGGGTAGAGGCAACCCGGAGTCCGCACAGCAGCAGGACATGAACCACGGATGAACGCTCGGGGTCAGGAGCAGCTCACGGTCGGACCGACGGTGCCGTCCACCGGCGCCGAGGCGACGGGGGCGCGCACGACGCCGTCGAACGAGGTGCCGAGCACCAGCTGCAGCGTGCCGTTCCCGGCGGGGTCCTGGACCAGCCGCGCGGCGGGGACGACCCGGCCGAGCAGCTCGGCGGCGTCGGCGCGGTCGGGAGAGAAGCGCAGCAGGGTGTCCGCCGACGGTTCCGCGGCGTTGCCGACCTCTCCGACCCCGAAGCCGAGGGTGCGCAGGCTGCCACCGACCTCCCCGGCCAGCCCGGTCCGGTCGGCGGCGTTGAGCACGTTGACGGTGACGTCCGCGGGCTCGGGCCCCGACGCCGTCGCGACCGGGGTGGTGAGCTCGGGCAGCGGCCCGTGCTCGCGCACCGCCTTGAACAACGCCGAGGCCTCGCTCCCGCGCAGCTCCAGGTTGCCGCGGGTGTTCGGTACCGCCCCGACGGGCAGCGGGACCAGGCTCGCGCCCTCCGGCTCGCCGAGGGCGGAGGTGAGCCGCAGGAGGTCCTGCACGCCGGCGTCGTCGGCCAGCATGCTGCGGCCGAGCGCGGCGGCGAAGTCACGGGTGGCGGTGGGGGACAGCAGCGTCGAGGAGGACAGCGCCTCGCCGAACGTCGCGGCCAGCAGCCGCTGCTGGTGGGCCACCTGGGCGGGATCCGGGGTCTGTGCGACGAGCGCGGCCTGCGCACCGTCCACACGCGACGGTCCGGCCGGGACGGTCGTGCCGCCCGCGGTCACGGGCCGCTCCAGACAGAGGTCCACACCGCCGAGCGCGTCGACCATCCCCCCGACGCCGGGCAGGTCCAGCGCCACGAACCGGGTCACCGCGATTCCGGACAGCTGCTGGACCGTGCGGACGAGGCAGCGTGGGCCGCCGACCCGGTAGGCGGTCGCGAGCGGCGTCCGGGTCTCCGCGGAGACCGTGTCGCCGAGGTAGGTGGCCGCCGCGGCGTCCCAACGCTCGCAGGGCGGCCGGTTGATCTCCAGGCCCAACGGCAGCGACACGGCGACGATCCTGCTCCCGTCGGCGGGGACGTGGGTCAGCATCAGCGTGTCGGCACGGTCCCCGGAGCTCGCCGCGGTGCCCGAGGTGCCCGACGCCGTGCCCAGGAGCAGCAGATTCTCGTCACCTGCCTGGGCGTCGGCCCCGATGACGCCGGTGGTCGGGTCGAGTGCGGAGACGGTCCGGACCGTCGAGTCCATCCACCGGGTGGCGCCCCAGCTGCCCGCGACCCCGAGGAACACGAGCGCGGCGACCAGCGCGGCCCCGACCCGGGCCGCGCGGAGCCCTCGGGACGGTGCGTGCTCGACCCTCCGATCGGCCCGACGGGTGCGGGGCGGGTCCTCTGCCTCGGGCTCCGGATCGGCCGTGTGGGCGGCAGTGAGCCGGGTGAGGCTCGCATCGATCCGCCGGGTCCGTTCGGCCCGACTCTCGGCCTGGTTCTCGGAGTCGTCCGGGGGTGACGCAGGTCGGGTCCGGGCCGGTGGGGCGGCGGCACGCGCGGGCGGACTCCCGGCGTCCGCGGGCGGGGCACCGATGCGCCCGGGCGGGGCGGGGCGCGCCGACGGAGGTGAGGTCGGATCCGCGGCGCGCGCGGACGGAGCGAGGCGGGGCGACGGAGGCGGCGGTGTGGCCGGGCGTGCCGGAGGCAGGTGGTGCGGCGGCGCAGGCGGTGCGGGCAGTCCGTGCTGTGCGGGCGGAACGGACGGAGCCGCGGGGGGACGGACGACCCGGTCGCGTGGGGGCACCACGGTGCGGGGGAGCTGGGCGGTGGCCGGGTCCTCGTCCTCGACGGATTCCAGCCACGGCTCCTCGGCCTGGGCCTTGATGCCGAGGCGAGCCAGGACGTCGTCGGCCGGGGCCGCGCCGTCCTCCCGGGCGCGCCGCGCCGCGCGGGAGCGGCCGCTGCGCCGGCCCGAACCGCGGTCCGCTTCGTCCTGCACGCCACCTCCGACCCACCGACAGCGGGGAGGGCGGCATGACCGTCACCGGCCGTGTCCGCCCCTGGGCGCCCCGACGGATCCCCGTCGGCCCGCGACGCCCCAGGCGGCGACCCGCCGCGGCGGCGGCAGACCCGGATACGCCCGGTATGAGGGCCTGCCGCCGCCACAGCGGGACATCCACCTGGAACGCCGCGACCTCGACGGTGATCCGCCGGGCACGCCCACGCGGGAGTTTACGGGCGCGCAATACTCCGCTCGGCGGAGGGTCAGCCGGTGGTGCGAACCGGCTGGGGGATGGATCGCCGGGCCCCGGCCGCACCGGCGAGCCGGACCCGGCCACCGCGCGCGGCTCGGTAGGCGACGGCGTTCCGACCAGCGGCCTTCGCGGTGTAGAGCAGCTGGTCGGCCTCCCCGATCAACCGCTCGACGTCCGCGATCCGCCCCGCTGCGTGCGCCACCCCGACGCTCACGGTGACCCGGAGGTCGGCGTGGAGCTCCGACCAGTCGAAGCGGGCGATCCGCTCGCGGGCCTGTTCGCTGATCTCGACGGCCTGGGCGAGGTCGCGACCCGGCAGCACCAGGGCGAACTCCTCGCCGCCGTAGCGCGCGCAGAACCCGGTCTCGGGCAGCGCGGCGTCGAGCTCGGTCACCATCCGCTGCAGGACCCGGTCGCCGAAGAGGTGTCCGTGGGTGTCGTTGACCAGCTTGAAGTGATCGATGTCGACGAGGGCCAGGCACAGCCCGGTGGTCCGCAGCGCCGCACCGTCCAGATCGGACAGCAGGGAGGCGAGCCGCTCGTCGAGGTAGCGCCGGTTGTAGCTCGCCGTCAGACTGTCGCGCCTGCTCTGCTCCCGGGCCTCGGCGTGCTCGCGACGGAGCCGGTCGAGCTCGTCCTGCGGGCGTTCACCCTGCAGGAGCCGGACCGCGGAGCACAGGTGCGTGTAGGCCTGCTCCCACGCGCCCTCGGCGGCGAGCCGCTCGGCGGCGGCGGTGTGCAGCGCGGCGCGGTTTCGCGGTGACACGGGTGGGGTGTCCTCCGCCACCGGTGCCCCCTGCACCAGCGCATGGACCGTGCCGGTCTCCATCCGATCACCTCCCCCGACGTTCCTATTCTCGTCGTGACGCCTGAGGTTCTTGAGGCTGATGGGATCTTCTTACCCGTTCGCGTGCCTTCCCACCCGACCGGGCGAGGGGTGCCTCACCCGCCGGAGTGCTCCAGCTCGGCGCCGAAGGGGACCGAGGGGTCGTCGGCGTCGTCCAGCCAGTGCTCGGGCAGGACCACCTTGCCCGGCGAGCCCTGCCTGCCGCGGGGACCCTCGGCGTCGGACGGGAACTCCTGGTCGAGGTCCAGCTGGGCGAGCAGCTCGTCGAGCTGGTCGATGCTCTCGACCATGCCCAGCGCGCGCCGCAGGTCGCCGCCGACCGCGAAGCCCTTGAGGTACCAGGCGATGTGCTTGCGCATGTCGCGGATGCCCTTGTGGTCACCCATGTGCTCGCACAGCAGCACCGCGTGCCTGCGCAGCGTGGTCGCGACCTGCCCGAGGTTCGGCGGGGCGGGCAGCGGCCGCCCGGCGAACGCGGCCTCCAGGTCTCCGAAGAGCCACGGCCTGCCCAGGCACCCCCGTCCGACGACGACGCCGTCGCACGCCGTCTCGCCCACCATCCGCAATGCGTCGTCGGCAGAGAAGATGTCGCCGTTGCCCAGCACGGGCAGCTCGGCGGGCAGGTGGTCGCGCAGGCGGGCGATCGCGGACCAGTCCGCCTGCCCCGAGTAGCGCTGGGCGGCGGTGCGCGCGTGCAGCGCGACGGCCGCGACCCCGGCGTCCGCCGCGATCCGGCCCGCCTCGAGGAAGGTGTGGTGCTCGTCGTCGATGCCGATCCGCATCTTGACCGTGACCGGCAGGTCCCCGGCGTTCTCGACGGCGGCCCTGACCAGCCGCTCGAACAGCCGCCGCTTGTACGGCAGCGCCGCACCCCCGCCGCGCCGGGTCACCTTGGGCACCGGGCAGCCGAAGTTCATGTCGACGTGGTCGGCCAGGTCCCGCTCGCGGATCATCCGCACGGCCTGCCCCATCGCCGCGGGGTCGACGCCGTAGAGCTGCATGCTGCGCGGCTGCTCGTCCGGGTCGAACGCGATCATCCGGAAGGTCAGCGGGTTCTTCTCCACCAGCCCGCGGCTGGTGATCATCTCGCAGACGTAGAACCCCGCACCCTGTTCGCGGCACAACCGCCGGAAACCCGGGTTGGTGATGCCCGCCATCGGCGCCAGCACGACCGGCGTGGTCACCTCGTGCCGCCCGATGCGCAACGGCGGCAGCACCGGTCGGGTGGTGGGCGTAGAGTCCAGCAGTGTCACGGGTCCCCATTGTCCACGACTTCTCCGCCGCAGGTGGCCGTGGGTGGCGCACCCCCTTTGCACTGCCAGCGGATATGCGGGCAGCCGCGCCCTCAGGGTGTGGTGACCAAGCCCGCCGAAGATCATCACACCCTGACGGCGGATCTCGGTGCCCGAAACCACCATGAGGGTGTGTTGATCACGAGTCGCGGGCCGTGCAGGCCGCCCGTCCCCGCCCGCTGGTCCAGTAGGCTCGACCCCGGTCAGGTGTCCGCACCGACCGGGCCTCTAGCTCAATCGGCAGAGCAGCGGACTTTTAATCCGCGGGTTCAGGGTTCGATCCCCTGGGGGCCCACTGATGGCAAGGTCAGGATGTCGTCCCGAGGGAAGTGTCCTGTACGGCCCCGGAATACCCCCGGAATTGCTACGGTAGGCAACCATCTGGGCACGTGCTACCCAACGGCCCGATCGAGTACTGCTGCACAGCACTGGGAGCAGCCAAGATTAGGCCAACTGGACTAGTGATCGCCAGACGTATCCCTCAAACTGTCAGAGGCTCCGGTTACCGTCCGGCCAGAACCCCGACGGTCTCGCAGCCGACGTCGGTGGTCGGTAGTGAGCAGCCGAGGAGGAGTGCAATGTCGGCAGACAGTTATGCATCGGTAATCGAGCGCGGTCACGTATTGCTGTACCTTGAAGGCGCACTCCTGGAGGCGCTGGCGCGTCATGGAAGGATCGGTGCATTAGATTTGGTTACCGAGGTCTCTTCTCAAGAATGTGCAAGCATCTCTGATGTGACTATTGCACTTCGGCGAATCGGTAACCGTATTGCCATTGATCGCTCTGAGGGTCCACTGATGGTGACACCTATCAACGTGACGGGATCGCACTGTGTCTGAGACGGACCGAGAATTGCCGGTTCGAGTCGTCCGTGATGTACAGCTGCGGGACAGGCGCCTCACTTCGAAGCAGCGCAATGGGGCAGGCGATACCCGCTCTGAGGCTCGCCGCGATAAGGATCGAATCTTCTATTCAGTTTCGTGGCGCAGGCTCGCAGGGGTAACTCAAGTAGTAACCCCGTTTGAAGATATTGCGCTAATGCATAACCGCCTGACCCATTCAGAGAAGGTTGCTCAGGTATCGCGCAGCATCGCCGAGCGACTGGTTTCTGAAACCCGTTACCACGATCTCTTGGCTCACTTGGGTGGAGTCGATCCGGACGTTGCCGAAACAGCTGCTCTTGCCCACGACCTCGGCCATCCCCCATTCGGACATATTGGGGAAGAGACTTTAGACGACCTGGCACGCGGACCGCTAAAACTGGCCGATGGTTTCGAAGGTAATGCACAGACATTTAGGACGGCGCTGCTGACCGAGACGCGTCATGTGGACTACGACGGTTTTGATCTGACATGCGCGTCCTTGGCAGCTACTGCAAAGTATCCATGGCTCAGAGCGAGGACGCTTCACGATTCTGTGCACGAGGAGTCGTTAGACACCGATGGCGAGTATCGTCGCCATTGGCGGAAGTTTAGCGTGTACAAGCCGGAAGAAGCGGCCTTCCAGCAATGCAGAGAGTTCATTTTCGCGTCGGGCGCAGGCGAGAGCTTCCCGCTCGAAGCCCAGTCCCTTGAAGCGTCCATAATGGATGCAGCAGACGACATCACGTACGCCGTTCACGATCTTGAGGACTTCTACCTGGCCGGCATCCTTAACGTAAGAGCTATCCTTGACGAGTTCGAAGACCCTCAATCATCGCGATTATCTGCCCTACAGGACCGTCTGGCGCTCGATTATCCTGCCTACTTTGATCAGTCAGAATTCGAGCGTGCGATACAGACGGTGAAGGAGGAATTACGTCTAGGGTTGCTGGCGGACTATGCAGGCGACCTGCATTCAACCGGTCTAGTTCACGGTATGGGCTCAGAAATGATTGGCCGGTACATCAAGAGCATTGGAGCGTTCGAGCAGCAAATATGGCCGGGTGGTCCCTTTATTGGGTTGGCGAAGCGCGAATGGCACGAGGTGCAACTTCTTAAGGAGGTTACTCGATCTTTTGTGGTCACACGGCCCGATATCGCGCTACTTCAGCGAGGCCAGCAGCAAGTGCTCCGACGGCTAGTTGCGTATTTGCTGGAGTGGAAAGAGGCTCCCAAAGACTTCAAGCGGCTCCCGCGCAGGTTGCGGGATGAGATCGAGATTGCTCGTCGACAAGCAGATGGCGACACTTCGATCACTACAGGCTATGAGAAGCATGACAATGCGAGACCGTTTGCTCCACGAGGCGCTGAAAACCGTTGCATTCTTGACTACATCTGTAGCCTGACCGATGGTCTATGCTACTCCTTGTCGGAGAAGCTGGATGGACGCCGTCCAGCCACTTCGAGTATGGAGATCTTCTTCTAAAAGGGGTTCGCTCTCGGCGATCGGTCAGGTTTCTCAGCTAGCGATGCTAGTCTGGGTCGTTGTTACTCGTCGTGTAATCCTCCGAAGATCTCAAGCACGGCTGCTGCTCCAGGCGGCCCGTGCCATCCCGACGAACTCCCGGAGGGCGTACCGCACGGCCACCCGTGGGCGGAGCGTGGCAAGGTCGGGTGCGGTTGCGTCGAGGGCCGCCCACGGGCGTCCGCGCGGTCGGTCTGGCGACAGGTCGACGGGATGGCACTCAGTAAGCGCGGGAGAGCGGAAGCGCCCCCGGAGTACCCCCGGATATCAACGGCAGAAGCCCACGAGGGACCCGCGCCCGCGACAGGTGCCCTCGCGAGTCCGTGCAGCGTACGAGGGGTGACGGCAGACGTCGGAACCCCGCGAAAGTAGTGGATCTTGTCTCCGCGGGTTCAGGGTTCGATCCCCTGGGGGCCCACTCTCACCAGTCGTCGCCCGCGGGCGGAGCGCCGCCGGGTCCCGAAATCGTCGGGGGTGGCCGCCATGATGGGGCCGATGCCGCGGGGGTGGGGATGAGGCCGTTTCGATTCGGCGTGAACATGATGGCGTCCGGGGACCGGGCGGAGTGGGTGGCGCAGTGCCGGCGGGCCGAGGAGATCGGGTACGACGTGCTGCTCGTCCCGGACCATCTCGGCATGCCCGCCCCGTTCCCGGCGCTGATGGCGGCGGCGGACGCCACCGAGCGGGTGCGGGTGGGCACCTTCGTGCTCAACGCCGCGTTCTGGAACCCCACGCTCCTGGCCCGCGAGGTCACCACGCTGGTGCAGCTCTCCGACGGGCGGTTCGAGCTCGGACTGGGCACCGGCTACAACCGCGCCGAGTTCGATCAGGCGGGGCTGCCGTTCGGCTCGCCCGGCGAGCGCGTCTCGTACCTGGAGAAGCTCGTCGACGGGCTGGAGCTCGAGTCCACGCCGCTGCTGCTCGGCGGGAACGGCGACCGGATGCTGCGCCTCGCGGCGCGGACGGCGGACACCGTCGCCTTCGCGGGCGCCTCGCTCAAGCCCGGTTCCACCACCGGTGAGCTCGTACTGCGTTCCGCCGCGGAGCTGGACGGGCGGGTCGCGCTGGTCGCCGAGTCGGCGGGCGAGCGTGATCCGGAGCGGAACCTGCTGGTCCAGGCCGTGTCGATCGTCGAGGACCGGCGGGCGGCGATGGCGGAGCTGCAGAAACGGTTCGAGGTGGACTACCTCTCCGTCGACGAGCTGTTGGAGCTGCCCACCCTGCTGCTCGGCACGGTGGACGAGATCGTCGCGCAGCTGCACGCCGCCCGGGAGCGGTTCGGGATCACCTACTTCACGGTGCTCCAGCCGGATCTGGAGGCACTCGCGCCGGTGATGGGCGAGCTGTAGGTGTCCTACTCCGGGATCGTCCCCCACCACCGGGCGGACGGCGACGTGCTCCGGATGCCGTCGCTGCACGGGATCCGGCTGACCGCCGACGACGTCGTGGTCGCCTCGGACCACGGCCGCGAGCTGTGGGGCCATGTCCTGGCCGCTCTGCCTACAAGGGCGTGAGGACGGCGATCCGGTAGCTGTCGCCGTCGGGCACGAGCTGGTAGCAGAACCGCTCCCGCGGGCCGCCGCCGTAGGACCAGGTGACGTCCGCCCAGACGCTCGCCGAGGACTCGGCCAGCACGCTGATCTGCGGCGACGCCTCCTCGACGCCCTCGTACTGGCCCCAGTTTCCGGCGAAGAAGGCCTCGGTCTGGGCCTCGTCGGTGACCGGGATCGACTGCCCGGGGAACACGATCAACGCGGGGACCGCGTACATCCGGGCGACGGCCGCGGCGTCGCGCGCGAGGAGGGCCTTGGCGTAGTCGGCGAAGAACTCGGAAACGCTCATGTCCGACGACCGTAGGAGTCAACCAGGACACGCCGGTGTCGTGTTCACTGCTGAAGATGGAACCCGGACACCTGGCGTTGCGCCGCGTGGAGCGCCACCAGCATCTCGTCGAACGGCTGTACGCGGCGAGGGGGCGGCGGGTGGGGATCGCCGAGCTGGCCCGGGAGCTGCGGGTGTCGACGCGGACCGCGGCCCGGGACGTCGAGCGGCTGCGGCTCTCCGGGGTGCCGATCGAGACCCGGCAGGGCCGCCACGGTGGGGTCTCGCTCGTCGCGGCGGGGTCGGTCACGGTCACCCTGGACTTCCCCGAGGTCGCGGCGCTGCTGGCGAGCCTGGCCACCCTCGGCCCGACCGTCAGCGACAGCGCCGCCTCCGCCATGCGGACCCTAGCGAAGGCTCTCCAGGACCCGCCCGGCGATCGCTGACGCCAGCCCGACGGGCACGGCGTTGCCGATCTGCTTCGCGATGTTCGTCTTCGAGCCGCACCAGGCGAAGGTGTCCGGGAACTCCTGCAGCAGTGCCGCCTCGAGGTGCGTGATCACGCGGTCCTGCTCCGGGTGCAGGTAGCGGCCCTTCTCCGGCTTGAAGAACTCGGTGCGGATGGTCAGCGAGGGCTGGTCCCACCACATCCGGCCCATGACGTCCGTGGTGCCGGTGGGCTTCTCGCGCCAGCAGCGGGGGAGCAGCTCCGCGGGCAGGTCGAAGCGTCCGCCGCCGGGTGGGATGTGGGCGTAGCGCTGCAGGGACAACGGCGTCGGGGTGCGTCCGAAGTGGAGGTCCAGCGACTTGAACACGCCGGGGACCTCCCGCCCGAAGAACGAGGTCCGGGCCGCGGGCAGCGCGGTCGTGGTGGTGCGTTCGGGGAGCGCACCGATGGCGTCGCGCACGGTGCGCCAGGTCAGGCGGTCATGGGTCGGTGCCGGATGCTCGACCGGGCCGACCCGGGACCCGATGACGATCGTGCGGGTCCGCCGCTGGGGCACGCCGAAGTCCGCGGCGAGCAGGTGGGCGTGGGTGAGCGTGTAGTCCGCGATCATGCCGCCCGCGGCCTCGGCCTGGAGCAGCGCGAACTCGGGGCTGTTGCGGAAGCGGTCCACGTTCTCGATCACGAACACCTGCGG
>Ga0070671_100003235_pt1 | contig 12701 bp, 9 predicted proteins | sample KBSS73metaG_FD_65341 | JGI IMG/M metagenome (GOLD analysis project Ga0070671, IMG submission 65341) | Switchgrass rhizosphere microbial communities from Kellogg Biological Station, Michigan, USA - KBS S7-3 metaG | ecosystem: Host-associated > Plants > Roots > Rhizosphere > Soil ...
GACTCCTCAGAAAGACGCTCTTCAGAAGCCGCAACTTCACCTTCTTCCGCAACGGGGACCGTTTCGGCTTTTACTTCTTCTTCCGAAGCAGCACCTTCGTCCGTTACCTCATTGCCGTCTCTCGAAACGGCCGCGTTTTTCGCTTCAACGATCGAGGCCGCGGACTGAAGAATTCTCTGCGCCTCGTCGAAACTGACGTCGAGAAAGTCCACAAGATCATCGACCGTCGTCGCTGCGAGACCCTCAACATCGGTAATTCCTTTTTCAGCAAGTGCTTCAGCCTGCGTCGCAGAGACCCCTTCAAGGGCGGACAGTGGAACGGCCTCACCTTCAGCCATTTTCCTGCCCATCTGCTTGGCGATCTCTTTCTTCAGAACGTCTTCGCTGACTATGCTTATGTCCCAGCCAACCAGCCGAGTCGCAAGCCTGACGTTCTGGCCTTTTTTACCGATCGCAAGGCTTAGCTGGTCTTCGCCGACGATAACTTCCATCTGCCGGTTATTGATGTCCGTGATCCGGACCTGAGAAACCTTGGCCGGCGAAAGTGCGTTTGCCGCGAAGACCGAGGGCTCATCTGACCATTCGATGATGTCGATCTTTTCACCGCGCAACTCCTTGATGATCGACTGAACGCGCGACCCTTTCATACCGACGCAGGCTCCCACCGGATCAACATCTTTTTCATTAGATGCAACTGCGATCTTCGCCCGGTCGCCTGGTTCTCGTACGGCGGATTTAATAACCACCGTATCGTCGTAGATCTCAGGGACTTCCATTTCAAAAAGTCTCTTGAGCAACTCAGACGAAGCTCTTGAAACCCTGATCTGCTGGCCCTTTTGGTCCTTCGTGACATCAACGATCACCACACGGGTACGTTCACCCTGATTCCACATTTCACCGCGAGATTGTTCTTTCTTTGGAAGGATCGCCTCGAGATTATTACCCAGATCGATGATCATGTCGCCACGCTCAAAGCGTTTTACGGTTCCGTTGATCAACTCACCCTTACGGTCGACATATTCCTCGTAAACTTTTTCTCGGATCGCCTCGCGAACCTTCTGCACCAGGATCTGTTTTGCTGTCTGGGCAGCGATTCGTCCGAGCTCTTCGGTCGGCAACGGCAGGAGCAGCATGTCACCGATTTCGATCTCGTCGCCGGCGAGTTCCTGTGCTTCGACCAGAGAAAGCTCTATGGAAGGATTCTCGACTTCCTCAACCACGGTTTTTTGGGCTGAGATCTCGATCATTCCTTCTTCGTTGTTCCAATCGACCTGAATGCTCTCACCAGTCTTGTCGTGTGTCTTGAACTGTTTGCGAGCGGCTGCCCGAACGGCATCCTTCATTGCCTCGATGACCATATCGCGGTCGAGACCCTGCTCGGTGCACAACATCTCGATACTCTGTCCAATTGTTGATGTCATAACTTAACTGCCGGCAAATTACGCCGTATACGCTGTAAAAAACTAACGCCGCTTAAATTCCTGTTCGAGGTCTACCCTTAGGTTCGCTTTCGCGATGGCCTTAAAAGGGACCCGTGTTGTTCCGATTGCCTTGTCGTCGAGAATCACAACATCGCCGTCGACGCCCGCTATCCTCGCATTCAAACTCTTGCGGCCGGCTATGGCCTCGTGAGTCTTGACCTTTACTTTATGTCCGACAAATCTCTCGAAATCGCCCAAACTAAACAGTCCCCGTTCAAGCCCCGGCGACGAGACCTCCAAAGTATACGAATGCGGTATCAGATCGTCCGCATCCAGAGCCGATTCAATGATCCTTGAAACCGAAGAGCAATCTTCAAGGGTTACTCCGCCTGGTTTGTCAATGTACACACGAACCGTCGGATTTCTTTTCGTTCCAAGTATTTCCGACTGAACGAACTCAGCACCGTTTTCAGCGGCGGCCGCCAAGGCGATCGCGCCAACGCGATCATTAATCAAGCCTAATTCCATCGTGCTTCGGGCCAAAAAATAAAAAGTGGGTGCAACACCCACTTGATACGCCACTCTTACGCATCGAGCCCAAACGATTATTATAATCGATTAAGTATTAGTTCTGCAAGCCAATTACAAATGCTCCCTTATCTTCTTTGCCGTGGCATTGATTTCAACGAGCTTTTTTTCAATTCGGTCAAAATTGTCAGCAGTAACTTTACCATCAAACTCTTCGGCGAGGATCATGAGTTCCTTTACCTCGCCCTGCAGCCGCCGTGCCTGTTTGTCCAGAATATTTGCCGAATCCGGGACTTTTGCCTTGATCTTGCGAGCCGCCATTATGCCCCAGTGCGTTACCCGCACCGTCTTTGGACGTGTTTCGGTTATCCATCCCTCGCCGCTCATCTTTTCTAAGATGTCATCGATACTGGGATAGAAGCCCTCCTTTTTCAAAAGCTCAACCATATCGGCATCGACGTTATCCTTGCCGCCAGTCACCTCAATAAGTTTTACGAGTACTTTTTGATAAACGTCCATAGTTTCTGCAGGTTAGTTAAAACCCAGAAATCATACGCTACCGCTGAAAGGCTAATTGGGCAACGCCGAGGATTCCGGCGTCGTCACCGAGCTTTGCGCGAATAAGTTTAACACGTTCAGCAGGTTCGCGAAATGATCTCCTTACAATTTCGCGGCTCACCGATCCAATGAAAAGATCCCACGCGCCCGCGACACCCCCTCCCACGATGATAATTTCGGGGTTGAGGACATTGACCAGGTCGGCCAACGCCATACCCAGATAAGCTCCCATGATGGAAAACACTTCAAGAGCCAAAGGATCGGACTGTAATCCCGCATCGTAAATGTCTGCCCCGGTAACATCGGATTTCGACGCAAGCGGAGATCCCGGAAAGGACTTCGCCAATTCTTTCGCCATCCTTACCAAAGCTGTCGCCGAAGCGTACTGTTCAACACATCCATGGCTCCCGCAACCGCAGGGGTAACCCTCTTTTTCAACACCGATATGTCCGATTTCCCCCGCTGTTCCATCGATCCCGCGATACGGTTTCCCGTCAAATATCAATCCACCGCCGACACCTGTTCCCAGCGTTACACAGACTGAATTCTTCGTTCCCTGCGTCGCGCCAAGCCAATGCTCGCCCACCGCGGCGGCTGTTCCATCATTATCGATAACGGCTCTGAGGCCGAGCCGCTCAAAAAGCTGATCTCGTAGCCTTAGTCCATTTAGAGATGGAAGATTAGGGGAATTCTTGAGGATTCCGGCATCGAAATCCAAAGCCGCCGCAACCGCAACGCCTATTGCCTCGATCTTTCCATGCCCGATTGTCGCAATGCATTCGTTTGCCGCATCGACGATCTCGGAAACGATCACTTCACTGGTTGCATCGCTAAGAGTTGTTCGTCGAGCGCGAGTCAGAATTGTCCCATCACGGGAGACGACAGCCATGCGAAGATTTGTGCCGCCGAGATCGGCAGCTATGACGGTGTCATTCATTTAGCGAAAAGTGTTAGCTGCGTTTGGGGCGTTCGCTCTCAGGAACGTTCTTATAGACATCTTCAAATTTTGAGAAGCCGTCTTTGATGACCGTGTCCATAAGGTTCGACCTGTCGACAACGGTTACTTCAAGCAGAATTGCCGGAACATTTTTCCCGATCACATCATTCTTAAAGGAAGTCGCGTTTGCCAAAGGCTCCCCTTTGGCAAGCTTGATGGCAGCATCCACTGCTCCACTCGCAAGAGGGATTATCGGCTTATAAACAGTCATCGTCTGTTTGCCTTCGGCAATGCGCTGCAGGGCGTCAAGGGCGGCGTCCTGCCCCGTAACCAGGATCTTTCCGGCGAGACCACGTTTTCCGAGGGCTTCGACAACGCCGCCGGCCATCCCATCGTTCGACACCACAAACGCCTGGATATTGTCACCGTTTTGCGTAAGCGCGTTTTCAGCCATTTTGAGAGCCTCTTCCGGTTTCCAGTCCGTAATGAATTGGTCAGCAACGATCTTGATCTTTCCGCCGTCAATCGCCGGTTTTAGGACATCGAGCTGCTCTTTTTTCATTATGACGGCGTTATTATCCGTACCAGCCCCATAGACCATCACATAATTTCCCTGGGGAACGTGATCCAAGGCGTATTTGGCGATCTTCTGGCCGATTACAGGAACCTGATGCGAAATATAAAGGTCTATCTTGTCCGAATTGATGAGTCTGTCGTAGCTGATAACAGGAACGCCTTGGGCCTTTGCTTTTTCGACCATCGAGGCTGCCTGAGTGGCGTCATGCGGAGCGATGACGACAACATCCACCCCTTGTGTCAGCAAATTATCGACGTCGTTCGCCTGCTTATCGGCTTTGTTATCGGCGACGGTGATCGCACATTCGACCCCAACCTCTTTGCAATGGGCTTCAAAAGCCTCTTTGTCCCGCACCCACCGCTCTTCTTTTAGCGTATCCATGGCAAATCCGATCTTTATTTTGCGGTTCGGATCCTTTGATTTGGGCGAAGAGGCCGAATTCTGCCCCTGCGGTCCGCTGGAACATGATAATGCGAATGCGAAAAAGGAAAGGACTAATAAGGCTTTTAGTTTCATCAAGATAGTTTCTCCCGGAGCTTAAAGAAGAGGCTGCACAAATTAAATCAGAAAAAACAAGTTTGGGCAACACCGCAGGCATTTTCGAGAAAAAACGGGTCTTCCAGCAGTCCACCCTCTTTACCCAAAGCAGGCCGATACGGATTTTATTGAAATTTCTTGCGAAAACCCTTTCAAGTTCCTGTGGATTGTGATATAAATCTTATTAAATATTAGGTTATCGATTTTTGCACCTGATGAGCCCACTCTTCTGCGAGCATCAAAGAGCGTCGCAGAGCATATATTGACAGAGGCTCATAATTCGTGTAAAAGATTGATAGGCTTGGTTTTTCGAGATTGCTGACGGAAAACTGTCTGCCAAGCCGGGAACTTTTGATAATCAAGTGGCTGCACGTAGCTTTGCTTAATTCAGGGCGGTGCGGCGCATCCCGGTAGGGCAATGGTCTTGATTTGCTGGCTGAATGGGCGTCCTGCCTGAAGCCATTTATTCTTTTTTTGAGGAATGAGATAGGAGGAGACATGAAAATGCTCGGCAAAAACTTTATTCACAGATCTGCGACGTTGGCTATTGCCATTACCGTTTGGTGTGTTTATTCCTCGGTTGCTTTGGCCGTTCCGACCGGATCGGCAGGCGAAATTACAGTATCAGGTCAGGTCACTGTTAACGGGCAGCCGGCTGTGTCGAATTCTACGATTCTTTCGGGCAGCTCGATCGTTACCGCTCCCGGATCGAGCGCAACCATCAGTTTGGGCAAGACGGGAAGGATCGAAGTGCTTGAAGATTCCAATATTTCCCTTCGTTTCTCCGACAACAGCATTGTCGGCATGCTATCGCAGGGCAAAGTCAGAGTCGCCAATGCGGCTGGCGTGGCAACCACCGTTACTACAAAGGACACTACAATTCTCGCAGACGCCGGCCAGGCGGATAGCTTCCTTGTTGAGGTTGAGTGCTCGCATACTCACGTCGATACGACCGCTGGTGTCGTTACTATGCGTGAAGGAACCAACGATAAGCAGGTTGTCGCCGGAACTACGGCTGTCGCGGGCAATCTTTCACAGACGGGCTGCAAGCCGTGTTTACGTCCGAATTCGGTTCCACCCCTCCGCACCGCTTTCCCGTGGTGGCTGGTTATCGCCGGAGCGGCCGGGATGGCGATATTGATCGGCACGTCTCATGAAAACCCGACTCCGGGTGGCACGACGATCGTCGTCAGTCCCACTCGTTAATTCGGAACACAAAAGGTATTTTTTTAGGACTCGCGGGTCATGTTGATAAAATATGGCCCGCTTAGTTTTGCCTAAAGCTTGTGAATTATTTAACAATATCAATTTTACGATAACTAGGCTCTCTATAAATAAATATGCATATTGCAGTGATTGGTACCGGGTATGTTGGTTTGGTTACCGGTGCGTGTTTCGCGGAATTTGGTGTAGAGGTAACTTGTGTTGACGTCGATGAGTCTAAGATCGAGCGGCTCAAAAATGGCATTATCCCCATCTATGAGCCGGGGCTCGACACGATAGTTGAAAAGAATGCGGCGGCCGGCCGACTACACTTTACGACTGACATCGCGGACGCTGTGAAAGGTGCCGCGGTCGTCTTTCTCGCGGTCGGGACACCGCCAAAGGCCGACGGCTCGCCCGACATGAGCTACTATCAGCAGGCGGCCAAAGACGTTGCGGAGTCTATCAATGGCTACAAGGTTCTGGTTACGAAATCGACCGTTCCGGTCGGTACCGGGAAATGGCTCCGCGAATTTGTATCGGCAAATCTGAAGTCCAAGACCGATTTCGGCGTTGCGTCCAATCCGGAGTTCCTGCGAGAGGGAGCCGCCATCCAGGACTTTATGCGCCCGGACCGGGTCGTAATCGGAAGCAATGAACCCGAAGCGATCGAGGTGATGAAGGAACTTTACCGGCCGCTTTATTTGATCGAAACTCCGATCGTGATCACGTCGCTCGAAGCGGCAGAGCTTATCAAGTACGCGGCTAACGCATTTCTTGCAACCAAGATCACGTTCATTAACGAGATCGCCAATTTATGCGATGCCATCGGGTGCGATGTCCACGACGTCGCCCGTGGAATGGGCATGGACAACCGCATTGGGCGAAAATTCCTCCATCCCGGACCCGGCTACGGCGGTTCGTGCTTCCCGAAGGACACGCGGGCCCTTACGACCGTCGCGGACCAATTCGGAGTTGAAACCCGGATCGTCGATGCGGTGATCGATGCCAACGAGCGTCAGCGAGAGGCCATGATACCGAAGATCGAAAAACTCGTTGGCGATCTTTCAGGCAAACGGATCGGTATGCTCGGGCTTTCGTTCAAGCCCGAGACGGACGATATGCGCGAGTCGCCGGCGATCGATATAGTCAACTCACTTGTCGCGAAAGGATCGATCGTAAAGGCTTTTGATCCAGTGGCAATGGAAGAGGCAAAACACTGTTTACCTAATATCGAATACGCCGAAGACGAATACGATGCGATCCGCGATGCTGACGTTCTTGTTATCGTGACCGAGTGGAATCAGTTCAGGGCCCTCGACATGGACAAGGTTAAATCGCTGCTAAAATCGCCGAAGATCGCGGACCTGCGAAATATCTACGAGCCTGAGGACATGCGTGAACTTGGATTTGAGTATGTCGGCGTAGGAAGGTGACTTTATAAAATACGAGAAGATGTTAAAGTGAGAAAATGAGCGATTGTCGCTGTTATTTTTCTCACTTTTTTTCATGTACCGCTTTTCTACCTTCTTTTTGATCTATGTCTCTTTCGACCAAATGCCTAGTAACTGGCGGTGCCGGCTTTATCGGCTCGAACCTTTGTGATGAATTGATCAGGCAGGGCGCAAAAGTCATTGTCCTGGACAATTTCATTACGGGTTTTCGAGAAAACCTTGAAGAGATCAAAGGCGACTTTGAGTTTGCTGAAGGCGACATAAACGACTCGGCTCTTCTTGAACGGTTATTACCAGGAATAGATACGGTATTCCATCAGGCAGCGCTTCCGAGCGTGCCTCGCTCAGTTGACGATCCCGAGGAGACACATCAGGCGTGCGTCAACGGCACTTTTAATCTTCTACTTGCAGCGAAGAAAGCAGGCGTGCGCCGCTTCATATACGCGGCATCGAGTTCTGCTTATGGCGATCAGGCGGCGTTGCCAAAAACCGAATCGATGCGTCCGGATCCTCTGTCGCCGTATGCGGCGGCGAAATTAACGGGCGAGTACTATTGCCGGGTTTTCGGTCAGGTTTACGGGCTTGAAACTTTTTCACTTAGATACTTCAACGTCTTCGGGCCGCGTCAAAACCCCGCTTCAATGTACTCCGGTGTGATCTCTCGGTTTATTGACGCTCTAATGGGAGGCAAGACCCCCGTGATCTATGGCGACGGGGAGCAATCGCGCGACTTCACTTATGTAGCCAATGTCGTCGACGCAAATATTAAGGCCGCGACATCTCCAAAAGGTATCGGCGAAACGATCAATGTTGCTAATGGAGAGCGGATAAGCCTCAATCAACTCCTCGAGGAACTCAAGAAGATAACCGAAAAACCCGATGTGTCGGCTGACTTTCAGCCCGAACGCAAAGGTGACGTGAAACATTCGCAAGCCGACAATGCGAGGGCCGTCGAATGGCTAGATTACGAAAAGCACGTCGGGCTGGAAGATGGTTTGAGAAAGACTATCGACTGGTGGAAATCCAGCCGCTTCGCAAAATAAAATAGTTTATCTTTGAATTGTAAAGATGGCGTTCTGGACTTCGATATTGACCTGAATGTCCTTAGCCTTAAAGTCTGCGTAAGCCGTCAATTGCCCCAGATCGAATCGCTGAGAGAATTTCTCCGGTATCAAGACCCCCTCGACCGACCGGCATTTATCTATCGCCACCGAGGTCGTAACCACACGTCCGTTCATGTCGTAGCTCGATTCGTAGCCCTTCAATTGTCCGGTCTTTTCATCAACAAAGTAGTCAGTGTAGAACCCTTCTGGCGACGTTATTCGAAAACCGTTCTTTTTCTTGCCGTTGGCCGGCAGGGCAGAAACCGGGAAGCTCGTGTCACCAACTTTTGAAAGCATGAAAAAGCCCACGCGGTTGATCGGCGGCAGTTCGAACCCGTTCTGGATCGTTGTCTGGGTATTTACTCCGTCAAAGACCTGGCTGATCGGCTGCATTGGATTGTTTAGATCAAGCCGGTATTTCTCGCCGGCAAAGATCATAGCGAATGTGCCAGCTAATGCCTGTGGGAACATCGACGTGGTGACATCAACAGAGCCGCGCAAGACAAGCGTCTTAATCCCGCGGAGTTTGTCTCCACCGTGAGCTGAAAGTGCCGCTTTTGCTAGATCCGCGGGCGATGTCCCAGGAGACGAATTTCCGGTAGCTTTTGCTTTTGGATCTGTGTTCGTTTGCCCAAATAAAGACAAAACAAGAAAAGATAGGACGAAGATCGATGAAATAAGTTTTTTCATACTAATTTGGCGACGTCAGCGTGTTTACTCTAAACAAAAAGGAATGGAAAACAAAGTGCTTCCCATTCCTTTTTTACGACCCTAAGAGCTAGAAAGTTCTACCAACTAAATCGCATCTGCAGCTGAATCGTACGATTAGCCGTTCCACCGCCACCGCCGAAAGCTCCAAATCCTCCAAAACCTGCGTACGTCTGAGTTGACTGTCCAAACCTCGCCGACTGCATGTTTCCAACGGGAGCGTTAAAGTTAACGTTATTGAATAAATTGTTGAAATTTATTCCTACATTCAGATTATATGGTTTGCGAGAATCGCCGCCGCCGAAACCACCGCCCGGACCGCCAACCATAACGGCTCCGCCGCCTCCGCCGCGTCCACCACCACCACCTGGGAAACCACCGCCGCCTCCGCCTCCGCCGCCGCCACGGCCGCCGCGCCCACTGCCGCCATTGCCTCGACGACCGTTTTCACCCTGGCCTGCGGTCGCGGCCGCTTCATTCTTACCGCCAAAGCCAAAGTTCTTGCCTAGACGCAGATTAACTGAAAAGAAATTGGGCGCCTGTCCATAATTTCGCGGAATAATAGCATTCGGGTCCTTGCCGCCGACGTCGCAAAACGAAAGAGTCAATTTAAGCTTAGAACATGTGTCAGCCAATGCACCAAAAGTCGGACGCTCGGTGAACTGCAAGTCTCCATTGGAATCGACGCCAGTAACGATGTTAAATGGCCGGCCGCTGTTCGCAATGATGAAAGGAGTCATCGTTATTTGCCATGGCAGGTTAATGTTGCCGACAAGCGTAAAGCTATGTCGAATGTCGCCGGAGGATCTTCCATATTCACCACTCAAGTCATAAGAATATGCAGGAAAACCACCGTCAGTGTCGCTCTTGGCGAACCCAAGCCGGTAGCTTCCGTTTATCGAATATTTCGGACTCGGGTTTGAGCGAAAACTGATGATCATCTGGTTCTGATTCGAGACACCGCTCGATTCATATTCATAAAGATTGGCACCGTTTAATGAAGGATCAGGCCGAGGAGCCTTAGCACAGTCGATCTGCTCGGGACAGATCGGGGCATTTATGTTCCTCATCCTGATGATGTGTTCCGTCCGAGCCGAAATGAAATATCCGGAAATGGTACTTTTCCAAGGCAGCTGATGATCTACGCCCACGGCGACCTGAAATGTGTAAGGAGCCTGAACGCCCGAATCGATCTGGCGCGTCGTATTCGACTGAGGCAGGGCCGTGAGGATCTGCTGTGCCGTCGGAACATTCGTCACGCCATTTAGCGTAAATACAGGCTGAGAAAGCAACGCAATAGCGGCAGCCTTACGGACCGGGTCCGTTTCATTAGAGCTAACGGTCAAAGCAAGCTGATTGACACCATTAAATCTTTCGGCGGCCAACGTATAGTTCTCGCTGAATCTATCGTAGAACAAACCAAATCCGCCGCGAATAACTGTCTTCGGCGCCTTTGCTCCGCTGGCCCCCGGTGACCAGGCAAACGAGAATCTCGGCGCAAAGTTAAACGGATCTTTGATATTGGTCTGGTTCTCGTATCGAATACCAAAGCTAAGAGTCAGATATGGCCGGACACGCCAATCGTCCAAAGCAAACAAGCCAACATCAGTGCGTGAGACAGACTGAAGCGGATTACCCGTGGTGATCGAGAATTGAACAGGGTTAAAAAGCGGGGACGGGTCGCCCATCACCTTCTGTTGATACTGCGTAAGTGGTGAAGTCACAACATCATCGTTCGGGTCGTTGGGATCGTTGATCACGCGAAAACCCGGAAAAGTGAACGTCCCGCCGTAATTGCTCTCAGAGCGATCGTCGATATTCACGGTGTGGAACCGTCCGCCAAACTTGATGCCATGGTTCTTCGCAAGAGTAGTGGTAGTAATATTCGTTAGTTCGATATCCCGAGACTTGTTGAAGTTAAGACCGACCTGCGAACCGCCTCCAAAGAAAGCGTCCTGAACATTGATTCCAGGGATCGAACCGTTGCCCTGTTGCTGACGTTTGTCGAACTCGTACTGAAAACGGGTCTCATTTACCGTTGTAGGATTAATGATCATCGTTTCCGTCAACCGGAATTCATGTCCGAAATTGGTCGAATCGTACGCTCGCGAAGGCAGGCTGGTACCGCCCGAAAAATTCACCTGACTCGCTCGATTAAAGCTGTAACGAAATACAAGGGTATTTTTGTCGTTCAGCTGATAATCGACTCTTGGACTGATCGAGAACCGATGGGTAGGAACCTGAACCTCCGGATTGAATTGCACAGGATTAAAGCTGGGATCGAGGATAATTGCGTTAACGACGGCGTTGCTGTCCTGGTCTCGGTTACTTATATCAAGGAAAAATGAGGACTTCTTTTTCTGGATCGGGCCGGAAAAATTTCCACCGAAAAAGCGCATCTGGCTCGGAGCCCGGTTTGCGGCGAATGGATTTCGCGAATTCAGGCTTTCATCATTAAAGTTGCCGAAGGCGCTGCCGCGCCACTTGTCTGAACCAGGTTTAGTCAAGATCTCGATTCGTCCAAAACCCATCCTGTCGTATTCAGCGGAGAAAGGATTGTTGTTTATACGGATCTCTCGAATTGCGTCCTTTGGAGGAAGCTGGCCTCCCGTAAAGCCATCAATGTAGATCTGGCCTCCATTGGGTCCGGCGGACGGTCCTGCAAGCGCCTGCAGAGCCGCTTCGAGCTCATCCGGGTCATCCGGCAAGGCGTCAATGTCCTTTTCCTTAAGCACGGTCGCATCGCCGTTATTCTCGGGGTCAGTCGATACTCCCGTGTTCGCCGACACTTCTACCTTCTGCTCAACGGCGGCGACCGTCAAGGTTGCGGTAAACTCCGTCTTTGGTCCTGCCTTTACCTCAACCTGAGGATTCTCGAAAAACGCAAATTTATCAGCGACGACTCGAACGATGTATGTACCCGGAGTAAGTGCGGGAATGGTAAATTCGCCTTTTTGGTTAGTCGTGGCAGTTTTCTCTTTTCCGTCACCCGCAACTGCTATAACGGTTGCCCCAACGACGACGGAGCCCAGGGCGTCCACAACCTGCCCTCCCAAACTGCCGTTCTGCTGCGCAAATGTGGACGCGTTAAGCAACAACGCGGCAATGCCGGCAAAAATAAATGATCTAATAAGTTTCATGATACCTAATTAAGAAAAAGTTAATATAAAAGGAATACCCGCGATCGGGCTCCCCCAAAAATTCTCGATTTTATTACGGAGTACCGAATCCCTCCAAACCGGGAATTTCAAAATTACCGAGTCCTGAGCTTCTACCGCCTTGTCCGCCGCCTGCAGACATTTGCGCCGCCCTCAAAAATGGTTCTACTCCAGCAAGCAGCTTGATCGCGGTAATACGGTCAAGACTGCCGGTCTTTGTACTTGAAACAGCGATCATGTCGCCGGCCTTTAGATCTGCAGCCGTGATGGTCGGAAATCTGTCTAGCATCTCGTCAATGTTGCCGCCGCGGCCGCCGCCAAAACCAGGCCGGCCCCCTTGCGTCTGTCCCTGTCCGCCTCCCGCATTCCCCTGCGGACGATTAGCCCCGTTCGCCGGCGGTGGCGTTACTCCGGCTCCTTGCCCTATCGGACGAACACCGCCTCCGCCTTGAAATGCCGCCATTCGCGTCGCCATCTCTTCCGGAAACTTTTTAAGTAGTGATGACGGCCCGATCGC
>Ga0070671_100003236_pt1 | contig 12696 bp, 13 predicted proteins | sample KBSS73metaG_FD_65341 | JGI IMG/M metagenome (GOLD analysis project Ga0070671, IMG submission 65341) | Switchgrass rhizosphere microbial communities from Kellogg Biological Station, Michigan, USA - KBS S7-3 metaG | ecosystem: Host-associated > Plants > Roots > Rhizosphere > Soil ...
TCGTATTTCTTGCGCCGCTCGCCGGTGCCGAGCGCGGTCGTGCCGTCGTCGCCGGTGCGGGTATAGATCTTGTTGAGGACGACCATGCCTGCCCGCTCGCGCCTTTAGCGCGCCATGACCCAGATCGTGAACATGATGATGACGATGGCGACGAACTGCAGCAGCACGCGCAACCGCATCAGCTTCTGCGAGGTGTTGCCGGAGCCGCCGCGCATCATGTTGATAAGGCCGGCCAGCAGCACCACGGCGACCGCGCCGATGGCGATCGGAACCAGCCAGTGCGAAAGGAAAGTGGACATGCCGCTCCTTGTAGATGAGGCAACCGGCGCCGCCAAGGCAGGGGACGGGTCAGGCCAACTCCGCAACCGGCTGCAAAGTTTCTCTGCCGACAAATGCAAGACATAAGAGGCGGAGGCGCCAGTCCCGCCAGCTAACCTGCAGCGCCGAAGTTCCCACGCACGTCTCGTCACAATTTCGTTGACGGTGGTACCCGTTTCGGTTACATTGTCGCGAATCAAGAGACGAGCCAAGGATGTACCAACTATGGCGCCTGAGCGAGGCCGGGCCCGACAATCTCGGCCTGGCCTGCACCGACGACGGCTTGTTGCTCGGACGCACGCTGCTGATCGAGCGGCGAGATGGACGATTTGTAGTTCGGGGGCGAAATGAGATCGAACGTCTTCTCAAGCGAGCCCATTTGAGCGGACCACCGATCGACCGACTCATGCCAGGGCTCGGGACTGTAGCGGCCGCCCTAAACGCGAATGATCCGTGCTTGGCCAGAATTGCCGCGGTCCACCTGCGAGTACCCGACCTGCCGAACAGAAATGCGCGAAGCGATCTGGAGGCAGAGGACGTTCTTATCAAGTCGGTCGACTGGAACCCGGCGCTGCATCCGCGCACCGACGCGCCGCCGAACCCGGGCTGGTTCGCGCCGAATGACAGCTCGGGTAAAGAGGTATCGCCAATAAGGGTTGCGCAGAACGACAATCCCACCCGACGCTCAGATGTTTCAGAAGATACCAGTGACGAGCGGGTAAGGTTGCCTGCCGGCGAGCGTAACGACGAACTTGCCGACCTCTTGGAATGGATCGCCAACGCAAAGCCGGACGATGAGCGGGCCATCAGGGCCGAGATCAAGCGACACTACTACGAAGCTGGCGACAAACCCGGCTATGAAGCGCTCAATGCGGCCTTAGGCGACATCCTTGAGCCGGGCATTGATAGGCATACGCGGCAAGAGATTCTCAAACAAATTGAGCCCTACGCGCACACTGAGCCAGGCAGAGGTCATGCAAGCGAACTGCTGAGCTTGGCAAGTCTGCTGCTGCTTGGGGTGGCGCCGCCACTCCCGGCCGTTGCTACAGCATCTGCCGCATGGAAACTGGGATGGGCCGCTCGTGGATTGTACTTCAGCGAGCTGCTCGGCGCCGATCTGCCCCCGACGTTCAAGGTCATCGACGCGTTTTCGAAGGGTGTGGCGACGAGCATCAAATCCATAGATCTAAGAGCGGCGACGTATCAAAGTGCGGTACGTCTGACCTACCGTCTCACTCAATATGTCGACAAACTGGTGCTGTTCGATGGTGCGAAGTTAGGCGCCTGGCGCGTGAACGCTGAAGCCATCACTGGTCACGTGCTAAGTCTCGCAATACCGAAGGGTAGCATGACGACAGTCCAACGATCCGCGATCGAAGCCGCGAAGGCGCGTGCACGGGCCTTCGATGTCGAGCTCATAGTGACCGAATTCTGAGAGGCTTTCATGCCCTGCGAAGTCGAAATCTATTTGCGGAAAGGCACCGTCTACCTGCCAACCATGGGGAAGATGGACGAGGGGTTTTACCGTGGCGTCGAACCAGTTGCCGTGGTCTCCGCCGCAAACACGGAAGAAGTCCGGCAGGCACTGCGCGCAGCGATCGCGCGCGGCAATCCAGTCGTCCCGATATTGCGGCGTAGCGAGATACCGCCGCCCGTACTGCTGAAATATGCCGGTGTCGGTTCCTGGTCCGCGTTCGAGCGCGGCATGCTGTTTTGGGATATTAAGCAGAATAACGGCGCTTTCCGGATTGCGGGCCAAGGAAAACAGCCTGACGGAATGTGGCGCGACGATCCGGAGCAAATCGTCACTTTTCCGCCAGTGGCGACGGTAGATGATGTTGTGGAACGCATGATCGCGATCCTGCAGTCGGCCGTTCGTCCGGAGCGCCGGTAAAGCGGCTCGGCAGAAGATCGGTCTCCGATCCGCTCTGTAGGTACCGATTGTAATACTTGCGGAAGGTCTGCGAGCAGGTGCCGTGGTGGCGATAAAAGTCGCCAACCCGCTTGAACGCCTCCGATCGGCCCGCTTTGACCGCCTCGTACTCCGGGATCAGAAACCGCCATTTCTGCAGATAATTGCGTTCGATCGTCCGGTCGTAACTGTTGTCGCGCATCGAATCGCCCCTCTCGGGTAGATTCGATCAGCGAATTAGTGAACTTGCACAGCAATGACGATTCTGGATCGAGCAAAAGAAATCAAGCTTTCAGATCCCTAGATGCCGGTGCAGCACTTCGGGCTGCTCGCGCACCGCGGCGGCGCTGAGCGCTTCGACGATGTGGCCGTTGTTGATGATGTAGACGCGGTCGGCGAGCGTCATCGCCGCGGAGATGTTCTGCTCCACCACCAGGATGGTCTGCCCGGCCTGCGCGAGCGCGCGGCAGGTGGCGAGGAGGTCGCGCACGATTATCGGCGCCAGGCCCTCGAACGGCTCGTCGAGCAGCGGGATCTTCGGCTCGCGCACGAGCGCGCGCGCGATCGCCAGCATCTGCTGCTCGCCGCCGGAGAGGTCGGTGCCGCGGCTTCCCCGCCGCTCCCTGAGCCGTGGAAACATCGTGTAGATGCGCTCGAGCGGCCAGCGGTTCGGCGCCGTCAACCCCGCGAGGATGATGTTCTCCTCGACATTGAGGCTGCCGAAGATGCGGCGGTCCTCGTGTACGAGCTGCATGCCGGCCTGGGCGATGGCGTGGCTCTTCTTGCCGGCGATCTCGGCGCCGTCGAACACGATCGAGCCGGCGCGCGGCGTGACCACGCCCATCAGGCTCTTCAAGGTCGTGCTCTTGCCGGCGCCGTTGCGGCCGAGGAGCGCAACCACCTCGTTGCGCTCGATGGTGAGCGACACGTCGAAGAGGATGTGGGAATCCCCGTAATAGGTGTTCAGCCCATTGACCGCGAGCAGGCTCATGCCGCCAGCACTCCGCCGAGATAAGCCTCCTGCACGGCGGCGTTGCCCTTGATCTCCGCCGGCGTGCCCTCGACCAGCACGCGCCCTTCCTGCAGCACGGTAACGCGCTCCACCAGCTCGAACAGCGAATCCATGTCGTGGTCGATGATGATCATGGTGCGGCCGCGCCCGATCGATTTCAGGAGCTTGACCATCTCGATCCGCTCGCGCGGGCTCATGCCGGCGAGCGGCTCGTCGAGGAGGAGCAGCGACGGCGAGCTCGCCAGGGCCAGCCCGACTTCGAGGCGGCGCTTCTCGCCATAGGCCAGCGCCGCCACCGGCCGATCGGCGCGCGCTTCAAGATCGACGAGCGCGAGCGTGCGCTCCACCTGCTCGGCGAGCCCGGGAATTTTTGACAGCCGCCGCAACATATCGAGGCGGAACTTGCCGCGCAGCTCAGCCAGCGCCGAGATGGTCAGGTTCTCGCGCACGGTGAGGCGGTTGAACAGCTGGTTGACCTGATAGCTCTTGGTCAGGCCGAGCTGGCACACGTCGGTGACGTTGAACCCGGTGATGTCGCGGCCCTCGAACACGATGCGGCCGGAGGTGGGCGGCACCTCGCAGGTCAGCATCCTGAAGAAGGTCGTCTTGCCGGCGCCGTTGGGGCCGATGATACCGCGCACCTCGCCGTGCTTCACCGCGAAGTTGATGTCGCTGTTGGCGACGAGGCCGCCATAACGCTTGGTCAGGCGGGTCGCTTCGAGGATCGGGCCGGAAGCCTTCTCGGCCGCAGTCTCGTGCGCCGGCAGCGGCGCCGCCGCCGGCTGGGCGGCAATCTCCACCCGCGCCGCCTGCTGCTCGTCTGCCGCCGTCACGCCCGGGGTCGGGGCTGCCTCTTGCGGTTCGAGGTCGGCCGCGCGCGTGCGGGTGACGAGCTCATAGAGATTCCTGATGCCGCCGATGAGCCCGCCGCGCAGGAAGCAGACCAGGAGCACGAATACGAGCCCGAGGATCAGCTTCCAGGCGGCGCCGAGGTGAAGCGTGGTCTGCAGGAAGTCGCTGAGATAGAGCCAGACCGCCGCGCCGACGAGCGGTCCGAACAGCGTGCCGGCGCCGCCGATGGCGGTCTGCATCACCAGCTGGCCCGATGTGTCGAAGGTGAAGGCGTCGGGCGGCATGAAGCCCTGCATCACGCCGAGCATCCCGCCGGCAAAGCCCGCATAGGCGGCGGCGATCACGAAGGCGGTGAGCTTGTAGCCGTGGATGTTGTGGCCGACGGCGGCGGCACGGATCGGGTTGTCGCGGATGGCGCTGAGCACGGCGCCGACCGGCGAGCGGACGATGCGCAGCGCGATGACGATGCCGATGAAATACCAGAACGCCAGGAACGCATACATCGTCAGGTCGGTATTGAAACGGATGGTGGTGAAGCCGAGCGGAAGCACCGGTGTCGGCACGCCCGGCAGCCCGTTCTCGCCGCCGGTGTAGTCCGACAGCGGGTTGAACTCGACGAAGTAGAAGACCTCGGCAATCGCCACGGTGATCATGGCGAAATAGATGCCGGTACGGCGCAGCGCGACCAGGCCGACCAGATAGCCGATCACCGCGGCGGCGATCATGCCGACGAACAGTGACAGCACGACATGGGGAAAGTTGGCGATTGTGAGCAGATAAGCCGCGACCATGCCGCCGGTGCCGAAGAACGCCGATTGGCCGAACGACAGGAGGCCGGTGAAGCCGAACAGGATGTCGAAGCCGATGCCGAACATCCCCCAGACCACGATGCGGCTCATCGTGGTCGGGGCAAAGCCGAGATGCGGCAGGATGAACGGCGCGGCGAACAGCCCGATGGCCGTGAGAAATTCGATCACCAAGGGGCGCGGCCGCGTCATCAGACAATCACGCTCATTCGCGGTCCGGCGTTCCGAGCAGTCCGTAGGGGCGAAGCACCAGCACCAATGTCATCGCCACGAACAGCATCACGTAGGCGTAGCCGGGGTTGAACATCGAGGTGATGCTGATGATCTCGCCGGCGATCAGACCGCCGAGCACCGCGCCCGGGAACGACCCGACGCCGCCGATGACGATCACCACGAAAGTCTGCACCAGGATCGCCTCGCCGACGTCCGGCGCGATCGACACCACCGGCGCATTGATGATGCCGGCGAATCCCGCGGCCATGGCGCCGATGCCGAACACCAGCATGAACACCTTGTAGACATCGATGCCGAGCGAGCCGACCATGGTCGAGTCCTCGATCCCGGCGCGCACGATCATGCCGATACGGGTGCGGTAGAGGACGACATAGAGCGCGATCAGCGCCACCGCGACGATGCCGAGCAGCGCCAGGCGGTAGGTCGGGTAGAACATGAAGCCGAGCGGCGTGATCCCGCCCAGGCCGGCGGGAGGCGGCACGGTCTGTGACAGGCTGCCGAAGAAGAAGCGCACGGTCTCCACGAACACGATGGCGAGACCGAACGTGACCAGGAGCTGGTCCTCGTGCGGCCGGGAATAGAAATAGCGGATGACCACGCGCTCCATCACCACGCCGACCAGCATGACGAACAGCGAGCCGGCGATCACGGCGACGATGAAGGAGCCCGTATAGGAATAGGCGACCCAGCCGGCGTAACCGCCAAGCATGAACATCGCGCCGTGGGCGAGATTGAGTACGCCAAGCGTGCCGTAGATGATCGTCAGGCCGGACGAGATCAGCGCCAGAAGCGCCCCGAGCACCACCCCGTTGAACACCTGCGAGACGAAGTTGGCCCAGTTGATCACGCTCGCGTCCGCAGTTCGTTGCGATGCTTGTTCGGCGCCAGCGCCGTCGCCCCGCCTGGATTTATACCGGGCATCCCCGCCGCCCCGCTGCTACAAGCAGCCGGGCCGCAAGAGGCGAAGATGATGCTTCGCGCCTTGGGCCCGGCCAGGACAGGATGACAGGCCTTCTCCGCACGATCAATGCGAGAAGGCGTCAAAGCCGTCAGGTGTAGTCGCCGAGGTGACAGCCGAACGCATCCGGCTTCTGCATCAGCGGCGCGCCGGGGACGACTTCGAGGACTTCCCAGAAGTCCTCATTATTCTTCATATCCTTCAGCGCCTTGCCACGGACGATGACGACCGGCCGCACCAGCTGATGGTCCTCGGGGCGGAAGTGCACGTCGCCGACCATCGAGGGGAAAGTCTCGCCCTTCTCGTAGGTCTTGATCACGTCCGGCGGGTAGAAGGTGCCGGCCTCCGAGACCATGCGCGCCCAGATGGCCGCCTGCATGTAGGCGTTCTCGGCGCCCCATTCGGGCCGATAGTTGTACTTCTTCTTGAACTCCTCGACGAACATCTTGGCGAGCGGATACTTGTCCTCGAGCGTCCACCAGAAGTCGGTCGCGGCAAACACGCCCTCGGTGAGCTCCGCGCCCACCTCCTTGGCCAGGAACGGGATCTGGTAGGGGATCACCAGCGTCATCTTCGGCAGCAGTCCGAACTGCTTGGCCTGCTGAGTCGACAGCACCGCGTCGCGTCCCCAGTTCACGTTGATCAGGAACTGGGCGCCGGAATTGGCGATGTTAGTGAGGTACTGACTGAAGTCCTGCGTGCCCAGCGGTGACACCTGGTTGGTCACCATGGTCCAGCCGGCGTTGTTGCTCAGATATTCGTTCACCGACTTGGTGACGGTGTGGCCGTAGGTGTAGTCCGGCGTCATGAACGCCGCCTTCTGGTTCTTGCCGAAGTTCTTCACCAGCACGGGGCCGATGGCGTTGGCCGCGGTCTCGCCGTAGAAGTTCTGGCGGAAGCCGTAGCGCACGCAGTCCTTGCCGGTGGTGTCGTTCGAGCCGGAAATGCCGGTGACGTAGAGCACCTTCTCGCGCTCGGCGAATTTGTTGAGCGCGACCGCGACCGCCGAGGAGGTCGAACCGAACATCAGCGCGATCTTGTTGTCGTTGATGAAGGTCTGCTGGCCCTGCACCGCCTGGTTCGGCTTGGCGCCGCTGTCGGCGACGACGAGCTTGACCTCCTTGCCAAGGAGGCCCTTGGTGACCTTGGGGGCGATCTGCTTGATCAGCGGATGGCCGGCGTTGATGTGCTCGACGGCAAGCTCCATGCCCTTGAGCTCGTCCTCTCCCGCTTCAGCGTAGGAGCCGGTGCGTGGCACCGTGGCGCCGATGGTCACCGCGGAGCCGGAGCAGCAGTCCGGAAACGTGCCGATCGGCGGCTGATCAGCGGCGAGCGCACCGTCGACGAATGCGAACCGGCCAATGCCGCCGGCGGAGAGGGGCGCCGAGCCCCGCTCCGGTTGCGACCGCTTGCCGCAGGACACGCCGCCGCGAGAGCGGCGACCAGGATTGTTTGTCAGTGGCCATGTCGGCCTCCTTTTTTGCGTAGATTTTTGCCTTGGGTCGAATTCCAGACTGCCAGTGTTTACCGTCTTTAGTAGGGGTAGCTTTAATCGCCGTTATTGATCCAGATTAGTAATGTGAACGATGTTTCCCTGCGAACGGTTGCAGTACGCGGCTCCGCCCGGGCGACCAAGGACATCTGGCGCGACGATCCCTTCGTCACGCGCCTGCGCAACTTCGTCGATCTCACCCTGCCCGACCTGCAAAGCCTGCGTGCCGTCATCGAGGTTGAGCAATCGGTGAAGAAGCGGCGCGATCTCGTGCACGACGGCTACGAATACTGCAAATTGTGCTTCGTCAAGGACGGTTTCGCGGCGCGCTACAAGCTGCTGCGCAACGGCAGGCGGCAGATCGTTGACTTCGTGCTGCCCGGAGACGTGGTCGGACTGCCGGGCAGTTTCCTCGACCGTGCCGCCCATTCGGTGCTCGCAGTGAGCGACATGAAGCTGCAGGTCTGCTCGCTCGAAGCGTTTGTCGCGCTCTGCTTCCGGCGGCCGAAATTCGGGCTGGCATTGAGCTGGCTCGCGGCGCAGGAGGCGGTCAACTACGCCGAGCGCATCATCGACATCGGCCGGCGCACGCCGCTCGAACGGCTCGCCCATCTGCTCCTCGAAATCCATTCGCGGCTCGCCATGGTGGGCTGCGCCGAGGAGGCGGTGCTCAACCTGCCGTTCACGCAGGAGATGATGAGCGACGCGCTCGGACTGAGCGTGCCGCACCTCAACCGCATGCTCACCAAGCTGCGCAACGAGGGCCTGATCGCCGTGAACGAACGGCGCGTAGAATTCGTCGATCTCAAAGCGCTGCAACTGCTCGCGCAGTTTCAGCCGGCCCGCCTGGCACGCATTCCGTTGCCTGCGGACGCTGAATTGGTTTGAGCGGTTTCGCCGGCGCCCGTGACCGACAGCGCGACTTGCAGCAGTCGGCGCTATACTCCTGCATAGCTGATTCGGCGCGAGAACGCAGCGCGTTGGTGGCGTGTGTCGCCATGCGCTGCTCGGGATGCTGCGGATCCGGGCGCAACGAGGAAAGACATGCGTGCGATGCTTCTCACCGCGATAGCCGCCGTCATTCTTTCGCCGCCGGCGCTCTGCGAACGCGCCGGGGCGATGACGCTTGGCGGAACGTTGGCGCAGCGCGCTGCAGCCGCGGATATCGCGTTTGTACGGCAGGCGGTCGTCGTCTGCGGCTCCAACGGCTGCGGGCGCGTGCACACATCGCGCGTGCCAGCGCACCGGCCGCGGCCTTAGCGCCGCGCATTCCCGGGCGGCGCGCAAATGGGAAAAGATCGCCTCGCCGCATTCAGCGACGGCGTCATCGCCATCATCATCACGATCATGGTGCTGGAGCTCAAGATACCGCACGGCGCCGACCTCGCGGCGCTCAAAGGCGTGGCGCCGAACTTTCTCTCCTACGTGATGAGCTTCGTCTATCTCGGCATCTACTGGAACAATCACCATCACCTGCTGCACACCGTCACGCGGGTCGACGGCTTGATCCTCTGGGCCAATTCTAATCTCTTGTTCTGGCTGTCGCTGGTGCCGGCGGCGACTGGCTGGTTGGGCGACAACCTCGCGGCACCGCTGCCGACGGCGCTCTACGGCGCCGTCCTGGTGATGCCCGCGATCGCCTATTTTCTGCTGCAGAAAGCGATCATGCGCGAACAGGGCCCACAATCAGTGCTGGCGCGAGCACTCGGCAGCGATATCAAGGGCAAGATATCGCCGCTGTTCTATGCTGTCGGCATCGCGCTCGCCTTCATCGTTCCCTGGGTGTCGATCGCAATTTATGTGCTGGTCGCGGTGATCTGGCTCATTCCCGACCGCCGCATCGAGCGCACTATCAGGGAACGCTAAGGCACGTTCTCGCCGCCATCCCATGTCCCGTTTGGGAAAAAGCGGACGTTCGGCAAAGCGCAACGGATATCCGCTGACGAGCGAGGCGGGCTTCAGCGGAGTTGAAATCCGGTAGCTTGACAGCCACCCGGCATTCCCGAGCGGGCGTGTCCGGTGACAGCGACAGCGAGGCGACAGCGCTATGGCCAGAACCTATCGGGAAATTGCAATAGAGGACATGCTGCGGACCGTCGAAGAAGCGATGAGTCAAGCCATCAACTGGTGGGGAGACCTGCCGCAGCCAATGAAAGAAGCGATCGAGCAGTTTCGCACCCAACTGGGCGCGGCCATTGATTCCGTGGAATTTGTCAAAAGGGCACTCGACCGGCAAGTACACGAAACTGACCACGGGAAAGGCCCTGCCTAACGGGCTACTGCGGCTGCTTCCGGCCGGCCATGTGTTTCAGATACGCAATGACAAGATCGATTTCGTGGTCGCTCAGATAGTCGGGCGGAAAGCCCGGCATGGCCTGCGCGGGCCAGATGCGCACGGCTCTGGGGTCGCGGATCAGATCATGCAGCCCCTGCGGCGTGAAATATTCGGTTGGATTTCGCGGCACGTTAAGGTCGGGGCCGACATTCGCCGCACCGGCGCCATTGAGCTTGTGGCAGGTGAGGCACTGCACGAAGAACAGGGTCTGTCCGGCGCGGACCGGATCCGTTGGCGGCAGCGCCGGATCGACCGCGAGCGCCGGCCAGCGCGCGGCGGGCGAAGGCTGGCTCTTAAGCTTTGCCAACTGATATGGCCATTGCTCGCTGCGGATGCTGCCGACCTCGGCCCCGGTCCAAACAATATAGAACGGCCCCGCATTCTCGTCCTTATGTGGAAGCGGCGGCCAGGGGCGGTCTTGAGGTTCGATTGCCAGCCAGGCGACTGCCTTGCTCTCATCGGTGTTGAGGAGGAGGCCGGGCGGGATTTGCGCGACAAACCCATTGAGCGCGACCGCCTCGATCACGCTGTCGTCAGGGAGCGTGATCCCGGCGAGCAGAGACGCGACGGGCACGGCACGATAGGTCATCGGCACGCGATAGCTGATGTCACGCGCCACTTCGATGGTGGTTGCGTCGGGCCGCAGCAACAGCTCGCGCCTCGTGAAGCTGCGCATATCGTTGCCCACCGTGATGGTCAGGGTCGGCTCGTCGGCGTGTGCGAGGCCGGGCAGCAGCAAACAACAGAGCAGGAGCAGAGCGCGCACGATGCCTCCTTCACACATTGATTTGGATGCTACCGTATCCGGCCGCACCTCGTAGCATCCTCGACTGTCCGACCTGCTCGCCAGGCCTTTGGCCTCGGCCGTGACCGTGCAGCCGCCGGTCCACAGACGGACGCAGCCCCGCTGTGCTAGGTTCCATCCACATGTGCGTCAGGCGTGGAAGATGGTGCGGGCGACGAACAAGCGTAAGAGAGCGAGCCCAAAGCCGCGGAAAGCACGGCCGCGCAAGCCGGCCGTCCCGAAATCACGTCGCGCGGCCGGCGCCACCCGCGAAAACACCGCCGTGGCCGCCGCCGAATTGCAGCATCAGCTCGAACAGCGCACCCGCGAGCTGAACGAGGCGCGCGCGCAACAGGCGGCGACCTCGCAGGTGCTGGGCATCATCTCCCGCTCGTCCCGGGAGCTGAAATCCGTCTTCGAGGCGATCCTGGAGAACGCGACCCGGCTCTGCGACGCCAAGTTTGGCAACCTTCTCCTCTATGAGAACGGCGCATTCCGCCGCGTCGCCGTGTACGGCGCACCGCGCGCCTGGGCCGAGAGCACGAGCCATAGGCCGGTCATCCCGCCGAACGCCGACAATCCCCTATACCGCATCGTGCGCACCCGTCAGGTCGTGCACGTTCACGACATGAAAGCCGAGCGGGTCTACATCAAAGGCGCACCGGACGTAGTGAACTTGGTCGAGAAATCCGGCGCGCGCACGATCGCGGCCGTGCCCATGATCCGCGACGAGGAGTTGGTTGGCGCCATAGCCGTCTACCGCCAGGAGGTGCGCCCGTTTACCGCCAGGCAGATCGAGGTAATCAAGAATTTCGCCACCGAGGCGGTGATCGCCATCGAGAACGCGCGGCTGTTCGAGGCCGAGCAGCAACGAACGCGGGAACTTTCCGAATCGCTGGAGCAGCAGACGGCTACATCGGAGGTGCTTCAGGTCATCAGCAGTTCGCCCGGTGACCTTGAACCGGTCTTTGCCGCCATGCTGGAGAAGGCGGTCCGCATCTGCCACGCCACGTTCGGCAATATCTCTCGCTGGGACGGCGAGATCATGCATCACGTCGCAACCCACAATGCGCCAGTGGCGTTTGCCGAAGCCCGCAAACAATCGCCGAACTACCGCCCCCATGCGAAAACCATCTTCGGCCGCTTGATCGCGACCAAGAAGGTGGTTCATGTCGCCGACCTGGCGGCCGACGAAGTCTACGTCAGTGAGCGTTTCCCGGCCGCCGTTTCGGCGGTCGAACTCGGAGGCGTGCGGACGCTGCTGGCCGTGCCGATGCTCAAGGAGGACGAGCTCATCGGCGGCATCACCGTATATCGCCAGGAAGTCCGGCCATTCACCGACAAGCAGATCGCACTGCTCACGAGCTTCGCCAGCCAGGCGGTGATCGCAATCGAGAACGCGCGACTGCTCAACGAGCTGCGTCAGCGCACCGACGATCTCACCGAATCGTTGGAACAGCAGACCGCGACGGCGAAGGTTCTCGACGTCATCAGCCGCTCGGCGTTCGATCTGAACGCGGTGTTCGAAACCGTGGTCGAAAGCTCGGTCAGGCTGTGCGGCGCCGAGCGCGGATTCATCTACCGTTTCGACGGCGAGCTGCTGCGGATGGCGGTGGGTTACAACGTCAGCCAAAGCCTAAGGAAGTTTGCGGAGGCAAATCCCATACGCCCCGGCCGACAGAGCGCGGCCGCGCGCGCGGCAGCCGAGCGTAGAACTGTCCACATTCCCAATGTCCTCGTTGATCCAGAATATACCTACGGCTCGAAAGACCTGGGCGAGTTTCAAACAGTTCTCGGGGTGCCGATACTCAAAGGCGACGATTTGCTGGGTGTTATCATTATTCATCCACAGAATGGCGTGAGGCCGTTCACCGACAAGCAGATCGCTTTGGTCGAGACCTTCGCCGACCAGGCCGCGATCGCCATCGAGAATGTGCGGCTGTTCGAGGCCGAGCAGCAGCGCACGCGCGAACTCACCGAATCGCTGGAGCAG
>Ga0070671_100003238_pt1 | contig 12696 bp, 8 predicted proteins | sample KBSS73metaG_FD_65341 | JGI IMG/M metagenome (GOLD analysis project Ga0070671, IMG submission 65341) | Switchgrass rhizosphere microbial communities from Kellogg Biological Station, Michigan, USA - KBS S7-3 metaG | ecosystem: Host-associated > Plants > Roots > Rhizosphere > Soil ...
CAGAGCGAGCGCCGCGCTTCCGATCATGCCGGCGTCGTTGCCAAGTTTTGCCGGAACAATCGTCAAACCTTCGTGAAAAATCTTCATTGTCCGGGCTTCGATCACGCGTCGGATCGGGCCGAAAACGTATTCGCCAGCCTTGCCCACCCCGCCCCCGATAACGATCCGGTCCGGATTCAAAAGCCAGACGATGTCGCAAAGCGTAATCCCGATATTGAAACCGACCTCCTCCCAGATCTGGTGCGCGACGGCGTCTCCGGTCCTGGCCGCTTTCTCCAGAAGCATTGGCGAGCATTCCTCCAACGATTTCGTCAGGCCAGCGGCGCCATAGAGCGCCCGGGCGCGCTCCGCGATCTGGACGTGGCCGACGTATTTCTCAAGCGCCCCGAAGTTGCCGTATTCCCCGGGCACCCCATTGGCGTCAATCGTCATCTGCCCGATCTCGCCCGCGCCCAGCCGGCTGCCGCGATAAAGTTTACGGTCGAAAATCAAGCCACCGCCGACTCCGGTGCCTAACGTTACGCAAACGACGTTCACGCCCTCGCGGCCGGCACCGAAAAGCCATTCCGCGTAAGCCATCGCATTGGCGTCGTTATCGATCGCCGCCGGCAGCCCGGTCCATTCCTCGAGCAGCGCGGTCAGGGCAACATCTTCCCAGCCCGGCACATTCGAAAGACGCCAGACGCGGCCGTTGATGCTGTCGACCAGCCCGGGCAGACCGGCGCCGACCGCGACCGCTTCCGGATGTTGACGTCGCAGTTCCTCGATCGCGTCGCGGATTGCCGCCAGGAGCGAATCGTGGCCGGCATGGTCATGCGTCCGAATCGGAGGGAGCCGCGCAATGACCCTGCCTTCCGCGACCACGCCCGGTTTCACTGTCGTGCCGCCGAAATCGATCCCGATTGCTGTTTTACTCATGGCTCGCTCTTTCCCCTAACGATTCAAATTTCCAATGATGCGCAGTCCTTGCAGGGTCAAATCCGCTTGCACCGCGTCAATCTCCGGCATCCGCGCCGCGATCAGTCGCGCGTAGCCACCGGTAGCGACGACGCGCGCCTTGTGTCGGCCAAAAGCTTCCGCGCTGATTTTGGCCAGAATCTCTTTCACCAGCCCACGATAACCGAAAACTGCGCCCGACATCATCGCGCCTTTGGTCGATCGGCCTACCGCGCGCCGCGGCTCTGTCAGACTCAGTCGCGGGAGCAGCGCCGTCCGCTTGTAAAGATAGGTTGTCATGGCGTCGAGGCCTGGAGCGATCACGCCCCCGATGTAGCAACGCTTTGCGGAAACGACATCAAACGTCACCGCCGTTCCAAAATCCACCACCACTGCCGGGCAGCCATAGAGCGCCGCGACCGCCGCCGCGTTCGCTAGCCGGTCCGCACCGATCGAGGCGGGCTTCGGATAATCGACACCCACCCCGAGTTCAGATTTCGCGCTCACGAATGCGACCGGGATTTTCCCCGCCGCCCGGCGGAAGAGCGCGTTCTTTTTTGGCACCACCGACGATACGATCACTTCCTCGACCGCGCCTTTGCGGATCAGCTTCCTGATCCCGGCGGCGCTCAAATGCGCCGTCGCGATTCGTTCCGTCGCGCCCAGTTTCTCCCGGGAAGCGAAGGCCAGTTTCGTAAAGGAATTGCTGACATCGACGAGGAGGTATCTTCGCTTTTCGTTAGGCGACCGTCCTGGCATAACGAACGAAACAAACACCGCCCCAGTGCGCGGCACAACTGGCAGGGCGAGACCCGTCGAGCCCGAGGGAAGACGTCGTCCGACAACCGTTCACATCTCGGGCTCGACCGGGTCTCGCCCCGCCACACTCCCTCGATTGTCTCCAAAGCTTGCCCGGCTTAACCCGCGCGATTAGCCTCGCCTTGTGAGAAAATTGGTTCATCGCCCGCGGCGTTTGCGGCGCACCGCCGCTTTGCGCAACCTCGTGCGCGAGACCAATCTGAGCGCGCACGATTTTATTTTGCCGCTCTTCGTCAACGAAAAGATCAGCGCTCGGCGCGCGATCCAGAGCATGCCGGGGGTCGATCAGCTTTCCCCTGACGACGTCGCAGCCGAGGCGGCGCGCGCTGCGGCCGCCGGCTTGCAGGCCGTTCTTCTTTTCGGCATCCCTAACGAAAAGGACGAGCAGGCTTCCGGCGCCTACGCCGAGAATGGCGTGGTGCAAAAGGCGATCCGCGCGATCAAGACCGAATGCCCCGAATTGCTCGTCATCACGGATGTGTGTCTCTGCGAATACATGAGCCACGGCCATTGCGGAGTTACGCGCATCGACGGTGATCATTTCCATGTCCTGAACGACGAAAGCGTTGAGCTGCTGGTGAAAGCTTCGCTCTCGCACGCCGCCGCCGGCGCCGATCTCGTTGCCCCGAGCGACATGATGGACGGCCGCATCGGCGCCATCCGCGAAGCGCTCGACGCCGCCGGTTACGATCAGACCGGGATCATGAGCTATGCTGCCAAATTCGCTTCCGCTTTTTACGGACCTTTTCGCGAAGCGGCGGAAAGTCCGCCGCAATTCGGCGATCGGCGCAGTTATCAAATGGATTCGGCCAACGCCAACGAAGCGTTGCGCGAAGTTGCGCTCGATGTCGCGGAAGGCGCTGACATCGTGCTCGTGAAGCCGGCGCTGCCTTATCTCGACATTCTCTGGCGGGTGCGCCAACGTTTTGGCCTAACGACAGCGGTCTATCACGTCAGCGGCGAGTTCGCCATGGTCAAGGCTGCGGCGGAGAAGGGCTGGATCGAGGAGCGTGCGGCTGTGCTCGAAATCATGACCGGACTGAAACGGGCCGGCGCCGATCTGATCGCTACCTATTGGGCCCGGGAGCTGGCGGAATGGACGCGTCGTTAGGCGGGACGCCTCCGCTTGTCATCTCGACCCGCCGCAGGACGGAACGGGACCTCGCAAGCGACGCGCGACGCGGGCGGGCAAAACCGCCTCCCGAACTGAATTGCCAGGTCCCTCAGTGCGTTTCGCTGCCTCGGGATGACAATACGCGATGCCGTGGCGAAACCGCCGCGCACCTCGCATTGAAGCGCCTCGCTCTGCTTTGGGCGCAGGAAAACGATTATCCGATCGCCGCGCTCGAAGTATCCCTGCCCAAGTGCCGTTATCGCGCTGACGTCGCCGCTTATCGTCCGCAAAAAAACGGCACTCTCGGTCACACGGTCGTCTTTGAGTGCAAACAGTCCGCGCCCGACCTGCGGCGTGACGATTGTCGCAGTCCACAAACGCTTCTCCGTCTCGAGTCGGTCTATCGGCGCCGCCAGATTCTCGAGAAACACTTGCGCATCCATTATCCGACGCTGCGCACCGGCGAAACGCTCTTTCCGGAATGGGACGCGCACGATTTTGGCGCCATCGAACACCGCGGCTATACTCGCGTGACGCGGGAATTGACCGCCTTGCAAAATCAACTGCGCGATGGCCGCAAATTCGAAAAGCTCAGCCGCTACGCCTGCGCCAATCTTTTCTTTCTCGTCGTGCCTGACGCGCTTCTGCGCGAACCGGAGGCGCCGCTAGGCTGGGGTCTCCTGGTCGAAAAGGAGACGGCGCTTTACCTGCGGCGCAAACCGGTGTGGCACGAAAGTTCGGAGGCGGCGCGTCTGCGCGTTCTGCAAAAAATCGCCGCCGCCGGAACACGGCAACTCAACCGGCGTCTTGACGTCGACCCAATTCGTTAGGCGCGTCGCCCGGCTACAACCAGATCGCTGGACGAAATTCGGGTTCGTCCTAGTTTATTCTCGCGATGCGATCGTGCCGCCAGCTCTACCGCCTCCTTGCGGCATTCTCCATGCTGAGGGAAGTGCCATGAAACCCGATCCCAGCGTCGCGACCCCGCGGTGGTTGTCTCGTTACGACCGGCTTGATCGAGGGGACGGGTTGTTTCCCCGCGTCGCTTATGAATTTCAGCCGCCGCGCTTTGGCGGTTCGTTTGGCTGGAGCGATTCGCCGCAGCGGCGGCCAGGTCTTAGCCGTCTGGCGCGAGAAGTCCTGCTCGCCGAAGCAAGCCGCAACTTCCGCCTCGAATCGGCTGTCCTCGGTCTTGTAAGCCTCGCCTGCGTCTGGCCGATGGCGATCATGATCGGCGAAGTCATCCGTCTGCTCAAGTAAACGCCCGGCGCCGATCTCGGCGCCACGCGTCATTTTTCGACCACGGTCGAACCCGGACGTCGCACCAGAAACTCATCGCGATAACGCGGCGTCTCTTCCGGCGCGAAACCGTGGCGCATGATGTTTTCGGTCACGATCCGTGGGATAAGAAATTGCAGCAGATAATCTCCCCCGCCCGCCTTGGTCCCGCCGCCGCTCATCTTGAATCCGCCAAAGGGATGCCGCCCTACCACCGCGCCGGTGCAGGAACGATTGATGTAAACATTGCCGGCGACCAATTCGGCTTTGATCCGCTCGATATTCGCGGGGCTGCGCGAGAAAAATCCCGCGGTCAGCGCGTAATCAATCCCGTTGGCCACCTCCAGCGCTTCGTCGAGATCGCGCACTTTGATCACGCTCAGGACGGGGCCGAAAATCTCGTCGCGCGCGAGACGGGCGTTCGGTTTGACGTCGATAAAAATTGTCGGCGGAACAAAGTAGCCCTCTTTAGGCACATCTTTCGCCTGGTAGGCGAGGGTCGCTTCTTTGCGTCCCGCTTCGATCGTCGCCAAAATCCGTTGGTAGGCCGCTTCGTCAATCACCGGCCCGACCGTGATGCCGGGTTCCTGCGGATTGCCCACGCGCAAACTGGCGGCGGCGGCCAGAAGGCGCTCCACCACCCGATCGTAATTTTCCTCAAGCACGATCAGCCGCGAGAGCGCGGAACATTTTTGCCCCTGGTAACCAAAGGCGGAGTAGACCGAATCGACGATCGTTTCATCGAGGTCGGCATCGGAGTCGACAATGACGGCGTTCTTCCCGCCCATCTCGCAAATGACGCGCTTTAATTCGCGCTGCCCGGGCCGGGTTTCGCCCGCCGCTTTCCAAATATGCAGTCCGACTTCGCGCGAGCCCGTGAAAGCGATGAGATCGACGTCCTTGTGATTCACCAAATGCTCGCCGATCACCGCGCCGTCGCCGTTGAGGAGATTGAGCACACCCTTGGGCACACCGGCTTCCTCAAACATTTCCATTAGAAGTGCGCCGCAGATGGCAGATTGCTCGGCCGGTTTCATGATCACGGTGTTTCCAGTGACGAGCGAGGCCGAGACCATCCCGCAGAGGATCGCGATTGGGAAATTCCACGGTGCGATGACGAGCGCGACACCGCGCCCCCAGTAATGCTGATAATTCTCCTCCCCCGCGACGTGCTGAGTGATGCGCGGCCGGCCAAGGATCCGCATTTGTTGCGCGTAAAAGAGGCAGAAATCCATCGCTTCGCGAATGTCGCCGTCGGCTTCGTCCCACGCTTTGCCGACCTCGAATACTTCCACCGCGCAAAGCTCGAACCGGCGACGCTCCATGATCGCGGCCAGGCGCTCGAGGAGCTGGGCGCGATGCTCGACCGAGGTGCGCGACCATTTGTCGAAAGCCGCCCGCGCCGCGCTCACCGCCCGCTCCGCCTCGGGAATGCCGGCTTCCGCCACGCTTCCCACGATCTCGTTAGGCGAACTGGGGTTGAGCGACGGCATCCATTTCCCGGTGGTGACCTTTTCGCCGTTGATCGTGAGTGGATACTGCCGGCCCAAACGGCCGCGCACTTCGCGCAATGCGGTCTTCATCTGTTCCTGGGTCTGGCGATGGACGAAGTTGACCATGGGGGCGTTTTCGTAGGTGTCACCCGGCGGGGTATCGAGCGAGAAAGCAGCCGCCGAATGGTAACCGTTGCGTTGCCCGTCGGGCGAGGCCTTCTCCGGCGTGATCAACTCCTTCGGATCGCGCAGCAACTGCGCGGTGGAAAGATTATCGGAGAACTTGGCCCGTAAAAAACCTTCGTTGGAAGTATTCTCGAGCAACCGCCTAACGAGATAAGACATGCCCGGAAGCAACTCACCGACCGGCGAATATTCCCGCACCCGATAGCCCATCTCGACGAGCGCGCGCTTGATCGGCCCGGCCATACCGTAAAGGAGCTGAAATTCGAAGCGGCTTTGGTCGATCCCGAGTTCCTCGGCATAGGCCATGGCGTGCGCGATGCTGCGCACGTTGTGAGAGCCGAAGGCGGCCGTCACGATTGCTTCGTTTTCGAGCAGAATGCGCGTGCACGCTTCGAAACAGGCGTCGCTCTCCGGCTTTTGCAGGTAGACCGGGCAGACCCAGCCATTTTGCGACGAGATAATTTTCTCGTAGTCCCAATAGGCGCCTTTGACGAGCCGGACGGCGAAACGCGTGCCGCGCTTGCGACCCCATTCGATCAGGTCCTTCAAATCACGTTCGGCGTCGCGGAGATAAGCCTGGACAACGATCCCGACGTGCGGCCAGTCCGCGAACTCCGACTCGGTGAAGAGCGCCTTGAAAAGATCGAAGGTGCCATTCTTCTGCGCGTAGCTTTCCATGTCGAAGTTGACGAAGGCGCCTACTTCCTTGGCCCGGCGTAGAATCGGGCGAAGCTTGGGCGCGAGATGCGCGATCGCCTCCTCCGGCGCGGCCGGATCCATCTGCGAGTAAAAAGCAGAGATCTTGAGCGACAGGTTAACCACCGGAAAGAGCTCGGTGTTTTTGCCTAACGGATCGGTCCAGCCGCGTGTTTCGCGCGCGAGTGTCTCGAGCAACTCCATGGCGCGGGCGGCGTATTCGTCCGCTTCTTTCTCGCTCACCACCGCTTCGCCTAACAAATCGACGGTGAACCCGATGTCCTCCTTGCGTTTCTTGCGCAGGGTCTTCATGACATCGGCGCCGTCCCGGCCGGCGATGAATTGTCGCGCCATCCCGGAAACGTTGCGGCGCAGAATAAAGGCAGTCAGCCACGGGAAGATACCGGCCGCGCGCAAGCCTGTCTGGAGCATGGGGATGAAGCTGTCCATCCCGCGAAAATATTCGCGCAAATGGGCAACGATATCGCCCGAGCGCCGGAGGGAGGCGAGGACGTCGACGAAGCGAAACATCTGCACCTTGAAGGTCTCGTCGCGCATCGAGAAGGCCATCATCTTTTGGTAAAAGCCGGCCTTGGTGAAAATCGATTCCGGGTGCTGATCGACCAGACCAAATATCTGTTGGCCGCGACGTTCCACGACAGCTTGCAGGGCACTCATGGGGCGAGGATAAAGCGGGGCGCGCGTTTCGGCAAAGCGCGCGCTCTACGGACAGATCGATCCGCTGAGACAGCGGGCGCCACATCCGCAAAGGGATTCTGCCTCCAGGAGACGATCAGTCGAACGCCGCCATCCGAATCAAGGGGAAACCACTCTAGTCATGAAACTCCCTCAACGAATCAAGGAAGCCGGCGCCGCCGGATACATTTTACTTTGGCTGCTCGGGATTCCGCTCCCCATCCTTTTTGTCATCTTCCTGCTGCGTGGTTGCAGTTGAGTTGGCAAGGTAGCGGTAGGGCGCCTGGCGGGAGCCTTCCGGTGCGTGCAGACCCCGGTCCGTTCCCGACCAGGCGTTACTTTTCGTTAGGGCGTTTGCCGCCGCGCGAAATGTCGGCTACGGGTGCCCTCGATGCCGATCCGAGAGCGCTACGCGTTTGCAAGCGACAACACCGCCGCCGTTTGCCCGGAAGCCTGGGCCGCGCTGGCCGCGGCAAATCTTGAGCCCGCCGCCTCCTCTTACGGCGAGGATCTGTGGACGAAACGCGTCGCCGATCAGGTTCGCCAGATTTTCGAGACGGATTGCGAAACCTTTCTCGTCTTTAACGGCACCGCCGCTAACGCGCTCGCTCTCGCCCATTCTTGCCGCCCGTTTCACAGCGTGCTCTGTCACGAGCGCGCCCACATCGAGACGGATGAATGCGGCGCGCCGGAATTTTTTTCCGGCGGTTCCAAGCTGCACCTAATCACAGGCGCAAACGGCAAACTCGATTTGATGCACGCGGCCGATGTGCTTGCTCACCACATCGACGTGCACTCCTCGAAACCGCGCGTGCTCAGTCTTACGCAGGCGACGGAGCTGGGCACGGTTTACACTCCGGACGAGCTGGATGCGGTGTCCGCTTTTGCCAAAAAGCACGCGCTCGCCCTGCACATGGATGGCGCGCGTTTCGCCAACGCCGTGGCGTCGTTAGGCTGCACCCCCAGAGAGATCTCCTGGCAGCGCGGCGTTGATGTGCTCGTTTTTGGCGGAACGAAAAACGGGGCCGCGGCCGGCGAGCTGGTCATCTTTTTCGATCGCGAACTGGCGCGCGAATTCGATTATCGCGCCAAGCAGGCCGGACAACTGGCGTCGAAAATGCGCTTCCTCGCCGCGCCCTGGGCCGGGTTACTGACGGATGAAATCTGGTTGAAAAACGCCCGCCACGCCAACGCCATGGCGAGTTTGCTGGCGGAGAAACTGCGCGCGGCCGGCCTCGGGCAGCTGGCTTTTCCCAGGGAGGCGAACGCTCTCTTTCTTCATTTGCCTAACGAGATCGCGGAGCAGATGCGCAGACGCGGATGGCAGTTCCTCAAATTCGTCGAGCCCGACATTTACCGGCTGATGTGCTCGTGGGCGACGACTGAAACTGAGATCGAGGAATTTGTCGCCGATTTCGTAACATAGCCATCTTGGCTGTCGGTTGGCGCGGGCATTCTACCCGGGCGTTTCAGCAGCTTCGGGGGAGGCGCGGGCGGAAAACCCGAGCGGCCGGACAGGTTGGAAGCCTGTGTTACGCTTCGCCGGAATGGGCCCGCGCGATCTTCCGATTTACGAACTCGAAAACGAGATCGTGAGATCGCTCCGCGCCCAGCCGCGCCTCATTTTACAGGCGCCAACCGGTTCCGGAAAATCCACCCAGGTGCCACAGATCCTGCTCGAACGTGGTCTCCTCGGCGCCGGCGAAGTCGTCGTCCTGCAACCGCGCCGCCTTGCCACGCGTCTCCTCGCCCGCCGGGTCGCTTTCGAGCGCAAAGGCCAGCTCGGCGACGAAGTCGGTTACCAGATTCGTTTCGAGAAAGTGGTCTCGAAAAAGACGCGCATCCGTTTTGTCACGGAAGGAATTCTCCTCCGCCAACTACTGCAGGATCCCGAACTGCGCGGCGTCGCCGCGATTTTGTTCGACGAATTCCACGAGCGCCATCTCTACGGCGACATCACCCTTGCGCGCAGCGCGCAATTGCAGGAAACAGCGCGCCCCGATCTCCAGCTGGTCGTGATGTCCGCCACTCTGGAGTCGGACAAACTGGGAAAGTATCTCGCGCCCTGTCCCGTCCTTACGTCGAGCGGACGGATGCATCCGGTCGCGATCGAATACCTCATGAAACCGGTGCGGGACGAAAATTATCCGATTTGGGATTTGGCCGCGGACGAGCTCGAACGGCTCGCCGCAAAAACCGAAGGCGACGCGCTTATCTTCATGCCGGGCAAATACGAAATCAGCCGCACCATCTCCGCCATTCGTGCTTCGCGGCTGAGGGACCGGTTCGTCCCCCTGCCGCTCTACAGCGAGCTGCCGCCGGCGGAACAAGACGCCGCGTTGCAGCTGTATGAGAAGCGAAAAGCGATCGTCGCAACCAACGTGGCGGAAACTTCCCTGACGATCGATGGCGTGCGCGTGGTGATCGATAGCGGTCTCGCCCGGATCGCCCGCTTCGATCCGCGGCGCGGCATCAATACCCTCTTCATCGAGAAAATCAGCCGCGCTTCCTCCGATCAACGCGCCGGCCGCGCCGGGCGGACGGCGGCAGGACATTGCCTCCGGCTTTGGACAGAAAGCGAACATCTCGAACGCGCGCCACAAGAGCTTTCGGAAGTGAAACGTCTCGATCTCGCCGAAGTCGTGCTGACGCTTAAAGCGAGCGGGATCGACGACGTCGCGGCCTTTCGCTGGCTCGAACCGCCCGATCCGAAGGCGCTGGAGAACGCAGAGCAATTGCTGACCGATCTGGGCGCTCTGGGGAGCGCGGGTGCCCCGATCGCTGGAGTGTCCTCCGCGATTACCTCGTTAGGCCGGAGGATGCTCGCCTTTCCGGTCCACCCCCGCTACGCGCGCATGCTCCTGGCCGCCCAAGAGCAACGCTGCGTGCGCGCCATTGCGCTTATCGCCGCGCTCACCCAGGGGCGCAACTTGCTCCGTCGCGCCGAAAGCAAACAAATGCGCGACGAGCGCGAAGATTTCCTCGGCGGCGAAGATGAATCCGATCTCTTCATTTTGCTCCGCGCCTTTCGTTTTGCGGAAAAGAACAATTTCGATCCGGGCCGCTGCGCGCGTCTCGGCGTCAATGCCGGCGCAGCCCGCGAAGCAGGGCAACTCTGGGAGCAGTTTCTCTCCATTGCGCGCGCGGAAGGGCTGGACATTGAAGAACGCGAAGCCAGGCCGGGCGCGATCGCGCGCTGTGTTCTCGCGGGATTTCCCGATCAAGTCGCGGTGCGGCTCGATCAGGGCACGCTCCGTTGCGCGCTCGTGCACAACCGTCGTGGGGTGCTCGCGCGCGAAAGCGTGGTCCATCGCGCCCGCCTTTTGACCGCGTCGGAAATCCGCGAAATCGAATCGAGCGACGGTGAGCGGCAGGTGTTGCTGACCCTCGCGACTGCGATCAAAGAAGAGTGGTTGTGCGAGTTTTTTCCGGAAGCAATGCGGGAAAAAACCGAAGTTGCCTACGATCCGTCGCTCCGCCGGGTCGTTGGACGCACGGTCACTCTTTTCCACGACCTGGTGCTTGCGGAAAAGAAGACGGAAAGCGTCCCGCCAGCGAAAGCAGCCGCCATCCTCGCGCACGAAGTCATCGCTGGCGCCTGTCCGCTGAAGAATTGGGACCACGCGATCGAACAATGGATCGCGCGCCTCAATTTTGCGGCGAAGGCCTTCCCGGAATTAGAGTTGCCGCCGATCGCCGAGACCGATCGAGCCTTATTGATAGAGCAAATCTGCCAGGGCGCGACGAGCTACAAGGAGATCAAGGAACGCCCGGTCGCGCCGGTCTTGAAATCCTGGTTGAGCGCGGCGCAACAGGCCGGCCTCGACCAGCTCGCGCCGGAACGGATAAAATTGCCTAACGAACGCAAGGCGAAGATTGTCTATGGCGCAAACCACGCGCCCACGATTGCGGCCCGTATCCAGGATCTCTACGGGGTGGCCAATGGCCTGACGATCGGGAATGGCCGAGTGGCGCTGCGCATCGAAGTCCTGGCGCCGAATCATCGCCCGATTCAGATCACGGATGATCTCACCACTTTTTGGCGAGACAGCTATCCGAAGATCAAACAGGAATTGCAGCGGAAATATCCGAAGCATCAATGGCAATAAGTCGCGCTGCCACTTCGGAACAGATGAATTTCGCAAATCGAAGGGCGCAAAATCGCCATGATATGCGAAGTTAAAGCATGAAGAATTCGAACGGAGACAATTTTACGGAGCGCGACCCCATGGCGGAGACGGAATTTGGAAGCGCGATGAGCGAACGCAGCGCTCAGGAGCGGATTCAGGAGGGCGCGCGCAAACTTTCCAGCGCGGCCTCGGATACATGGGATCAGACCCGTCAGAAGGCAGTCGTGGTACGGGAACGGACGGAATTTTTCCTGCGCGAAAATCCGGTCCCGACAGTGCTCGGAGCGCTCGCGCTGGGCCTGGCGATCGGGTTGGCCATTCGCTACTCGTCGCGTCCGGAAGAGCCTTCGCTCACGGTCAAGCGCGCTCTGCGCGAGGTGGATTGGAGCAGCATCGCACCAGCATTTCTCCCGTCGCTCGTGCGCAATGTGAAGCGCGGCTACGAGGGATCCGCCGAAGCGGTTAAGGATGGCCTCGGGCGGGTGCGCGACGTGGACGTGGACGATTACGTCAAGCCGCTGCGCAAGCGCTGGAAGAAGTGGATGAGCTAGGCGCTCGTCGCCCGTTTCTAGCCGGGAGCGCGGAAGCCGGCAGCGCTCGACGTGGTCAACGCCACCGGCCACAACATCAGCGCGCGGCGTATTGCGCCGCAGCGCGTCCGGCGCGCGTGCCGGTGGAGAAGCACCCTTGCAGCAGATAGCCGCCGGTGGGCGCTTCCCAGTCGATCATTTCGCCGGCCAGAAATACGCCCGGCATTTTGTGCAGCATGAGTAAATCACTCAGCTCGCGCCAGAGGACTCCGCCCGCGGTCGAGATTGCTTCCGCGATCGGCCGCGGGCCTTGCAAGATCATGACAAAATCTTTGGTCCGCGCGATCGCGCTTTCTAGACGGGCGCAATCTTCCGGGTAGAACGCCTCCAGCAGCGCGACCACGCCGGCACTCAGTTTCCATGCGCGGAACCATTCGTTAGGCGAACGAGATTGCGCCGCCCGGGAGAACAAGACTTGCGCCGTGACCTGAGGCTTGAAGTCGATCCGCAATTCCGGTCGCGCCATTGCCCGCAGAACCGGGCCGAGCCGATAAATGGCGCCGCCCTCGAGGCCATGGCGGGTGATAAGCAACTCGCCCGAGACGATTTCGTCGCTGGCGCGGACGCTCAGATTTTTGAGCGGCAAACCTTCTACGCGTTCCAGGACTGCGGCTGGCCAGGCGACATTCCAGCCGCAGTTCGCGGGGACGAACGGCGCCAGATCCACGCCATGCCCCGCCAGCAGCGCCCGCCAGGCGCCATCCGATCCGGTTTCAGGCCACGAGGCTCCGCCCAGAGCAAGAACGACCGCCTGCGCC
>Ga0070671_100003239_pt1 | contig 12695 bp, 13 predicted proteins | sample KBSS73metaG_FD_65341 | JGI IMG/M metagenome (GOLD analysis project Ga0070671, IMG submission 65341) | Switchgrass rhizosphere microbial communities from Kellogg Biological Station, Michigan, USA - KBS S7-3 metaG | ecosystem: Host-associated > Plants > Roots > Rhizosphere > Soil ...
GTCGAGCACCTGACCTCGGACGACGTCATGGTCTTCAACGGCGACGTCCTCTGCGGCACGGACCTCGGCGCCGTCGTGAACACCCACCGGCGCACCGAGGCGGACGTCACACTGCACCTGGTCCGGGTCCAGGACCCGCGGGCCTACGGGTGCGTGCCCACGGACGAGGACGGGAAGGTGCTGGCCTTCCTGGAGAAGACCGAGGACCCGCCGACCGACCAGATCAACGCGGGGTGCTACGTGTTCAAGCGCTCGGTGATCGAGGCGATCCCGCGCGGGCGCGTGGTGTCCGTCGAGCGGGAGACCTTCCCCGGGCTACTCGAGCGCGGGGCCAGGGTCTCCGGCCACGTGGACAACGCCTACTGGCGGGACATGGGCACCCCCGGCGACCTGGTGCACGGCTCGGCGGACCTGGTCCGCGGGGTCGCGCCGTCCGCCGCGCTGCCCGGCCCCACCGGTGAGTCGATCGTGCTGGAGGGTGCGGAGGTCGCCAAGGACGCGTTCGTCTTCGGCGGCACCGCGGTGGGCCGGAACGTCGTGGTGGGCGAGGGCGCCAAGGTCGAGGGCTCCATGCTGTTCGACGGCGCGGTGATCGCCCCCGGGGCGATCGTCGAGAGCTCCGTGGTCGGCGCGGGCGCGCGGATCGAGCAGGGTGCGCACGTGCGGGACGCCGTGATCGGCGACCGCGCGGTGATCGGCGCGCACTGCGAGCTCAAGGGCGGCATGCGGGTGTGGCCCGAGGTGGAGCTGCCCCCGCACGGCGTGCGGTTCTCGGCCGACGTCTGACATGCCCGAGCGAACGGCACTTTCGCTCAGACCTAGTGAGCGAACGGCACTCTCGCTCAATCCTGATGAGCGAACGGCACTTTCGCTCAGACCTAGTGAGCGAACGGCACTTTCGCTCAATCCTGATGAGCGAACGGCGCTTTCGCTCAGGTCGGTGGGGTGCTCGTGATCGAGCGGGAGTGGCGGCCGGACTTCCGGCTCGATCTGCCCGGTGTCCTGGGCCCGCTGCGCCGCGGGCGGGGAGACCCGTCCTGGCGTACCGCGGCCGAGGGCTCCGCGATCTGGCGTACCTCGACCACACCGGACGGGCCTGCCACCGTGCGCCTCGGCCGTAGGACGGACGGCACGGTCGTCGCCACGGGGTGGGGGCCGGGTGCGGCCTGGGAGCTCGACGGACTGCCGTCCCTGCTCGGTGCCGACGACCGCCCCGACGAGTTCGTCGCCCACCACCCGCTGATCGCCGACTCCGCGAAGCGCCGCCCCGGGATGCGGTTCGGCGCCACCCGCCGGGTCTGGGACCAGCTGGTCCCGGCGATCCTGGAGCAGAAGGTCACCGGCATCGAGGCCCGGCGGTCGTGGCGGGAGCTGTGCCGGCGCTTCTCGGACCCGGCGCCCGGGCCCGGCGAGCTGCTGCCGCGGGGGATGCGCGTCCCGCCGACCCCCGCCCAGATCCGTTCGATCCCGGACTGGGAGTGGCACAGGGCGGGCGTGGACTCGGCGCGGCGGCGGGCGATCCTCGGTGCGGCCGCGGTGGCGCACCGGCTCGAGGCCGCCGTGGAGCTGGGCGGCGAGGAGGGCCGGATCCTCCTGCGGCGGCTGCCCGGGATCGGGGTCTGGACCGCCGCCGAGGTGGCCCAGCGGGCCTGGGGTGACGCGGACGCCGTCAGCTTCGGGGACTTCCACATCCCCACGGTGGTCGGCTGGGCCCTCGTCGGCAGGCCGTTGGACGACGCGGGGATGCTCGAGGTGCTCGAGCCCTACCGGCCCCAACGCCAGCGGGCGGTGCGCTACGTCGAGCTGTCGGGGTTCCGACGTCCCCGGTTCGGGCCACGTTTCAGCCCCCGGGACTACCGCGCCCTGTAGGTTCGAAGCGTGGAACTCAGCTCCCTCACCGCCCTCGACGGCACCTCCCTCCCGGACCTCGCGGGCAAGACCGTCCTGGTCGTCAACGTCGCCTCGAAGTGCGGCCTCACGCCCCAGTACTCCGGGCTGGAGAAGCTGCAGGAGCGCTTCGGCGACAAGGACTTCACCGTGCTCGGCGTGCCCTGCAACCAGTTCGGCGGCCAGGAGCCCGGTTCCGCGGAGGAGATCGCCACCTTCTGCTCGGCCACCTACGGGGTGTCCTTCCCACTGACCGAGAAGATCGACGTCAACGGGCCCGGCAGGCACCCCGTCTACGCCGAGCTGACCGAGACCGCGGACGCCGCCGGTGCGGCGGGGGACATCCAGTGGAACTTCGAGAAGTTCCTCATCGCGCCGGACGGCTCCGTCGCGGCCCGCTTCCGCCCCCGCACCGAGCCCGAGTCGGACGAGATCGTCACGGCGATCTCGAGGCTCGTCGACTGAGACGTAGCCTGACGCTGTGAAGGTCACGGTCCTGGTCGGAGGCGTCGGCGGCGCCCGGTTCCTGCTCGGGGTGAAGAAGGCCCTCGGGCTGCCACCCGTGGGTGCCGCGGAGTCCGAGCACGAGGTCACCGCGGTGGTCAACGTCGGGGACGACGTGTGGATGCACGGCCTGCGCATCTGCCCGGACCTCGACACCTGCATGTACACCCTGGGCGGCGGCATCGACACCGAGCGCGGCTGGGGCCACGCGGGGGAGACCTGGACGGTCAAGGAGGAGCTCGCCGCCTACGGCGCCGAGCCGAGCTGGTTCGGGCTGGGCGACAAGGACATCGCCACGCACCTCGTCCGCTCCCGGATGCTGCGCGCAGGCTACCCGCTCTCCCAGGTCACCGAGGCGCTGTGTCACCGCTGGCAGCCCGGCGTGCGGTTGCTGCCCGCGTCCGACGACCGCGTCGAGACCCACGTGGTGATCGACAACCCCGAGCAGGGGGGCGAGTCCCCGCCGCAGGTCGCGATCCACTTCCAGGAGTGGTGGGTGCGCTACCAGGCCAAGTACCCGGCGCACCGGTTCGCGTCGGTGGGCGCCGAGGAGGCCACGGTGCTCCCGGCCGCGGCCGAGGCGGTCGCGCAGGCGGACGTCGTGCTGGTCGCGCCGTCGAACCCGGTGGTCAGCGTGGGCACGATGATCCAGATCCCCGGCATGCCGCAGGCGCTGGTCGGGGCGCGCGGCAGGATCGTCGGGGTCTCGCCGATCGTCGGCGGGGCGCCGCTGCGCGGCATGGCGGACGCCTGCCTGTCCGCGATCGGGGTCGAGACCAGCGCCGAGGGCGTCGGGCGGCACTACGGCGGTCGGGCAAAGGGCGGCCTGCTCGACGGCTGGCTGATCCACCCGGGGGACACGGCCACGGTCGAGGGCTGCGAGGTGCGCGAGGTCCCCATCCTCATGAGCTCGGTCGAGGCGACCGCGGACATGGTCCGGGCGGCGTTCGACCTCGCGGGGGTCACTCCGTGAGCCCTGCCGACCACCCGCGCGACCACCGCGCCGAGGACCGGCTGGAGATCCTCCCCGTCCACGGCCTGCCCGAGTTCCGCCCCGGGGACGACGTGACCGCCGCGATCGCCGCGGCCGCGCCCTGGCTCGCGGACGGGGACGTGGTCGTCGTCACGAGCAAGATCTTCTCCAAGTCCGAGGGCAGGCTGGTGCCCGCGCCCACGGACCCGGAGGAGCGGGACGCCCTGCGCCGCAGGCTGATCGACGGCGAGACCGAGCGGGTGCTGGCCCGCAAGGGGCGCACGCTGATCGTCGCGTCGAAGCTCGGGATCGTGCAGGCCGCGGCCGGGGTGGACGGCTCGAACGTCCGCACGGACGAGCTGGCGCTGCTGCCCGTCGACCCGGACGCGAGTGCGGCGCGGCTGCGCACCGGGCTGCGGGAGACGCTGGGCGTCGAGGTCGCCGTCGTGGTGACCGACACCATGGGCCGGTCCTGGCGGGTCGGGCAGACGGACGTCGCGATCGGGTCCGCGGGGCTCACCGTGCTCCACCGCTACGCGGGCGCGCACGACGCCGAGGGCAACGAGCTGCTGGTCACCGAGGTCGCCGTGGCGGACGAGGTGGCAGGCGCCGCGGACCTGGTCAAGGGCAAGCTCGGCGGGCTGCCGGTCGCCGTGGTCCGCGGCCTCGGCAGCCCGGACGACGGGTCGACCGCCCGCGAGCTCGTCCGGCCGGTCGAGGAGGACCTCTTCCGGCTCGGCGCGGACGAGGCGATCGCGCAGGGCCGCGGCGAGGCGGTCCTGCTGCGCCGCAGCACGCGCGCGTTCGCCGAGGAGCCCGTCGACGCCGCGGCGCTCCGGCGGGCGGTCGGGGTGGCGCTGACCGCGCCTGCGCCGCACCACAGCACCCCGTTCCGGTTCGTCCTCCTGCGGGACAGGCGGGTCGCGGTGCTCGACGCCCTGCGGGACAGGTGGCGCTCCGACCTCGACGCCGACGGCAGGCCGGAGGACGAGGTCGAGCGCAGGCTCGCGCGCGGCGACCTGCTGCGCCGCGCGCCTGAGGTGGTGCTGGCCTTCCGTACGGGGGACGGCATGCACGCCTACCCGGACACCGGGCGCAACGCCGCCGAGCGGGACATGTTCACCGTCGCGGGCGGCGCCGCGGTGCAGGCGCTGTTGGTCGCGCTCGCGGCCGAGGGGCTGGCCTCCTGCTGGGTGGGGTCCACGATCTTCGCGGCCGACACGGTCCGCGAGGCGCTCGACCTGCCCGCGGACTGGGAGCCGCTGGGCGCGGTCGCGGTCGGGGTGCCGGTCGAGCCACTGACCCCGCGCGCTCCGAAGGACCCCGCGGAAGGGCTGCTCGAGTGGTGAAGCCCGCCACGGCCGTCGAGGAGCTGCGGGCGTGGGAGGCGCCGGACTCCGCGCAGGCGGCGCTGGCCCAGTCGTTGATCTCCTTCTGCCTCGCCCGCCCGGACGACGCCTGCCTGCGCGAGTGCGAGCCCGGGCACCTCACTGCGTCGGCCCTGGTCGTCGACGCGGCGGGGGAGAACGTGCTGCTGACCCTGCACGGTCGGTTCCACCGCTGGGTCCAGCTCGGCGGGCACTGCGAGCCCGCCGACCCGTCGCTGCGGGCGGCCGCGCTGCGCGAGGCGACCGAGGAGTCGGGGATCGCCGGGCTGGAGATCGCCGACCAGCCGCTGCACATCGACGTCCACCCGGTGACCTGCTCGCTGGGGCTGCCGACCCGGCACCTGGACGTCCGCTATCTGGTCCGCGCCCCCGCGGGTGCCGTGCCGGTGATCAGCGACGAGTCCGCGGACCTCGCATGGTGGCCCCTCGACGCCCTGCCGCCGGACAGCGACACCGTGGGCGAGATGGTCGCGCTCGCCCGGCGCCGCACAGCCACACCCGACCGATAGCCGGACGGCCGTATCCCCCGTCCGGCGCAGCTCTCGGCTCGCCGGGGGATCAGCGCCAGAACAGCAGCAGGGAGTAGCCCGCGGCCGCGTACTGGCTGTCCCCGCCGATCAGCGAGAACAGGAACTGGCCCACGCCGAACAGCACCTGCGAGACCCCCGGCACGCCGATGACCAGCACGAACAGCACCAGCGGAGCCCACGGTCGGACCTTGTGGCCGAGCCGCTGGGCCTCCGGTGACAGGTACGGCTCGATCACCCCGTACCCGTCCAGCCCGGGCACCGGAAGGATGTTCAGCACGAAGGCCAGGATCTGGATCAGGGCCAGGCAGCTGAGGCCGATGGCCAGCCCCTGGCTCATCGGGACGACGATCACCGCGATGCTCAGCAGCACCCCGATGACCAGGTTCATCGCCGGTCCGGCGAAGGACACGAACGACCGCACACCCCGCGAGCGCAGGGCGCCGTGGTTGATCCAGACCGCCCCGCCGGGCAGCGGGATGCCGCCGAGCAGCAGGAACACCACCGGCAGCACGAACGACAGCCCGACGTTGGCGTACCGCCGGATGTCCAGCGTGAGGTAGCCGCGGTTCTCGATCCCGCGGTCGCCGCCCCGGTGAGCCGAGTAGGCGTGCCCCCATTCGTGCAGGCAGAGCGACACGCACCAGCCGCCCAGCACCAACAGCACCACACCCGTGGTGAGCAGCACCAACGAGCCGTCGAGGGCCTGGGCGGTGCCGAGCACGCAGAGCACTGCGCCGACGACCGTCACCGCCGCCAACAGCAGGAACCACGGGCTTATTCGGGTCGGTACGGAGCGCACTTGACCCATTGTGCCGAACGGGCGACCGAAGGGGTGGAGCCCGTCACCCGGTCGGCAGCGCCGGGTTGCGTTCAGGGGGGTTGCACCGTTGTACTTACGTCGGTGTCATTCGCCGGGGCGCGGGGAGGTGGGCGAGTGGACGTATTCACGGACACCGTGTTCGTCGTGGGGACGAACGCGGTCGGGGACACAGCAGGTGTCCCCGACAGGATGGGCGGCGGTCCGCACGAGGGACTGCGGTTGATCGACACATTGGTCGAACGGGGGACCCTCGACGACTCCGTCGCGGGGTTCGACGACGACGCCGATGCCGAGTGGCAGGAGCGCGCCCTGTGCGCGCAGACGGACCCGGAGGCGTTCTTCCCCGAGAAGGGCGGCTCCACCCGGGAGGCCAAGCGCATCTGCGCCGGCTGCGAGGTCCGGGCCGAGTGCCTGGAGTACGCGTTGGCGCAGGACGAGCGGTTCGGCATCTGGGGCGGGCTCTCCGAGCGGGAGCGCCGCAGGCTGCGCCGCGCGGCGGGCTGATCCGATCACCGGCTGCGTCTCGCGCAGTCGGTGATCTCGTCAGGGTGGGGCCGCGGGCGCGCTCTGTCGGTTCCTGTCGGCCCGGGTCAGTCCGCGCCGCCCTCGACGGCGTCCGGGGAGATGTTGAGGTACTCCGCGACCTGCTCCACGAGCACCTCGTGCAGCAGCTCGCCCAGGTCCGCGCCCCCGCGTGCCCGTGCCTCGAGCGGACGTCGATAGAGCACGATCCGCGCCCGTGAGGGCAGCCCGGCCGGGTCGACCCCCGCAGGCACGAGCTGCGCCAGCGGCACGCCGGCGTCCGCGAGGACACCCGAGCCCCAGACGACCTCCTCCGGCGAGGTCTGGCGCACCTCGGGCACCTCGTCGACGGCGAGGTCGAGATCCACCAGCTCGGGTCCCCACCGCACCTCGATGGGCTCCAGCGCCTCGAGCACGCGCGCGTCGAAGCGTTCCGCGCGCGTCTTGAACGAGGGCGTGGTCACCGGGTAGAGCAGGCCGCGCAGGCCCCGGCCCCGTCGGTCCCGACGGCGGGGGGAGCGGCGCACGAGCGGGCGTGCGGCCGGCGTCGAAGGCGGGGTCGATGCGGACACCCGTCGAATGGTACGGCGCCCGCCGACCGCCCGACACGATGCGCGACGGGCCCGCGCGTCGCAGCCGGGAACCGCGGCCCCGGGGGGTTATCGTCACCGACGTGCTGAGTGTGCGGAGGTGTTCGCGGAGCGGCTGCACCGAGCGTGCGGTGGCCACCCTCACCTACGTCTACGCCGACTCCACCGCGGTCGTCGGGCCGCTGGCCACGCAGGCGGAGCCGCACACCTACGACCTCTGCACCGCCCACGCCCACCGGCTCACCGTCCCCCGGGGCTGGGAGGTCGTGCGCTTCGAGGGCGAGTTCGCGCCCCAGCAGCACACGAACGACGACCTCACGGCGCTGGCCGAGGCCGTCCGCGAGGCCGGCCGGGCGGACCGCCCGATCGAGGTCACCGCGGTCGACGTGACCGCGGGACCGGGTGTCGCCACGGGCCGTCGCGGCCACCTGCGCGTCCTCCCCACTCCTCCGGAGGACTGAGCGGGTTCACCCGCTCGCCGATCCGTCGCGTCACGGGTCACCGTCGGTGACCACGGTCGGACCGCCGGAGGGCGTCGAGGGCGACGCCCGATAGGGTCGCGGGCGTGGATCTGAGCCGGATCGTGAAGGCCTACGACATCCGTGGGGTCGTCGGCGAGCAGCTGGACGCCGGGACCGTGCGGGAGATCGGCGCCGCGCTGGCCCGGTTGCTGCGCGCGGAGAGCACGGCGACCACCACCGTCGCCATGGGCTACGACATGCGGGACTCCTCGCCGGAGCTGGCCGCGGCGTTCGCCGAGGGCGTCACCGGCCAGGGCCTCGACGTCGTGGACATCGGTCTGGCCAGCACGGACATGCTCTACTACGCCGCAGGCGCGCTCGGCGTGCCCGGCGCGATGTTCACCGCGAGCCACAACCCCGCGAAGTACAACGGGATCAAGCTCTGCCGGGCGGGGGCGACCCCCATCGGCCAGGACACCGGGCTGGAAGCGATTCGCAGGGACGTCGAGCGAGCCGTCGAGCAGGGCGTGCCCGCGGGACCCGGCGGCGGCACCGTCACCCGCCGCGCCATGGTCGCCGACTACGCGGGCTACCTGCGGGGTCTGGTGGACCTCACCGCGATCCGGCCGCTGCGCGTCGTGGTGGACGCCGGCAACGGCATGGGCGGCTTCACCGTGCCCGAGGTCCTCGGTGGGCTCCCGGTGGACGTCGTGCCGCTGTACTTCGAGCTCGACGGGACCTTCCCCAACCACGAGGCCAACCCGCTGGACCCGGCGAACCTGGTCGACCTGCAGAAGGCGGTCGTCGCCGAGGGCGCGGACCTCGGCCTGGCGTTCGACGGCGACGCGGACCGCTGCTTCGTCGTCGACGAGCGGGGCGAGCCGGTCAGCCCCAGCGCGATCACCGGGCTGGTCGCGGTCCGCGAGCTGGCGAAGTCCCCGGGTGCCACGGTGATCCACAACCTGATCACCTCCAAGGCCGTCCCGGAGATCGTCCGCGAGCACGGCGGCGCGCCGGTGCGCACCCGGGTGGGCCACTCGTTCATCAAGCAGACGATGGCGGAGACCGGCGCGGTCTTCGGCGGCGAGCACTCGGCGCACTACTACTTCAAGGACTTCTGGAAGGCCGACTCCGGCATGCTGGCGGCGCTGCACGTGCTGGCCGCGCTGGGGGAGCAGCCGCAGCCCCTGTCGGAGCTGATGGGCGTCTACGAGCGCTACTCCGCGAGCGGGGAGATCAACTCCACGGTGGCGGACCAGGCGGCGAAGGTCGCCGAGGTGCGGCAGACCTGGGGTGCGCGCCCCGGCGTCACGTTCGACGAGCTCGACGGGCTCACCGTCTTCCAGCCGGACGGTGCGTGGTTCAACCTGCGCGCCTCCAACACCGAGCCCCTGCTGCGGCTCAACGTCGAGGCCGCGGACTCCGCGGCCGTGGCGGCCCTGCGGGACGAGGTCCTCGCGCTCGTCCGCAGCTGATCACCACCCCGACTCGCCGCTGATACCCGGACGGACCCGGCGCACGGCGGTCTGCCCTGGCAGCATTCGGTCAGGACCCGTGAGGAGACCCATGCCCGCCCCCCTGCTCGACCCCCGCCTGCTCGAGATCCTGGCCTGCCCCGCGGAGGACCACGCCCCGCTGCGCCAGACGGCGGACGGGTTGACGTGCACCTCCTGCGGGCGGCGCTATCCGATCGTGGACGGCATACCCGTACTGCTGCTGGACGACGCAGAGATCGGCGCAGAGATCGACACGGAGATCGGCGCAGACATCCCCGAATCGGGCGGGTGACCGCGGTGCTCGACGACACCCTGCTCGCCGACCCCGCCGCCCTCGCCCTGGCCGACGGGGCCGGGGCGCTCCGCGCGGCGGCGACCGCAGGCGCCCAGGTCCGGTCGGCGGCCCAGGCGGCGGCCGACGCCGGCGTGGCCGACCTGGCCGGGCACCGGCCGCGCGCGCTCGTCGTGCTGCGCAGGCCCGGCTCGTCGGGGGCGGCGGGGGAGCTGCTGCACGCCCTGCTGGGCCCGCAGTGCCCGGTCCCGTTCGTCACCTCCGACCTCGTGCCGGCGTGGGTCGGCCCGCTGGACGTCGTGGTCGCCCAGTCCGCGGACCCCGACGACACCGAGCTGGCCGAGTCCGTGGCCCGTGCGGTGGGCCGGGGCGCCGAGGTGATCCTCTCGGTGCCCACCGACGGCCCGGTGGCCAGCGCGGGCGCGGGCCGCGCCCGGTTCGTCGAGCCCCGGATCCCGGTGCCGCCCGGCCTGGACCTGCCCCGGGCGTTGGCGGTGGGACTCGTCGTCGCGTCGGCGTTGGGCCTGTGGCCCGGCGGCCTGGAGCCCGCGCTGGACCCGCTCGCGGACGCCCTCGACGCCGAGGCCGAACGCAACCAGCCCGGCCACGAGCCGTTCATGAACCCGGCCAAGTCGCTCGCGCTGCGGCTCGCCGAGCACACCCCGCTGCTCTGGGGCACCGATCCCGCGGCCACCGCCGTGGCCGGGCACGGGGCGACCGCCCTGGCCGCGCACGCAGGCGTCGTCGCGTACGCGGCGGACATCGCGCAGGCCGCGACCGCCACCGGGCTCCGCCGGGCCGTGGACCTCGCCGAGCGGGGTTCGGACGTCTTCCGGGACCCCTTCGACGAGCCGGGCCCCGACGCTCCGCCGGTGCGGGTGGTCCTGCTGGCCACCGGCGACGACGACCCCGGGCAGGTCGCCACGCGCCGCACCGGTCGCGGCTGGCCCGCCGACCTGCACCATCCCGTCGACGAGATCGCGCGCGGCACCCGGGACGCGGGACTGCTCCGCGCCGCGGTGCTGGCCTCGCGGCTGGACGCGGCCGCCGTCTACCTGGGTCTGGCGACCCGCACCATCGAGCCCGCCTGAGCGGTCCGCCCGAGGGGCGCGCTCCGTGGGGAAGCGAGGAAGAGCCGTTGGAACTCCTGGAGAACCCGGTGCGGCCGTACGCGTGGGGATCGCGGACGGTCATCGCCGAGCTGCTCGGCGAGCCGGTGCCGTCGCCGCACCCGCAGGCCGAGATGTGGCTCGGCGCCCACCCCGGTGACCCGTCGCGGCTGGCCCGCAACGGGCGGCCGCTGATCGAGGTGCTCGGCTCGGATCCCGAGACCCTGCTCGGCGCGGAGCGCAGCAGCCGGTGGGAGGCGACGCTGCCGTTCCTGCTCAAGGTGCTCGCGGCCGACGAGCCGCTGAGCCTGCAGGCCCATCCGAGCCTGGCACAGGCGCGGGAGGGCTTCGCGCGGGAGAACGCCCAGGGCATCCCGCTCGACGCCTCGCACCGCAACTACAAGGACGCCAACCACAAGCCCGAGCTGATCTGCGCGCTGACCGAGTTCCACGCACTCGTCGGGTTCCGGGATCCGACGGAGACCCTCGGGCTGCTGCGCGCGCTCGACGTCCCGGAGCTGGCCGCGCACGTGGACCTGCTGGCCGCCCAGCCGGACCCGGACGGGCTGCGCGCCCTGTTCACCACCTGGATCACCCTCCCGCAGGGGATGCTCGACGAGCTGGTCCCCGCCCTGCAGAAGGCCGCGATCGCGCTGGCCGGGGCGGACGACGAGTGGGCCCGTGAGGCCCGCACCGCCCTCGAGCTGTCCGAGCGGTATCCGGGCGACGCGGGTGTGCTGGCCGCGCTGCTGCTCAACCGGGTCGTGCTGCAGCCGGGGGAGGCCTCCTACCTGCCCGCGGGCAACCTGCACGCCTACCTGCAGGGCGCGGGCGTCGAGCTGATGGCCAACTCGGACAACGTGCTGCGCGGCGGGCTGACCAGCAAGCACGTGGACGTCCCCGAGCTGTTGCGGGTGCTGGACTTCACCGCGGGCCCGCCGCCCGTGCACCGCGGCGAGCCCGAGGGGGGCTGGACCCGCTACGACACCCCGGCCGAGGAGTTCCTGCTGCGCTCGTGGCACGGGCCGGACGGGCTCACCACGCGGCTGCCGGTGCCCGAGGGCGGCGCCCGGATCCTGCTCTGTACGGCGGGCAGGGCGTGCGTGCGCGCCGGGGACGCGATCGTCGAGCTGGCGAAGGGGGGCGCGCTGTTCCTCGGCGCCGACGAGATCGGCGTGGAGATCGAGAGCGCAGGCCCGGGGACGCACCTGCACCTGGCGTCGGACGCGCTGTAGCCTGCCGTTCGACCACGCAACACTGCGTGACGAAACGGATGGGGCGCGGCGTGTCGGCTGGTGGTGGGACGAGAGCGATCCTGGCGGCCCTGGGGGCCAACGCGGGGATCGCGGTCGCCAAGTTCGTGGGCTACCTGGTCACGGGGTCGTCGTCGATGCTGGCGGAGGCCGTCCACTCGGTCGCCGACACCGCGAACCAGGGCCTGCTGCTGCTCGGCGGCCGCACGGCCAGGCGAGCGGCCACCCCCGAGCACCCGTTCGGCTACGGCCGCGACCGGTACTTCTACTCGTTCATCGTCGCGCTGCTGTTGTTCAGCCTCGGCTCGGTGTTCGCGATCTACGAGGGCATCCACAAGCTGGAGGAGCCGGAGGCGCTGACCTCCCCGATCGTCGCGGTCATCATCCTGGTCGTCGCGATCGGGCTGGAGAGCTTCTCGTTCCGCACGGCGATGCACGAGTCCCGCCCGCTCAAGGGCTCGCTGACCTGGTGGCAGTTCATCCGCCAGGCGAAGGTCCCCGAGCTGCCGGTCGTGCTCCTGGAGGACACCGGTGCGCTGGTCGGCCTGGTGTTCGCCCTCGCGGGGGTCGGGCTGACCGTGCTCACCGGCGACCCGGTGTGGGACGCCGTGGGCACGCTCTGCATCGGCACCCTGCTCGGCGTCATCGCGATCATCCTGATCATCGAGATGAAGAGCCTGCTGATCGGCGAGGGCGCGGCGGCCCCGGTGCTGTCGCGGATCGTCGGCGAGCTGGAGTCCGGCGAGACCGTGGAGCGGGTCATCCACATCAAGACCCTCTACATCGGCCCCGAGGAGCTGATGGTCGCGGCGAAGCTCGGCTTCACCTCGGGCCTGACCGTGGAGGGCGTCGCGCGCGCGATCGACGAGG
>Ga0070671_100003240_pt1 | contig 12692 bp, 16 predicted proteins | sample KBSS73metaG_FD_65341 | JGI IMG/M metagenome (GOLD analysis project Ga0070671, IMG submission 65341) | Switchgrass rhizosphere microbial communities from Kellogg Biological Station, Michigan, USA - KBS S7-3 metaG | ecosystem: Host-associated > Plants > Roots > Rhizosphere > Soil ...
CGCAAAGTAATCCTTGCAACAACCATCATTGCCACCTCGGCCGGTTTCGCGTTCGCGCAAAGCGCACCATCACCGGCAAATCAGTCTGGCGGCGGAACAAGCGCGACGGCGCCCTCGCCCACCGACCCATCGACGGCGGGCGAGACCGGGAACACGAAGGGCATTCCTTCTCGAGGAACGAACGTCAGGCCTGGAACAACGGGTTCCGGCGTTAATGAGCCCACCCCGTCATCCAACGCGAGGGAGTCGCAAGAGAAAAATGCGAGCCCGGCGTCACCTGCGGCAGGCGCCGAAAAGGAAAAATAGTCCTTCATTGGGAGACATCAGCACGAAAAGGCCCGATCCAGTATCGGGCCTTTTTTCATGATCAGCAGCGTGGCATTAACCGCCCGAGTAGCCGCCGATGATTGGCAAGATTTCGCCGGTGATGTAGCTCGAACACGACGGCGCGGCGAGAAAAACGAAAGCGGGGGCGATCTCCTCGGGCTGGGCCGGGCGTCTCATCGGGGTATCCGCGCCGAATTTTTCCACCGCTTTGGCTGGCTTGTCCGCCGGATTGAGCGGCGTCCACACCGGCCCTGGCGCGACGACGTTGACGCGAATGCCGCGGTCAACGAGATGGGTCGCGAGCGAACGAGCAAAAGCGTGTATGCCGCCCTTCGTCATCGAATAGTCGAGCAGGCTCTTGTTGCCGAGCAATCCGGTCACCGAACCGGTCATAAGGATCGAGCCACCCTTCTTCATCACCGGTACGGCGGCCTTCGCCATATAGAAGTAGCCGTAGAGGTTTGTCTTTATCGTCCGGTCAAAATGCTCATCGGACAGATCTTCGAATTCGTCGACGTGTTCCTGAAAAGCGGCGTTGTTGACGAGAACATCGAGCTTGCCGAATGCGTCGACGGTTTTCTTTACCGCCGAGCGGCAAAATGCGCCATCGGCGACGTCGCCCGACAGAAGGATGCAACGCCGCCCTTCTTTCTCCACGGCCCTTTTGGTCTCAGCGGCGTCGTCGTGCTCATTGAGGTAGGCGATCGCGACATCGGCGCCTTCGCGCGCAAACAGAACTGCGACTGCGCGACCGATACCGGAGTCTCCGCCGGTAATGAGTGCGACCATATCGCGGAGCTTGTCGGAACCGCGATAACCAGGCGCTTCATACATTGGCGAAAGCTTGAGATCGGACTCGCGACCTGGCTTCTGCAGGTGTTGCCCAGGAAGCTTGGGCTCGGGATAAGTTCGCGTGCCCGCTTGCATCGCACGACGCTTGGTATCCGATTTCCGTTTGCGACTGGTTTTGCGGTCGATCTCGCGCTGTATCGATCGCCCCTGCCGTGCGGTTTTCTCCGCCTGTCTGCGAAATTCGCGGGTGCCCGGGCTCGATTTGCTCATGCGAAAAGTCCCCTAAACTCTGGCGACTGTTCACCAACGCGCCGCCGCAAGCGCTGTTCCAGGCCGCGTTCGATCGGCGGAACCTCCTACGGCTGTAATCGGTTTTATCTGCGGATCGAAAACGGGTTTTTGCGAATCTTGCGACGACATGCACGAAATTGGTCGGCTCATCGATGACGCGTTGGGGCTTTCTGCGCCGTCGGCCAATGACCTGACGGTGGCTCAAGTGGGCGTGCGGGCTGTCGTCGTCTATTTCGCGCTGATTTTTTTCGTGCGCGTGGGCAAAAAGCGCTTTCTTGGCGAAGCGACCGCGTTTGACGCGGTCCTCATCATCTTGATTGGATCGGTCGCAAGTCGCGCCGTCTCAGGAACGGCTCCCTTCGTTGCATCGCTCGCAGCCACACTGATTTTTATCGTCGTTCACTGGATCGTTTCATATTTCGCACAGAGTTCATCTGCGCTGAGCTTTTTAGTGAAGGGTCACGACACGATCTTGATAAAGAATGGACGCGTCGACCAGAGCGCGCTCCGCGCCGCACACATGTCGTCCGATGATCTGGAGGAAGACCTGCGGCAGCAAGGAATTAACAAACACACCCAGGTCGAGGAAGCCCGGCTTGAGCGAAGCGGCAAGCTTTCAGTGATAAAAAAATAGGCGCACGCGCTCGGAACAGTTAGACGTTACGCATACCGATGCGTTGGTGTCGCAGTCAGAAACCGGCAAAATCAACTGCGTCCATCTTCCCTGTTGTGGCCGGTTGCTACCGGGCGCGTGCTATCTGTAACGCATCGAATGTCGAATCGTTCGATGCGGGCCGGTGACACGATCGGACGCTTGTCGACAAATGTCGCAAAGTAGCAGGGACGGCGTGGCGTACATCCGGCCTACGCCGTCCCTGCCGGTACGGAACTAGCGTTTAGTCGAATTTAAACTCAGGCGTATTCTTCAGAGAGTCCTTAGTTGCTCCGCTGAGCACAGCATGGTCGGGATACCACTTATTTTTGGTGGTAGTAGCTGATGTCGTTGTAGCAGGACGGTTATCGGTCTTCGTCGCTGACCCCGTCGTGGTAGTTGATGCAGTGCGGGCGGCCTCATCGATAAATTTGAGCTTGCTCATGTCCACTTTGATATCGTGCTGGCCCATGCCCAGGAAGCCGCCAACGCCGATTACAACCCCATCCACCTTCCCAGACTTGTCAACGAGAACTTCGCTGATATCGCCGAGCTTTTCGTTCTTATCATTATAAACATTCAAACCGATCAGCTTTGACGACCGCCACATCACGTCTGCCGCGGAGGCCGGCATGATCATTGCCGCGGCCAACAAGCCGCCTAGTAAAATTTTGCGCATCGGATCACCTTTCTGGTTAAAAGATGATGTCAAACGCAGGCAGTCGCACACTTGTTCCAAGCATGAGGCACGCGGACTGAGTGAACGGATCGCTTCGTATAAAAGCGAAGGGCTGCCACCTCGGCACGGTGACAGCCCTACCCCGTTCCGTTATGTACTGCTTTAGCCGCAGACGCGCTTGCGCACCGTCACGCGATCACCACGACCGTTTATTCGGTTCGTAATCACTGTCCGGCAGCCACTCGCATAGGCACCGCGCCAATGACGATGCCGCCAACCCTCACCGCGCCAGTTGTCCCGATGATGATCACCCACTGACACCGAAACGTCTTGAGCGTTTGCAACGCTAACGTTTCCGACAAGCGGCAAAGCCAGAGCTAGAGCTGTTCCCAGAATAAGATATTTCATCGAAGTTCTCCTCCGTTTCTGACCGACTAAACGGACACGGAGGGACTTCCGTTCCTATACTTTTGCATTGCCGTCAGATTGCCGCTGAGATGAATGAATATTCAGAGCATCGAAGTCGAAATACAAAGTCGGCCCAGTCGCAGTCGAAAATGCGGACGGGCGCAGCGAGACCTATGAGCACCGTCGCCATCACCGTCGTCCAGCCACCTCTCCGCCGCGCGGCCGGCGCGAGCATGCCGGAAATGTAGTCGGGATAAATGGGCTGCGAGCGCGTGAACAAGCTGACAGCCCTCTTTCGGGAAAAGGTTAACTACCGCTTCGGTGTCACGTCTTCTTTAGTGGTGGAAGCGGCAGGATTAGATGAATTGCCGGGACCAGGTTGCGCATTCTTCATGCGCTTGGAGTGATGCTTCTTGCTGCTAGCCATGTGCTTCCTGGAACTTTTCGGTACCGCCGTTGTATCGTCCTTTTGGAAACTCGCGCCGGGTTGCGAGGTCGTGCCTTGATAATTTTGCGCGAAAGCCACGGGCGAAGCGATCAAAGATGCGGCTAAAATTGTGGGTATGGTGATCTTCATGTTGAGCCTCCTTGGTTGCCCCCACAAAACAACCGAAGATAGATACTCTTCGTTCCATGAACGGCCCTGCAGAACACATGTTGGCAAACGCAAAACCGGCGATGCCCAGGTTCCACACCATAGGCTGGAGCTTTTTGCACGGGCGAGCAGATTTCGACATTGAAAACCTAGAAACACTGCTCAGCGTAACTCCCGAGAGCCGTGGCGCGCTCATACCCCCGCCTGGAAGACGTGGCTTTCCGACCTACCCGGAAAAGCCGCGTGTGGTCATCGGCAAAAGAAAAAAGGGGCCGCCTCCGAGCGATATCGAGATGTTTGGCGACTACTGGCTCGTTTCGGATCGTCTCAAGGTCCTGTTCGAAGCTCTCGATGGGTCCGCTTTCGCGTTCCAGTCTTGTGATATCCTCACTAGCAGTGGGTCGGCGGGGCCGACCTATTGGCTGTGCGACGTCGTGCGCGTTCTAGAGGCCTTCGATGAACAAACTTCACAACGGTTGCGACAAAACCGGCTGAAGTTTCCATCATTGAGAACTGCCCGACTTCTATATTTTGACGCGGTCGCTATTGGGAAAGCGCATATCTTTCGGACCCCGTACTGGATACCCGATATATTTTGCGATCAGATTGTCAAAGACGCTTGCAAGCGTGCGGGTATAAAAGGCTTACGATTTGTGGATTGCACACCAAAGACAGCGCGAAAGCAGGGCAGCGCAGAATCAGGTCAGTAACCGTGCGCTACGACGCCCGCCGTGCGAACTCTTTAAGGGTTCACAACGCCTTTGTCGCACAGTCCAGTTACTTACCACGCCGTTGATCGTGTGTGTAGCTAACGGGCGTGACGGACTCGCAACGAGGCTTTCCCCTCGGAAACCGGCCTTCTTTGCTTGCTACCATGCTGGTTGGCATAGGTTTTGGTTAACTCGGATCCCAACAAAAATATCTGGGCGGAATAATAAACCCAAAGAAGTAGGACGATAAGGCCACCGGCAGCGCCGTAGCTCGAGGCTATTGCGCTGCTGCCAATGTACCAGGCGATGAGTGATTTTCCGATATTGAAGAGGACTGACGTGATCAGCGCGCCAATAATGACATCGTTCCATTGAAGACTTCGGTCTGGCAGCAGCTTATAAATTGCGCCAAAGAGAATTGCGAGTAACACGACCGATATAACAAAGTTTAGAGCTGGAAGAACTAGCTTTCCCATTGGCAACACAGTGTCCAAATAGTCGCCGAAGGCTGTGAGGCCTGCGCTTATCACCAGTGAGACGATAAGCAAAAATCCTAAGGCGGCGACCAATCCTAAGCTGACGGCGCGTGCACGAATTAGTCGGGACACCGTGGTGGCTTTAGGTTTGGTTTTCCAAATAGAGTTCAGAGCGGCTTGCATCTCGCCAAAGACACCGGATGCCGTTGCGATTAAAGTTGCGACTCCAATTATCGTTGCAATGATACTTGAAGATTTGCCAGCCGCGCTCGCGATGGCAGACTGCAACACCTCCGCAGTTTGTCGCCCCATAAGATCACTAAATTGCGCTGTTATGGCATTTTGAGCGGCATCTCGTCCGAAGACGAGGCCAGCAATCGCGACCACAATAAGTAAAACCGGCGCAACGGATGTGACCGTGTAGAAAGCGATGGCGGCACCCCGAGTTAATGCTTCGTCCTCGATGAAAGACAGAACCGTGTCTTTAATCATTTTCCAGGTAGCAAGAAGCATTCTCAGCCTCGCGAAAACGTACCTACGTCGAACTTAGGGACAATTTTTATTTCATAAGACGGTTCCAAGGCATGCTGCGCCGGCGCGGCCGGGGACCCGGTCTTCACCTTTAACGCCCGCGACCGGCTCCAGCGGTGTGGCGCGCAATACAATTTTTTCGGCACGTTGCCGGAACATCGAAGGACTAGTTTCGTTTTAACGGATGCTAAGCTTGGTGTCCCCGAAGCCCCCAAGCTGATGCGGTCCTACTGCCCCGCACCGCCCCGCGGGGCAGTCTCACACACCACAGAGGCGGCGACGGCGGATGTAACCGCGCCGCCCTCTGCGTGAGTGGTGTTTCTTCAATACTGGAGTTCAAGCGCTCGCCAAAAGAAGGTCAATTCGCAGCGGCCGGACGTCGGCTACACAGGGCTTGAACTCAAAAGGTGAACTGACCCGATGAAATTTGGCAAAAGCTCACATCAACGAACTCCGATCCTGTGCTGAAAAACACACGATCTCAAACGATGATTTTAAACATCACCACGATGCCGGTCGGCCCCAATCCCAAAGCGGGTGCAGAGTGTCGCGCCCATCGCGATGACGACCGGCGGTGCAGGCGACATACCACGCTGCGGCCGCGCCAAGAAGAGCAGCGGCGCCGACCATAAACCCGAGAATAATTCCGGTGCGCCGGGCCCGTGAGATATTTTCCTTCACCTGAGCAATGACCTGATCGACACGCCGCTCGGCATCAGGTGGCGCTATCCCCGTTACCGCTGCAACCAATCGAACAAGATACGCGCGATCATCAGCTTGCATTCCACGATGACTTGGCGCGGTCAAAAGAATCCGCGCGGCCTCGGCGCGAGGATAATTTAGATTTCCTTCCGCAGCTTGCGGTCGCCGGTCGCTGCGAAATAGGCGGTCAAGGTCGTAAGCGATAATGCTTTCTCCTGCGGTCGACATTTCAGCTGAGGTGCCGGAGGGCGCCGCCACTCGGGAAGTTGCTTGAACGATAGCCAGGGCAATCAAGCCCGTCAGCAAAGTAGCCAATGCCCAGACTAGTAATCCGTCTACGCCGTCGCGAAATTCAGCGGTTTCCGGCGCTGTGGTTGGTGATGCAGGGCGAAGACGTGCGGCCACGTAAGCACCAAAGCTGTAGGAGGCTAAGGCCACCAAAATCAGGTAGCACCCAGCCAGAAGAACCAACACTGCCGAAGAATCGCGCCACGTAGGCGCCGTCGATGACAGACTGATGCCGATAGCTCCCGCGAAAGCATGCAGCACGAACGCAAGAGCAGACGCGCAAATGGCCCCGGCAATGATGCCGGTCCATTGGAATTTGTATGTTGTTTCGTCTGCTACAGGGACAACTCGAGTATTAGCCGCCATGGCACCTCCTATGGGAGCGCATTAACGCAGCCCAAGAAACGAGAGAATGGCCATAATCACTACAATAAGCCCGACCAAATAAATGATCCCGTTCATTACCAGCACCTCCTCTCGCTCAATCCAAAGGCTTGTGTGCTGACAAACAAACAACGGAATCAGCTGAATGTTCCGCGTGCTTTGGGTAATGCACCGAAAGATGCGGCGACCTCCTGCCGGAAGCGACCATCCGCTGGTGTGATTTGTACCAGAAGCTCAATCCTCTCCTTCGAGCCGGCGCCGGTGCTTTCAATTGTGTCGTCGGAGAGGACTTTTGCAAGCAGTCGGCGCGCAATAGGGATGGAAAGTGAAATTTCGATCAGGCATGGGAGGATTATAAATTTCGATCAGGCATGCGCGGTTTATTGTGGCCAGCCGAAAAAGACTAAAAACAACTTTTGAACCGCTCGTCGTCGTGGTGGCCGCGATCTATTTCATTTTGCGAGGAGACAGCCCTAAAGGGCGATTTTTTCGGATGTGTGTTCCTGTGTATCTACAACCGACACCACCACACCCGGATAAGCCTTCTTGATCGTGCTACCGGCAGTTTTCGCTGCTTCTCCGCTCCCGAATGAGCGCTTCAATTGTCCATCGACCTTTAAAAGGAAACGCTCTTCGATCGGCCGAGTCTGCCCTTTTGACTTGGGTGACTCATCCTGATCGGGCTGATCCGTTCGTCTCAGTGTTGGTCGTGTGAGCATGGAGGGCTTGCGTTGCCGAGGAATTAATACCGGGAACGCTCGAAGGATCGTTTGGTTCGCGGGCCATTGCAAGCGCTAGGCGCAGTTAACGTGGCAGTACGAAATGTGCGAAAGGGGTCGGCTGCATGGCTACCAAAGGGTGGTGGCTGCCGTAATACTATTTGCCGCCCAAAAGCACGGCTCCCAACAGACTTTCAGATACGTTCCGCCGAAGTTACCTGTAGGTCTATCGCGGCTAGGTCCATTCTGTCCCAAGCCTCCGCAAACGTCGGGCCGGTGCCACGAACCATCCTCTTGGTACCTTGCTGTTGGAGCGCCACCTCCCACTCGCCATGCTGCTCGATTGTCAGCCGGTAGTCGCCCAGCTGGTCCCACTCACGGAGAGTTTCAATTAGTTGCCGCTCCTGTTCATTCAATTCCATCGTGACGCCTTGCTGTTCGAATAACTCCATTGAAACCTCCCATTGGTGTTACCCGATGTTGGTAGCTACATGTCTCAACGGGCCGGTAGCATAAGAGTTCACCCATAACTCTGCCGCTTCATCGTGCAACCTACTCCCCGGATTACCCAGCACGTCTTTCGCGGCTTGTTCTTCAAGCGCCCTCGGCACGAAGCTAACATTGGCGCGACGGTTGGCAGCCAAACCCGCGAAAGCGGAGAGTCACTGTCCGCTAAGTTCAAAAGCGGCCATCGCCGGCTCTGATCGGCTAGATCGACACGGGGCGACCGCCGGACGTATTCGGGAACCATTTATTCGGCGGTTATTTGACCTGGTGCGCTCATCCCGTGCTGAGCGAGGACTTTAGTGGAACAATCCGATCGATATTTGGCATCTTTGACGGTTGAAGGACGGTACCGCCTCCTCATTGAGGCAGTGACGGACTACGCTATTTTTATGCTCAATAGCTCGGGTATCGTTACAAGCTGGAACCCAGGCGCGGAAAGACTCAAGGGCTATGCCGCCAGTGAAATTATTGGACAGCATTTTTCACGCTTCTATACGCCGGAAGATCGAGAAGCTGGCCTGCCGGCGCGGGCACTGGAGACCGCGGGTCGTGAGGGAAAGTTCGAAGCTGAAGGCTGGCGTGTGCGCAAGGACGGGTCGCGGTTTTGCGCTTATGTCGTTATCGATCCTATCCGAGGTCCATCCGGCGAGCTCATTGGTTTTGCGAAGATCACGCGGGACTTGAGCGAGCGCAAGGCAGCTGAACAGAAACTAGAAAAGGCGCGCGAGATTTCGCTTCAATCGCAGAAATTGGAAGCACTCGGTCAACTCACCGGCGGCATCGCCCACGATTTTAATAATCTGCTGACGGCGATCCTTGGCAGTCTCGAACTGTTGCGCAAGCGCTTGCCGAGCGACAGCAAATCCATGGCGTTGCTGGAAAACGCAGCCCAAGGGGCAGAGCGCGGCAAAACTCTGACCAACCGGATGCTGGCCTTCGCCCGCAATCAAGAACTCAAACAGGAGGTCATTGACGTACCTGAGCTTGTGCATGGCATGACGGAGCTGCTGCAACGATCACTGGGCTCAACTTTCAAGATAGAGACCCGTTTTCCGCTTGGCCTTAAGCGCGTGATGGCGGACGCCAACCAGTTAGAAATGGCGCTGTTGAATTTGGCCGTCAATGCGCGCGACGCCATGGAGGATGGAGGCGAAATCATCGTTTCGGCCCGGCACGAAAGTGTTGCTGCCAAGGACGGTGCCGTGTTGAAACCTGGCACCTACGTCTGCCTTAGCGTGAAGGATAACGGTACGGGGATGGATAAGGAGACGCTGCAGAAAGCGACGGAGCCTTTCTTTACGACCAAAGGTGTTGGAAAAGGAACCGGCCTTGGTCTTTCGATGGTTCATGGATTTGCCGAACAATCCGGCGGGGCTTTTGTCTTACACAGCCAGAAAGGTCGGGGCACCACGGCCGAGATTTGGCTGCCGGGTGCGAAGAACTCTATCGAGCCGGACACTCTGCGTCTTCGTCATGCGCAGTCAGGTCCAGTCCAGCCACAACGGTCGCTTACGATCCTGGCAGTGGACGACGACGCTCTTGTTCTCATGAACACGGTCGCCATGCTCGAAGATCTTGGTCATTCTGTTTTCGAGGCTTACTCGGGCAAGGAAGCGCTCGAGCTTCTGCGGCAGGAAGAATCAATAGACTTGGTCATTACCGATCAGGCCATGCCGCAAATGAGCGGAACACAACTTGCCAAAATCATCAGGCAGGATTGGCCTGATATGAGCATCCTGCTAGCGACCGGCTATTCAGATCATGTGCCAGGAGAAGACATAAATTTGCCCAGGCTTACGAAGCCTTATCTGCAGAGCGATCTTGCGGCGGCAATTGCGCGCCTAAACCCACCTGGCGGGAACGGTGACTGGGTTGTCTCCTTACACAAGCGATCAGGTCCCCCCGCCTAGCGTCTCGATCAAAGCTCATCGTCTGCCCTGCGCTCGCTTCTCAATTGGGTCGCTGACATCGTTCACGATTGATCTTGAACGAACACTCTTCTCGCGAAAGGTTTTTTAGTTCCGCTGGCAGCTGGAACATATGCCGTGCCAAGCGAATTGGCGCTGCGTGGAGCGTGCTTCGCGCTCCGTGTAGAGAAATTACAGGAGGAATACATGACCAAGAAGGCTCTTCTAACGGCTGCGATTCTAGTTTCGTTTGCCGCTCCGGCGCTTGCCGAGGAATATTACGTCGTTCGTGGACCAGATCGTCATTGCACGGTTACAACCACGAAACCCACCGAGCAAACCACGATTACTCAAATAGGCCCGCTCGCGTTTGAGTCTCGGGAAAAAGCGGAAGACCGTATCAAGACGACAACAGTCTGTTCAGACGGCGCAACGACCGGTTCGTCAACGACCACGATTGAGAGAAAGTGACGGCCTGTTCTACTTGGCCTGAGGATTTCCCAGGCGTTTGAGCTACTACGCGCAAACAAGGGGCTGCCATCTGATGCCAGATGGTGGCCCCCACTTTTTTGGCCCCCTATAACTGCGCAAAGCGCGCGAGGGCATCCAGTACGTCGAGGATACTGATGGCGACGGACAGAAAATGTTCGATGCCGTCTGCAAGCTCGGCCTGGAGGGCACGTTTCTAAACGGCTCAACTCGGTTTATCGATCCGGGCCGTCAAAGACTTGGCTGAAAACCAAAAATCCGAAATCCCGGCGGCGACACGGGTAGAGGACGGAACATTTTAAAATTGCGAATCGTTAAATGAAGGCCGGTCGCTGGCGACTCCCCATCCCCCAGGGCTGCGTCCCGTCCCCGCGTGTTGCAGCCCATTGCCGACGACCGGCACGGTCCTCGCTCGCCGGAAAGGTGGCCATTCAGTGAATGCGAGGCATGTCAAATGACACAACGTAAAGGGATATGTTCGTAATGCGTGCGCCCACTCTCGTTCCCGGAACTGGGACCACTACTCATCTCGTTCTTAATGATTTCGGTGCGCTCGGCTGCGCTTATCTAGAGACAGACGAAGCAAAAGCCGATTAATGGACCATCGTCCGGAACATCGCCAACCGGCGCTATTCAAACCCTGTGCGCGTGGTCGCTTTTAATGTAGCTGAAGGTTGGTCGCGCGATGTTACCCGACAGATCGCCGAGGCTGTTTTCGAATTAGGTCGCCGAGAAAATTGTTTCAGTAGGCCAGCGCGAGACTTTGTCGAGCGCATCCAAATGGTGACGTTCGTAAGGAGGGCGAAAGGATAAAAATTTGATATCCGCTTTACCCCCAAAGCGGACATGTGCGGTGCACTAGGTCATGTCTGCTTTGGGCCACAAGCGGACATTCCGCTAGTGACGTGGAACGCCTTCCATCCGTGTTCGACAGAAATTGGCTGATAGAACTGACGCCACCAAAAGGATTCAACGGCCTAATTTTGCGCGATATCTACCGTCACGGGCGCGAGACCGGAAAAGCCTAAGGCGCGAGCCGCCGCCGGTGTGATGTCGATCACGCGCCCACGCACGAATGGACCACGGTCATTGATGCGCACGACGACGTTGCGCCCATTACGCCGATTGGTGACACGCACTTGCGTGCCAAATTTCAAGGTGCGATGCGCAGCGGTAAGTCCGCCGGGGTTTGCACGTTCTCCACTCGCGGTTTTGCCGCCGGAATATGCATACACAGAAGCAATTCCAGCCTCAGCCGTGGCAGATGAACAAGCGAGCATAGAAAAGAAAATTGTGACAACGATGCTGACGATAGGAAAAATCCGGTCGGTGAATACGCGACACTTCATTTTTCCGTCGCCTCAAATGCACGCGAAAAAGTGTCGCGGCCTTTACGATCTCACCGAACCGATTCCTCTCTCGGAAGATTCGCTCGCTAGTCTCTGACCTAACTATTCAGTAAGGCACTCGTTCCGTGGGCCCGATTATCCGTCCATAACCCGTGAGACTTGCCGTCTTTTCTTTTCTTTGCGTAGGAACAACCATCGCCGACAACGACAAATTGTCTTAGCGGCCGCCGGTCAATCCTCCACCCAGCCCTCGGACGGCGGCGGATGCTCGGGTCGCGCTGCTCCGAACTCGCGGAGTACGCCCGGCCTGGGCGTTCTACCTTCGCGCGAGACTCAGGGCAGCCCGTCCGGACGCTCTTGCCTCGGGGCGCTAGCGGGACATTGCCGGAACGATTGTTATCGACACGGATTGTCACGGAGAGACTTTATTGGAGCCGGAAAATGAAGGCCCTTATCGGATTTGCAACTGTTCTAGTTGCGTTGGCAGCCGTTACCACTGCGGACGCAAAGGGGTGTCTTAAAGGCGCTGCGGTCGGTGGTGTTGCAGGACACTATTCAGGGCACCATGGTTTATTGGGAGCGGCTGCTGGCTGCGCTATCGGACGTCACGAAGCCAACAAGCGTGACCGCATGCAAAGGGAGCAGAGCGTTCAACCTAACCGCGATCTGCGAAATGGTGAGGAGCGCCTCTAGCACTATTAAAGGATTAGCAGAACTCATAGGGCCCCAAGCTGGGGCGCTTCTGCAATGCCTCTGATATGCCAAGTCATGAGGCGGTTTGAATATGGCACCTAGCAAAAAAATTAAGGTCGTGCCGCCGGCAGAGGAGCCGGAGGGAATGCCGTTGCCGTCCGACCCGAAAGCTGTATTCCTTGGTGGTCTATTC
>Ga0070671_100003241_pt1 | contig 12691 bp, 6 predicted proteins | sample KBSS73metaG_FD_65341 | JGI IMG/M metagenome (GOLD analysis project Ga0070671, IMG submission 65341) | Switchgrass rhizosphere microbial communities from Kellogg Biological Station, Michigan, USA - KBS S7-3 metaG | ecosystem: Host-associated > Plants > Roots > Rhizosphere > Soil ...
TCGATCAGCTTCCCCGTCGAACTCACCGGCACCGGCGAATTCCCCCCGGGAACCAAGCGGTACGGCGTGCGCTCGAGCTTCACCGTGAAGATGAGCGAATACGGCATCAAAGGCATGCCGGGCGCGGTCGGGGATGAGATCGAGCTGAATGTGATGTTTGAAGGGACGAAGTAATCGACAGACACCGTTTCTGGTCCCTCTCTCCATGAGAGAGGGACCAGAAATCGGTGCTGACGCCCCTGCGGGCCGGGCGATTACTTCAGCAGCACTGTCAGGATCTGATGCGGCGTGTACGGCAATTCGATCACGCCATCCGCCACCGTCGCCTCGCCGAGTGGCTCTTCAAGGATATTCACCAGCGTCGCCTTCTTCACCGGCCGATTTACTTTGAGTTTTGCGGTCCCGCGGGCGCCGTGGGCCTCGTATAGGCGGATCACCAGGGCGTCGCTGTCCTCAGCCTTCTTGATCGTGTCGATGATCAGGTTCGGGTCATCGACGCTGGCCACGCTCTCGATCGTTTTGCCGATGGCGCGCAATGGCACGTTGAAGCGCAGCGCCTCGGCCACCGTCCCTGCGTCGCGCCAATCGCCGGCGTGAGGGAAGATCGCATACGAGAATTCGTGTCGGCCGCGGTCGCAGAGCGGATCAGGATTCATGGGGGCGCGGAGCAGGCTGATCCGCATCGTGTTGCCGAACGTGCTGCCGCCGTACTTGGATTCGGTCAGTAGACTCACGCCGAAGCCGTGCTCGCCGAAATCAAACCACTTGTGGAACGGCACTTCGTACTTCGCCAGGTCAAACGACGTGTTGTAATGCGTCGGCCGCTCGACGTTGCCGAATTGCATCTCGTACGTCGCGTTCATGCTGCGGGCGTTGATGGGAAAGGCGACTTTAAGAATCGTCTCGCGCTCCTGCCAATCAATCTCGTTGTGGAACTCCAGCCGCTTCGCGCCGGCGTCAAGGCGGACGGTCTGCTTCAGCATGCTGCTCTTCCCGAGCTTCTGTTCGAATCGCAGTTCAACGCGCAGCGGGTCTTTGCGGACGATTTCCGCGCGGTGTGCAGGATGCGAGGGCTTGCGCGTTTCGAGGTGGAACGGGTCAACGTCCCAGGCGTCGTACTTCGTCGGAACGTCGTCGTAGGTTTCGAAGATGTTGCCGTCGCTCGCGATGGATTCGCGGTCGGTTGCTCGGTGGATAAGACTCACAAGTTTCCCCGCGTTGGTGAACGTGGCACGCAGGTAAGCGTTGGCGAGGATGAATCGATCCCCTGCCTGTTCGATCGTTGCAGTATCGGTAGCAGGAGCTGATCCACAAGCGGCGAAGGGTTCTGCAATGACGCGTTGCAGCGCACCATCTTGTTCGACGACTTCGTCGCGCGAGACGCCGATTGTGTTAACCAGCGTTTTTCCCCGTCTGACAGCGCGTTCAATAAGCGTTTCACCTCGCTTGAACACGTCTTCAAATTGCTGTTTCGAATCCTCATACACCTGCGTGATGCTGCTGCCGGGCAGGATGTCGTGGAACTGGTTCAGCAGCACGATTTCCCACAGCTTATTGATCTCGTCGCGCGGATATTCGCTTCCGGACACCGCCGCAAGGAATTCGAGGTCGTGCAGGAGGAACTCGCTCTTGCGGTTGTTCTTCTTCACCAGCGCCTGGCTGGTGTAGGTGCCGCGGTGGTATTCGAAATAGAGCTCGCCCACCTGCAGTGGGCGGTCGGTGATATCTTTCTCAAGAAGGTCGAAGAATTCATCGCTCGTGCGGATCTTCGTGCGTGGAATGCCTTGTAGATCGGTGCTGCGCCGGAGCGTTTCCAGCATCTGTTTCGTCGGCCCGCCGCCGCCGTCGCCGTAGCCGAAGAGCATCATGCCCTGGTCGCTGCGGTCGTTGTCTTTGAAGAGCTTGGCGTTGAGGCGCAGCTCGTTCACGGTCGCTTCGCTGTTGTACGTGTCCTGCGGCGGGAAGTGGGCCAGCACCTCGCTGCCATCGATGCCCTGCCAGGTGAAGGTGTGATGCTCGGGCCGGTTGAAGCGGTTCCAACTCAGCTTCTGCGTGAGGAAGCGATTGATGCCCGCCAATTTCATGATCTGCGGCAGTTGGCCGTTGTAGCCGAAGACGTCGGGGTTCCAGAATTCTTTGCATCGGACGCCGAATTCGTTCTCGAAATACCGCTGCCCGAGGAGGAATTGTCGGCAGAGGGCTTCGCCGCAGGGGATGTTGCAATCGGGCTCGATCCATGTCCCGCCGACGATGATCCATTGGCCGGCTTTCACGGCTTTCTTGATGCGCTCGAACAGGTCGGGATTGCGGTCTTTGATGATCGCGTACTGGTACGCCTGGCTGCAACTGAAGCGGTATTCGGGGTAATCGCGCATGTACGCCGTCGCAGTGCTGAACGTGCGTTCGCACTTCCGCCACGTCTCGGCGAGCGGCCAGAGCCAGGCGGTGTCGATGTGGGCGTGGCCGATAGCGCTAAGTTCGAAGGTGTGCGTCGGGTTGTGATTGGCGTACAGGTCTTTGAGGATTTTCTGTGCCGCCGGCCAAGTCGTTTTATCGTCGACATCGATCTCGTTGCAAAAGCGGTTGAGCTCGGTCAGCAGCAGGCCGGTCCAGGCGCGATCGGTGGTGGCATCGTCTTTACTGAGCGACAGCAGCAATTCGCATAACACGCGCGCGTCGTGATACAGATCCCACGCTTGCTGATCGAACCGCCCGATCTCGCAGCGGCGCAGGTGATACGGGCTGATCGTGTCGGCGTTGTGCGTCAGCCCGTCGCCGGCGCGTAGGCCGAACTTGTTGTTGCACGCCATCTCGATCTGGAAGCTGAGCGATTCGCCGCCCTTGGCGCGATCCAGCAAAATCGCGTCGGGCCGATCGCCCTGGGTCATATTCAGGCCTTGCGCGCTGCGGCCGTCGATCCAGAGCGTCGCTTCGCTCTGCGTATCCCACAGAAAATCGATTCGGCTGCCCTTCCACTCGGCCGGCACCTCGGTCTTGGCGCGGAACCAGAACGTCGCCCACATCGGCCGATACTGATCGCCCAGCTTGGCCGGCTGGAAATCGGTCAGCTTCTGCGCTTCGGCATAGCTGATCCGCCCGACCGGGCCGGCATACAGCAGTTCGTCGACGCGCTTGCGATCGGCGTAAATCTTCGTTCCGAGCAGTTGAACCAGTTGTTGAATGCGGTCGCGGGTGTAATCGGCGTGGCGGAGCAAGACAATCCTCTGATGGAAAACCGCGAATTGTCCCGCCCGCTAAGCCGATGGCAAGCATTGGGTGGGCGGTCTCTGCTTAAAATTAGTGGTTGAAGGTCCACTGGCGCTCACTTCCGTTCGCGGCGAATCGGGTCGAACAGAAGTGAGCGCTTATCGATGCTTTTACATTCCTTTTAAAGGGTCGTGGATAAACCTTGGGCACAGTCCGTGGACAACTTGGGTCGCACATCAACAATGCGCGGAACATCGCTCATCTCACGCTAACATTCGGCCGGACGAGGGGTTACTTAGTTCAAAAGCCTTAATACAACTTTTAGTAGAGAAAAATCTTTCGTCTACCAGATATAGTAGGTATATTTGCCGACCGCCGCGGTTCAGGACTGCGGGTTTTCCAGCAGGAGTGCCAAAATGGGCGTTTTGTGTGACACGCAGATTCGTGAGCAGATCGATATCGAGCCGTTCGAAGACGCCGCCAAACGCTCCGGCCGGATCAGCTATGGTGTGACCAGCTACGGGTACGACGTGCGCGTTGGCACGATCTTCAAGATCTTCACCAACGTCAGCCGCACCGGCCAGCAGGCGGTGGTGGATCCGAAGAACTTCACCGATGACCTGTTCGTCACGGTCGATACGAAGGCCACCGGCAAAGACCACGTCATTATCCCGCCGAACAGCTTCGCGCTGTGCGAGACGGTGGAATACATCCGCGTGCCGCGCGATGTACTGGCAATCTGTGTTGGCAAAAGCACTTACGCCCGCTGCGGCATTATCGTGAACGTCACCCCGCTCGAGCCGGAATGGCGCGGCAAGGTGACGATCGAAATCAGCAACACAACCCCCCTGCCGGCCAAGATTTATGCCAACGAAGGCATCGCCCAGATGGTGTTCATCCGCGGCGAGCGCGTGTGCGGCAAGAGCTACGCCGACAAGGGTGGCAAGTACCAGGATCAGGCGGGTCTGACGCTGCCGATGGTCGACTAAAGCAGCCAGGCCGCTGACGGCTTGGCTCATGAACCACTTTTTACGCAGATTGGCGAGATTTTCGCACTCGAAGCGTGCTTTACTTAGTTCTGCCACCACGGAAATCTGGGTCGATTCGTGTGAATCACCGGCCGTGGAAGCGAATAGAACCGAGGAACATGATGAACACCAAGCACCTTCATACCGCATTGTTTGCCGCCGCCATTGCGACGGGGCTGGGGCTGCCGATCGCCGGGCCGTGGTCGCCGGTGTCGGTCGTGCGTGCCGCTGCCGATGAGGATCTGCCGGACGTTCCGAAGGACGCCAAGAAGGTAGAGCAGAGCAGCGAATCGGCCTCTTTCCACGTGCCTTCCCGCGGGCAGGTATGGCTGTACGACGTCAATGAAAAGGAAGTCGTTCACAGCATCACCGTCTCGCCGGGTAACACGTATTCATTCGACACGTCGAAAGACTTGATCCTGGTCAACGAAACGCACGGGCCCAAGACCGATCTGAACCCCAAGCACACGTACCGCATCTACTACGTCGACTGGGCCGAGCGCAAGGCCGCGATGAAGAGCAGCGGCAAGGATGAGGCGGCCCAGAAGGAAGAAGAAGAAAGCTGGGTGGTCCCGAAAGGCGCCAAGCACGTCGCCCAGGGCAAGAACGGCGCGAATGTCGAATTCAAGCCCGAGGTCGATGGGACGATTTACCTGTTCGACCGCACGAGCGGCGACCTGATCAACACGTTCAAGGTCCACAAAGGCGATTCCTTCGTGGCCGAACCGAAAAAGAACGGTGTTTACCTGAACGACAAGGAAATTGTGAAGGACGCCGGCCTGGTGAAGGATCACAGCTATCGGCTGTGGTTCGCCGTCAAGGCGGCGCCGGCGACGTAGTTTTTTGGAATAGCGAACCGACGCCCGGCCGCGGCGTGTTCTGCGGCCGGGCGGCGGGTATTCTGTAGAGCAGTCCCCAGCGGCTGTCGCCACCGGCGGGAGATGGGGAAGGAAAGACCGAAGGAGTTTGCAATGAATCTGAAATCCACCCTGCTGCCACGCCGTTTACTCTTGGGCACCCTAGTCGCTTCGACCATCGCCGTTGTCGGCTGCTCGTCGGAACATCCGGATCCGTTCCCCGGCCAGGACATCACCAACTCGTACCATGATTACATCCCGATCACTGCCGTGAAGGTCGCCGAGGCCGCCGGCTCGGTGACGTACACCGCGGATGCCCAGGGCACGGCGTACATTGTTGATCTGAGCCGCCTCACGCAGACAACCGAAAAGACCGCTGTTCCGCACGTCATGGGCAGCGTCCTGCTGCTGAAAGGCCAAAGCCTGACCGTCGACGCCGCGAACCAGACGATCACCACCGGCCCGATCAACACGGTGACGGGCACCAGCTTCAAGAACACCAACCTGAAGCCGGATTCGACCTATCAGTTGTTCTTCGACAAAGAGAAGCACACGAAGATGTAATGCGTGTCGCGATGACGATTCGCTGAAGTAGCCGGAGCGCCACTTCCCTTACCGGCCACGGACGGCCGGGTTGTCCTAAAACCCATTTTCCGCCCTCCGCGAAGAGAGCATCTTCGCGGCCGGGGCTTTGTCGTCCGAATTTTGTCGGATGTCCGTTCGATTTTTTCTCAGGGTCGGTAGTCGCAACTCACAGGCAAGGATTTAGCCATGAAGATCTCTCGTCGTTTCACGCAGGCCGGTCAGGATGTGTTCTCCAGCGTTCAGTGGGAGAAGCGAACCAGTCGAATCACGAACCCCGACGGCAGCGTCGTGTTCGAAATGCGTGACGCCGAGATTCCCGCTTCGTGGAGCCAACTGGCGACCGACATCATGGTCAGCAAGTACTTCCGCAAGGCCGGCGTGCCGCAGGAAGACGGTTCGACCGGTCCGGAAAAGAGCGCGCGACAAGTGATTCATCGACTCGCCGGCTGCTGGCGGCACTGGGGCGAGACGCACGGCTACTTCGACACCGCCGAGGACGCGCAGGCGTTCTACGACGAACTCTGCCACATGATGCTGAATCAGCAGTGCGCCCCCAACAGCCCGCAGTGGTTCAACACCGGCCTGAACTGGGCCTACGGCATCACCGGCCCGGCCCAGGGGCACTATTACTGCGATCCGAAGACCGGCGAGCTGAAGAAATCGTCGAACGCCTACGAGCACCCGCAGCCGCACGCCTGCTTTATCCAATCGGTCAAGGATGACCTTGTCGGCGAAGACGGCATCATGGACCTGTGGACGCGTGAAGCCCGCCTGTTCAAATATGGAAGCGGCACTGGCACCAACTTCAGCCGCGTCCGCGGCGAAGGCGAGAAACTCTCCGGCGGCGGTCGCAGCAGCGGCCTGATGAGCTTCCTTAAGATCGGCGACCGCGCCGCCGGCGCGATCAAGTCGGGCGGCACCACCCGTCGCGCCGCCAAGATGGTCTGCCTCGACCTCGATCACCCGGATATCGAAGAATTCGTCAACTGGAAGGTGCGCGAAGAAATCAAGGTCGCCGCCCTCGCGGAAGGCATGAAGGTCCTGCCGAAGGATCAGCAGGAGCTGGCCAAGAAGCTGAAGCTGAAGCTCGATTACGACTTCAACGGCGAAGCGTACATGACCGTCAGCGGCCAGAATTCGAACAACTCGGTCCGCATCCCCAACAGCTTCTTCGAAGCCGTCGACAAGGACGCCGACTGGAACCTCACCTTCCGCACGCAGAACAAGATCGCCAAAACGATCAAGGCCCGCGATTTGTGGGAACAGATCAGCTTCGCCGCCTGGCGCTGCGCCGACCCGGGCGTGCAATTCGATACCACGATCAACCAGTGGCACACCGCGCCCAAATCCGGCCGGATCAACGCCAGCAACCCGTGCGTCACTGGCGACACCCGCGTGCTGACGCCCGGCGGCATCTGGCGCCGCATCGATAGCATGATTCACCTGCCCAGCCGCGTCGTGACGAACGTCGACGGCAAGCAGATCCACCAGACCGAAGGCAGCTTCCCCAGCGGCAACAAGGCCGTCTACGAGCTGACCACCGAGAGCGGCTACACCCTCAAGCTGACGGCCGACCACAAGGTCTGGACCCGCACCCGCGGCTGGGTGCCGGCCAGCCAACTCACGCCGACGGATGAAATCCGCCTCCCTGATTTCCACGCCGCCGTCGAAGAAGTCGGCGAGCCACAAGACGCCAGTCTCTTCCACCTCGTCGGCCTGCTCGCCAGCAACGCCAACAGCGACGTCAACGCGCTACATCTTGAACGATGTGTCGAACCGGCGCTCGCCGAGAAGTACGCCGGCTACGTCAGCAGCAACTTCATCGCCAGCAAGTACGCCGACGATTACGTCAACGAACTGATGGTCGACGGCACCGACGCGGAAGTTGAAACCGAGCGCGGCGCGGTCGATTCATCGACCATGTCTGTGACGATCTCCAACCGTCGCATCCTGTCGCGTCTTCGCGCTTATCTCCGCAAAGAACAGGGTCAAACCCGTCTGAGCGACGATGCGTTCACTGCGGGTCTCGCAGCCCAGAAGCACATCCTGCGTGCGCTGTTCACTGCCGACGCGATCGCGAACGATGAAACCCTCGAACTCTTCCACACCAGCCGCGGCCTGCTGCAGGACGTGCAGCTGATCCTGCTCGGCTTCGGTGTGAAATCGTCCCTGCACTCTGATATTTCGGGCGGCGGAGCCGTCACCGGAGGACTGGCCTCGCGACGGAACGACGGCGACCGCAATCCACGCCACGGCCTGCGGATCGACCCGGCCAGCCTCCCTGTCTTCCGCCAGCACGTTGGCACGCTTGCCGGCGACGCCAAGCCGCTCTCGGCCGGCATCGCTCACCAGCCGCGCTTCGCGGGCGAAACCGCCTGGGATAAGGTCGCCACCTTCACCCACCTCGGCACCCAGCAGGTGTTCGATCTCACCGAGCCGCAGACCCACAGCTTCATCGCCAACGGCCTGACGGTGCACAACTGCTCCGAGTACATGTTCCTCGACGACACGGCCTGCAACCTGGCGTCGCTGAACGTCCTCACCTTCTTCGATTCCGAGCACCGCACGTTCGATATCGAAAGCTTCAAGCACGGCACGCGCCTCTGGACGATCGTGCTCGAAATCAGCGTGCTGATGGCCAGCTTCCCCAGCGAAGCGATCGCCCGGCTCAGCTACAAGTTCCGCACGCTCGGCCTGGGCTACGCCAACCTCGGCGCGATGCTGATGCAGGCCGGCATTCCGTACGACAGCGATAAGGGCCGGGCGATTTGCGCCGCCCTCACCGCCATCCTCACCGGCGAGAGCTACGCCACGTCGGCCGAGATGTCGAAGGAACTGGGTTCGTTCCCCGGCTACGAAGAAAACCGCGCCGACATGCTCCGCGTGATGCGCAACCACCGTCGCGCCGCCTACGACGTGCAGCACGACGCCGGCTACCAGCGCGGCCTGGGCGATTACGAAGCCCTGGACATCGCCCCCGTCGGCATCGACGCCGGGCAGTTCAACGCCGTCGACAGCCTCGCCAACCGCGACATGCTGCTGGCCGCCCAGGAATGCTGGGACCGCGCACTCTTCCTCGGCGAGAAGCACGGCTACCGCAACGCCCAGAGCACCGTCATCGCCCCCACCGGCACCATCGGCCTGCTGATGGATTGCGACACCACCGGCGTCGAGCCCGACTTCGCCCTCGTGAAGTTCAAGAAGCTCGCCGGCGGCGGTTACTTCAAGATCGTCAACCAGAGCCTGCTGCCCGCGCTCAAGAACCTCGGCTACACGTCCGAGCAGATCAACGACATCCTCAAATACGTCCTCGGCACGATGACGCTGGAGAACACCCCGCACATCAACCGCACCAGCTTGCGGGCCCGCGGGTTCACCAACGAGATCATCGACAGCATCGAGACCCAGCTCCCCGGCACGTTCGAACTGCCCTTCGCCTTCAACGGCTGGGCGCTGGGCGAAGGGTTCATGACCAGCCTCGGCATCCCCGCCGAGACGTGGCAGGCCCCGGGCTTCAACCTGCTGCGGCACCTGGGCTTCAGCAAGAAGGAGATCAACGAAGCCAACGACGTGATCTGCGGCCACGGCACCATCGAGGGCGCCCCGCACCTCAAGCCGGCCCACCTGCCGGTCTTCGATTGCGCCAATAAGTGCGGCAAGCATGGCGAACGCTTCATCCACGCCAACGGCCACATCCGCATGATGGCCGCGGCACAGCCGTTCATCAGCGGTGCGATCAGCAAGACGATCAACCTGCCGAACGAAGCCAGCCTGGATGACATTAAATCCGCTTACCGTCTCTCGTGGGAACTCGGCCTGAAGGCGAACGCCCTCTACCGCGACGGTTCGAAGCTCTCGCAGCCCTTGAATATCAAGAGCGACGAGGAAGCAGACAAAGCCAGCGAGGAGGACGATCAGGACAACGTCGAAGCGGCTCGCGAAGAAGTTGCTAAGGACGTCGCCCTCGCTTCGGACAAAATTGCCAATTCCAACTTGCAAATTGCAAATGCCGAAGACACCCGCGTCATCGAGCGTATCGTCGAACGCGTCGTCGAGCGTCCCCTGCGTCGTCGTCTGCCCGACACGCGTAACGCGATCACGCACAAGTTCGACGTCGCCGGCCACGAGGGGTACATCACCGTCGGTTTGTACGAAGACGGCACGCCCGGCGAAATGTTCGTCACCATGGCCAAGGAAGGCTCCACCATCGGCGGCCTGATGGACACCGTCGCCACGCTCGTCAGCGTCAGCCTGCAGTACGGCGTGCCGGTCGAGAGCCTGGTCCGCAAGTTCGAGCACACCCGCTACGAACCCAATGGCATGACCCGCAACCGCGAAATCCCCATGGCCAAGAGCCTGACGGATTACATCTTCCGCTGGATGGCCATGGAATTCGTCCCCGGCTACCGCGCCGCCAACGCCCCCCAGCGCCCGGCCCCACGCCAGCCCGAGGCCCCGGTGGTGCAAACCCCGGTGCTCGAAGCCCCGAAGTCGAGTGACGAATCCCGCGGCGACGAATCGCCCGACGCCAAGCCGTTCGATTACGGCAGCGGCCTGGCGTACAAGGCCCCGCCCGTCACCCGCGCCGCCGCCCCCGCCGCCCCCAGAATGGGGACGGGCCTGAGCACGGCCGCCGCCCCCGCGATGGATGCCCTGAGCCAACAAGGCACCCAAATGCAAAGCGACGCCCCCGCCTGCGACGTCTGCGGCAGCATCACCGTCCGCAGCGGCACCTGCTACAAGTGCCAAAACTGCGGGAATTCGATGGGGTGCTCGTAATCGAGAACGTCGTCGGGATTCGTTGAGGTTTAAGCACGCCCCGGCGACCGAAAGGTCGCCGGCTGGCGTTTGAGAAGAGGTCGTTTGGAATCCAGAACGAATAACAGATGACAACTGTCGAATTTCTAAAACTTCACGAACTATTGCCCGTACCGGCTCTTAGCACACTGCAATCGAGGTGGACGCCCGACATTCTGCGCGGGTTTCTAGATCGCTATCTTGCCTTCGCGAGACAAAACGCAGCGACTATCAGTCTAGAAGCAAACGAAACAAGAATCTTTTTGGATCCTCTGGATGCGCATGTCAGGGAAGCTTACCTCCAACATTTATTGATTGCCGACCGCGTAGTGATCGTGGATCCGATCACTGCGCTTCATTGTCCCGCGCGTCAGCACAACGAATGGCTTCGCGAGTTAAGAGACGCATGCTCATTCATCTCAAAGATTCAGGATCTGATTAATATGGGGTTCGTTGTTACTGTTCCCGATCCTTGTCATTGTGGCCTCCAAAAAGACGCCATCGAACGGACAACGCGGGTACTCGAAGACCCCGAAGCCTGCAGGCCTTGGTATGAGTTCGGCCACGTTTGCAAGAGCGAAACTGAAGCTTCTGTTCAAATCAATGATGAAAAGCTACGGGCCACCCTCTATCACATCCACTTAGGGCGTAATTCCCTGCATACATTTCGTTCCAAATGTGTAGGAGACTCAAATTCCAAACCCCGGGTTCACGTCGAGGTAAACGGGAAGTTCAAGAGGATGTCGGTCCAACACGCCGTCAACCACGAAAACTTGAAGGAATCTGTCACGCACTTTTTCACTCGCCAGATTTTTCAGCATCAAGCAAGCCTCTTGATGTCCCGGCAATGGTGCGATAGTAGATACTCAAGCCTCAATCCCCTCAGCGCATCCGTTGTGAGCAGAGATATTGATCGACTCAGCCGTACGGTGGGTCAAGCGTCAAACTGGGTAGCACCAGCCAAAGCATCTCTTAAGCTTCTCGGATTTGACGGTTCTAATGTTGGAATGGCGCAAGAAGTAAAAGCCAAATATCATGAACCATTCCGCAGGTACTCCACCTATATGAGGGAGGTTTTCTCCGACATCCAAAGGTTACCCGCTGACCAACACTTTCAAAGGGAAGTGAAGGAGATTGTTAATCGAACGCTCGCGAAGGAAATCGTCGATTGTGAAAGAGAGATTCGATCTTGCACGAGGTCTATTAAGACCGGTGTTGGCTTCTTCGGCCTCATAGGTGTCTCAGCAACGGCATTGGCATTAGGTGATCCTTCGCAGTGGCAGGGTGCTGCGACCCTCGCACTTGGCGCACTTTCGACGTTAGTTGGACCTGCGGAAGCCATATCCCGAGTCAGGGAAGTTCGCCAAAATCCCGTTTATTTCCTAATCAAGGCTCAAAAACATGGACTTTCAAAATAGTTCGTAGGCGGGTGGCAAGGATAAGTACGCTTATCCTTGTGTCTTTGTTTCGACCGATTCCCGCTCTACGCGCGGCGTCCGCTTTGGCGAATAGTGGATCGCTATCCGACGAATCGGCTATTGACCTTTGTTCGCAATATTTTCCGTCTTCTCGTCCGTCTTTTCCCACACGCGATCGATCGACAGTGCCAGCTTGCGCGCCAGGTCGAGCGATGCTTGCTGCAATTCGTTTTGGCTTGCCTTGGTTTCCATCATTCCACCAAACTTAACCATCGCGGATTCGACTTCGGTGGTTTTTCCGGCTGTTAATACCGCCTTGTCTTCGACGACGGCCAATGGGCCCCAGTAGAGCATCCAGAATTTTTCACGCGCGTCTTTTTGCGCTTGCGCATCGGTGCTCGTTGCGATCGTCGCGGCGGCTTGGCTTGCTTCGAAATACAACTCCAGTTGCCGTTCCCACAATATGTGCCGCGCGTCAAGATTCTGCTGAAGCATGCCCTGCCGAAGTTCGGCCTGGCGGGCCGCAATGTCTTTATCCTGACGTTCGCGCAGCGCTTGATTGTCTCGCGCCTGGCGTTCGAGCTGGTCTTTATGATCTTGTGCCTGGCGTTGCTTCAGGTCAGAGTTGTACTTAACAATTCCGAAGATAAAGCCCGAGACGCTGATCAGCGCTGTGATCACCGGAATCAGCCGGGTGAAGCGAGCTTCCCAAGTAGGCGGTTCGACCTTTTCGAGCTTCAGCGTTTCGAGTTGTAATTTCTTCAATCGCGCTTCTGCGATCGCAACTCGCAATTGTTCT
>Ga0070671_100003243_pt1 | contig 12686 bp, 14 predicted proteins | sample KBSS73metaG_FD_65341 | JGI IMG/M metagenome (GOLD analysis project Ga0070671, IMG submission 65341) | Switchgrass rhizosphere microbial communities from Kellogg Biological Station, Michigan, USA - KBS S7-3 metaG | ecosystem: Host-associated > Plants > Roots > Rhizosphere > Soil ...
AACGCGCGTGACCGCGAGCGCGTTTCTGATGCCAACCTGTTGAATCGTTGGAGGAGGTGGCCACCGGGAAGGGTATAATCGATTTTTGCGCCGGGAGAGTTTCGATGCGTGTCGTCCGCAAAGCGCTGACCTTCGACGACGTCCTGCTCGTTCCCGCCTATTCCACGGTTGTTCCCCGCGACGTTTCGCTGCGCACGCGGCTCACGCGCGCCGTCACCCTCGATATTCCGCTGCTCTCGGCGGCAATGGACACCGTGACCGAGTCGCGGCTCGCCATCGCGATCGCGCAGGAGGGCGGGCTCGGCATCATTCACAAGAACATGGCCCCGGCGAAGCAGGCCGCCGAAGTCGCGAAGGTCAAGCGCTTCGAAAGCGGCGTCGTGAAGGACCCGATCACGATCCCGCCGTCGATGTCGGTGCGCCAGGTGCTGGCGCTGACGGCGCAGTACCGGATATCCGGGCTGCCGGTCGTCGAGGGTCGCCGGATCGTCGGCATCGTCACCAACCGGGACCTGCGCTTCGAGACGAACCTCGACCAGCCGGTGTCGCAGATCATGACGCCGCGCGAGAAGCTCGTGACCGTGCCCGAGGGCACCGACCTCGAGACCGCGAAGGCGCTGATGCACCGGCATCGCCTCGAGCGCGTGCTGGTCGTCAACGGCGAGATGGAGCTGCGCGGACTCATCACCGTCAAGGACATCTTCAAGTCGACCGAGCATCCGCATGCGTGCAAGGACGAGCTCGGCCGGCTGCGCGCCGGCGCGGCGGTGGGCGTCGCGGCGGATACCGAGCCGCGCGTCGAGGCGCTGGTCGCAGCGGGCGTCGACGTCATCGTCGTCGACACGGCGCACGGTCACTCGCAAGGCGTGCTCGACCGCATCTCGTGGATCAAGAAGCGCTACCCGAACGTCCAGATCATCGGCGGCAACGTCGCGACGGCCGCGGGCGCGCTCGCGCTGGCGGAGCACGGCGCGGACGGCGTAAAGGTCGGCATCGGTCCCGGCTCGATCTGCACGACGCGCATCGTGGCGGGCGTGGGCGTGCCCCAGATCTCGGCGATCCAGTCGGCGCTGGAAGGCGCGGACAAGGCCGGCGTGCCGGCGATCGCCGACGGCGGCATCCGGTACTCGGGCGACATCGCGAAGGCGATCGCCGCCGGCGCGCACACGGTGATGCTGGGCAGCCTGTTCGCCGGCACCGACGAGTCCCCCGGCGAGATCGAGCTCTACCAGGGCCGGTCGTACAAGAGCTACCGCGGCATGGGCAGCATCGCCGCGATGCAGCAGGGAAGCTCGGACCGCTATTTCCAGGAGCTCGAGCAGGAAGACCCGATCGCCGCGGCCGAGAAGCTCGTCCCCGAAGGCATCGAAGGACGCGTGCCCTTCAAGGGTCCGCTCGCCAACGTGATCCACCAGCTGATGGGCGGGCTGCGCGCGGCGATGGGCTACTGCGGCGCGCGCACGATCGACGACATGCGCACGCGCACCGAGTTCGTCGAGATCACGACCGCCGGCATCCGCGAGTCGCACGTGCACGACGTGCAGATCGTCAAGGAAGCGCCGAACTACCAGGTGGAGTAGGAATGCTTCGTGCCTCGCCCCCCGGCTGACACGATGGCCACGTCCTCGCACTCGCGCATCCTGATCCTCGACTTCGGCGCGCAGTACACCCAGCTGATCGCGCGCCGGCTGCGCGAGACGCACGTGTACTGCGAGATCCATCCGTACGACGTCGGCGACGACTTCGTGCGCGGGTTCGCGCCGAAGGGCGTCGTGCTGTCCGGCGGGCCGAACAGCGTCATCGACGGCGACACGCCGCGCGCGCCCGACGCCGTGTGGTCGCTCGGCGTGCCGGTTCTCGGCATCTGCTACGGAATGCAGACGATGGCCGCCCAGCTCGGCGGCAGCGTCGAGATCGGCAGCGTCCGCGAATTCGGCTACGCGGAGGTCCGCGCGCGCGGGCACTCGGCGCTGCTGCGCGACCTGGCCGACCGCACCAACGCCGAGGGCCACGGGCTGCTCGACGTCTGGATGAGCCACGGCGACAAGGTCACCGCGCTGCCGCCGGGGTTCAAGCTGACCGGCTCGTCGACGTCCTGCGCGATCGCCGCGATGGCCGACGAGACGCGGCGCTTCTACGCGGTCCAGTTCCATCCCGAAGTGACGCACACGAAGCAGGGCGCGGCGATCCTCGCGCGGTTTGCGCACGACATCTGCGGGTGCGGCGAGGACTGGAACATGCACGACTACGTCGGCGAGGCCGTGGCCGCGATCCGCCGCCAGGTGGGCGACGAGTCGGTGCTGCTGGGGCTCTCCGGCGGCGTCGATTCATCGGTCGCCGCGGCGCTGATCCACGAGGCGATCGGCGATCGGCTGACGTGCGTCTTCGTCGACCACGGCCTGCTGCGCCAGAGCGAGGCCGAGCAGGTGATGGACACGTTCGCGCGCAACCTCGGCGTGCGGGTGATCCACGTCGACGCGTCGGGCGAGTTCCTCGCGGCGCTCGCCGGCGTCGACGATCCCGAGCGCAAGCGCAAGATCATCGGCAGGCTGTTCGTCGACGTGTTCCAGCGCGAGTCGGCAAAGCTCGCGCAGGTGAAGTGGCTGGCGCAGGGCACGATCTACCCGGACGTGATCGAGTCCGCCGGGGCGAAGACCGGCAAGGCGCACAACATCAAGTCGCACCACAACGTCGGCGGCCTTCCCGAGACGCTGCACCTCAAGCTGCTCGAGCCCTTGCGCGAGCTCTTCAAGGACGAGGTCCGCGAGCTCGGCCTCGAGCTCGGCCTTCCGCGCGAGATGGTATTCCGCCATCCGTTCCCGGGGCCCGGCCTGGGCGTGCGCATCCTGGGCGAAGTGAAGCGCGAATGGGCCGACCTGCTGCGCCGTGCGGACGCGATCTTCATCGACGAGCTCCGGGCGGCGCGCGACGCGCGCGGCACGCCGTGGTACGACCTCGTCTCGCAGGCGTTCGCGGTCTTTCTGCCGGTGCGCTCGGTCGGCGTGATGGGCGACGGCCGCACCTACGAGCACGCGGTCGCGCTGCGGGCCGTGCAGACGTCCGACTTCATGACCGCACACTGGGCGCCGCTGCCGCACGACCTGCTGGCACGCATCTCGACGCGCATCACCAACGAAGTGCGCGGCATCAACCGCGTCGTCTACGACATCTCGAGCAAGCCGCCAGCCACGATCGAGTGGGAGTAGCAGGCGAGGCGCCCCCTGCCGCGCCTCATGACGGCGCCTACAGCAGCTCGTAGCGCAGGCGACGGCCGCCGGACACCACCGCCTCGAGGCCGGCCCAGCGGTCGTCGACGTACCACAGGTCGATCTGCAGCTTCGCCGCGTCGATCCGGTAGCGGCGCGCGCGCTGCGGCTGGCCGCGAACCTGGAGCACTTCCTCGCCGCGCGACGTGACGGTCACGGGCAGCATCTCGCCCGTCTGCGAATTGAGCAGGCGTTTCGCCGCGAGGATGCTCGGGTTCCAGTAGGCGAACGTCATCACGCAGCCGTCGAACGCCTCGCGGCCTTCCTGGCGCTCCACGACGAGCGCGTCGCCGCGCGCGCTGGCCACCACGCGCTGGCGGTCGCCGTTCGTGTCGGTCGTGGCGACGAGCGAGCGCAGGCACCGGTCGTCCCAGCGCTCGAGTGCCTCGTGACGGTAACGATACGCGTCGATGAACAGAAAGCGGACGTCGAACTGCGCCTTGCTCACGACTTCGCGCATGCCGCCGTCGCCGCGCAGCACGAACTGGTGGCGACCGATCTCGCGGTCGTCAAGCCAGACGCGGAAGGTGTAGTCGCGCGTCTCGGCGCCGGCGCCGAGCGCGGCGACGGACAGGGCCACGACAAGGAGCGCGCGCATCATGATCGAACTCCTGGCGGCGCGTACCCGTCCAGCCTTCGCGCGGCACCGAGCAGCAGCGGCGTGACGATCGCCCAGCCGACGCCGACGGCCATGAGAGCAGCCGCGAGATGGTCGAATTCCACCGCGCCCAGCTTCGCACCGGCGTAGTACGCGGCCGGACCGCCGAGCGCGCCGAGTCCTGCCGCGAGCAGCGGGCTCGACCGCAGCCAGCGCAGCGAAACGTTGAGCGTGGTCGCGAAGCCGGCCCAGAGCGCCAGCATCCAGTAAGGCGCTGTGCGATCGACGATCATGCCGGTCTCGAAGTGCAGCCAGCCGGAGCGCGCGAGGAGCGTGTCGAAGACCGCACCGGCGAGCATCGTCAGCGCTACGAGCAGAACTTCGGGCCGCGCCCGCGGCGCGCGGGCGAGATGCCACGCGACCACCACCGCCGCGACCGCCACGCCCACCCAGGGGAGGCCGCGCGCGGCGCCCATCACGCATGCGAACCAGCCGACCTGGTAGAGGATGAAGTTGGTCGCGACGGTCATCGGCGCGGGCGCGTGGCCGTTCCGCCGACGTTCGCGGCAGCGTTCATGCCGGCCTCCGCGAGGCGGCCAGCGTGGACGCGATAAGACGCGCGCCGTCGCAGAGATGCGCGCCGAGCGAAATCGCACCGGCCGCGGAAATCGCGCGGCGGTGCCGCGACGATCGCGCGGATGGACAGTTGTTCGGAGGCGGCGGACATGGGGGCGCCGAATGTATACGATAGGTGCGCGTTGTGGAACCTATCTCAGATCGCACAAGTAGAACAGTTGTACATTCAAACCTTCGTAGCTTGAATTGACACCGACCGTGGAATCCACCGCCGTGGCAGGCGACAGCGACCATCGCTGGATGGGCGAGGCGCTCGCCGCCGCTCGTGCGGCGGGGGAACGCGGCGAGGTGCCGGTCGGCGCCGTCGTCGTCTGCGACGGCCGCGTGATCGGCGGCGGCGGCAACGCGCCGATCGCCGCGAGCGATCCCACGGCCCACGCCGAGATCGCGGCGCTGCGGGAGGCGGGCGCGGCGCTGGGCAACTACCGGCTGCCCGGCTGTGCGCTCTACGTCACGCTCGAGCCCTGTGCGATGTGCGCGGGTGCGATCATGCACGCGCGCATCGCGCGGCTCGTCTACGGCGCGCGCGATTTGAAGACCGGTGCCTGCGGCTCGGTGGTCGATCTGTTCGCCGAGCGGCGCCTCAACCACCACACCGCAGTCACGCCCGGCGTGCGGGAGGCCGAGTGCGGGACGCTGCTGTCGGCGTTCTTCGCCGCGAGGCGCGGATGACCGGCTTCGGGCTCTTTGCCCCCGCCGGCTTCGCGACGGATCCGACGGCCATCGACCGCGCCGTCGCGCGGCTGACCGCGCTCGGCCACGAGGTGGTCCTCGATCCGACGGCGCGCGGCCGCGTCCAGCGCTTTTCGGCGGAGGACGACGAGCGCCTCGCGGCGATCGCGCGCATGGCGGCGGATCCGCGCGTCGACGTGGCGGTCAGCGTGCGCGGGGGCTACGGCTGGTCGCGGCTTCTCGACCGCGTCGATTACGCGGCGCTCGCGCAGACGCGCAAGCGGTGGATGGGGCACTCGGACTTCACGGCGTTCGCGCTCGCCGCGCTCGCGCAGGCCGGGATCGTCACGTACGCAGGCCCGATGGCCGCCTACGACTTCGGCGCGCAGTCTCCGTCCGCCTTCACCTTCGCGCAGTGCTTCGGCGTGCTCGACCACGACCGTTGGGACGTCGACTGCGCGCTCGACGGGCCGGCGCGGCTCGACGTCGAAGGAACGCTGTGGGGCGGCAACCTCGCGCTGGTCGCGCACCTCGCCGGGACGCGCTTCATGCCCGACATCGCGGGCGGTGTGCTGTTCCTGGAGGACGTCGCCGAGCATCCGTATCGGATCGAGCGGATGCTCTACCAGCTGCACCACGCCGGCGTGTTCGAGCGGCAGCGCGCGGTGCTGCTCGGCGCGTTCACCGAGTACGCGGTCAACCCCAATGACGGCGGCTACGATCTCGACGGCGCGATCACGCACCTCCGCGCCCGCGTGCGCACACCGCTCTGCACCGGGTTGCCGTTCGGACACGTGCCCGACAAGCTCACGCTGCCCGTCGGCGGCCGCTGCCGGGTGGCGCTGCGCGACGGCGCTGCGCGTCTTTCGCTGTCGAACTATCGATGAGCGCCCCCGGCATCGAGCTGGTCCACTGGGAGGGGGACGCCGAGGCCGCATTGCGCGCGATCCGCACGGCGGTCTTCATCGTCGAGCAGCGCGTGCCCGCCGAACTCGAGTGGGACGACATGGACGCACGCTCGACGCACGCGCTCGCGCGCGATGCCGCCGGCGCACCGATCGGCTGCGGGCGCCTGCTGCCCACCGGCTACATCGGTCGCATGGCGGTGTTGCCTCCGTGGCGCAAACGGGGCGTGGGCGCGGCGCTGCTCGCGGCGCTGGTCGACCTCGCCCGCGAGCGCGGACACGCAAGCGCGACGCTCAATGCGCAGGTGAGCGCCATGCCGTTCTACGCGCGCGCGGGGTTCCGCCCGACCGGCGAGCAGTTCGACGAAGCGGGCATCGATCATCGCGTGATGACGCTCGATCTCGCGCCGCGTTAGCGCGGCGCGGGCGGCGGGACCCCGTCCGGCGCGAGCGCGAAGCGCTCGACGACGTCGCCGGTCGCGCGGCCGTCGGCGTCGAAGCTCCGCTCGTGGAAGCGCGCGCTGCCGTCCCGCGCGATCGTGACGACCGTCGATGCGCGCGTCCCGTAGTGCGGACTCAGGATGAACGCCGCGGAGAGCCGTCGCTCGAGCGCCAGCGGAACGCCGGTCGACGGCAGCGCATCGTCAGGCGCGATCGTGCGGTCCGCGAGCAGGTCGAACAGCGGCGCGACGTCCTCGCTTCCGTCCGCGATCCACGCCTCGACGCCGCGCTGCACGCGCAGCACCTTCGGCCACGGCGTGTCCAGGGCCGCGTTCGACACGCCGTGCACGCCGGCCCCGAGCGCGCGCGACCCCGGTGCGCGGTTCGACGTCCACGCGGCGCGGGCGACGTCGCCGGCGATCAGGTTGTAGCCGTTGTAGCGCGGATCCTGCGCCGCCGCAGCGAGCGCCTCCGCGACCGGGCGAGGGTCGTCGACGACGCGCAGCACTAGCGCGCCGCGCGACGGCGCCGCCGGGTCGTTGCGGCCCGGCTCGCGCACGTTTGTCACGAACGCCCAGCGGCCGTGCCGCGCGAGCGCGAGCCACGTGCCGCCAGCCGCGAGGTCGCGGCCGCCGAACACCGGCGGGCCGGCGTCGCGCGGCCACCAGTGCGCGGCGCGCGTGGGCCGCGCGTGTGCCTCGTCGCGGTTCGCGACGACGACGAGCGCGAAGCGTGGATGCGCGTCGAGCGCGACGACGGCGAGGCACATCGCGCGTTCAGTCGCCGCGCAGGATGTCGGCCAGCGCGGCGAAGCGCTCGACGTGCCGGAGGCCGCCGCTGACGCGCGCGACGTCGTGCCGCCGGACGAGCGTCGCGAGCGTGCGCTCGAACGCCGCGGCGTCGCCGACGTTCTCGTAGATCTCCATCCACGTCGACGCGTCGTCGCGCCGCGCCAGCACGCGTCCCGCGACGCCGGTGTCGTCCTCGACGGCGGCGATCAGGTCGGCGACGACCCGCATCGCGGGCTCGCGCTCCGCGGTGACGGTGTACCAGACGTAGAAATGCGTCGCGCCGCTCATCCGACGCGTCCGCGCGGCGCGGTGGGCTCCGGCAGCGCATAGGGAAGCGTGCGCACGGCGAGCGGCGGCCCGTCCGGCGCGCCCAGTGCAAGCCCCGGCGCGCCGGCCGCCGCGAGCTGGACGACGGCGAGGAGGTCGCTGCCGCGGACGCTCGCGGCCGCCGCGCCGACCACCGTCCCGCAGGGCTGATCGCCAAACACCGGGCTGAAGAGCCGCGTGCCGGCCGCCGGCGCCGGCGCGTCCGCATGGAGCGCGAACATGCGCTCCTTCAGGCGACCGAGGTACCGTGTGCGCGCGACGACTTCCTGGCCCGGGTAGCAGCCTTTCTGGAAGCTCACGGCGTCGAGCGCGTCGAGGTTCAGCATCTGGAGCACGAACGCGTCGCTCGTCGCCGCGGTGATCCACGGCACGCCGGCGGCGATGTCCGCCGCAGCCCACCGTGCCGCTGGCGGCGGGGGGCCGGCCGACGCGGCGAGTGCGTCGGCGACGAACTCGGCGGCGGGCTCCGATGCGATGACGACGATGCGCCCGTCCGGCAGCGTGACGAGCTCGGCCGCCGCCCGGCTCGCGCCGCCCGCGTGGCGCGGCGCGGGCGCGGCGCCCAGCGACGAAGCGGCGACCGCGGCGGGATCGCCGCCGCCGATGCCGAACAGCCGATGCGCGCCGGTGGCGTCGACGACGCGGACCTTCGCGCGCAGCACGAACATCGCAAGGCGCTTCGCGACCAGCTCGGCCAGGTCCGCGGCGACCAGCGCCTGAAAACGCTCCCCTCCGGGAGAGCGCCACAGCCACGCGTTCGCCAGCACGCGGCCCTTCGGCGAGTTGTAGCTCGTCCACTGGCCGCGTCCCGGCGCGAGAGCCGCGACGTCGCTCGACAGCTGTCCCTGGAGGAACGCCGCCGCGTCGGCGCCCTCGAAGACCACGAGCCCGAGGTCGGGAAGCGGGCACCACCAGGAGACGTCGGTCGAAGGAAGCGGCATCGGAAGGGTCGGTCGGGTGGAAGAGGGTCGGCGGCGACGAAATCGTGCTAGAATAACAAGTTATCTCGACCGCGCGCGTTTGCCGCCCCACGCCCTCCGCGCGTTTTGGGCGGCGCCCCGCGCGCACGGTCGAGGCGCCATCGCTACCGGCCAGATGGTGCCGCCTGCGCCGCTCTCCAAGCGCGCCGGCGAACGAGGACGGGGATCAACCACTACGCACACCTGCGGTTTCAGGGTGCCTTGCGCCGCCTGCCGATGTCGGGACGGGGGCAAAAAGGCGGCATCCCGCGGGTGGAGGCTCAACCCTGATAAGGAGCAGTGAAATGTCGGTCACGATTCGTCAGATGCTGGAAGCCGGCGTGCATTTCGGCCACCAGACCCGTTACTGGAATCCGAAGATGGCGGACTACATCTTTGGCCAGCGCAACAAGATCCACATCGTCAACCTCGAGAAGACGCTCGCGCTCTACAACGACGCGATGAAGTACGTGCGCCAGCTCGCACAGAACCGCGGCACCGTGCTGTTCGTGGGCACGAAGCGCCAGGCGCGGGAGATCGTCGCCGAGGAGGCGAAGCGCTGCAACATGCCGTTCGTCGATCATCGCTGGCTGGGCGGCATGCTGTCGAACTTCAAGACGGTCAAGGGCTCGATCAAGCGCCTGAAGGACCTCGAGACGATGAAGACGGACGGCACGTTCGAGCGCATGACCAAGCGCGAGGCGCTGTCGCATTCGCGCGAGCTCGACAAGCTCGAGAAGAGCCTTGGCGGCATCAAGGACATGAACGCGCTGCCGGACGCGATCTTCGTCATCGACGTCGGCTATCACAAGATCGCCGTCACCGAGGCGAAGAAGCTGGGTATCCCGATCATCGCGGTCGTCGACACGAACCACAACCCGGATGGCATCGCCTACGTGATCCCGGGCAACGACGACTCGAGCCGCGCGATCCGCCTGTACGCCCGCGGCGTTGCGGACGCCGTGCTGGAAGGCAAGAGCCAGTCGATGCAGGAAGTGGTGCAGAGCGGCGACGAGTTCGTCGAGGTCGCGGAAGGCGCGCCGGCGTAAGGCGGCATTCGGCGGGAGGCGCGAACCGCCTCCCGGAGATTTCGCGGCGCGCCCACGAGCGCGCGCCGCCGCAACGAGATACGGAGCGACAAGATGGCGGACATTTCCGCGAGCAGGGTGATGGAGCTGCGCCAGCGCACGGGGCTCGGCATGATGGAATGCAAGAAGGCGCTGACCGAAGCGGCCGGCGACATGACGAAGGCCGAGGAGCTCCTGCGCATCAAGAGCGGCGCCAAGGCGAGCAAGGCGGCCGACCGCGTGGCGGCCGAAGGTGTGATCGGCCTGCACGTCGCGGCCGACGCGAAGAGCGCGGCGATCGTCGAAGTGAACTGCGAGACCGACTTCGTCGCGAAGAACGACGAGTTCAAGGCGTTCGCGGCGGAGCTGGCGAAGATCGTCGCGCAGGCCGAGCCCGCCGACGTCGCGGCGCTCGGCGCGAGCACGCTGCCGTCGGGCGAGACCGTCGAGGCGAAGCGTGTCGCGCTCGTGCAGAAGATCGGCGAGAACATGTCGATCCGCCGCTTCGCGCGCCGCGTCGCGACGGGCCGCATCGCCTCGTACGTGCACGGCACCCGCATCGGCGTGATCGTCGACTATACGGGCGGCAACGACGTCCTCGGCAAGGACCTCGCGATGCACATCGCGGCGTCGAAGCCGATGGCGGTGTCCAGGGAAGGCGTTCCGGCGGACGTCGTCGCGAAGGAGCGCACGATCGCCGCGGCGCGCGCCGCCGAGTCCGGCAAGCCCGCGAACATCGTCGAGAAGATGGTCGAGGGCGCGGTCGCGAAGTACCTCGCCGAAGTGACGCTGATGCCGCAGGCGTTCGTCAAGGGCGACGGCAAGCAGACGGTCGCCGACCTGCTGAAGTCGCAGGGCGCCACGGTCAACGGGTTCGTGCTGTACGTCGTCGGCGAGGGGATCGAGAAGAAGAAGGATGATTTCGCCGCGGAAGTGGCGGCGATGGCGCGGGCCTGATCCCGCGTCCTGCGCACGAGAGCATCACCGACGGTCCGTTCAACGCGGTCCGCACGACGTCCACCACTGACCTTGTCCGGGAGTCGCCGATGAGCCCACCGAACAGCGCACCGGCCGCGAGCGCGGTCCCGCTCGCCGCCATCGCCGCGGCGACGGACAAGCCGGCGTACCGGCGCATCCTCGTCAAGCTCTCCGGCGAGGCGCTGATGGGCGACGAGTCGTACGGGATCAAGCGCGAGACGATCGACCGCATCGTCGCCGAGATCGGCGACGTGGTCCGGCTGGGCGTGCAGGTCGCCGTCGTCATCGGCGGCGGCAACATATTCCGCGGCGTCGCCCCGGGCGCGGCGGGCATGGATCGTGCGACTGCCGACTACATGGGCATGCTCGCGACGCTGATGAACGCGCTGGCGCTGCAGGACGCGCTGCGCCGCGCCGGCGTCGAGTCGCGCGTGCAGTCGGCGCTGCGCATCGACCAGGTCGCGGAGCCGTACATCCGCGGCCGCGCGCTGCGGCATCTCGAGGAGCACCGCGTCGTGATCTTCGCCGCGGGCACCGGCAACCCGTTCTTCACGACCGACACCGCCGCGGCGCTGCGCGGTCGCGAGATGGGCGTCGACGTCGTGCTGAAGGCGACGAAGGTCGACGGCGTCTACACGGCGGACCCGATGAAGGACCCGACCGCCAAGCGCTACTCGACGCTGACGTTCGACGAGGCGATCGTCAAGAATCTCAAGGTGATGGACGCGACGGCGCTGGCGCTGTGCCGCGACCAAAACATGCTGCTCAAGGTGTTCTCGATCTTCGTGCCGGGCGCGTTGAAGCGCGTGGTGATGGGCGAGGACGAGGGCACGCTCGTGCATTGCTGATTGACGCGCCGGGCCGGCGCGAGGAGCCCGCTGCCGCGGCCGCCGCAAGCGAGGAGGGACGATGATCAACGACATCAAGAAATCCGCCGAGCAGAAGATGCAGAAGTCGGTCGAGGCGCTGAAGCACGACCTCGCCAAGGTCCGCACCGGCCGCGCCCACACCGGCCTGCTCGATCACATCCACGTCGATTACTACGGCTCGTCGGTGCCGCTCAACAACGTCGCCAACGTGACGCTCGCCGACCCGCGCACGATCGGCGTGCAGCCGTTCGAGAAGAAGATGATCGGCGTCGTCGAGAAGGCGATCCGCGACTCCGATCTCGGCCTCAACCCTGCCACGTCCGGCGACATGATCCGCGTGCCGATGCCCGCGCTCACCGAGGAGCGGCGCCGCGACCTCACGAAGGTCGTCCACAAGGAAGCCGAAGCGGCGAAGATCGCCGTCCGCAACGTCCGTCGCGACGCCAACGAGCACCTCAAGAAGGCGCTGAAAGACAAGGAGTGCTCCGAGGACGACGAGCGTCACGCGCAGGCCGACGTGCAGAAGCTCACCGACCGCTACATCGCGGAGATCGACAAGCTGCTGGCCGCGAAGGAAGCGGATTTGATGGCCGTCTGACGCGCGCCGCGTCACGACCGAGCCCGCGCTGTCCCACGAAACGCCGCGATCGACCTTGCGCAACGGATCGACCCACCCGAGCTCGACCGCCGGCATTCCCCGGACGACGTCGGTCCCGCGCCACGTCGCCATCATCATGGACGGCAACGGCCGCTGGGCGCGCAACCGCCACCTGCCGCGCGTGGCCGGGCACAAGCGCGGCGTCGAGGCCGTGCGCGCGACCGTCAAGGCCGCCATCGAGCGCGGCGTCGAGTTCCTGACGCTGTTCGCCTTCTCCAGCGAGAACTGGCGCCGTCCGGCGGACGAGGTGTCGATCCTGATGGAGCTGTTCCTGCGCGCGCTCGAACAGGAAGTGGCGAAGCTCCACGACAACGACATCCGCTTTCGCGTCGTCGGCGACCGCACGCGTTTCGCGCCGCGCATCCGCGAGCTGATGGCCAGTGCCGAGTCGCTCACAGCGGCGAACGGCCGCCTGACGCTGACGATCGCGGCCAACTACGGCGGCCGGTGGGACGTGATGCAGGCCGCGCGCGCCTACTACGCAGCGCATCCGGCGGCGCTCGAGCCCGGCGCCGTGGT
>Ga0070671_100003244_pt1 | contig 12683 bp, 4 predicted proteins | sample KBSS73metaG_FD_65341 | JGI IMG/M metagenome (GOLD analysis project Ga0070671, IMG submission 65341) | Switchgrass rhizosphere microbial communities from Kellogg Biological Station, Michigan, USA - KBS S7-3 metaG | ecosystem: Host-associated > Plants > Roots > Rhizosphere > Soil ...
GGTGGAGTAAAAAGGATCACTAGACCATCGCCACGACGGATCAAATATTCTTCAACCGCGGCCATAGCGCGACCCATTCGGTAATTATCCGATGCGCCGGAAATTACAGCCCACGATTGCGCAATGGAATCGATACGACATTCCTCGTTTTGGGCTGAACCCAAAGGTGTGCCATCGTCGAAGTAAGCACGTCGATACCAGTCACCATCCCAGCCGTGTTCTTCGAGGGCCTTTTTCAAATCACCCATGTGTTTACGATAGGTTTCCATTCGATTCGCCGGTGTCTTTGATTCCATTAACGGTATGAAACCAGCGAGCGTCGTATACAGAAACCATCCGAGCCAAACGCTTTCGCCCTTTCCTAAGTGACCGACACGATTCATACCATCGTTCCAGTCTCCGCCTCCCATCAGCGGCAGTCCGTGTTCTCCAACGGCGAGACTATGATCGATCGCACGCATGCAGTGTTCGAAGATGTCGGCGGACTCTGCCGAAACAGTTGGCTCCATATACCGATCGTGCTCTTCCGGTTGGAGTAGCGGCTGTTCGAGGAAGGGAACAACATCATCGAGCACCGACTTGTCACCGGTCACGCCGATGTAAAAGCTGACCACGAATGGTAACCAGAGAAGGTCGTCAGAAATCCTGGTCCGCACACCACGACCACTCGGAGGATGCCACCAATGTTGTACGTCACCTTCCTTGAATTGATGATGACTGGTGAGAACGATCTGTTCGCGAGCGATCTCAGGAGAACTGTAGACAAGTGACATCACGTCCTGGAGCTGGTCACGGAAACCATACGCACCGCCTGATTGATAAAACGCAGTGCGCGCCCAGACGCGACACGAAAGACTCTGGTAGAGCAGCCATCGATTTAGCATCGTGTCGAGAGCGGCATCCGGTGTTCGAACTTCGACTGTCCCGAGAACTTTGTCCCAGTGAGTAAGAACATTTTCAAACGCTTCATTCACGATGCCTGGTTGTTGGAACTTGGACACGAGCTCCGTTGCAGCTTCTTTCGATTCTGCCTCGCCGATGAAGAAAATGACTTCGCGGGCTTCATTCGGTGCTAGTTCAATGTTGATTTGCAACGCGGCGCAGGGATCGAGTCCAGCGCCATCTCGATTTGCCAGACCAGTTCGGCGCATCGCGGCGGGCAGGTCTAATCCACCGTTTCTTCCAATAAATTCCTTGCGATCGCACGTTGCGCTCGACAACTGTTCATTCGTCGATACGAACGCAACTCGATCCGCGAACTCATTATTGAATGGATTGCGAGCAAAAATCGTCGAGGATTTCTGATCGATTTCGGTGATCACGTACGGCGCTGACGAATGGCGCAAAACTCCTAGTAGCAGTTCGTTGTATGAAGTCACTGACAGTCGTCTCTTCTTTGCCGTGCGGTTGCGCAACCGCAGCAATGAAACCTTTACCTCAGAATCGAGAGGACAAAACATCAGCAGTTCCTGTGAGATGCCGTGACTTCCATGCTCAAAAACGCTGTATCCCTGGCCATGCCTGATCAGGTACGGCTCTCTCTCTCGAATAGGTAACGCTGTCGTCGTCCAGACACTTCCCGACTCTTCGTCGCGAAGATAGATCGCTTCACTTGAAGTGTCGCTAATTGGATCGTTGGACCACGGCGTTAGACGATTCTCTCGACTATTTATAGCCCATGTATAGCCGCCGCCAGTTTCGGTTACCTGGAAACCAAAGCCCACCTTATTGCCAATAACGTTAGCCCATGGAGCAGGTGTCCATTGTTCAGCGCCAAGCACGGTGACATATTCCCTGCCACCTTGTTGGAAACCCCCGAGGCCATTAAAGAATGAGAGGTCAGAGCGTGCCAGGTTGTATTCGGGATAAATTTGAGAAGCAAATCGTGGAACTAAAGCTGGAGGCAGAAGGGAGTCTACTTGAAGTCGTTGCACTTGAGCTTCGAGTGTGCCGCGCTCGGTTACGATTACTGCTCGTGCCACAGCATGGAGAAGAATCCGATCTGACTCAGTCATTTGATCCGCACGCCGCAGATAAATTCCGCCCGGCTTATCCTGAAAACTTTGCAGCCCGCTGGTTCTTATCAATCCCTCGAGTTCGCGATGTAGTTCTTGTTGATAAGTAGTTGGGCTGTCGTTGAGTATTACCAGGTCTACTCGCAAGCCTTTGAAGTGAAGATACTCATGACCCCGCACCAGCTTGCGCACGGTAGGAAGGTCGGCGCTCTTTTCGATTCGAACGACTACGATCGGTAAATCGCCACTGATACCGTGTGCCCACAAACTCGATTGCGCTTTTGTATTCAGGGCCAGCACGTGAGCACTGGGTCGAAGCGATGGATCTGAATAGATAATTCTTGCGGCCAGGCGTTGAAAAAGATGAGCTTCTTCCGCGTCAGTATTCAGGTGACTCATCTCCACTTGCGCTTTGGTCCAGGCAAGCCTTAGTTCACGTTCAAAGATATTCGGATCGTGATACTTGTCCGCTAATGCGAGTGCCTGCTCGCGTGATTCCGCTACTGCAGTAGTAAATGAACAGCTGACAGTTTGATTTGGCTCAATACGAACACGCCGTCGCAAGCTAAAAACGGGATCAAGCACAGCGCCTGTTGTGTTGGACAGCGGACGATCTTCCATGATTGCTATTGGGTTTGCCGGAGTACGACCGCGTCCGAGAAAACGAGCTCGATCTGTTTCATATTGAAGAACACCAATAGCTTCACCTTCAGCTACTACGACATGTACCCCCCAGACTTCTTTGTCATCGCTCGAGCGTCGGCGCCTGTGGGCCAGAATTGCATTTTCAGCGGATATGAATTCAGTCTCGATAAAAAGATTACTAAAGGCAGGGTGCGATGCATCGGCTTGGGATGAAGCGAGCACGACTTCTGAATAACTGGTCAACTCGATTTCGCGTGCGCGTGACGAGTTGTTTGTCAGTGAGATTCGGCGAATCTCGGCATTGTCTTCGGCGGAAACAACAACTTCCATCCGCGTACTTATCCCCGAATCAACGCGCCGAAAATCGGCCTTGTCTTCCGAGAAGGCGACGCGATAAGCCGTCGGTTTTTTCCTGATGGGTTGATGACCGGCGGACCATACATCACCGCTGCGGACATCACGCAGGTAAATGAACGCGCCCCAATTGTCGCGCGTCACGTCCTCACGCCAACGTGTAACGGCAAAATCCGAACAGTTTGAGTAACCAGCGCCCGCATTCGTGATCATTACGCTGTAGGTTCCGTTCGAAAGCAATTGGGTTCGCGGCGTATCAAATGTCGGTGAGTCGTAGACGCGAGCAATCATGCCGATCGGTATTTGACTGACCCGACCTGTTAAAACTTCTTCGGCGCGTGGGTGAGCAGTTGGTACGCGAACTGGGATTCGTTCCTGAAGCAGGAGTTCAGTTGCCTGAACACTTGGATCGGAGTGAAAACGCTTTTCCATCCGATTGCTTTGCGATGCGTTTAGCAGCGCTACTAAACCCATGCCCTGGTGATGGGTCATGAAAGCACGAATCACTACGCGTTTGTGGCCCTCGGGCAATCTTTCGTTTGTATAGTCGATCGATTCGTAAAGACCGTATTGCCCGAGTGCGCCTTCAGCTTCCAGATGCCGCAAGTTCTTCATGGCCAGAGATGGATCGATCTCAGCGGCTAGCAGCGTTGCGTATGGCGCGACAACCACATCCTCGATCAATCCACGCTTCAATCCGAGACCCGGAACGCCAAAAGGGCCGTACTGGTAATTGAGTTGTAGATCGCGGACGTGATAAGCGGCTTCCGAGATTCCCCATGGAACACCGCGCTCCTGGCCGTACTCAATCTGGCGTTGGACCACCGTGTTGTACGTCTCATTCAGAAGTGTTTCCGGATAGTTCCGCATAACGAGCAAAGGCATGAGGTACTCAAACATGGTTCCGGTCCATGAGATCAAGGCCCGGCCGCCGTTAACTGTTGTCAACGGTCGTCCCAGCCGAAACCAATGTTCCTGAGGCACGTCACCTTTAGCGATAGCGACAAAACTGGCGACCCTTGCTTCAGTAGCAAGAAGATCGTAGTAGGAGTTGTCGAGACGCGATGTTGCGACGTTATATCCAATCGGAAACAACTTGCGTTCTTCATCGAAGAGAAAGGAGAAATCCATCTCCTCCACAAATTGAGCGCAAGTGCGAGCTACACGACTCAACCGCGACAACAAGTCGCCGGCACTGCTTGACGATTGCTCGAGTGCTCTCGTGAGTCTGGCCAAGGTTTCAGTTGTTGTGCCCTCGGCTGTATTAGATTGTCCAGCCAGTTGGACCAAAACCCGATCGCACAGGCGCGGTACTTCAGAGAGAGTAGGTACTGAATTCAATTGATCTATCAGTGTCTTCCAGGTTGTATTTTGAAGATCGCTGTTGGATTCTGAGGAGATTAAGGGAAGGAGACGTCCCCAGCCGCAAAGTGTGTCGGCGTCACGCCGCCAAAAGTCAGCTTGGTGTTGCAACGCACCAACCCACCAGCGAAGTTCCTTAAAATTTATTTCGCCGTGTTCATACGAAAGGGCATTCACGATGTCGTCGATTTCTGAGGCGCGACGAAACAGGGAATCAAGCAGTACGAACCACGATGCTAAGTCTTCCTGAGTGTTGTTCGCTAGAAGTTTACGACAGGCGGATATCTCATCTTGTAGTTGTCGGACGGTAACGACTTCAGTGCGTTGACGAACGGAACCAAGTCCTTCCGCTGCGAGTGCAATCGCGTCGATCGTGTCAGCCAGTCCTGCGATAACTCGATCATCGAACAAGATCAAATCGGGTAATTCGATACCAGCCTGCTTGACTGCGATCAGGTGACCCGCAAGATTGCCACTATCGACCGTAGATACGTATTGCGGCAAAAGTGGTTCAAGAGTTTTAGTGTCGTACCAGTTGAAGAAGTGCCCGTTCAGCTTTGGTAGCCTACTCAGAGTCCCGAACGTCAATTCCAGACGTTCGACAAACTCAAGTGATCCGAGATAACCGAGGTCTCGAGCCGCCGAGGTAGCGAGCAATACCAGCCCCATGTTTGTCGGCGAGGTTCGATGAGCGACTACCGGGTTTGGATCTTCCTGAAAATTGTCTGGTGGAAGCCAATTGTCTTCGGCGGTGACAAACGTTTCGAAAAAGCGCCACGTGCGTCGTGCAATTAATCGGGCAAACTCAATGTCTTTGGCGCTTAGCAATTTTTGTTTGCGGATGATTGGTTTACTGACCAGGTAAGCAACTACCGGCGCTAGCAACCAAACGACTGAGGGAACTGCGAGGACTGTTAACGACATCGGTCGCAGACGCACGGTCAACAGGAGTCCTACGAGCGTGAGCAACTCCGCAGGCAACATAAACCAGAAGAAGGAAGTCAGATCGGTTCGCGCCGACCGTTCTGTTTCAGCAGCCGAGACCCATTCGAGCAATCGTTTGTGCGTGAACTGCCGATAGAGAGTTCGGACAATCGCATCACACATTAAGAAAGCTTGATGCGGCAGCAGTACAAATGCGAGTGCGATCTGCGCAGTGTTTGTGCGAATGTCACCCCAGACACTCCAGAAATGACTGGTCCAGGGAATACCTCTTGGATGGATTAGAACTCCGGTTGCGACGTGCAAATAAACCGGAAATGCGATCGTCACTAGCGCAAACAAACTCCACGCCCACGCGGATCCAGGAAATACGAAACATGACGCAAGGATCCAAATAAACAAAGACGGCGCAACTAAACTTCGCCGTAGGTTATCGAAGATTTTCCAACGCGAAATTGCCGGTAAATTGTTGACGACTTTTTTTCCGTCTGCTTCGGGCACGCGCGGAAAAAGCCAACGTAGAATCTGCCAGTCACCCCTCGTCCAACGATGTTGACGCTTGGCGTAAGCTTGGTAAGAAGCTGGGTAATCGTCGAGTAACTCGATTTCTGTGATTAGCGCGGCACGGGCAAATAACGATTCGAACAAATCATGACTTAGCAACGCATTTTCAGGAACACGTTGATTAAGCGTGTTCTGAAAGGCATCAACATCGTAAAGGCCTTTTCCCGTAAAGTTTCCTTCGCCGAAAAGATCCTGATAAACGTCGGAAACTGCAGTTGTGTAGGGATCAATTCCTGTGTTGCCTGAAAAGATTTTTGTGAATCGCGAGCGTGATGCGCATTCAAGCGCGATACTCACGCGAGGCTGCAAGATTCCATATCCAGATTTGATGCGATTTGTTTGCGGATCGATCTTTGGTCGATTCAACGGGTGAATCGCCGCACCAACGAGTTTGCGTGCGACATCGCGGGGCAGTTGCGTGTCGGAATCGAGTGTGATGACGTAGTGGGTAGCTTTTAAAAAACCACTGTCGCCTGTTTTGACGGTGAACGTCGTATCGCGAGCGCCGCGAAGAAGTCGATTGAACTCCTCGAGCTTGCCTCTCTTGCGTTCCCAACCCATCCATTTTTGCTCGCCTTCATTCCAAAGTCGTTTGCGATGAAAGAGGTGGAAACGTTCGCCGCCGTGTCGCCGATTGAGATCGTCAATGCCGCTCTGTGCAGTCGACAGCAATAACGAATCGGTAGCTGCCTCCTCGGTATCCGAGTCGGGAAAATCGCTAAGTATGGCGAAAAAGATTTGCTGATCCTGATTGGCGAGGAAATGAACTTCGAGGCGTTCTATTAAACCCGTTACCTGGTCCTCGCTCGAAAAGATGGTGGGAACAACTACAAAAGTCTGAGAGTCTTCCGGCAGACCCGCTGCCGTGTTCATCTTTGATAACAGACGCGGCGGAAAGAAATGCGTGACATCCCAGTTGAGTACGGTAACTGCAATTTCGCTGGCTGGAATCAGAGCTATAACGGCAGTTAACGCCAGCAACCACCAGTCGGTTGTATAGCGGACCATGAAGCTCAGAACGAGTAGTAGCACTAGCGTCGTTATGAGGATTAGAGTGCCGAGGTACGACGCCGTTCCATTCCGAAGAAGAAATCGTCTTACTCGTTCTACTGTCGCCGGCCGGTATTCAAACTCCGACTCGAGTTGAGGAAGCCCTTCGTCAACCAGGTAAAACCCGACGTGCGTTTTTGGTTGGTCCTTTTCTTTAGAAGCGAGTGCGAGCGCTGCCTTGGCAATTTCGATTTCACTGGTGCCCGTTCTTTTGCTGATTCGTTCGATGACATGGCGATAACGATCGCGCGACGAGAATTCCATCTTCGAATATGCATCAGCTGGATCTCGGCCAAGCAGCGGATCGATCAAGCTGACCTTTTCAAAGAAGTCTCGCCAGTCAAGCGTCGAGAGTAGACGCATGCTGGTGATGATGTTGCCGACAGTGACCTGAGCCGAAGCTTGGCGTTGGTGTTCGAGATGGATTGCTTGCTCGATGCTGGTTCCGGGGGTGTCTAGCTTTTTCTCAATCCAATCCATGACCGGCATCACGGAAGGATCTTGTTCGCGTAATCGCTGTATGAGTTGCACAACAAGTGTGGGCGGAAGCTTGTCGTGGCGCGCAAGTCGTTCGTTGACGAGCATCATGACTGCGCCGGGTTGACGGGACGCAAGTTCAAGAAGCTTATCGGCGAGTCGGTCAGCCTCGTCACGCTCAGCGCGAGCGCGTATCACAGCTGTAGCAAGACGTCTTAGATTTTCTACCAGAGCGAGACGAAGACTAATGGCTACAGCCCAGATTTCTCCGATGCTTAGCGGTGCAACAGTTTGATAGGAAGCGATGAAACGTCGGAGGGTATTTGTATCGAGTCGAGAATCAGTATGGGCGATTAAAGCGAGTGCCAAAGCATAGATGCGGGGGTAGTCCTCAAGTGCGCCTTCGGAAAGCTTGGGAAGTTCGTTGTAATAACCTTTGGGAAGATCCTCGCGAATTTCGCGAAGTTGTTCTTCAACAATATGAAAGTTATCAACCAACCATTCCGCAGCCGGCGAGATGGTGCGGCCTTGACTGATAGCATCGACGAGAATTTTGTAAGCGTTTTCAAGGTGGCGTGCATTATCTTCGAGTCGAGGCAGTAGGTGGGCGCGACCTTTGCGGATGACGGTTTTATGTTCGGTAGCAAGCGACTGTGCGTATTGTTCGAGACGCTCAACGCTAAAAATCTCTGAACGAAGCGGAAGTTGTTCAGCGCTATCTGTTTTTCGATTCCAGGCTGGAAAAATTGATCTTAAAAAACTAGACATTTCGTATCAAAGAAAAGCGTACCTTTGGTGCTCCCGACTTTGAAACGGCTGCGGAAGTAGATGGAGGGGGGTAATTTATTTGCGGCCTTCAGAATAACATGGAAAGGAATTAGCGTTCATCAGTCAACGCAGAATGATGCCACGGCGCCGATAAGCGTGACTCACTACGTGGCAAGCCCGTAGCATCCTCCACGGCGGAAAACTCCAAACGCAAACTTCGATCGCCTGCTATACTCCTGCGCCAATGCGCGTACTTGGAATCGATCCTGGCAGTCAAACAACAGGTTGGGGTGTTGTCGAAGGCGATGGCCGGAGATATTCGCTCATCGAATTCGGATCGATTCGTGCTGCTTCCACACTGAAGTTTCCGACACGCCTACTCAAGATGTGTGCGGGCATCGAAGAGGTCATAGCAAAACATCAACCCGACGCATGCGCACTTGAAGATGCGTTCCTCGCAACGAATGTAAAGGTGAGCATGAAGTTGGGCCAGGTACGCGGTGTAATCTTGTTGGTGGCAGAACGAGCGGCCCTTGATATCCACGAATATTCGCCGCGGCTGATAAAGCAGACGGTAGTCGGCTACGGCAATGCCGAGAAGCATCAGGTCCAGGAGATGGTGCGTCTTTTATTGGCGCTCAAAAGCGTCCCAGCTCCACATGATGCGGCGGATGCTTTAGCGGTGGCGATTTGCCACTTCCATCACGCGCAGTTTCAGCAGAAGGTTGCCAAGGCGCAATCAAAGATGGGTTAACCAGAATCGAGTGGTTCGATTCGAATTCCGCAATTCTTTCAACCTCACTTTTGAAAGGAGAAAAACCGTGAATCCTCACAGGCTCACACTTCACCTCACGACGATCTGTATCGTTCTTTTTTCAGTCAGCACAGTCTCAGCCCAAAAACGAAAGATACCTCCGGGTGGTCGAATCGCAGTCGTCGTTGATGATCGCCTATCAGCGCTGCGTGTGACTCCGGAACTTACGGGCAAACTCTTGCGTCGAGTCGGGCGTGGAAAACTCGTGGCGATCAGATCGGTTAAGACTGTCTCGGACGGTACAGTTTTTTATTTAGTCAATATTAATAGCCGGACACACGGTTGGATCCAACGTGAAGCAGTTGTGTTGGTTTCACATGCTGGAGACGATCAACGTCTGCTGTCGTTAATCAAGGCTGCTACAGATTTCGATCGCATCACTAAAGCACGAATCTTTTTGGATTATTTTCCACGGTCACCCTTGCGTCCGGAAGTCTTGTTGCTGCTCGGTGATGCCGCTGACCAAGCTGCCGTTAAATTATCGCGAGATGCTGACCGAAAAATCGATGGCAGTTTGGCCGCACCTGAGTCCAGCTATTTCTTAAATTACATTGGACTCGATCGATACAACCGCCAGCGCGTCGTATTTTTGTTCGATAAAAAGTCACGACGATTTCGTTATGACGGCGCTGCGTGGCGTGAGCTACTGCAGCGATTTCCGCGAACGCCTCAAGCTGTCGAAGCTCGGAAACGATTTGCGTTGGAAGTGCCGGTATTGCAGAGGTGAAAAGTATGCGACGGCGACGCGGGTGGGGGATTGATACTGGATTTAGGAGGGGTCGCGATGCCTACAAATCAAGCCTTGATGTAGTAGCGCTTAATCATAGTGTTCAGTGTGGTGCAGTTGAGATTCAATAAGCGTGCAGCTTTTTTCTGATGTCCATCAGCGACTCTTAACGCACGTTTGATCAATTCGATCTCGAAACGACTAACTTCCTACGATAGTGCTTAGCGATTTCAGGGATCAGCAATGAAGGCAAGGAGCAAGTAAACAAACCTGAAGCGGTACGTGTAAGTCTGAACAGCATGGTTTTCTCAATGCACGTGCATTGCTTTGCACTATCACGATTAGCGTTCCTGGTTTAATCTGTCAGCAGAATGAAACTCACACCCAAGACTAAAAAAGGAGTCAGCAATATGTGCCTCACTCATGTTGCGGTCAAACTAAAAGACTTTAGCTCAAGCCGCATTTATCAATCCCAGTTTCTTGTGGACACAGGTGCTACCGACTCACTGGCGCCTGCAGTCGAACTTCGAAAGATCGGAATCAAATCGATTGGCAAGATGTCGTATGAACTGTCGAACGGGGTGATCGTGGAGTATGAGTTTGGCTTGGCGGAGATTTCGTTCATGAATGAAACGACCGCCGGTCGCGTGATCTTCCGTCCTGATGATGTTGAGCCGATCCTTGGAGTAACTGCGCTCGAATCAGTTGGGATTATGATCGATCTAACGAACCGGACTCTCAAGAGACTTCCGGCGATTCCGCTGAAGTAAGTTCGTCGTCTCGACCAGTGCTCATGAGCTTCAGGTTGAGGCGTTGGTGGTCGAGCTACTTCACCAACTTTTGCCGCACCTTGGTGTTAATAATTGTCCGAACCCCGCGTTTACGGGTTGGAGACGAGGAGAACACCGTGCAGGCAGCTCTTAAATCTTTGCGATTAGTGACCGAACAACAGCCACCCAGCGCGCTGGAAGAGCTATTTCAAGCGCATAACGGCCGTGTTTTCCGCACCGCCCAGCGAATTACCGGTAGTGCAGCGGATGCTGAGGACGTGCTGCAAACTGTCTTCCTGCGACTAGTTAAAAATCAGGAAGACTATGACCTGTCACAAAATCCCGAGGCTTATCTTTCCCGCGCAGCTATAAACGCATCACTCGACCTGCTTCGCAGTCGAACGAGGGCGAAATCAGTGGCAATCGATGACGTCGACACTGAAGCACTCACAAGCCGTTTTAAAAATCCGGAAGTAGAACATGCTGATCGCGAACTGCAGAAGCTGGTCCGCGAGGCAGTTTCGCGTCTGGGTAAGACGGCGAGCGAGATGTTTGTGTTGCGCTATTACGAAGGCTTCGACAACAAGGAGATCGCCGGCATACTCAAGACTTCACCGTTGGTGGTGGGGGTTGTTCTTCATCGCGCTCGCACAAGACTACGCCAAGAGATTGGGCACTATCTGGAGAAACATCATGAAAAGGAATAACGAAGAAAGCATTCTCGACAAAGTTACCGCCGAGATCCGCAACACTCCGATTGATCCGGAAATTGAGTCAGCAGCGGCAGGACGTGTTTGGGCGCGTGTTTCCGCTGCAGCCGGCGAAACGAAGCTTCAGGGTGCTTCAGTAACAGCGGCTAATCAAATTGAGGGTTGTTCAGACTTTCAATCGCTGATTCCAGCTTACCTTGCTGGAAATCTTTCTGAAGCTCGTTCGCTGTTGTTGGTTGATCACACGCACGAATGCATACCTTGTCGCAAGGCAATGAATGCGGCGCGTTCAGGTCAAACGGCTACACGAAAAGAAGCAGGGAAGGCGAAGCGCTATTCGATTCAGCCCGTCGTGCTTCGTTGGGGAATCGCAGCCGCTCTCGTAATTGGATTCGGGCTCCTGGCGGTGCCACTGATTCAGCGCTACTCGCCGTTCGGCAACCTTGAAGCAACAGTGCAGGCCGCCGAAGGTCAGGTCTATCAAGTCGCTGACAGTCAAACTTCGTCACTTACGACTGGTGCCCGACTGGCTAAAGGCGAACGCGTTCGCACAGCAAAGGATGCACACGCAGTTGTTCGTCTTGGTGATGGCTCGCTGATCGAGATGAAGGACCGATCGGAGTTTTACCTGTCCAGAAACGGACAAGGCACAACGATTCACCTTGATCGCGGCAGCATTGTCGTGGAAGCGGCAAAACAAAAAGGCGAGCATCTCTTCGTTGATACTGGCGACTCACTCGTGTCCGTGACTGGAACTGTCTTCTCAGTAAATAACGGCACGAAAGGCTCTCGCGTGTCGGTAATCGATGGGCAAGTGAACTTGAATCACGCGGGAAGCGATCGAGTCATTCATGCCGGTGAACAAGCGACGACGAGCGCTTCTATCGCGCCGGTTGCAGTTAAGGATGAAGTAGCGTGGAGTCGAAACGCCGGCCAGTACGCCAAGATGCTGGAGGGACTAGCTGCACTCAAGAAAGAACTGGTTGCAGTACCACGGCCGGGTGTTCGCAACTCGACTCATCTACTCGATCTCATGCCCGCCGACACTGTTGTGTATGCGGCGTTGCCGAATCTGGCAAACACGATTGTTGAATCTCATCGCGTAATTCAGGAGCGAATGAGCCAGAACCCGGCATTGCGTGAATGGTGGGAGAAAGAGCAATCCGGAAAATCACAGAATATGGACCAGGTAATTGAAACGATAAGACAGTTCGGCGATTACCTTGGCGACGAGATTGCGGTGTCAGTTGGCTTGGATGGAAACACCAAACCAGGCGCGCCGTTAGTACTCGCGGAACTTAAGAACTCGAACGGTCTGCGTGAATTCATCCAGCAACAGATCAGCAAGTATTCAGATGGGCATCCCGGCAAACCGAACATTCAGTTTGTTGAGGATCCAGCTAGTGCCCAAGTGGCAGTGGACGGCACAGATCGGCTCTACATTTGGATTCAAAATGATTTGATGGCTGCCAGTCCAAAGCTTGA
>Ga0070671_100003250_pt1 | contig 12681 bp, 11 predicted proteins | sample KBSS73metaG_FD_65341 | JGI IMG/M metagenome (GOLD analysis project Ga0070671, IMG submission 65341) | Switchgrass rhizosphere microbial communities from Kellogg Biological Station, Michigan, USA - KBS S7-3 metaG | ecosystem: Host-associated > Plants > Roots > Rhizosphere > Soil ...
CGCGAGCTGGGTCTCGAACTTGTCGATGTCCGCCAGCTGCGCAGGATCGATCGCTTTGCCGTCCAACTGAACCTGCATCACGGGATCCAACCGTAGCCGAAACCTGAGTATTCCGGTCCAGTTTTCCGTATTTACCGGCGGAGCAGCTCCGCCACCTGGAACGCGAGGTCGATGCTCTGGCGGCCGTTGAGCCGGGGGTCGCACATCGTCTCGTAGCGGTCGTCGAGGTCGGCGTCGAGGATCTCCTCCGCCCCGCCCAGGCACTCGGTGACGTCGTCGCCCGTGAGCTCGATGTGGACGCCTCCCGGCCACGTGCCCTCGGCTCCGTGGGCGCCGAAGAAGCCGGTGATCTCGGCCAGCACGTCGTCGAAGTGGCGGGTCTTGCGGCCGCTGTTGGACGTGAAGGTGTTGCCGTGCATCGGGTCGCAGGCCCACACGACGGGGTGGCCGGCATCGCGGACGGCGGCGAGCAGGGGGCGCAGGGCGGTCTCCACCGCGGCCGCCCCCATGCGCGAGATGAGCGTCAGGCGTCCCGGCACGCGCCCGGGGTTGAGCGCCTCGCAGAGGGCGAGGACCTCGTCGGGGGTGGCCGACGGACCGACCTTGCAGCCGATCGGGTTCTTCACGCCGGAGAGGAACTCCACGTGGGCGCCGTCGAGCTCGCGGGTGCGCTCCCCGATCCAGAGCATGTGGGCCGAGCAGTCGTACCAGTCGCCGGTGAGGGAGTCCTGGCGGGTGAGCGCCTCCTCGTAGCCGAGGATCAGCGCTTCGTGACTCGTGTAGAAGTCGACCTGGTGGAGGGCGTGGGAGCCCTCGAGATCGATGCCGCAGGCCCGCATGAACGTGAGGGCGCGGTCGATCTCCTCGGCGATGATCTCGTAGCGGCGGCCCTCGATCGAGCTGGCCACGAACTCCTGGTTCCAGGCGTGCACCCGGTTGAGGTCGGCGAAGCCGCCCTTGGTGAACGCACGCAGGAGGTTCAACGTCGACGCCGCCTGGTGGTAGGCGGTGAGCAGGCGCTCCGGGTCGGGCACGCGCGCTTCGAGCGTCGGGGCGATGTCGTTGACGATGTGCCCGCGGAACGACGGGAGCTCGAGATCGCCGATCTTCTCGGTCGGCGACGAGCGAGGCTTGGCGAACTGCCCGGCGATGCGGCCCACCTTCAGCACCGGCACGCCCGACGAGTAGGTCAGCACGACCGCCATCTGGAGGATGACCTTGAGCTTGTCCCGGATGGCGTCGGCCGAGAAGCCCTCGAACGACTCGGCGCAGTCGCCGGCCTGGAGCAGGAACGCCTCGCCGCGGGCGACGCGGGCCAGGTCGCTCGTGAGGCTGCGGGCCTCACCGGCGAAGACGAGGGGCGGGTACGTCGCCAGCTGCTTCACGGCGCGGTCGAGCGCAGCCTGGTCCGGCCAATCGGGCTGCTGCCCGGCCGGCCGGTCGTGCCACGACGTCGGCGTCCACGAAGTCACGGCCGGAAAGGGTACGGGCCGCGACGCCGGGCACGAAGTCGGTTTCCGCCGACCTGACCGTTCTCGGTGCGGAACCGGCGTCGTCGCCGCACCGATTCGGTACCGAGAACCGGAGGGGTGGTCAGGCTGCGGTGAGGGCGTCGACGTCGAGCTTCAGCTCGTCGACGGCGCGCTTGACGATGCGGCGGGCGGCCTCGGCGGTGACCCCGAGGACCTCGCCGACCTCGCGGAAGCTGTGCTTCTCGCCGTCGTGGAGGCCGAAGCGGTGCTCCACGGCCACCCGCGAGCGGGGATCGAGGCGACCGAGCAGATCGGAGACCATCTCCTCCTGCATGGCGTTCATGACGATCGTCTCCGGGCCGGGCACGGCGTCGGGGAGCAGGTCGACGAGCTCCTGGTCGCCGTCGTCGCCGACGGTGCGATCGAGGCTGGTGGGGGTCGCCAGCCGGTGCAGGTGCGCCAGCTCGGCGTCGAGATCGTCGCCCTCGCCCGACACCGCCCGGAGGGCGGCCCGCAGCTGGGCCGAGCGCTCGCTCGGCAGGCGCACGAGGTTGGCCTTCTGGTCGAGGGCCCGGCCGATGGCCTGGCGGATCCAGAACGTGGCGTAGGTCGAGAACTTGAAGCCCTTGCGCCAGTCGAACTTGTCGACGGCGTGCTCGAGGCCGAGGTTGCCCTCCTGGATCAGGTCGAGGAGGTCCATGCCGGGGGGCAGCGGGTAGCGGCGGGCGATGCTCACGACCAGGCGCAGGTTCGCCCGAATGAAGTGGTCCTTGGCGCGGGCGGCCTCGCGGACCGCTCGCTTCAGCTCGACCTTGCGCTCGCCGGCGTCGATGCGGGCCTGCGCGTCGCGGCCCCGCTCGATGGACTGCGACAGCTCGCGCTCCATCTGGGCGTTCAGCAGCGGGACGAGCCCGATCTCGTGGAGGTACTGACCAACTGAATCTCTCATCGCACTGGATCCCAACATTCGTGACATCGATGTCATTCCGAGGAGGCCGGTGACGGCGGTCACGTCCACAGGGGCGGCGACGACCATCTGCAGAGGTGAACGGCGAGCCGCGGTAGTTCGTTCCGCCCTACCCTCCATCGGCTAGGCAGTAGCGATGCCTGAGCGGTTGGGCGTCTTCGGGGGCACGTTCGACCCGATCCACGTCGGTCACCTCGTGACCGCCGTCAATGTACGCCATTCGCTCCGTTTGGACCGAGTTCTGCTCGTCGTGGCCCATGATCCGTGGCAGAAGGCGGGCACCGTGGTGGCGGCGGCGGCCGATCGGTTGGCCATGGTCCAGGCCGCCGTGGCGGACGTTCCCGGGCTCGAGGCGTCCGACCTCGAGCTCGGCCGCGGGGGCCCCACCTTCACCGCCGACACGCTGGCCGAGCTGCGTCGCCAGCGCCCCGGCGCCGAGCTGTTCCTCGTGCTCGGCTCGGACGCGGCCGGTGCCCTCGCCACGTGGTCGCGGGTCGACGAGGTGCGGTCGCTGGCGACGTTGGTGGTCGTCGGCCGCCCGGGTGCGGACGAGCACGCCGGGCCGCCCGTCGGCTGGGAGCACGAACGCCTGGTGGTGCCCCGGCTGGAGGTCTCGAGCACCGATCTGCGGGCCCGCTTCCGGGACGGGCGGCCGCTCGACTACCTCGTCACCGGGCCCGTGCAACAGGTCATCCGGGATCGCGGTCTGTACGCTTCGCCCGAATGACCTTTGCCCCCACCAGCGCCGAGCGCGCCGTGATCGCGGCCCAGGCGGCGTCGGCCAAGCTCGGCAGCGACACGGTCATCCTCGATGTCGGCGACGTCCTCTCGATCGTCGACTACTTCGTCGTAACGAGCGCGCCGAACACCCGCCAGGTGCGCACGATCGCCGAGGAGGTCGAGGAGCAGCTGCGCCGCTCGGGGGGCGAGGGGCCGATCCGCGTCGAAGGTCTGCAGGACTCGACCTGGGTGCTGCTCGACTACGGCGACGTGGTGGTGCACGTGTTCCTCGACACGACCAGGGAGTTCTACGACCTCGAACGGCTGTGGCGCGACGTCGGCCGCCTCGAGTGGGAGGACGAAGCCGTCCGCGTGGACTGAGCCACGGCGCGCCGGGGTACCTCCGCGAGATGGATGCCTTGATGCTGCTGACTGGTGACCACAACCGGGTGCGTGGGCTCTTCGCCCTCTTCCACGCCGCCCATGAATCCCAGGACCAGTCCGCTGCCGAGCAGGTGGCGGAGACGATCTTCCGTGAGCTCGAGGTGCACACGGAGATCGAGGAGACGGTCTTCTACCCCGCGGTGCAGGAGCTCGGTGGCCAGGTCCACGAGCTCGTCGTCGAAGGCTTCGAGGAGCACGGCGTGGTGAAGGACCTCATGGCCGAGGCGCGTTCGCTGGCGCCGACCGACGAGCGTTGGCCCGCCAAGGTGAAGGTCATCATCGAGAACGTCGAGCACCACGCCCAGGAGGAGGAGACGCAGATGTTTCCTCTCGTCCAGCGGGGGATGGATGCCACCACGCTCGAGTCGCTCGCGAGACGGCTCGAAGCGAAGAAGCGCGAGCTCGGCGCGCCGACGACCGACGCCACGATCGACCTCACCAAGACCGAGCTCTCCGCGATGGCCAAGGAGCAGCAGATACCGGGCCGGTCGAAGATGAGCCACGACGAGCTCGCCGCGTCGGTGGCGCCGCGGTAGGTCCGTTGCATCGACCCGTTCTGGGTTCCTGCGACAGCGCGGTGCGCACGTCCGGAACCCAGGACGAGATGCGCCGAGTGGAGCTAGAGAGAATCGAACTCTCGACCTCTTCCATGCCATGGAAGCGCTCTACCAACTGAGCTATAGCCCCAAAGGGAGCCGCCACCTTAGCAGCGGCGCGTTCACACCACGATGTTGACGGTGCGGCCGGGCACGACGATGACGCGCTTCACGGGCCGCCCGTCGACCGCGGTGAGGACCCCGGGATCGGCCATGGCAATGGCCTCGATGGTGGCGGCGTCGGCGTCGGCGGGCACGAGGATCCGGGCCCGGACCTTGCCGCCGATCTGCACCGGGATCTCGACCTCGTCCTCCACGAGCAGCGCCGGATCGTGCTCGGGGAAGGCGGTCCACACCACCGACTCGGTGCCGCCCAGGCGGGCCCACAGCTCCTCGGCGACGTGGGGGGCGAGCGGTGCCAGCATGAGCACGAGCGGCTCGGCGACCTCTCGGGGCGTGCCTCCGAGATCGCGGGCCACCGGACCGAGCGCGTTGTTCAGCTCGATGAGCTTGGCGACGGCCGTGTTGAACCGCATGCCGTCCATGTCGTCGCGGACGCCGGCGATCGTGCGGTGCAGCTGTCGGCGCAGCTCGTCGGGTGCGTCGGCCTCCACCACGGTCAACGCCCCTGACTCCTCGTCGACCAGGTTGCGCCACAGCCGCTGCAGGAACCGGTACACGCCGACGATGTCGCGCGCGTTCCAGGGCCGCTCCGCGTCGAGCGGGCCCATCGCCATCTCGTACAGCCGCAGCGTGTCCGCGCCGTAGTCGGCATAGATGTCGTCGGGCGAGACCGAGTTCTTCAGGCTCTTGCCCATCTTCCCGAACTCGCGCGTGACGGGCCGGCCCGCGAAGATGAAGCCGGTCTCCTCGTCGCCTTCGACGGCGAAGGCGTCGACGTACACGCCGCGCTCGTCGGTGAACGCCGGCGCCAGCACCATGCCTTGGTTGAACAGCCGCTGGAACGGCTCCGGCGTCGAGACGTGGCCGAGGTCGTAGAGGACCTTGTGCCAGAACCGGCTGTACAACAGGTGCAGCACCGCGTGCTCGACGCCACCGACGTAGAGGTCGACGCCGCCGGCCTTCGGCGTGCCGTCTGGCCGTGAGCCCTGCATCCAGTAGTGCTCGACCTCGGGGTCGACGAAGCGGTTCTCGTTGGTGGGGTCGAGGTAGCGCAGGTAGTACCAGCACGACCCGGCCCACTGGGGCATCGTGTTGAGCTCACGGCGATACACCTTCGGGCCGTCGCCGAGGTCGAGCGTGACCTCGCGCCACTCGGCGACGCGACCGAGCGGCGGCTCCGGAACGGAGCGGTCGTCGTCGGCTCGGACCTCGGGCGCGTAGTCCTCGATCTCGGGCAGCTCGACCGGCAGCTGAGCATCGGGTACGGCATGTGGCAGGTCGTCCTCGTCGAAGACGATGGGGAACGGCTCGCCCCAGTAGCGCTGGCGGCTGAAGAGCCAGTCGCGCAACTTGTACGTGATCGTCCCGTGCCCGTGGCCCTCCTTCTCCAGCCACTCGATCATCGTGCGCTTGGCCGCCGCGATCCCGAGGCCGTCGAGGAACCCGCTGTTTATCGCCGGACCCTCGCCGACGTACGCCTTGCCGTCCCACCCGTCGGGGGGTTGGACCGTGCGGACGATCGGCAGCCCGAACTGCTCGGCGAACTCCCAGTCGCGCTCGTCCTGGGCGGGCACGGCCATGATCGCCCCCGTGCCGTAGCCCATGAGCACGTAGTCGGCGATCCACACCGGGATGCGCTCGCCGTTGGTCGGGTTCAGCGCGAACGCACCGGTCGGCACGCCCGTCTTCTCGCGCGCTTCCACCTGGCGATCGAGCTCGGACTTCTGCGATGCCTGGTCGCGATAGGCGGCGACGGCATCGCGCTTCTCGGCCGCGGTGACGACGTCGACGAGCGGGTGCTCCGGCGCCAGCACCATGAACGTGGCCCCGAACAAGGTGTCGGGTCGGGTGGTGAACACCTCGATGGTCTCGTCGACGCCGACCACGGGGAAGCGCACGCGGGCACCTTCGGACCGCCCGATCCAGTTGCGCTGCATCAGCTTGACGGGCTCCGGCCAATCGACGAGGTCGAGGTCCTCGATCAGCCGCTCGGCGTAGGACGTGATGCGCAGCATCCACTGGCGCAGGGGCCGTCGGTAGACCGGGTGGTTGCCGCGCTCGCTGCGGCCGTCGGCGGTGACCTCCTCGTTGGCGAGGACCGTGCCGAGTGCGGGGCACCAGTTGACCGGCGCCTCCGCGATGTACGCGAGACGGCGATCGTCGACGAAGCGGCGCCGGTCCGCGCCGGTGAGGTCGGCGGGCACGGGGAGCTCGCGGATCGGTCGCGCTCGCCGCTCCCGCTCGTCGTACCAGGAGTCGAAGATCTGCAGGAAGATCCACTGCGTCCACCGGTAGTAGGCGACGTCGGTGGTGGCCACGCTGCGGCGATCGTCGTGGCCCAGACCCATGGCGCGGAACTGCCGGCGCATGTTGGCGATGTTCGCTTCGGTGGTGACGCGCGGGTGCTGGCCCGTCTGCACCGCGTACTGCTCGGCGGGCAGGCCGAAGGCGTCGTAGCCCATGGCGTGCAGCACGTTGTGGCCGCTCATCCGCTTGAAGCGGGCGTAGACATCGGTGCCGATGTATCCGAGGGGGTGGCCGACGTGCAGGCCGGTGCCGCTCGGGTACGGGAACATGTCGAGGACGAACAGCTTCGGGCGCGCGGCAACGCGGTCCCACCCGTCGCGCAGCGGGCCGACGGGGTTCGGCGCGTGGTACGTGCCGTTCTCGGCCCAGCGGTCCTGCCAGCGGCGCTCGATCTCGTTGGCGAGCGTCGCCGTGTACCGGTGGGCGGGGGTGTCCTCCATAGAGCGTCCGATGGTAGTGAGCGGTCAGCGACCCAGATCGCGGAGATACCGCTCGACCTCGGCCGCGAGCTCGTCGCCGGTGGGCACGGGTCCCAGGAGCTCGGCCGACTCGTCGTAGTGCTGCTCGAGCTGGCGGACCATCTGCACGTGCTCGGGGTTGTCGGCGACCAGCGTGTCCAGCCGGGCGCGCAGCAGACGATCGGCCTCCCGCAGCGAGTCGAGCTCGACCCGGATGCCGGCGAGCTTCTCGAGGCCGTCGAGCAGCGCCACGCTGGCGCCGGGATACGGCATCGCCGCCGCGTAGTGGGGGACCTGGGCCCAGATGCCGACGTTCGGCACGCCTTCTTCGGCGCACCGTCGCTCGATGGCGGCCTGGATGCCCGCGGGCACGTCGAGCGTGCCGGCGAGCTGACCGACTCGGGCCGCCAGCTCGGTGCTCGTCGCCGATGTCGACAGGCGCGTGCTGCGCGTGTGCGGCACGGGCGCGGGATAGGCGCCGAGGCCGACGGCGAGCCCGACCCCCAGCTCGCTCATGAGGTTGACGACGTCGGCGGTGAACGCCTTCCACCGCGCGTCGGGCTCTGCGCCGGCGAGCAGCAGGACGTCGTTGCCTTCGCCGTCGATGCCGTGGCGCAGCTCGATCGACGGCCACGTGAGCCCGGTGTTGACCCCCTCCACGAGGTGCATGACCGGGCGGCGCGAGCGGTAGTCGATGAGCTCCTCGCTGTCGAAGGTGGCGACGAGCTGCGTGTCCATCTCTTGCACGAGGTGCGCCATCGCCGCGCCCGCGCCGATCCCCGCGTCGATCCAGCCGTCGAGCGCGATGACGAGCACCGGGTCGGTGACGTCGGGCCACCGCACCACCTCGTAGAGCTCGCTCATGCGCTCAGGTACGCGGCGGCGCGCTCGCCGGATCGACGGACGCGCTCGGCGAACTGCTCGGCATCGACCTGGTCGTCGGCCATCGCGCCGTCCCGGTAGCGGTCGGTCACGCCCTGCAGGATGCACCCGATCCGCCAACTTGCGAACGCGAGGTAGAACCCGAGGTCGACGAGGTCGCGTCCGCTGCGCTCGGCGTAGAGCGCCGCCACCTCGTTGCGACGCAGGAACCCGGGCTGGACGGTGGGCGATCCGACCAGCGCCTCGTTCACGTCGGGATCGTCGGGGTCGGTCCAGTACACGAGCATCTGCCCGAGGTCGGCCAGCGTGTCGCCGAGCGTGCACAGCTCCCAGTCGAGAACGGCGCGGACGCGCCCGTCGTCGCCGACGACGCAGTTGTCGAGGCGGTAGTCGCCGTGCACGATGCCCGCGGGTCCCTGCTCGGGGATGCGCGCCCGGAGCTCTTCGTGGACCTCCAGGAGCTCCTCCGGAACCTTGGAGGTGGCGTGGTCGAGCTGGCCGCGCCACCGCTTCAACTGCCGTTCGATGTAGGCGTCGCGCCGGCCCAGCTCGCCCAAGCCCACGGCATCGACGTCGACCGCGTGGATCGCCACGAGGACGTCGACCAGCGACTCGCTCGCCTGGCGGCGCGCCGCCTCGGTGAGCAGCTCGCCGGCCAGCGCGGAGTTGCGCACGATGTGCCCGTCGACGAACGCCATCACGTAGAACGGGGCGCCGTTGACCTCGGGATCGTCGCAGAACCCGAGCGGCTCCGGCACGGGCACGCTCGACGTGCGCAGCGCCGAGATGATGCGATGCTCCCGCCCCATGTCGTGGGCGGTGGCGAGCACCTGCTTCACCGGCGGGCGGCGCAAGACATAGGCGTGACCGGCCGCGTCGGTGAGCCGGTAGGTGAAGTTCGAGCGGCCGCCGGCGACCAGATCGAACGTCACCGGGGCGACGAGGCCCTTCACGTTCGTCTCCAGCCACGGGACCAGCGTCGCCTCGTGGATGCCTTCGGTCGCCGTCGCCATGCCGGCCACAACCTATAGGTCGGTAGCCTTCGCCCCATGGCCGATGTGACCGACCAGACCTTCGAACAGGACGTCATCGAGCGCTCCAACACCGTCCCGGTCGTGGTCGACCTCTGGGCGTCGTGGTGCGGGCCGTGCAAGACGCTCGGCCCGATCATCGAGCAGGTGATCGACGAGACCGGAGGTGCGGTCGAGCTGGCCAAGGTCGACGTCGACGCCAACCCCCAGATCGCGCGGGCGTTCCAGGTGCAGTCGATCCCGGCCGTCTACGCGCTGAAGGACGGCAAGGTGGTCGACGGGTTCATCGGCGCCCAGCCCGAGAGCGTCGTGCGCGAGTTCGTGGCCAAGCTCGGCGGGCCCGTCGAGCTGACCGAGGTCGAGAAGCTGGTGGCGAAGGGCGACGAGGCGTCGCTGCGCGCCGCCCTCGATCTCGAGCCCGACAACGCGGAAGCGGTCGTGGGCCTGGCCGAGCACCTGGTGGTCGACGGCAAGGCCGACGAGGCGCTGGCCCTCCTCGCGCGGATCCCCGAGTCGGCCGAGACCCGGCGGGTCGCGGCGCTGGCTCGGGTGGGCATCCCCGACAGCGACGACGACATCGACGTGCGCTTGGAGGCGCTGCTCCCGAAGGTGAAGGCAGACGAGGAGGCCCGCCAGGAGTTCGTCGACCTGCTCGAGCTGCTCGGACCCGACGACCCCCGCACGGCCGGGTGGCGCAAGCGGCTCACCGCGCAGCTCTTCTGAGCGCCTCGGGCGTCCGCGCTTTGAGGCTCGAGCGCCGCACCGACCACTGGCGGCTGATTGGCGGACCAGTCCCGCCGGGCGCGGCGGCCATCACGTTGGGCTCGGTGGTGTCCGTGCGCACGTCGTGCGCCGGCGACGAGCGCCTCGCCTGCCACGAGGCCGTGCACGTGCAGCAGTGGCGCCGGCACGGTGTCGTGGGGTTCCTCGTGCGGTACCTCGGTGCCTACCTGGCCTGGCGCCTCCGCGGCTACCCGCACTGGGCGGCCTACCGGCGGATCCCGCTCGAGGTCGAGGCGGAATGGGTGGCTCGGCGCGAGGCCCGTCACTAACGTGAGCGCATCGCTTCCCCGGCGTCGATCGCCTCCGCCGAGGAGCAGCCGTGTCCGAGCCCACGCCGCCGTCCTGGCGGGACCGTCTCGATCTCATCGCCCGTCCCCCGACGCTCACCGCGAACCAGATCGCCCTCGGGATCAGCGGTGCGCTCGTGGCCGCCGTCGTCGGCTGGTTCCTCCTGCGCCAACCCTCGGGCGCGCCACCGGAGGCGACGTTGCCCCGCGCGCATGCGGTGGCGAGCGCGTCGAGCACCTCGGTCCCGACGACCCTGGTGGTCGACGCTGCGGGTGCGGTGCAGTCGCCCGGCGTCTACAAGCTGCCGCCCGGATCACGGGTGAACGACCTCATCGACGCCGCCGGTGGCCCCACCGACGATGCCGACCTCGACCGGGTGAACCTCGCTGCACCGCTCGCCGATGGCGCTCGCGTCTACGTCCCGAAGGAGGGTGAACCGACACCGGCCGACGGTGGTGGCGGCGACGCGGCGGCGACACCCGACCAACCGCTCGACCTGAACACGGCGACGCTCGCGCAGCTCGACGCGCTCCCCGGCATCGGTCCGGCGACGGCGAAGGCGATCGTGGACGAGCGGACCAAGCGCGGCCGCTTCGAGTCGGTCGACGACCTGCTGGCCGTGCGCGGGATCGGGCCGGCGAAGCTGGACGCCATCCGCGACCTCGTCACCGTGTGAGCTGCCTTCAGGGCTTGCCGTGCTGCGCGCTGGTCGTCGTCCCTGCCGACGTCGTCGTGGTCCCGTGCGGGGTCGTGGTGGTGGTCGTCGTCGTCGACGGGCCCGAGGTGTCGGTCGTGGTGGTCGTGTCGTCGACGCTGGTCGATGTCGTGTCCGGTGGCGCGGTCGTGGAGGTCGTCGGGTTGACCACCTCGGGATCGGGGGTGGTGAACGCGCCGGTGTCCCGGCCCTTCACCGCGACGCTCATGAACCGCTGCCAGATCTGCGCCGGGAACGACCCGCCCGTCACCTCGCGGCCGTGCACGTCGTTCATCCGGCGCGACGTGTTCTGGGCGTAGCCCATCCACACGGCGGTGCCGATCCGTGGCGTGTAGCCGATGAACCACGCGTCCGTGCTGTCGTTCGTGGTGCCGGTCTTGCCCGCGGCCGGCCGCCCGATGTCGGCCGCCTTGCCGGTGCCTCGCTTGATCACCTGCTGGAGAACGGCGTTGACGGCGTCGGCGTACTTCTGGGGGTACACGCCGTCGCGCTGCACGTGCGCCGAGTACAGGACGTTGCCGTCGGCGTCCGTCACCTGCTTCACGAAGTACGGCGCGATCCGCTTGCCGCGGTTCGCGAACGTCATGTACGCGCGCAGCATCTCGATGGGCGCCACGTTCGCCGTGCCGAGCTCGACGGACGGCACGATCGGGATGTCCGAGTCGATGCCCAGGTCGTGCGCCGTCTTCGCCACGACCGCCGGACCGACGTCGGACGCGAGCTGCGCGTAGACGGTGTTCACCGACTGGGCCGTCGCCTCCGTGAGATCGATCGGCCCGAACGACTCGTTGTCGAAGTTCACGACCGGGTAGGGGGGGAAGCCCTTGAAGTCGACCGTCAGCTTGGCCGGCCCGGCGTAGGTGCGGTTGAGGGGGACGCCGTTGGCGAGCGCGGCGGCGAGCACGAACGGCTTGAACGTCGATCCTGCCTGGGGGCGGATCTTCGGATGGGTGGTGGCGAGGTTGACCTGCGACTGCTGGAAGTCCTTGCCGCCGATCATGGCGAGCACGGCGCCATCGTCGGACATCGTCACGAGCGCGGCGTCGGGGTCGTCAGGGCGATCGAGCGTCGAGGTGATCGCCTGCTGGGCGGCCGCCTGCAGGTCCGGATCCAGCGTCGTGTCGACACGGAGGCCGCCGCTCAACGCCTGACGTTCGCCGAACTGGTCGACGGTCCACTGCTGCACCATGGCCGCGAAGTAGGCGGTCGAGCCGTGCAGCGTCTGCTTCGGGTCGGCGCGAGGAAGCGACCCGAGCGGGGCCGCCTTCGCCTCGTCGGCCCGCGTCCTCGTGATGGCCTTGGCGCGCACCATGGCGTCGAGCACGAGCGCGCGCCGCTGCTTGGCGCCTGCCGGATTCGTGGCGGGGTCGGCGGCTTCGGGTGCGCGGATCAGCCCCGCGAGCAGCGTCGCTTGCTCGAGGTCGAGCTTCGACGCGGGGATGCCGAAGTACAGCTCGGCCGCCTTCTCGACGCCGTAGGCGCCCCGTCCGAAGTAGATCGTGTTGAGGTACCGCTGGAGGATCTCGCGCTTGTCGATCTGGTGCTCGACCTTCACCGCGAGGATCGCTTCCCGGAACTTGCGGGTGAGCGAGCGCTCCGACGTGAGGTAGGTGTTCTTCACGAGCTGCTGGGTGATCGTCGAACCGCCCTGGAGGTGGCGGCCGCGCAGATCGTTGAGCAGGGCGCGCGCGGTGCCGATCGGGTCGATGCCGCCGTGTTGGTAGAAGTGCCGGTCCTCCGCCGACACGACGGCGTGCTCCATGACGTCCGCCACCTGGTCCAGGGAGACCTCGACGCGGTTCTGGCCCTTGTACAGGTCGGCGAGCTGGTTGCCCTTGGCGTCGCGGATGATCGTGGTCTGGGCCTGGGGTGGGTCCGGCGGCAGGTGCACCGTC
>Ga0070671_100003254_pt1 | contig 12679 bp, 8 predicted proteins | sample KBSS73metaG_FD_65341 | JGI IMG/M metagenome (GOLD analysis project Ga0070671, IMG submission 65341) | Switchgrass rhizosphere microbial communities from Kellogg Biological Station, Michigan, USA - KBS S7-3 metaG | ecosystem: Host-associated > Plants > Roots > Rhizosphere > Soil ...
AGCATCATCACGATGGATAGTGCACTCCAATTCCTCGTCTATCCGGGACCCTCGGCTGCCTCCTTCAATGTTTACGATGGCACCACTGCTCAGGTCAGCGTGAGCGGCAGTTCAACGACGATGACGTTGTCTTCGATCTCTCGTTCGGTGAGTTGGAAAATCTTCGCCGCCACTGCGCCGGTCGGAGCGGAGCGGGATGGCGTACGTCTGCCGCACCTGACGACGCAAAGTAACTTCGACGCCGCCTCCCTTGGATGGTTCTATGACAGTGCCGCGAAATTCCTCCTGGTTAAATTCCAACACGGCGGAGGAAACGCCACCGTCACCTTCGGGCCTGATTCGATTGGTGACGGAGTGACCGATTCGTGGCGCCAATTCTACGGAATCAGCGATGACACCGCGGACAATGACGGGGACGGTTTAACCAACGCCCAGGAATATTTCGCGGGAACAAACCCGAACGATCCTCAAAGCAATCTGTCTGCCCCATCGGTCGCAGCACAACCTGGCGGCGGCTTCCTTGTTTCGTGGCCGTCGCGGCCCGGCATCGTCTATCGAGTGCAATGGAAAAACACGCTGACCGATCCCACCTGGCAATCAATCACACCCGATTTTGTCGGCACTGGATCAGAGCAAGACTGGCAGGACGACGGCTCGCAGACCGGTGGCTTGCCGGCACCCACGCGCTTCTACCGCGTTACGATCCCCTAACCGAGTACGACGGGCCTTATTTCACTGTGACCTCGGTCTTAACCGAGTTCGCGATGAAACAGTTATCGTGGGCAAAATGGTGCATCTCCTCGATATCTTTTTCCGTCGGTTGCTGAGCCCCAGAAAACTTCAATTTAGGGTGCAGTTCTACCCGGGTGATGGCGAGTTTGCCATCGGCATTTTTTTCCATGTGACCGACGGCTTCGTCTACATATTCATCGAGCAGAAACTTCTTTTTGCAGGCAATCGCCAAAAAAGTGAGCATGTGACAACTGGATAGCGCCGCCACAAACGCCTCCTCGGGATCGACCAGCTTCGGATTGCCGAGATAGGCTGGCGCCGCAGTCGCCTCCATTTCGTGGCCGCCATCAAAACTCCATTTGTGATCGCGATTGTACGTTTTGTATTCAAAGTCGGGCGTGGCACGGCGCCACGTAAGGGTCATTTTGTGTTCGGACATGCCTCTAAATAGATGCCCGCCCGCAATATCGCAAGGGGTGCCGATTTAGCGTTCGGTGGAACAAATCCTGCATTAAATCTGTCGCTTTACCCCCGGCCCGAAAACGGTCAACGGCGGGCTGGCTTTGCAAACATGACGAACGAAGATCTACAAGCGCTTCTGGGCGCGATGCTTGAAAGCGGCACTGGAGTGTCGGATTGCCTCTTTATCAACGGCAAACCACCACTCGTCGAACACTTTGGCAAACTTCACGAGCTGCCGATGGAAGAGGAAGGCGCGACCTTACACCCGACCCACATCAACGCGATGGCCACGCTGCTCATCGGAGACAATGAACGCCTTCGCGCCGACCTAGCATCTAGCGGTTCCTGCGACACCAGCTATTCGTTAGGTCACATCGCCCGGTTCCGCGTCAATATCTTTCGCCAGAACGGAAATCTCGGCATCGTGATGCGCAAACTTCAATCACAAATCCCAACGCTCGAAGGGCTTGGGTTGCCGCCTATTTTCCAAAAAATGACGCAAGAGAAGTTCGGCCTGATTTTCGTAACAGGCAGCACGGGCAGCGGCAAAACCACGACACTGGCTGCCATTCTTAACGAGTTGAATCGAACCCAGGAGATCCATGTCGTGACGCTGGAAGACCCGATCGAGTTTCTTCATCCCCACCAGCTGGCTGCCTTTAGCCAGCGCGAATTGGGCAAGGATTTTTCAGACTTTGCCACCGGGCTGCGTGCCGCTCTGCGCCAGGCGCCCAAAGTGATTCTGCTCGGCGAAATTCGCGACCGCGACACGATGGAAGTCGCGCTCTCCGCCGCGGAAACAGGCCATCTCGTTCTCAGCACCCTGCACACCATCAACGCCGGCCAAAGTATCAACCGCATCCTCGGCCTCTTCACAAATGACGAGGAGAAACAGGTGCGGGAAAGGTTGGCCGACGTTTTGCGCTACGTCGTGAGCCAGCGACTCGTGAGCAAGAAGGATGACGACGGGCGCCTCCTCGTCACCGAGATCATGGGGAGCAGCCTGCGCACGCGCGAGGCACTCATTTATGGAGAAGGCGAAAACCGCACCTTCCAGGAAATCATCGAAGCAGGCAGCACGCTCGGTTGGCACAGCTTCGATCAGTCCCTCATGCGCGCTTTTGAAGAAGACCTAATTACCGAAGAGACCGCGCTCCTCTTCTGTACACATAAAAACAAAATGATGCGCGATCTCGAGATGGCGAAAAAGCTTCGTTATCCAATCGACGATGAGCCGTCGGGCCTGAAAATGGCCTCCCTCTAAACTATGAAGACCGAAAATGATGAACGCCTCCGGCAGGAGCTCCGCCTGGCCCAGCTGGAAATCAAAGTTTTACGCGAGCAGTTGCTGAAGTCCGCCCAGGGAACGCAACAGACGAAAGAAGAAGTGAAAGGAATAGCGGAGCATGTGGCGACCAAGCCCTCCGAAAAGTCCGTCGTCGTGCCGATGGTGCCTAACGACTCTTCTCCCTCGAATGGATCGCAAAAGAGCGCACCGGCAGGGAGAAAACCACGCGTGCTGTGCGTCGAAGATAGTGAACCAAATTTCCGCCTGATCGAAAATGTCCTGCAAGACCGTCCCGGAACCGATCTCGTCTGGGCGGACACGGGTGAGAAAGGCATCGAAATGGCGCGCGCACAGCCGCCGCAATTGGTCCTGCTCGACCTCGATTTGCCCGATATCCACGGTAGCAAGGTGCTGGAAAGGTTGCAGATGCATCCCGAAACGGCACGTACGCCAGTCATCGTGATCAGCGCGGACGCAACACCGAGCCAGATTGAGCGCATGCTTTCGGCGGGAGCGCGCAATTATCTGACCAAGCCGTTCGATATTCGCCGTTTTCTCTGCATGTTTGACGAGATTTTCGCTCCCGCCTGATCAGATCCGCGAAGCGATTTTGCACGGCAAATCGGATCGAACGAAAGGACGATCCGTTGCGCGCCGATTTCACCGGCTTGACTCCTTACCAGTCACCGGTCATTTATCCCCTCCCCGCACGGCGCGATTAGCTCAGTGGTAGAGCGCTCGCTTCACACGCGAGAAGTCGCAGGTTCGAACCCTGCATCGCGCACGGCTGAAGCCTGCCGCCTTTGTCGACTGGGAACATCGTTTCTTGATTTGGCGCCACGCGGCCCCACGGAGCTCCTGAGGTCGCTATCTCTCGATCCAACCACCGAAGGCGTGCGGCATGGGTGCTGCTGCATAAACCGGCCTCTCCCACATGATACGTAGCCGGCGTTCATCTTTTTGCTTTAGGCGATGCCTCGCGGCGCTTGTCGCATTCATTAGCCTCGTCTCGGCTCCGTGCTTCGCGCAGACGATGTTTCTGACGGTCGCCAGCACCCCTTACGATCAGCAAATGGCTCCGGTCTGGCCTTTCCTCAACCCGGACATCCCCACAAAATCGGAAGTGACCTCACTGCCCAGTCTCAACGATTGGATGCGCAGGTTGCGCGCCATGCCTTACCGCTATTCCAAAACATGGAAGACTCCGGATGAACTGAACTCCGACCGGATGGGAGATTGCAAGGGGAAGGCGGTCGCGCTCTACGCAAGGCTACTGCTGAACGGGGCCCACAATGTCCGGCTCGTAATCGGCAAGCATCGAACGAGCGATTTCAGGACCCACGCTTGGGTCGAATGGGAAACATTGCAAGGGACACTCCTGCTCGATCCCACTCTGAACTGGACCCCTACTAAGACAGAATGCCAGGATGAATCGACTTACATCCCGCTCTACGCGTATGAAAACGGGCGTAAGTATCGTGCCCTGGACTCTGCGCTGATTGCGAGACAATATCTGCTCAGCGATCAGGTCGCCTCGCGCGAGGTAGATCCTCCAGCTGAGCGCGCAAACCGCCGATATTAGTGAACAGTTAGGGTTGCGCTCCTGCTTGTCACGCTGCCAGCGCGATTACTTACCGTGACGGCGAATACGGAGCCATTGTCAGCCAAAGTTGTTGGCGGCGTCGTATAAAATGTTTTTGTCGCTCCGATAATGTTTGTGCCATTCTTGGTCCATTGATAATGCAACGGCGCAGTGCCTGTCGCGGTGACTGAGAAAGTCGTTTTCTTTCCCACATTAACTGTCCTGTCTATTGGCTGGGTCGTTATTGATGGCACGGTTGCCGCGGGCACTACCGTCAGGGTTGCAGCGTTACTTGTTGTGCTGCCGTTGGCGTCAGTTACAACGACGGCAAATAAGGCGCCATTGTCAGCCATTGTCGTCGCTGGCGTCGTATACCTATAGGTGTTAGCACCGGAAATCACCGTGGAGTTTTTTGTCCACTGATATAGCAGCGGACTCACTCCGCTCGCTGTGACACTAAACTTCGCGGGCTTTCCCTCAGAGACAGTCACACTGACAGGCTGAGTTGTAATAATAGGAAGCGCGGGGGTTGGCGTAGGTGTTTCCGATGGGGTCGGAGTTGGTGTCGGTGTCGGGGTATCGGTCGGCGTCGGTGTCGGCGTGTCGGTCGGTGTTGGTGTTGGCGTGTCAGTTGGCGTGGGTGTAGGCGTTGGCGTATCGGTCGGCGGCGGCGGCGGTGTTTCGGTTGGCGTTGGTGTTGGTGTATCGGCCGGCGTAGGCGTAGGCGTTGGCGTGTCCGTCGGCGTGGGCGTCGGTGTTTCGGTCGGCGTGGGTGTTGGCGTGTCGGTCGGCGTGGGCGTTGGCGTATCTGTCGGAGTGGGTGTCGGCGTGGGGGTTACTCCCGGTGCCGCCGTTATTGTGTATGACAGTTCGATCGTTCCAAACTCGTCCGAAGTTTGCAAAGTTAGGGCGTCTGGATTTTGCGAAATGGTGATCAGCGAGAAGCCGGAGCATGTTACATTGTAATATCCCTCGCTCCAATTGCCCGGCGGGCCGGTCGCACAGTATCCGCCTTTAGAGGCGTTTGCCTGTGGCACACACATCTCTGGAAATCCCGAGTTAGTGCCATTATCAATCGACGCCTGATGAAGGTCGCCGGAAATGAAAACCACATTCTTGATGTTATTTAAGTTGATAAAATCCCGTAGCCCCTGCCACTCAATCTGATAACCAGCCCAGCCATCCGGAAACTTTGTTGCCGTATTAGTAACCACGGAGCTAAAGATCACCTTCCACTCTGCGGTAGATGAAAGTAGCCCCTGCTTTAACCATTCCAGCTGTCCCGTGGCGCCAAGGGCATTGCCGTCTAGCATGCTCTTGCTGGAATCGTCCACATCCGTTTCCGGATCTCGTTGGCTTCGGCAGTCGAGAACAAATCCGTCCAGTTGAGCGTAACTGAACTTTTGCCAGATTCCCGGTCTGATCGCCGGCAATTGATAGGTCGGAATATACTCTTGAAACGCCTGCTGTGTGATGTTCCAATGCCTGTACGTCTTATCAAGGTTGTTCAAGCCGCTATCGTGGTCATCCCACTGGTGAATGATCGGAAATCTTCGCAGAATCTGCGAAACAAAGTCTGACAAATAAGCTGAAGCAGGATCATAGAGATCTTTAAACATCTTTCGCTTGTCCACCAGAGTAAGGGGGTTTCTGTGATCGAAGTCTCCTCCAATGAAAACGAACCCCGGAGACAGAGCGGCAGCGCTTGCGTAAGTCTGGACAGTTTCGTGCAGATTGTAACTCGTTTCAAAATCCGATAATGCAATGAAGCTAAAATTTCTCGAAGAACCACTTGGAGGAAAAGTGGAGAAGGAAGGAAACGGCGGCCCGGTTAACTGCGGAATGTCATTGACCAGCACATTCAGATAGTAGGTGGTCTCGGCTGCCAGACCGGTTAGCGGAATGATTTTTGTATAATCACTTATCAATGCGGTATCAAGCGGCGCTGAAACCAAAAAGGAACCCAGATTTGGATCAGTCCCGTAACGAAGCGTCACGGCGCTCGCTTGGTCGGTTCGCACAAACACCTTTGCCTCCGACTCAGTCACACCGCCTACGACAGGCCCGCGCGACAGTGCCTGCCCGCGAGCCGGGCCGGTCAGGACAGCTCCCGCCGCGACGAGAAGAGAGACTAGCGTGACGCAGAATCTCTTCGAGCGAGCAATGGGCCCGGGGAAAACAAAATCCTTCATCACCACATAAACACGCTTTAGGAACAAAAACTTCGGACAGGGGATGGCAAGCTCGCGCACTTTTCGTCAAGCCAAAACGACTACCGAATTGCCCTCTGCCCAATGGCAAACGGAACCCGTCTGTCTGCGGAGAGCTGCCCGGCACTTCGAGATACGGTCAGCCCTTCTGCCCAATCCCGAGGCGGTTCATTTCACTGTCAGAGTGGCGTTTTTGCTGATTACCCTCCCAGCTCGGTTATTGATTGTTACGGCGAAAACAGCGCCATTGTCGGTTAGCGTGTTCGGTGGCGTAACGTAAGAAGCGCTGGTCGCTCCCGAGATATTTGTGCCGTTCTTCGTCCACTGATACCCAAATGGCTTCGTCCCTCCCGCGACAACGAAGAACTTCGCTTTTTGGCCAACCAACACTAATCGGTCGGCAGGTTGAGTCGTGATGGAGGGAAGGACTGGCACGAAGGCATTGAACGTTGCGCTCGTCGCGAGAATCCGCGAATCGATCTCGCCGGACGTGGTGAAATGGGTCAGATCCGCGGTCGAGGTAACAATGGAATACTGTAACAGCGTACCGGCGAGTTGGGCAGGGATGGTAGCCGAATAACTAACTCCCGAGCCGGTCGCTTCAACTAAGGTCGAAGTAATGAATGTATCAGTCGACCACCGCAAATAGATGCGTTCTTCCGAAGATTTTGCCTGGCTCGTAGCAATCTTGACCGTGATTTGATCGCTCGGTTTAGGCACCGCTGGAATCTGTTCAGTCCGGCTAGCCGAAATAGGCGGCGCGGAGGTTTTCATCACTGCAAGACTTAGATCAATTGGAGCTGGGACAACCGGGTCGAGAATGCGAAATGAGTAGTAGTAGCCATTATCGAAAGTGATATGATTGAGTGGCCCCAGCGTTCCCCCGGAAAAGAATGGGAGCGTCGTGGCATCATCTATCTTGATCGTAACGCCACCCCATTGGCTGGCATAAGTCCTGGCACCAACCAAAACAAAAGAGTGGTCTCCCGGCGTAGTGTCACCACCACTCGCAGCTACGTGAACCGTGGTGGTAAACCAATTAAATCCATCTGGCGCCGCACCAGGTCCGGGCGCGGTAACTCTGGTGAGCCTCCAGATAGGACTGGTGTCATCTTTGTCGAATCCATTCCAGTCACCCGCCAGGACTTGAGGTAGCGAGTTGAACTGGGTGCCTTGTTGCCAAAGCGGCGGGACCGTATCCAAAGTCCATTTCGAATACAGACTCTGGAGAGCAGCGACGTCTTCAGGACGGCTCGAAGCCAGGTTATTGTCTTCGTGGATATCATCATTTAGATCGAAGAGTGCCGGAGGCTGATCCGTTTTTGTTCTTTCACGAACTAGCTTTAGCGAACCATTTCGCACAGCCCAGGTAGTATCCACAGATCCGGTCGGGCCAGCCGATCCCAGGCCGAACCAGCGCCAGTACAGGGTTCGAACTGGAGCGACGGCTTCTCCGGCCAGGTATGGTACGATGTCCAAGCCGTCGTAGACTCGATCCGTCGGTAGTGGCACGCCGGCGGCAGCTGCCGCCGTTGCAACAATGTCCAGAGCCGAAACCGGATCATCGTAAACGGAGTGCGCGGGCAGACGTCCCGTCCATTGCACAGCAAAAGGAACGCGAATACCACCTTCCCACATCTGAAACTTCCAGCCCCGAAGGGGGGCGTTGCTCGTAAAGCCGGTGTTGTAGGCACCGTTGTCGCTCAAGAAGAAAATCAGTGTGTTGTCTAATAAGTTATTTGTCTGAAGAGTCCGAAGAACCTTACCAACTCCCACATCCAGCGCGACCACCATCCCTCCGTAATTTCGCCGATTTGGATCGGATATGTTTCCAACGCGATCCAAATAAACCTGAGGAGGTGGATCAAAGGGGCCGTGGACAGCGTTGTATGCCAGGTAGAGAAAGAAAGGCCGGCTGGCATGACGATTGATAAAGGAAATCGCTTCACGAGTGAAAGCGTCAGTGAGATACTCCGGTTCAATCAAAGGCGTCTCATCCCGAAAAACCTCTGCGTTGTAATATCCAGGGCTCGCTTTCGCTCGTAAGAAGCCAAAGAATTCATCGAACCCGCGCTCGAGTGGCCGCAAATTGGGCGCCTGACCCAAATGCCATTTGCCAACGATACCAGAGACATAGCCGGCACTCTTAAGAATTTGCGGCAGCACCAACTCCTGCGCCGGCAACCCCAGGAGCGGATTAGACCCATCGTCTGTCGGCTGCATTTCGTGTCCAAAGCGCTGTTGATAGCGCCCAGTGAGCAGGCCTGCCCGCGATGGACTGCAAAAGGGGTGGGTAGAGTATCCATTGGTACAAAGAACGCCGTTCGCGGCAATAGAATCTATATTGGGTGTTGGGATATCGGGGCAGCCGTTAAACCCGATATCGCCATAACCCAGATCGTCCGCCAGGATAACTACGATGTTCGGAGGGGTTGTTTGCGCCCCTGCTGAAACAGAGCCAATCGCAAAGAGTAACAAAAGTAATAAGAATTTGTTCATCAATTAAATCCGTTGGGTTCGCAACGTGTTTCCGTCCTGACCACAATCGAAAGGTGAACGACCTGAATCGGCCCGGCAGCGAGCCTTGCCATAAGCACAGATCGATTTGATTTCTCCTGCCCGGGGGGCGGCGTTTCTCATCCGGGCGGATGCTAAATAATGGCTAAGCGTTGTCCAGAAAAAATGTGAGTGGCAGACTGCTCAATATAAGATCCTTATTACTAGATTCTTGGCTCGAATCCGAAAGCAGACCTTCGCAGACTCACTCAAAACTGGCGATTCGACTCGGTTTGTTTGATCCGACATCTAGCTCTGACAGAACGCTTCGTTCTGACGCTTTACTTCAAGAAAAACCGGGCGACGGACAGGAGGGCGTCAATCAAAAGTGACCCATCGCTCAATCGTTCGCGGAAATCATCGGGCGAAGGTTCGAGTCCCATTCCCGCCATCCCAGACAGGACATTGAGATTATCTTTCTTGCGCTTTGCTGTCTCCCATTCCTTGCGGTCGCGCTCGCGCGAAATCTCCAGGCCGCCGGCACGAACAAACTCCACCACGCGACGAAGCTCTTCGCGGTCGAACCAGACCCCATCCGCCTTGCAAATATCAAGGATGACACCAGATGAACGGGCAAAGTTCACTCGGTTCATTAGCTTCGCGCAAACGGGGCAAGGGACGTAGTGGATGGAATCGAGCGAAGCGACTGCGAGATTCGGTTGGAGCGAGTCAGAGGATTCGCTAATAACGGCGGCCTGCTTCTCCCGGTCGGCGCAGATTTCATTGAACGTTGCGGTACCGACCCAGAGGCCCGAGCAGCGCGGACATTCGAGTGCCTTCGTGGAGCCAAGCATGATAGTGCCCAGCGGCTCACGGCAGCGCGGGCACGGCCGCGGCGCACTATCGTTTTCCTCGGTTCGCTCGATTTTTGTCCCGCAATGCGGACAGAACTTGGAGCCAATGAAAATCATGCCGAAACACGAAGGACAGGCGACGGTAGCCAAACGGGCGCCGCAATGTTCGCACGCCCCAGCAGCGCTGGCGCAGGCCGCACCGCACATTGGGCAATTGAGCGTCGCAGCTTCCATTAGCGCGCGTTAGTTCCGCATGAAATGTGCCGCGGTTGCACGCACGAACCGCCAGGTTCCTGCATTGCGCGGCAACTAGAGCAATTCGTTGACTAAGGCTTTCGCCTCGTCCGCGCTAATGCCGGTCTTGCGGAAAGCGAGCGGGCCTTCACCGGTGTGCAAGACCGGTTCCAATTCCTCTAAAGACGGCAGGTCAGTACGACGCCAAAACAGGCCAATAGGAATTTCCTCGCCCCACTGGTAGCCACGGTTGATGGCTTGACTGAAATCGGACGAGTCATGACCCTGCTCCTCCAACATTTTCACGCGCGGGTTAAACCATTGATAGGTGTTATCCTTGTTGTAGGTAACGCAGGGACTAAAGACGTCTACGAGCGCGAAGCCTTTGTGGGTTATCGCCCCTTTGATCATCTCCACCATATGTTTTTGTTTGCCGCTGAAGGCGCGAGCTACGTAGGTCGCGCCCCCGACGATTGCCATCGGAATCGGGTTGATTGGGTTCTCGACGTTGCCGTACGGCGTGCTTTTGGTCTTCATCCCCTTAACACTGGTGGGCGAGCATTGGCCGGTCGTTAGGCCGTATATCTGGTTGTCCATCACGATATAAGTCAGGTCGACGTTTCGTCGCATCGTATGAACGAAATGATTGCCGCCAATCCCATAGCCGTCACCGTCCCCGCCAGTGCAGATGACTTTGAGCTCGTGGTTGGCGAGTTTAAGCCCTGTCGCCACCGCAAGTGAGCGACCATGCAGGGTATGCATTCCATAGGTGTTGACGTACCCCGGCAGATTCGACGAACAGCCGATGCCGCTGACGACGCAGACCTGAGAGGGCTCAAGACCAAGTTCGAACATGGCTGTTTGAAGCGCCGCGAGGACAGAAAAATCGCCGCAGCCAGGGCACCAATCGGGATGAATACGACCGCGGTAGGTGTCTTTGGTTAATTGGCCGCGTTCAGCTCCGGCTTGAGGAGGCGGCGGTGGTGCAACAGGTGCGCTCATATTCGTTAGGCTAAGACCTCATGGATCGGGACTGACAGCTTTGTCTTCCCGTCTAACTGGGCTTTGACTGCTTCGACAATGTGATGCGGCATGAATGGCTCGCCGTCGTACTTGCGAATGTGGCCGTGGGCGTCGAAGCCGGTCTCGCTTCGCAGGTAGCGGGCGAACTGACCACTATAATTGTTCTCAACGACGATAACTCTGTTGGACTGCGAAAGGACGCGGCCGACTTCCTGCGCGTGAAATGGAACAATCCATCTTATCTGGAGATGATTAGCAACAATCCCTTCCTCCCCGGCAAGTTTCTCGACCGCTTCACGAATCACGCCATCCGTTGAACCCCATCCCACCAGCGTCACAGCCGCGTTCTCGGGGCCGAAAAGTTTTGGCGCGGCGATATCATTGATCGCAGCCTGCATTTTGCGGCCACGTTTCTCGACCATCATGCGGCGAACGTTAGGGTTGGTAAACTCATCGCTGACAAGGGTGCCGTCTTCGTCGTGTTCGTCCGTTGCGGCGGTAAAGATATGACCTGGAACACCGGGGACGGCCCTCGGCGAGATACCGCTTTCGGTGTTCTTGAAACGCAGGTAGGCCTTGTCATTGTAGCCGCTACCAGGAGCTGTCCCCTCTCCGTTTCCGTTAGGCAAAATCAAGTCGCCGCGGTCGATCTTGACGTCGAAATCGAGCGCGTCGGAATCAATGCTCGACGTGCCTTCGGATATGAGCAGATCGGCCAGGACTAACCCCGGGCACTGGTATTTGTCGCAGAGGTTGAAGAGTTCTGGAACCGTCCTGAATAAATCGAGCTGACTCGTCGGCGCCACAATCAGCCGTGGATAGTCCCCCTGCCCCGCGCCCAGCATTTGCCACAGGTCACCCTGCTCAGTCTTGGTCGGCACCCCCGTAGCCGGACCAGCACGTTGCACATCGACGCAGACGATCGGCGTTTCAATCATCCCCGCCATCCCAACCGCTTCGGTCATTAAAGCGAAACCGCCACCACTCGTTGCGCACATGGCCCGACAACCGGCATGAGCAGCGCCGATAACCATGTTCATGACCCCAATCTCGTCCTCAACCTGACGCACCATAATCCCAAGCTGCCTGGCGTGCGCCGCCATCCACATCAGCACGCCGGTGGACGGGCTCATGGGATAGGCCGCATAAAATTTCACGCCCGCCGCGGCGCCGCCCATCGCGGTGGCTTGGTTGCCGGTGACAATACCGAGCGGTTTCGCACCCTTCGGAGCCTTCCACGGAAACGGCCTGAAATTCTGCGCCGCATAATCATAGCCGGCCCTGGCAACTGCGATGTTTCCGGCGACGACCTCATCGCCCTTCTTCTTGAATTGCCGGGCGACCACGGCTTCCAGCGGCTCCGATTCGATCCCGAGCAGCTGAAGCGCCGCGCCAAGCGCAGCAGTGTTGACTGCGAGCTTATTGCCCTTGGTCAACTCCTTCATGGGCATAGAGCAAAGCTGGACGCCATCAGCCACCTCACCTGGCGTGATTTTCTCGCCGTCGTAAATTGCGCAGGCCCCCGCTTTCAATAAACGGAGATGGCGATTCATCGTGTCCTGATTGAGAGGAATGAAGACGTCGATCTTGTCCCCCATGTTGGTCACCGGCGTGTCACTCACCCGGATGGTCAGGAAGGTATGCCCTCCACGAATGATCGATTGGTAGGCGTTGTAAGCGTTGAGGTGGAGTCCGCGCCGCGCGAAGATGCGAGCGAGAATGTCGCCGGTGGAGGCGATGCCCTGGCCGTTTTCACCGCCTATGCCGACCGCGAAATCTATCTTCGTATTTTTCTCCA
>Ga0070671_100003255_pt1 | contig 12679 bp, 9 predicted proteins | sample KBSS73metaG_FD_65341 | JGI IMG/M metagenome (GOLD analysis project Ga0070671, IMG submission 65341) | Switchgrass rhizosphere microbial communities from Kellogg Biological Station, Michigan, USA - KBS S7-3 metaG | ecosystem: Host-associated > Plants > Roots > Rhizosphere > Soil ...
TTCGATCGCTATGACGAGACCGCCGAGGAGTTCGCTCGCGGAATCCGTCTGGTCACCGGACTTCGCGCCTACGTGTCCCCGGATGCGGGCTGGGTCCGCGTGTCCTGCCCGGGGGATGCGATGGCGGGCTGGCTGCTGCGCGCGATCACGACGGAGAACGTCGCGGCGCGCCGGCAGGGCGCGATGCTCGACCTGCCCGCGTCGCCGACGTTCCGGCTCGAGAAGGAGATCAAGAACGTCATCACCGTCATGGCCAAGACCTGTCACTACTGGCTGGGGCACACGCCGCGCGCCCGTCAGGAGGCCATCGGCGATCTGCTCCTCACGATGGATCGCGAGTCGCCCCTCATCGAACCGTCGTTCGAGCCGGGACAGGCCGGGTGGACGGGCATCGCCTGCGACGACGTCCCGTCGGCGGTGTGGATGATGCGGGCGCTCGTCGTCAGCAACGTGCTGGCGCGGCGCGAGGACTCGACGCTGTTCGTGCCGGTGAACCCCGCAACCGACCCTGGCGGCCGCCGGGTGGCTGCCGCTGTGGACCGCGTGCGCAAGCTCAGCCCGTCGCGTTAGTGCGCCAGCGCGATCCGCTGTTTGTCCTTTTCGTTTTCCGCGCAGACGTATTCGATCAGGTCGGTGTCGGCCCTGAGCACCATCGCCAGCGACACCGTGATCGGCTTGGTGAACGTCTCCGGATCATCGATCGTGAACTGCGCGTCCATACGCCCGGCGCTGCGCCGGGTGTAGCGCTCGGTGAGGCGCATCGCGCTGCTGTAGCGGTGGCCCATCGCGTCGAGCTGTCCGCGGCCGTTGAAACCGATCGTCTCGATCACCAGCGTCTCGCCTTCCCAGCGGCCGATCGACGAGCCCATCCACGAGGGGGTCGGATCCTCCGGCAGCTTCCGTCCGTCGGTGAAAATCTGCCGGAAGCTGTTGTCGCCTTCGGAGAGCACGACGACGAGGCCGCGAGTCTGGACGATCTTGAAGGGCGCCGGCGTGGTCATGAAGAGCGGCAGGCCGCTCGGGAGGCAGTTGATGCCCACGTTGTCGTGCTGAATGGCATCGACCGCCAGCCGCGCCGAGTACGCGGCCGCCTGCGGCTGCAGCGGCTCGTGGCCGCGCGGGTAGTCGGCGAGCAGGTTGATGAAGTACTTCGACGGAATGTCTTCTCCCAGGCCGTTCTGCCCGCCGGGCAGCATCTTGATGAGATCGGGGATCGGCGCCGCCTCCGCCTGCCACACGCCCGACAGATCCGGTCTGCCGTCGGCCGTGCGCGGTGCGGGGGCCGACAGGTCGGGCTTGCCGTCGGCGGTGCGCGGCAGATCCGGGCTCGGATGTTTCACCCACTGAGCACTGCTGATTGATGGGGCGCAGAGCGGAGCGCCCAGCAGGAAAGCGGCAAACAGAATTCGAACGCGCATAGCTGTCTCCTCTCTGAGATCCAACGCTGACAGCTAACGCGTCGAACGAGCGCCAAACCCGCATGGCCGGGCTGCCGGGGCGCGATCCTGCATTAGGATGCGGGTGCCATGATCAGCCGCCGCGACGTTCTTACCGCCCTTTCTGGACTTCCGCTCGCGGCCCTGGCCGCGCCCGCATTCGCGCAGCGCGGCCAGTCCGCCCAGGCGATGCCCACGCGGCGCTTCGTCGGCACCGAGCGTCTGCCGGTGATCGGCCTCGGCTCGAGCAAAGGAGTGGAGGAGATCGCCAAGAACGGCGACGACTCGATGCGTCAGGTGCTGCGAACACTCGTCGCCCACGGCGGCCGCGTGGTCGACACGTGGCCGCGCAACCCGGCCAACGACTCGCGATTCGGCCAGGTGATGAACGAGCCCGAGTTCCGCGACAAGCTGTTCGTGACCGGCAAGATCGATCGGCCCGGGAAGGACGCCGGCATTGCCCAGTTTCGCGACATCCAGCGTTCCTACGGCCGCAAGAGGATCGACCTCATGCAGATCTTCAGCCTCACCGACGTGGATACCCACTGGCGGTCGCTGAAGGCGTGGAAGGCCTCGGGCGAAGCGCGCTACATCGGGGTGACGGTGTCGGAGATGCGCCTGCACCAGGCCATCGAGCAGTTCGTCAGGCGCGAGAAGCCCGACGTCTTCCAGGTGAACTACTCGATCACCGAGCGACAGGCGGAAGACCGGATTCTGCCGATGGCGGCGGATCTTGGCGTGCCGGTGATCATCAACCGTCCGTTCATGAACGGCGCCTACTTCCGCCGGCTGGAAAAGACTCCGCTTCCGCCGTGGGCGGCGGAGTTCGACTGCCAGACGTGGTCGCAGTTCTCGCTGAAGTACATCCTGGCGAACCCCGCGGTGACCTGCGTGCTCACCGAGACCACCAATCCCGAACACATGGAAGAGAACGCGCGCGCCGCGTTTGGCCCGGCGCCTGACGCTGCGGCACGGCAGCGGATGCGTCAGCTCATCGACGCGATGGCATAGCTCGAGCGCGCTCGTGGCGGCCGCTCCCATACCTCCCATACCGATCTGGATGGGGAGCCATACTGCGCAAGGCGAAAATTAGCCGAACCTGAATTTGACAGGGATTTTCGCGCCCCGTATTCTTCTTCGGCGTGGATAACCCTGCGGGGGTAGTGAGAGCGATGGTGGTTACGACGCCCCGACGCTCCTGTCCTAGCCGACCAAGAAGGAAAAGACGCCCTCTATGAAAACCGCTTTGAAGTGTTTGACGCTCGCCGTCGTTCTCTTGCTCCCTGCCACGGTCTTCGCCCAGGCCTCTCTGACGGGCACTGTCCGTGATGCGTCCGGCGGCGTGCTGCCGGGTGTGACCGTCGAAGCCGCCAGCCCGGCGCTGATCGAGAAGGTCCGCACAGCCGTGACTGACGGTTCCGGCCAGTACCGGATCGTGGACCTGCAACCCGGCGCGTACTCGCTCACGTTCACGCTGCCCGGTTTCAACGTGGTCAAGCGCGAGAACCTCCAGCTGACGGGCAACCAGACGCTGACGATTCCGATCGATATGCGCGTCGGCGGCCTGCAGGAGACCATCACCGTCACGGGCGAGACCCCGGTGGTGGACGTGCAGAATGCCACCAAGCAGCTGGTGATGTCGGATGAGCTCATCGCCACCATTCCGGCGACGCGCGCCGCCGGCGCGCTGCTGGGCGCGACACCCGGCATCATCGTGGGTGAGACGGGCGCGGCGATCTCGCCGACCATGACCTCGTTCAACGCCCGTTCGAGCACGATCAACTCCGGCTCCGTCGCCGGCGAAGGGCGCTACGCGGTCAACGGGTTCCCGCTGACGGCTGCCCGCAGCGGCGGCTTCGCGTCGGTGGTGTACGACACCGTGAACGCCGAAGAAGTGGCAGTGACTGTCGGTGGCGGGCTCGGTGAAAGCGACATCGGCGGCCCGCTGATGAACATCGTGCCGAAGTCGGGCGGCAACAGCATCTCCGGCACCGGGTTCCTGAGCACGGCCGGCGAGTGGTCTAGCAGCAACAACATCACGAGCGAGCTCAAGACGCTGAACCCGAACCTGAAGGATTCGCCGGGCATCATCAGCGCCTACGACTACAACCTCTCGCTTGGCGGTCCCATCGTCAAGGACAAGCTGTGGTTCTACGGCAGCTACCGCAAGCTCGATACCTCAGTGCCGCAGGACGGTATCGTCGCCAACCGCTATGCGGGCGACCCGACGCATTGGGATTGGGCACCCGACGACAGCGTGAGCTCGCGTCTCGTGCAGGGCCGCGCCATGATCATCGGCCGCGTGACGGGGCAGTTCGGGAAGAACCGCGCCCGGTTCTATTCCGAGTACCAGACGCGCTGCGAGGGCTCGTCGCTCACGCTCAACGGCGACGGCTGCCACAAGCGCGGCGACAACTGGATCGGCCTCGGCAACAACCAGGCGCCGACGCAGATGTCGCCTGAAGCGACGTCGACTGCCGGCCGCGGCTATTTCGACGTGCCGTTCTACATCAACCAGGGCACGTGGACGAACACGGCGTCGAACAAGCTGCTCTTCGACGCGGGCATCCAGTTCTTCCGCTACCAGCCGATCTTCGGCCACCCGGCGCCGGACGGCGTCACCGGTCTGATTCCGGTCACGCAGCAGTCGAATGCGATCAACCCCGCGACCGGCATTCCGTTCGCGCCCGTTGCCAACTACCGCTATCGCGCGGTGGAGAGCTGGGGCCCCGCCAAGGGCAAGACCGACGACGCCACCGGGTCGGTGTCCTACGTCACCGGTGCCCACAACATGAAGGTGGGCTACCAGTACCGCATGCTCGACCTGCAGGACGACGATCTGGCCAACGACACGTTGCTCGGCTATCGCTTCAACGGGCTGACGCCGAACGCGGTGAGCTACTACCTGCCGGAGATGGGGCGCCGGACGATCACCAAGACGCACGGCCTCTACGTGCAGGACACCTGGACGGTGCACAAGCTCACCGTGCAGGGCGCGCTGCGGTGGGACCGCGCCTCGAGCTTCGCGCCGGTCGAAGGCAACGGCACGTTCGGGAAGACGTCGTTCCTGAACCCGACGCCGATCACCATCGCCGAGACCGAGGGCGTCAACGCCTACAACGACCTCACGCCGCGCGTGGGCGTCGCGTATGACGTGTTTGGCACCGGCAAGACGGCGATCAAGCTGAACTGGGGCAAGTACCTGGCGTACGCGGCGAACGATTCACCGTATACGTCGACGAACCCGGGCGCGACGATCGTGCGCAGCGTGGCGAACCGCGGCTGGAACGCGTCGGTGGCGGCGGGCGGCAACGGCGACCTCGTCGTGAACTGCAACCTGCTGAACCCCGATCAGAACGGGGAGTGCGCTGCCGTGACCGGCAACAGCCGAAACTTCGGCACGGCGGGCTCGGCGACGCAGGTCGATCCGGCAGTGCTGAGCGGCTGGGGCGTGCGACCGGGCGACACGCAGACGACCATTGGCATCCAGCAGGAGCTGCTGCCGCGCGTCTCGGGAGACTTCAGCTACACGCACCGCAGCTTCCACGGCTTCTTCGTGACCGACGACCTGAACCGCAACGTCAGCACGGCGTACGAGAGCTACACGCTGACGGCGCCGCAGGATGCGCGGCTGGCGGACGGCGGCGGCTACCCGGTGCTGGTTTACGTTCCGACGGCGGCGGCCAATGCGCTGGGCACGCAGACGATTCTGCGACGCGAGTCGTACTTTGGCGACGAGCGCGACAGCACGTGGGACGGCTTCGAGGCCTCGGTGAACGCGCGGATGCGCAACGGGCTGATGATGCAGTTCGGCAGCAGCACCGGCCGCGGCAAGGTCAACACGTGCGCCACGGCTACGAAGTACAACCAGGTCACCAACGCGACGCTCGGGACGGCTGACGGCCCGAACCCGCGCGGGTGCGACAACGTGGAGCCCTGGCAGACGACGTTTCGCGGGTCGGCCAGCTACACGGTGCCGAAGATCGACGTGCTCATCAGCGCGATCGCGCGTTCGCTGCCGAACTCGCTGCTCGGCGGCACGCCGAACACGATCGCGACGTGGCAGGTGCCCAACTCCGTCATCGCGACGGCGCTTGGCCATCTGCCCCCCGGTGCGACGGCGACGGGCACGACCAACATCCCGCTCACCGACAACGCGCACCGCGTCTACGCCGACGAGCGCCGGTCGCAGCTCGACGTGCGCTTTGCGAAGATCCTCCGGTTCGGCCGCACGCGCACGGACGTCGGGGTCGACATCAACAACGTGACGAACGCAAGCTACGCGCTCGGGTGGAACAACACCTACGTCTACAGCACGGACAACACCGCGCGTCCCGCCGGCTGGGGGACGCCGACCAGCATCGTCAACCCGCGGTTCGTTCGCCTGAACTTCACGGTGAACTTCTAAACGAGTAGGGGCCGCCTTCAGGCGGCCCGTCTGTGGGGGCCGGCTTCAGCCGGCCCCGGCCAGCAAGGGCCAGGAGCGATCCTGGCCCTTGTTGTTTGTGCTCCCTCAGGGTCGCAACTCGAACTCAGGTGTCCGTCCGTTGAGGGTGCGTGCCACGATCGCCAGGCTGGCGACCCCTGCCAGCGCCGTGGCCAGCGCGGGCATCTGCCGCGGCGCGCGCGTGACCACGCGGTCCAGGATGCCGCGCGCAAGCAGCTGGGCGCGCATGAGTGGAACTAGTCGGGTGTGGGGCGCTCGACTCGTTCGATCACGAGCGCGCGCACTGGGCCTCGCCCGGGTTCCAGCGACAGGCCAAGCTGTTCCTTCAGCGCCACAAAGAGAGTCGGCAGGTTGTTCACCGCCCGATCGGCAAAGTCGGGCGGCGGGTCGAGGTTGCCGGGCTGGCGAAACTGCGTCAGCGGCGCCCACTCCATATCCATGTCGAATCTGCCGGTGAGGCCGGTGCGATCCACGACGAGGCGTCCGATACCGTAGAAGTTCGCCATGCTCAGTGCCAGCTGCTCCATCGGCATGCCGCGCCCGATGAGCGTGCCGTATCCGATGCTGGACATACAGTTCTTTTGTCGCTCCGGGTCTGGTGCCGGAGGCGGCCCACCGGGCTCGGGACACGGGTAAGTGGAGCGCCGAAGCTTCGGCCCGAGCTGACCGTCACGCGAGGCGAGCGTCAAGAGATAGATCGGCGCATCTTTCGTCTCTTCACGGACCGCCAGCTTGAAGCGCTCCGCGAGCAGCGCCTTCAACATGTCCTGCACGGGCGTCTCGCTGGGTGGGTTTGCGATGCTCTTCTCATCGACGGTCGCCGTGATGTCGAAGCGCTCGCGATCGAGCCAGTCCGGTCCGCCGCTAATCTGAAAGCGGTACAGCGACGGCCCCTGCGCGTAGGCCAGCGTCATGACCTCAGGAAGCGTCCATGCGGTCACGGTCAATCGTTGGCCCCCGAAGCCGATGGGGCCACGCCGTGCGTCGGGTTGGCTGGGTTTGACGGAGGCGACCTCGAACGTGGGTCCGGTCTGGGCGCGGAGTGGAGCGGCTAGGAGGAGCACCGAGCACACGACCACCAGCAGGCGGAATGGCATCGTCAGGCCTCGCTGAGGGTATTTGACGCCGCGCGAAGGAAAACGGCTCTCGATGGGGTTCAGCGGGCGGGCGTCGGGCGCGGCGCAGGAGGCGGCAGAAAGCGCCCGGCGTCGATGACGGCGTTCGGCCGCACGTCCTTCAACTCCACGGTGTCCTTGCCGTCCAGCCACGTGACCGTCCACTTCAACGGCAGCTTCACGCCGGCTATGTCGCGGTAGTCCTCGTAGTCCACCTGCGTGGGCAGGCGGCCGACCGGCGAGGGGACGTAACGCACTTGCCGGAGCAGCAGACCCGATTCGGCGTCGAAGGATAGCGTGACGAGGGCGCCGCCGCTGCCGGTGCCCTGCACCACCTGCACCTCGCGATCGCCGATGACGCCCGCCGCGCCCACGCGCCATTGGCCGGCTACCTGCTTGATGCGCGCGGGGAAGGCGAGTTCGGCATCCATCCGCAGGCCGTCTAGATCCGCGCCGCCCAGCGCCAGCACGTCCACCGGACGATGCGGCGCGGCAATCCAGCCGCTGCGCCCGTCGAACACGGTGGCGCGGTCGCCGTCGGACGAGCGCACGAAGGCCGCGCGCTGGTTGGGCGACTTCGCCGCCAGCTCGAACCGCTGCGGCTCGCTGTCGGGGCCGTAGCCGGTGCTCGTGCCGGTGGCGGTGAAGCTCGAGAGCGCCGACGCCCGCGCGGCGCCGCCGACCGCGGCCAGGTACTTGTCGAACACTGCGTCGGCCGCCGGGGCCCCTGGCGCCGCTGCGATCTCGTCACGCGGATCCTCGGGCGGCGGCGCGCCGTAGAGCGTCGCCAGGTTGGGCGTGGCCTTCGGACGATCGGCGCCGCGGTGGCAGGAGAAGCACGTGATCACCTGCCGGCCGCCAAAGTGCGTCTTGTTGATGGTGGCCATCATCGTCACCATCGCCCGCGCCATCTGCTTGCGCGGGCTCTCGGTGGCGTAGTTCGCCCAGCTGGTGTCCCCGGAGCGGTGACAGTCCTCGCACGACATGCCGAGCGACGCCGAGAAGATGCCCATGGTGCCCATGAACTCGTTCACGGGGATGCCGCGCAGCACCTGCACGTTCTTGAATACCTCCTCGGCCAGCGGCGGCCGCGCAGGGGCCTGCCCCCGCAGCGTGACGGCGGCCAGAAAGCCGACCGCCGCGGCGGTGAACGAAATACCCGTCCTGGTGAAACGGCTGCTCATGGTTGACACTTATACCTGCTTTCCGGCTCGAGCCCTGAGCCCTGAGCCGGCCGCACGGCTCCCAGAATTCAGGAGAGCCGTGGGGGTAGTATTGTCGCGAACCCGGAGGACGGAATGCCCAAGACCGTGGCGCTGGTGTGCGCCGCTCTGCTCCTGCTCGCCGCGCTGCCAGCCCGCGCGCACCACGGCGACGCCGACCGCTACAACCAGGAAGTCATCACCGTCACCGGCACGGTGGTGGAAGTGCAGATGGTGAACCCGCACGCACACATCGTGTTCGACGTCGTCGAGGGCGGGAAAACCGTGCGGTGGCAGGCCGAGCTCGGCGGGCCCCAGCAGCTCATCAAACAGTTCAACTGGACGCCGGCGACCATCAAGGTCGGGATGAAGCTGACGATGATCGGCCGGCGCCTCAAGAGCGGGGCGCCGTACATGAACCTGACGGAGCGCGCCAACATCGTCGTCACCGACACGGGCAAGGAGATCTTCCGCACCCCCAACTTCGGCGAGCCGGCACCGACGGGTCCCAAAGGCACGCTGAACTGATGCGGGGCGGACGGGCGCTCGCGCTGGTGATCGCCGGCCTCGCCGCGCTGGCCGCGCGGGGTGAGGCGCAGGCGCGGGTAGCCCAGACCGCGTATCTCAAGGCCTCGAACCTCGAGGCGATGGACCACTTCGGCTGCGGCGGCGTGCAGCAGGGGCACACCGGCCGCGGTGTGGCGCTCAGCGGCGACGGCAACACGCTGGCCGTCGGCGCGCCGCACGAAGCGTCCGGCGCCAAGGGCATCAACGGCAACCAACGCGACAACTCCGTGTTCGAGGCGGGCGCCGTCTACGTCTACACGCGCAGCGGCACCCGCTGGACGCAGCAGGCCTATCTCAAGGCCTCGAACCCGCAGATGAGCGCCGGCTTCGGCCACTTCGTCGCGCTGAGCGACGACGGCAACACGCTGGCGGTCTCCGCCTACTGGGAATCGAGCGGCGCCAAGGGGATCAATGGCAATCAGCAGGACGAGTCGATTCCGCAGGCCGGCGCCGTCTACGTCTTCACGCGCCAGGGTGCCACCTGGTCGCAGCAGGCGTATGTCAAGGCGTCGAACACCGGCGAGGCCGGCACCGCCGACGCCTTCGGCGAGGGTGACCAGTTCGGCTTCTCGCTGGCAATCAGCGGCGACGGCGCCACCCTGGCGGTGGGTGCGCTGACGGAAGACGGCGGGACGCGTGGCATCAACGGCAACCAGGCGGACAACTCCGCGGCGTCAGCGGGTGCGGTGTACGTCTTCACGCGCTCCGGCGTCACGTGGTCGCAGCAGGCCTACGTGAAGTCGTCGAACATCGACGCGGGCGATCTGTTCGGGTACTCGGTGGCGCTCAGCCGCGACGGCGGCGTGCTCGCCGTCGGCGCTTTCGACGAGGACGGCTCCACGCGGCAGGTGAACGGTCCGGACGACAACCGCGCCGGCGGCTCCGGCGCGGCCTACGTCTTCACCCGCTCCGGCGTGACGTGGGCGCAGCAGGCGTACATCAAGCCGTCGAACATCGAGACGCAGGATGCCTTCGGCGTAGATGTCGCGCTGAGCGACGACGGCAGCACGCTGCTCGTCGGATCGCTCGACGAGGACTGCGCCGCGACCGGCGTCAACCCGCCCGGCTGCGACAACGACTGGCGCGACGACCTCTCGATGGGTGCCGCCTACGTGTTCGTGCGGAGCGGCAGCACCTGGTCGCAGCAGGCGTTCCTCAAATCGTCGAACATCGGGCCCAACGACACCTTCGGCGAGCGGCTCTCGCTGAGCGGCGACGGCAACGTCGCCGTCATCAGCGCCTCGGTGGAGGACGGCAGCGCCAAGGGGATCAACGGCAAGGCCGACGATGCCGCCATCGATGCGGGTGCCGTGTATCTGTTCACCCGCACCGGCACGACCTGGAGCCAGCAGGCCTACATCAAGGGCGCCAACACGGAAGCCTTCGACCAGTTCGGCGGCTCGGTGAGCCTGGATCGCAGCGGCCGCCTGCTGGCGGTCGGCGCGCAAGGGGAAGACAGCGGGAAGGCCGCCAATCCTGCCGACAACACGGTCGCGGAGGCCGGTGCGGTGTACGTGTTCTCGGTCACGAGGTGAGAGTGCGCCGATGACCGGTGGCCGTGTGCTCCTGGTCGCCTGCGCGCTCGTCGCGGCCGCGTCGTACCTGGCGGGCCAGCCGGCGCCTCTCGACGTGGTCTTCGTCAACGGCCGGGTGATCACCGTCGACGCGCGGTTCTCCATCGCCCAGGCGATCGGCATTCGAGGCGACCGCGTCGCGGTGGTGGGTACCACCGCGAGTGTCCTGCGTCAGGCCGCCCCCTCGACACGGCGGATCGACCTCGGCGGCAAGGCCGTCATCCCCGGGCTCATCGACAACCACATGCACCTGCTGCGCGCCGGTACCACGTGGCAGTACGAGGTACGGCTCGACGGAGTGGGCTCGCGTGCGCGCGTTCTCGAACTGCTGCGGGCCCGCGCCGCCGCCACACCTCCCGGCGAGTGGATCTACACGCTCGGCGGCTGGGCGCTGGAGCAGTTTGCCGACGATGCGCGCCCGTTCACCCGCGAGGAACTGGACGGCGTGGCGCCGCGCAACCCGCTGTTGTTGCAGGCGTCGTACTACCAGTCGTTTCTGAACAGCCGCGCGCTCGAGGTGCTGGGCGTCAGCGACAGGCCGACGGGCGAGATCGAGGAGGCTGGTATCCGCGCGTTGGCGGCGCGCCTGCCGACGGCGTCCGGCGACGCGCTCGAGCACAGCACGCGGGCCATGTTCCGCGAGCTCAATCAGGCCGGGCTGACCGCTGTTGGCAGCGCGGGGTGCGAGCCGGACGTCCTGCCGCTCTACCGCCGCCTGGCCGAGCACCAGCAGCTCGACGTCCGCGTGTTCTGTATCACCGGCGCGGCCGCCTCGAGCCCGGCGCAGGTCGATCGCGCGCTGCCGCTCATCCGTGCGATGAAGGTGGGGCAGGGCAACGACTTCATCGACGACATCGCGTTCGGCGAGAGCGTCTACGGGCCGCTCCACGATCCGATGTTCATCAAGGCGTCGATGCCCGGGGGCGACGATCTCGTGCAGTGGCGCCGGATGGCGGCCGAGATCGCGAAGGCGGGGCTGCCGCTCCACGTGCACGCGAACCTGACGGCCACCATCTCCGCGTTCCTCGATCAGATCGAGGCGATCAACCGCGAGACGCCGGTGGCGCCGCTGCGCTGGGCGCTGGCGCATCTGAACCAGGTGGATGCGTCGCAGCTGGCGCGGATGAAGAAGCTCGGCGTGGCCGCGGCGGTGCACCCCTGGGCCGTGATCAACGGCGGCATCAATCAGCGCGTCTTCGGCGAGGTCGCCGACATGCCGCGGCTGCGCACGATTCAGCAGAGCGGCGTCGTGTGGGGCCTCGGCAGCGACGGCAGCCGCGCCAACCAGATCCTGCCATTCACGACGCTGTGGTGGGCGGTGACCGGCAAGATGGTGGGCGGCACGACCGTGCTCCGCGAGACGATCGACCGCAAGGACGCGCTGATCGCGCACACACGCCAGAACGCCAGGTTCGTGTTCCGCGAGAAGCAGATCGGCTCGCTCGAGGCCGGCAAGCTGGCCGACCTCGTGGTCCTGGATCGGGACTACCTGACGGTGCCCGCGGACGAGATCCGGAATATCAAGCCGCTGCTGACGATGGTGGGCGGCCGTATCGTATTCAACGCGTCCGTCAGGCACTGAGCCTATTTCTTGAATTCGCCTTCGAGCAGCTTCTCCCAGCGCACGATGTCTTCGTTGTTCTCGATGCACTCGTACTCGCGCAGGCGCTCACCCGGCCGCAGGCGGAACGTCTCCTGCTGGTGCCACGGCTTGGTGAACACTTCCGGGTCTTCCATCGTGACGTCGTAGATGATGGTGTCGTAGGTGTCGCGCCGGTAGCGCTCGGTCACGCGCAGCTTTTCGCTGTGGATGGTGCCCACGCCCGCCAGCCACGTCTTGTCGTTGAACCCGGTCACGTCCACCACCAGCGTGTCGCCGTCCCAGTGGGCGACCGAGTCCCCGAGGTACGACGGCTCGATGTCGTCGGGGTGCGGCCGCCCGTCGGTGGGGATGATGCGGAACGCGTGGTGGATCTCGTACAGGATCAGCACGCGGTTCGGCAGCTGCACGATCTCGAAGGGCAGCGGCCGCACGGTGATGCGCGGCACGCCGGTCAGCAGGCAGCGCGCGATCGGGTCGTCGATGCCGCGTCGCGCCAGGGAATCCTGCCGCTTCGTCTCGGCCTCCGGTTTGTAGGGCGCCGGCTCGCGCGGCGGTGGCGCGGGACGGCCGGCGGCTTTGTCGGCCTCCGCGATCCGGCGGGCTTCCGTCTCGCCAAACGTCAAGGCAATGCCGCCGGCGATCCAGATGCCGGAGAGATCGGGTTTGCCGTTGGCCGTACGCGGTACCGGCCGCGGCTTGGGCACGGTCTGCGCGACCAGGGGCCAGGCCGCGGCG
>Ga0070671_100003257_pt1 | contig 12673 bp, 14 predicted proteins | sample KBSS73metaG_FD_65341 | JGI IMG/M metagenome (GOLD analysis project Ga0070671, IMG submission 65341) | Switchgrass rhizosphere microbial communities from Kellogg Biological Station, Michigan, USA - KBS S7-3 metaG | ecosystem: Host-associated > Plants > Roots > Rhizosphere > Soil ...
GAGGACGCGATCTACCTGGTGGGCCAGGTGCCCCTCGCCCTGGTCGACCACGGCGCCGTCGACCGAATGGTCGGCTCCGTCTACCTCTACATCGAGCAGTTCTTCCGTCCCGCCCTGCGCATCGGGTTCGCCTCCCGCTTCCCCCGCTGACGACCCCGACGACCGAGTTCTGGACCGTTGCGGGTGCCATTCGGTCGAACGTGTCCAGAACTCGTGAAATTGCTTGCGTTCTCATGCTGTTCCATGTCATCGTGAGCTTGCGTCGGGTCGGGCCGTTCGGGGAAGTGCGGCCCGGCCCGACGCACGACCGCACGATGGGTGCGCTGGTGGGGACATGACCGTCGTGTTACGGTCCGGCGTCGCTTCGCCGTCCCCACGGTGGCGCGCACCCACCCGTATGACGCGATCGAGGACCCTCTTCGCCCTGCTCGTGGCCGCGCTGGTGACCGCCCTGGCGGCGCCGGCGAGCGCCGCACGGTCGAGCGACCCTGCCGCCCAACGCGCCCAGGTCCGGGCCCAGAAGGCCAAGCTCGCCTCGCAGCTCAACACGCTGAACGCGTCGGAGTCCCAGCTCGTCACCGCGGCGAAGGCGCTCAGCGACCAGGCGGCCGCGGTGTCCCGTGACGTGCTCGCCGCCCGCCGGGCCACGGCGGCGGCCGACGCCGAGTACCGCGAGGCCATGGCGTCGCTCGAGGCCACCAAGGCGCAGCTGACGCGCCTGTCGCGCCTCGTCGTCGACCAGGCCGTGGCCGAGTACATCTCCCCGCGCACGATGCAGTCATCGCTCGGCGGTGACACCACCGACCTCGCCGCCCAGGCTCGCAAGCAGGCGTTGCTCTCGACCGTCAACGCCAACAACGCCGATCTGATCGACCAGCTCAACGCCACGCGCGAGGACTACGACGTCAAGCTCAAGGCGGCGAAGGCGCTGCGCGACAAGGCGCTCAGCCGCAAGGCGCAGACGGAGGCCGAGCTCGCCTCGCTCCAGCAGGCCGAGGCGGCGAAGGCCCGGCTGGCGTCGGCGGTCCTGGCCCGCAAGCAGGCGGTCCTCCGCGAGATCGACGCCCAGGCGAAGGCCGACGCCCAGCTCACCGCCATCATCCTCCAGCGCTCGAGCCAAGGTTCCGCCGGGAGCAGCGCCCGCAACGTCGGCGGCTGCATCTGGCCGGCCAACGGCCACGTCACGTCCGAGTTCGGTCGCCGCTGGGGCCGCCTCCACGCCGGCATCGACATCGCCAACAGCATCGGCACACCGATCTGGGCCGCCAAGCCGGGCACCGTGATCTTCGTCGGCTCCCAGAGCGGCTACGGCCTCACGGTCGTGATCGACCACGGCGGCGGCATGTCGACGCTCTACGCCCACATGAGCCGGTTCGCCGCCCAGGACGGTCAGCAGGTGCGCCAGGGCCAGGTCATCGGCTTCATCGGCCAGACCGGCGACGCCACCGGCCCCCACGTGCACTTCGAGACCCGCTACAACGGAACGCCCCGCAACCCGCGCACCTGCCTCCCGTAACGTCTCCGCCATGGAGCTCGTGATCGTGGGCGGCGGCAAGATGGGCGAGGCGCTGCTGGCCGGCCTCGTCGCCGCCAAGTGGGCCGAGCCCGCCGAGCTCGCCGTGGTCGAGCCCGTCGCCGCCCGGCGGGCCGAGCTGGCCGAGCGGTTCCCCGCGGTGCACGTCACGGCCGAGCCCGTGGCGGCCGCCGGTGCCGTCCTGGCCGTGAAGCCGGCCGACGTGCCCGCCGCCTGCCGGGCGCTCGACGTGGGACGCGTGCTCTCGATCGCCGCCGGCGTGACGGTGGCGGCCATCGAGGCGGCGCTCGACCGGCCGATCCCGGTCGTGCGTGCCATGCCCAACACGCCGGCGCTCGTCGGGTCGGGGGCGGCCGCCATCGCGGGCGGCTCCCACGCCGGTGAGGAGGACCTGCGCTGGGCCGAGGGCATCCTCGGCGCCGTCGGCGAGGTCGACCGGGTGCCCGAGAAGCTCCTCGACGCCGTCACCGGGCTGTCCGGCTCGGGGCCGGCGTACGTGTTCCTCGTCGCCGAAGCGTTGATCGACGCCGGGGTCGCCGCCGGTCTGCCCCGCGAGGTGAGCGCCCGCCTGGCCACCCAGACGCTGCTCGGCGCGGCCCGCATGCTGGTCGAGACCGGCGACTCGCCCGAGGTCCTCCGCGCCGCGGTCACCTCCCCTGGTGGCACGACGGCGGCCGGCCTCCGCGAGCTCGAGCGAGCGGGCGTGCGGAGTGCCCTCATCGAGGCCGTGCTGGCCGCCACCCGGCGCTCCGAGGAGCTCGGGCGCTAGCACCGGCACCCGAACTTCACCCCCTCTTTCCCCATCAGCAACGGAGCGGTACGGTTCGCTCTGCGGAGAGGGGTGGATGTCCTATGGCTCAACAGCGCTCACGGTTCCTCACGGTCGCCGAGGTGGCCGACATCATGCGCGTGTCGACGATGACCGTCTACCGGCTGATCAAGGCGGGCGAGCTGCGGGCCGTTCGCGTGGGCAAGTCGTACCGCCTGGCCGAGGACGACGTCGACCGCTACCTCGCCCAGGGCTTCACCGAAGCCGGGTAGGCGCCACTACCGTCGACGGGGCATGACCCGGTACGACACGATCTCGTTCCTCTCCGACTTCGGCCACGACGACGAGTTCGTCGGCGTGGTGCACTCCGTGATCCGCGAGCTCGCGCCGCACGTCACGGTCATCGACCTCACCCACGCCATCCCGCCGTTCGACGTGCGCAGCGGCGCCCTCGCGCTGGCCCGGGCCGTGCAGTACGTGGCGCGGGGCATCGTGCTCGCGGTCGTGGACCCGGGAGTCGGCACCGACCGGCGGGCGGTGGCGATCGAGGTCGGAGGGGGGGCCGGCGTGTTCGTCGGGCCCGACAACGGGCTCCTCGCGTCGGCGGTGGCCATGGCGGGAGGCGCCGAGCGGGCCGTCGCCCTCACCAACGCCGTCTACCAGCTGCCGGCGCCCGGCCCCACGTTCGCAGGTCGCGACATCTTCGGTCCGGCCGCCGCCCACCTCGCCAATGGCGTGCCGCTCGAGGAGCTCGGCGAGCTGGTCGAGCCGCACACGCTGCTCCCCGGCGTGCTGCCGCTCACCCGGGTCGAGGACGACCGCCTCGTGGGCGAGGTGCTGTGGATCGATCGGTTCGGCAACGCCCAGCTCAACGTCGACCCCGACGAGATCGCGGGCTATGGCAGTGCGGTGCTCCTGCGCTTCAACGAGCAGGTGCGCTCGGCGCGCCGGGCCACCACCTACGGCGCCATCGGTCGGGGCGAGGTCGGGCTCGTCGTCGACTCCTACGGGCTGGTGTCGATCTGCCTCGACCGCCAGTCGGCTGCCACCGAGCTCGGCCTGCACACCGGTGACGAGGTGAGCCTCGAGCAGGGCGAGGATCGCCGGCCCGGCGTGTCGTCGCCGGTGACCGTCCGCCTCGGGGGGCCGATCACGTGAGCGAGCTTGCGAGCGAACCATCAGCATGAGACCGGGAACCACCATCGTGATCGGGGCGTTGCTCGCCGCGCTGCTGCTCGCGGCGACGATCCAGTTCTTCGTGCTGTCGCGCTAGAAGAAGCTGCCGCAGAGGCGGGTGATCTCCCGCTCGAGGGACTCGAGGCCCTCGACCTTGCCGAGCACCACGGACACGCCGACGTCGCGCGCCTTGCGCTCGAGCTCGGGGTCGACGAACGCCGTGTAGAGGATCATCACCTGCTCGGGGCGGCTCTCGCGGATGCGGCGAGCGGTCTCGAGCCCGTCGACCTCCGGCATCTTGTAGTCGACGACCACGACGTCGGGATTGGCCGCCTCGATCGTGTCGACGGCCTCGACGCCACTGCCGGCTTCGGCCACGACCAAGAACCCGTCGAGCTCCAGCATGTTGCGGAGCATGCGACGGACGTGGTCGGTGTCGTCGATGACCATGACCCTGATGGGCGATTCCGCCACACGAGCACGGTAGCGTGCGGGACCTGTGAACGTGGCCGCCATCGCGGAGGGCCACCCCGGCGAGGCGATCGCGCTGGTCGATCAGGGGGTGCCGACCACCTACGGCGAGCTCGCCGACGAGGTCGCGCGCGTGCGCGGCGGGCTCCTCGGCCTCGGGCTGCAGGTCGGCGACCGCGTGGCGCTGGTGTGCGAGAACAACCGGCAGTTCGTGGTCGGCTACCTGGCGATCGTCGGCGCCGGCTGCGTGGCGGTGCCGCTGAACCCCGAGAGCCCGCCGGTCGAGGTCAACCACCAGCGGACCACGACCGGAACGACGATCACCGTGGGCGCCGACGACATCGTCCGGCTGTCGCGGTCGGCGCCGGCACCGATGGTCGACCGCGACGACGGCGACCTTGCGGTGCTCGCGTTCACGGCCGGCACGGCGGGGGCGCCTCGGGCCGCGATGCTCACCCACGGCAACCTGCGGACGAACATCCGCCAGGCCCAAGCGGTGCCGGGGCGGGCCGTCGTGGCCGGCGACGTGTGCCTTGCCGTCGTGCCGCTGTTCCACATCTTCGGGCTCAACGTGGTGCTCGGCCTGTCGCTGTCCGCCGGCGCGTCGGTCGTCCTCGTCGACCGGTTCGAGCCGCACGCCACGCTCGACGTCGTCCGCCGCCAGCGGTGCACGGTGGTGGCTGGCGCGCCGCCGATGTGGGCGGCCTGGGCGGCGATCGACGCCGACTCGTCGGCGTTCGCGTCGGTCCGCCTGGCGCTCTCGGGAGCGGCCCCGTTGCCGGCGGGCGTCGCCGACGCCATGCGCGAGCGGTTCGGCGTCGAGCTCGAGGAGGGGTATGGCCTCACCGAAGCGTCACCGGTGGTGACCGCGTTCGGCCGACCGGTGCCGGGGGTCGCGGTCCGGCTCGTCGATCCCGACGGCGACGACGTCCCGCTCGGCGACCCCGGGGAGGTGTGGGTCCGCGGGCCGAACGTCTTCGCCGGCTACTGGCACGATCCCGACGCGACAGCCGCGGTGCTGACGGCGGATGGGTGGTTGCGCACGGGCGATGTGGGCATCGCGACGGATGACGGCGAGCTGCGCCTCGTCGATCGCATCAAGGACCTCGTGATCGTGTCGGGCTTCAACGTGTTCCCGGCGGAGGTCGAGGCCGCACTGGCCCGCCATCCCGCGGTGGCCGCCGCGTGCGTGGTCGGCGTCCCCGACGGCCACACCGGGGAAGCGGTGAAGGCGTTCGTCGTCACCCGGGCGCCGATCGAGGCCGACGCGCTCCGGGCGTTCTGCGGCGAGCGCTTGGCGCGCTACAAGTGCCCGACCGACATCGCGTTCGTCGACGAGCTGCCGTCGTCGCCCGCCGGCAAGGTGCTGCGCCGGCAGCTACGCGGCGCGGACTGACCGCAAGCCGCGCCGTTCGCGCAGCGGCGACGAGGCCACCACGAACCCGGCGAAGAGCACCGTCACGCCGAGGGCGAGCGTGACCGAGAACGCGCGCATCTGGCCGAGCGCGCTGTTGAGCACGCCCGACGTCGACAGGATGACGGTGCCGAGGGCGATGAGCGCGTTGCCGGCGGCGAGCCGGCGCGGGCCGCGGCCGCGGACCAGGCGGACGGCGCTCCACGCGGCGCCGACGAACACCACCGTGGCGCCACCGCCGGAGAACACGGCGGCGAGGATGCGCGGTGGCGCGCCGAACACGGCGCTGCCCTGCGGGAGGGTGGCGCCGTGGACGGGCGCCGTGAACGGGGCGACCAGCACGATGCCCGCCGCGAACGCGCACGCCAGCGCCACGCCGGCGCGGATCGCGGGCGCGTGGCGGGGGAAGAGCAGCTCGATGGTGCCGAGGGCCAGGAACGGCACGTTGACGACGGCGCCGAACAGGTAGAAGAGCCGGAACGTCCACCCGTGCCACCCGAGGGCGGCACCCGCCCACAGCGAGAGCGCGCCGCACGCGAACAGCACCAGCGCGATGGTCCACGCCAGCTCGTGGGGGCGGCGGCGGACCACCCACCGCTCGAGGAGCGAGGCGGCGAAGGCGACGGCCACGACCGTCGCGCCGGCGGCCACCGCGAGGGTGGGGTAGTCGCTCACCGCCCGCGACGGTACGCCCCGGCGTTCTCGGTGCGAAAACGGGCGGGAGCCGCCACGCTCCCGCGCCGAGATCGGACGGTGGGCTCGCCACCGCTGCTCGTGACCTTGTGAATCGGGCCACTACGCTCGGGCCATGGCTCGGCGGATCCCCGAGGCGACGGTCGCTCGCCTGCCCGTGTACCTGCGCAGCCTGTACGAGCTGGCGGAAGCACGGACGACCACGATCTCCTCGGAGCGGCTGGCCGAGCTGGCCGGCGTCAACGCCGCCAAGGTGCGCAAGGACCTCTCGTACCTCGGCTCCTTCGGCACCCGGGGCGTCGGCTACGACGTCCAGTACCTCCTGTTCCAGATGAGCCGCGAGCTCGGCCTCACCCAGGACTGGCCGGTGGTCATCGTCGGCGTCGGCAACCTGGGCCACGCCCTCGCCAACTACCACGGCTTCGGTGAGCGGGGCTTCCCGGTGGCCGCCCTGGTCGACGCCGACCCCGCGCTGGTCGGTGAGGCGATCGGACCGCTCGCGATCCGGCACATCGACGAGCTGCCCCACATCGTGGGCGAGCTCGGGGTGGCCATCGGCGTGGTGGCGACCCCGGCCCACGCCGCCCAGGAGGTCGTCGACCGGCTCGTCGCCGCCGGCGTCCGGTCGATCCTGAACTTCGCCCCGGCGTCGGTGTCGGTGCCCGACACCGTGTCGCTGCGCAAGGTCGACCTCGCCGTCGAGCTGCAGATCCTCAGCTTCTACCAGCAGCGCTCCAACGGGGCCACCGCCGCCGATGCCGGTTGAGGAGCCGCAGTACCCGGTCCAGCTGAACGTCGCCGGCAAGCCGTGCCTGGTGGTGGGCGGCGGCCCGGTCGCGGCGCGCAAGGCCGCCGGGCTGGTGGCGGCCGGGGCCGCCGTCACGATGGTGGCGCCCGACGTCGCCGACCCGCCGGCCGGGGTCACCGTCGAGCGGCGGCCCTACCGGTCGGGCGAGGCCGCGGGCTTCCGCCTCGTCATCACGGCCACCGACGACCCGGCCGTGAACCGGCAGGTCTTCCTCGACGCGGAGGCCGCGGGGGTGTGGGTCAACAGTGCCGACGACCCCGCCAACTGCTCCTTCACCTTGCCCGCGGTGGTGCGCCGCGGCCCGATCACGGTGACCGTGGCGACCGGCGGGCACAGTCCCGCCCTGGCCGGGTGGCTCAAGACCCGCTTCGAGGGGGAATTGGGACCCGAGTACGAGGTGTTGGTCCGACTGCTGGCCGAAGCACGGGAAGACCTACGATCGAGGGGCATCGCCACCGAGGGCCTGAGTTGGCACGAGGCCCTCGATTCGGGGATGCTCGACCTGGTCCGAGCGGGCCGGGTAGCCGAAGCAAGGGAGCGCCTCCAGGCGTGTCTGTCATCGTCGTCGGACTGAACCACCGGACCGTGCCCCTCGAGCTGCTCGAGCGGATGACGGTGCCGGAGGAGCGCCTGCCCAAGGCGCTGGCCGACCTCGTGTCGCGCGACAACATCACCGAGTCGGTCGTGCTGTCGACGTGCAACCGCACCGAGGTCTACGCCACCGCCGAGCGCTACCACGGGGCCATGGGCGACGTGCGCAACTCGCTGGCGGAGATGACGCACCTCCCGCCCGAGGCGTTCGCCGACCACCTGTACGCCTACCACGACGTCGCCGCCATCGCCCACCTGTTCACCGTGGCCGCCGGCCTCGACTCCGCCGTCATCGGCGAGAGCGAGATCCTGGGCCAGGTGCGCCAGGCGTGGGAGGCGGCCACCGCCGAGGGCGCCGCCGGGCCGGGCCTGCACCTGCTGTTCCGCCACGCCCTCGAGGTGGGCAAGCGGGTCCGCACCGAGACCGGCATCGGCCGGTCGATGACGTCGGTCTCCTCGGCCGCGGTCGCGCTGGCGGCCGAGCGGCTCGGGTCGCTCGACGGCAAGCGGGTCCTCGTGCTGGGTGCCGGCGAGATGGGCGAAGGCATGGCGGTGGCGCTGGCCGCCGGCGGCGCCGAGGTCCTCGTGACCAACCGCACCGCCGAACGGGCGGCGTCGCTCGCGTCACGAGTCGGCGGCCGCGCCGTGCCGGTGTTCGAGCTGCCCCGGGCGCTCGTCGAGGTCGACGTGCTGCTCACGTCCACGGGTGCCCAGTCGGTCATCGTCGAGCACGGTGAGGTCGCCCACGTCGTCGACCAGCGCGCCGGGCGCGACCTGCTCATCATCGACGTCGCCGTGCCCCGCGACGTCGACCCCGCGGCGGCGCAGCTCCCCGGCGTCACGCTGCTCGACATGGACGACCTGCGAGCGTTCGCCGATCGCGGGGTCGCCGAGCGGCGGCGCGAGGCGACGCGTGCGCACGACATCGTCGACGAAGAGGTGGCGCGGTTCCGCGAGCTGTCGACCGCTCGCCAGGTGGCGCCGGTGATCACCGCCATGCGCGAGCAGGCCGAGGCGATCCGGGTGGCCGAAGCCGAGCGCTTGGGCCGCAAGCTCACCGATGAGGAGCGGGCGGCGGTCGACGCGGTGACGAAGAGCGTCGTGGCCAAGCTGCTGCACGAGCCGACGGTCCGGTTGAAGGACGCGGCCGGCACCGTGCGGGGCGAGCGCCTCGCCGACGCGCTGCGCGAGCTCTTCCTGCTGGACTGATTTGATCCGCATCGCCACGCGGGGGAGCGCCCTCGCCTTGTGGCAGGCCGAGCACGTCGCCTCGCTGCTGGGCGGTGCCGAGCTCGTCGTCGTCGACACCGTCGGCGATCGTGACAAGGCGACGTCGCTGTCGGAGCTCGGTGGGCGCGGCATCTTCGTGAAGGAGGTCCAGGCCGCGGTCCTCGACGGCCGCGCCGACATCGCCGTCCACTCGGCCAAGGACCTGCCCTCGAACCCGGCGCTCGCCACCCCGGGCCTGGTCGTGGCGGCCGTGCCGGCGCGCGGCGATGCTCGCGACGCGCTCGTCGGGGCGCGGTTGGCCGACCTCCCGCCGGGCGGCGTCGTGGCGACGGGTTCGGCGCGCCGGCGGGCCCTGCTCGCCGATCTCCGGCCCGACCTCACGTTCGTCGACCTGCGCGGCAACATCGACACGCGGTTGGCGAAGCTGCCACCCGGAGGTGCGGTCGTGGTGGCCTTCGCGGCGCTCGAGCGGTTGGGTCTCGCCGATCGCGCCGCCGAGGTGCTCGACGCCGCGGTGCTCGTTCCACAGGTCGCGCAGGGCGCGCTCGCCATCGAGTGCCGCGCCGGTGAGGAGTCGTCGGTCGCATCGTTGGACCACGGGCCGAGCCGTCGGGCCGTCGATGCCGAGCGGGGGTGGTTGGCGGCGATCGGTGGTGGCTGCGACCTGCCCGTCGGCGCCCACGCGCGGGTCGACGGCGAGCTCGTGCGCCTGACCGCGGTGCTCGCCTCGTTCGACGGCCGCATCGTGCTGCGCGACACGGCCGTCGGCACCGACCCCGTCACCGTCGGCACCAGCCTCGCCGAGTCGATGCTCGACCACGGCGGCCGCTGGCTCCTCGACGGCTGAGGCTTTGTTGGCGCTCGTCCGCCGTGACGGGTGGATTCGCGCCAACAGAGCCGGTGCGAGACTGGGTCGGTGACGGTGCACCTCGTCGGGGCGGGTCCCGGGGACCCGGGTCTGCTGACGCTCCGCGGGGCGGAGGTGCTGCGGCGCGCCGACGTGGTGGTGCACGACCGGCTCTCCCAGTCGTCCCTGCTCGATCTGGCACCGGTCGGTGCCGAGCGCATCAGCGTCGGCAAGTCGCCGCGGGGACCGAGCACGCCGCAGGAGGAGATCAACCGGCTGCTCGTCGAGAAGGGCCGCGCCGGTCTCGAGGTCGTGCGGCTCAAGGGCGGTGATCCGTTCGTGTTCGGGCGCGGCGGTGAAGAAGCGGCGGCGCTGGCGGCGGCCGGCGTGCCGTTCGAAGTCGTGCCCGGCGTGACCTCGGCCGTGGCCGTGCCCGCCTACGCCGGCATCCCGGTCACGCATCGCGGCATGTCGACGTCGTTCACCGTCGTCACCGGCACCGACGCGCCCTGGGCGTCGAGCGAGACGGATTGGGAGTCGGTTGCCAAGGTCGGCGGCACGATCGTCATCCTCATGGGCGTCGCCACGCGGGCGACCATCGCCCAGCGGCTGATCGGGGGCGGGCTGGCGCCCGACACGCCGGTGGCGGCGGTGCGATGGGGCACCCGACCGGACCAGCGCACCGTGCGCACGACGCTCGCCGACCTCGGCGAGACCGACGTCGCGTCCCCGGCGGTCATCGTCGTCGGTGCCGTGGCGGCGATCGATCTCGGGTGGTACGAGCACCGGCCGTTGTTCGGTCGCCGGATCGTCGTGACACGGGCGCGGGCGCAGGCGTCGACGCTCGCGTCGCAGCTCGCCGATCTCGGAGCCGACGTCGTCGAGGTGCCGACGATCGACATCGCCGACGCGTCCGACGGTGGCGCCGCGTTGGTGGATGCGGCGAAGCGAGTGGGGTCCTACGACTGGGTGGTCTTCACGTCGACGAACGCGGTCGAGCGGCTCCTCGCCCACGTGCGGGACGGGCGCGCCTTCGGTGCGGCGAAGCTCGCCGTCGTCGGTTCGGCGACCGCCGACGCGCTCTCCGACGCGCGTCTGGTGGCCGACCTCGTGCCCGACCGGTTCGTGGCCGAGGCGCTGGTGGACGCGTTCCCCGATGGCCCGGGCACCGTGCTCGTGCCCCAAGCAGCCGACGCCCGCCCCGTCCTGGCCGACGGCTTGCGGGCCAAGGGCTGGTCCGTCGACGTCGTCGAGGCGTACCGAACGGTGACCGGCCGGCCATCGGCCGCGGCGCTGGCCGCGGCGAGGGATGCCGATGCCATCACGTTCACGTCGTCGTCGACGGTGGCCGGCTACCTCGAGGTCGCCGGGCTCGACGCCGTGCCGCCCGTCGTCGCCAGCATCGGCCCGATCACCACTCGCACCGCCAAGGAGCTCGGCCTCGAGGTCACCGTCGAAGCCGACCCGAGCACCGTCGCCGGGCTCGTCGAGGCCGTGCTCCGGACGTTGTCCTCGTAGGCTCGGAGCGTGGCCTTTCCCGTCCGTCGCATGCGACGCCTGCGTCGAACGCCGGCGATGCGTCGGCTCGTCGCCGAGACGCGGCTGACGGTCGACGACCTCGTGGCGCCGCTGTTCGTGCGCGAGGGCATCGACGAGCCGCAGCCGATCACGTCGCTGCCCGGTGTGGTGCAGCACACGCGCGAGTCGCTGCGCAAGGAGGCCGCGCGCCTCGTCGACCTCGGCATCCCGGCGCTGGTGCTGTTCGGTGTGCCGGCGACCAAGGACCCCACCGGCAGCCAGGCGTGGCACCCCGACGGGATCGTGCAGCGGGCGTTGCGCGACCTCCGTGACGAGGTGGGCGACGCCCTCGTCGTGATGGCCGACCTGTGCCTCGACGAGTACACCGACCACGGCCACTGCGGGATCGTCCTGCCCGACGGCACGGTCGACAACGACGCCACGATCGAGCTGTACGCCCGGGTCGCCGTGGCCCAGGCCGACGCCGGCGCCGCCGTGTGCGCGCCGTCAGGGATGATGGACGGCCAGGTCGCCGCCATCCGGGAGGCGCTCGACGGGAGCGGCCACACCGACACCGCGATCCTCGCCTACGCGGCGAAGTACGCGTCGGCGTTGTACGGCCCGTTCCGTGACGCGGTCGACGTCACGATCGCCGGTGGTGGCGACCGCAAGGGCTACCAGCAGGACTTCCGCAACCGGCGCGAGGCGCTCGCCGAGGTGCTGCTCGACGTCGACGAAGGCGCCGACATGGTGATGGTGAAGCCGGCGCTCGCCTACCTCGACGTGATCGCCGACGTGCGCGAGGTCGTCGACGTGCCCCTCGTGGCGTACCACGTGTCGGGGGAGTACGCGATGGTGAAGGCGGCGGCCGAGCGCGGCTGGATCGACGGCGACGCCGTCGCCCTCGAGCACATCACCGCGGTGAAGCGCGCCGGTGCCGACGTGATCCTCACCTACTTCGCCGCCGACCTCGCCGAGGTGCTGTGACGTGACCACGAACGACGAGCTGTTCGCGCGCGCGTCGCGGGTCATTCCCGGCGGGGTGAACTCGCCCGTCCGGGCGTTCCGCTCGGTCGGGGGCACGCCGTACTTCGTGGCACGCGCCGAAGGCGCCCACGTCGTCGACGTCGAGGGCAACCGCTACATCGACTACGTGCAGAGCTACGGCGCCTCGATCCTCGGCCACGCGCACCCGGTCGTCACCAAGGCGGTGACCGAGGCGGCGGCCGAGGGCACGACATACGGGGCGCCGACCGAGCGCGAGGTGCGGCTCGCCGAGCAGATCATCGATCGGGTGCCCGGGGTGGAGATGGTGCGCCTCACCTCGAGCGGCACCGAAGCGGCGATGTCGGCCGTGCGCCTGGCGCGCGGCGCGACCGGGCGCGACAAGATCATCAAGTTCGCCGGCTGCTACCACGGCCACGTCGACGCGCTGCTGGCCTCGGCGGGCAGCGGCGTCGCCACGCTCGGCCTGCCCGACACGCCGGGCGTCACCGGCGCGAGCGCGGCCGACACGATCGTGCTGCCGTACAACGACCTGGCCGCCGTCGACGAGGCGTTCGCCGCCCACGGCGAGAGCATCGCCGCCGTGATCACCGAGGCGGCCGCCGGCAACATGGGCG
>Ga0070671_100003264_pt1 | contig 12656 bp, 11 predicted proteins | sample KBSS73metaG_FD_65341 | JGI IMG/M metagenome (GOLD analysis project Ga0070671, IMG submission 65341) | Switchgrass rhizosphere microbial communities from Kellogg Biological Station, Michigan, USA - KBS S7-3 metaG | ecosystem: Host-associated > Plants > Roots > Rhizosphere > Soil ...
CCCGTCGTCGCCATCTACTCGACGTTCCTCACGCGGGCCATCGACCAGATCACCTACGACGTCGGGCTCCACGGCCAGAAGGTCGTGTTCTGCATCGATCGCGCCGGCATCACCGGTGACGACGGCCCGAGCCACCACGGCGTGCTCGACATGGCATTGCTGTCGAAGGTGCCGGGCATGACGATCTTCGCCCCGTCGTCGGCGCAGGAGCTGCAGGTGATGCTCGCCGACGCGGTCGCCATGGAGGGCGGGCCGGTCGCCATCCGGTGGCCGAAGACGGCGGCCCGTCAGGTCAGCTTCGACGAGGTCGGTGACGGGCTGCGCGCCCGCATCGTGCGCGAGGGCGACGGCGACGTGTGCCTGCTCGCCGTCGGCAAGATGGTCGGCGCCGCGCTCGAGGCGGCCGACGTCCTCGCGGAACAGGGCATCTCGGCCACGGTCTGGGATCCGCGCGTCGTGAAGCCGCTCGACCTCGACATGCTGCGCGACGCCTTCCGGCACCAGCTCGTCGTCACCGTCGAGGACGGCATCGTGGTCGGTGGCATCGGTTCACAGATGGCCGAAGCCATCCTGGCGCTCGAGGAGAGCCGGCAGGGCCCGCCCATCGTGGTCCTCGGCACGCCCGCGCAGTACCTGCCCCACGGCAAGCCCGACCGCATCCTCAGCGAGCTCGGCCTCGACGGCCCGGGCATCGCGGCGGCCGCCGCCAAGGCGCTCGCCGCCGCCCGCCTCGTCGTCGACTGAGCGGCGGTCGCCTCAAGCGAAGAACGGGTTGGTGCCGGCGGCGTGATCCGTGTCGTCGAGCACCTCGGTGATCTCCGGGATGCGCTCGAGGATCTGCGCCTTGATGCCCTCGCGCAGGGTCATGGTGGCGAGGCCGCAGCCCTGGCAACCGCCGCCCATGGTGACGTAGGCCGTCGCCCCGTCGACCCGCTGGAGCTCGGCGTAGCCGCCGTGGGCGGCGAGCGACGGGTTGATCTCGCCGTTCAGCAGGGCGAGGATCTTCTCCTCGACCGAGCCCTCGAGCACCTCGACCTTCGCCGGCTCGGGGCGGTTGGGGTTGCGGATCACGAGGCCGAGGGAGTCGGTGTGGTCGAGCGTGGCGCCCGCCAGCTTGTCGACGTCGTCGGCCGGCACCACCACGGGGAGCCCACCGACGTCGCGCAGCTCGAGCTTCTCGTCGAGGTCGGCGAGCGGTTCGAACATGAGGTCGTAGGCGTACTCCCGCCCGGACTCGCCCACGCCGATGACGTCGATGCGCAGGGCGAGCTCGTCGCCGTCGGGCTCGGCGGCGCGCATCTCGAGGACGACGCGCCGCGCCGCCTCGGAGACCGTCACGATCGGAAGCGTCGTGGTCGACATGTCCATCAGGCTACTGGGCGTCCTCCAACTCGGCGCCGAGCGCCAGCCACCGCTCCTCCGCCTCCGCCAGCTGCCCGTCGACGGTGGCCAGGTCGATGCTCACCGTCGCCGCCTGCTGGTGATCGGACCCCGCCAGCTGCTCGAGCAGCCCGTCGCGCTTGACGGTCAGCTCGTCGATCTCCCGCTCCGCCACCGCCAGCAACCGCCGCAACGTCGACGGCGACCGCACCTTCCGCTTCTCCCCCTCCACCGTTCTTTGTCGGATCTGCCCGGCTGACGCGGGCAGATCCGACAAAGAACGGTGGGGGGTGAGGTCGAGGCGGCGCTCGATGGTGCGGTCGAGGAACGTGCGGTCGTGGGAGACGACCACGAGGGCGCCGGGCCAGTCGTCGAGGAAGTCCTCGAGGGCGCGCAGCGTGTCGAGGTCGAGGTCGTTGGTGGGCTCGTCGAGCAGCAGGACGTTGGGCTTGCGGGCCAGCACCAGCAGCAGCTGCAACCGGCGCCGCTCCCCGCCCGACAGCGTGCCGATCGGCGCGAACTGGGCGTCGGTGTCGAACCAGAACCGCTCGAGCAGCGCGGCGTGCTCGGGGCCCGGCGGCTGGCCGTCGGCCACTGCGTCACGGACGCGCATCGACAGGTCGAGCTCGGCCGCGTGCTGGTCGTGGTACGCGAGCCGCACGGTCGAGCCGTGGCGGACCGTCCCTTCCGTCGGTGCCAGCCGCTTGGCGATCACCTCGAGCAACGTCGTCTTGCCCGAGCCGTTGGGGCCGACGATGCCGATCCGCTCGCGCGGATCGAGCAGCAGCTGGAGGTGCTCGAAGAGCGGCGGCTGCCCCGGCCACGCGAAGCCGACGTCGTGGAGCTCGACCACGACGTCGCCGAGGCGCGTCGACCCGAACCGCGCCAGGTCGAGCTCCCCGCCGCGAGCGGGCGCCTCGGCGCGCCCTTCGACGATCCTGGTGGCGGCGTCGATCCGCGCCTGGGGCTTGCGCGTCCGCGCCGGCGCGCCGCGCCGCAACCACGCCAGCTCCTTGCGGGCCAGGTTGCGCCGGACCTGCTCGCTCGTCGCCGCCCGCTCCTCGCGCTCGATGCGCGCCTCGAGCCAGGACGCATAGCCGCCGTCGTGCACGAAGCTGCGGCCGCGGTCGATCTCGACGATGCGCGTCGTGACGCGGTCGAGCACGTGACGGTCGTGGGTCACCAGCACGAGACCGCCGCGGTACGACGCCAACCACTCCTCGAGCCACACGATGGCGTCGACGTCGAGGTGGTTGGTCGGCTCGTCGAGCACGAGCAGGTCCGACGGCTCGGTCAGCACGTGCGCCAGCGCGACGCGCTTGGCCTGCCCACCGGACAACGTCGACACATCCGCGTCGAGCACGCCGCCCATGCCGAGGCGGTCGAGCGTCGCCTCGCCCTGCCACCCGTGGGGCACGGCATCACGTACGCGACCGGCCGGCAGCACGGGATGCTGGCCGAGGAAGCCCACGCGAACGTCGCGCCCCCGCCGCGCCGCACCCACATCCGGTTCGTCGATGCCGGCGAGGAGCCGGAGCAAGGTGGACTTGCCCCAGCCGTTGAGACCGACGACGCCGAGGCGGTCTCCCGTCGCCACCGTCAAGGAGAGATCGGTGAACAGGGCGCGGCCCGGCCGGCTGGCAGACACGCGCTCGAGGTCGACGAGGATCACCCGACCAACCTAGGAGCGGACGCTACGGTCGCTGGTCCGATGGACGGCGTGCTCTCCGGACCGGTCGACGGCCCCGAACGGGTGCGGGCCCAGTACCCCGAGGTCGAGGCCCGACCGGGGCTAAAGGTCGAGCACCGCGGCTCGCGCTTCGGGGGCGTGATCCTCCGCGTGGAGAAGGACGGCATCGTGGTGCGGGGCCGGTCCGGCCAGGACCGGATCTTCCGCTACGGGCCGGGCGCGTTCGACGTCGACCGCACGGCCGTCACGCTCGTTCGGCCGAAGGCCTCGCCGCCGGCGGGCCGCACCCGCACCGCCTCCGGCTCGGTCGCCGTGCCGGTGGCCGCCAAGGTGGCGCGCGCCAGCCGCATCCTGGTCGAAGGCGTCCACGACGCCGAGCTGGTCGAGAAGGTGTGGGGCGACGACCTGCGGGTCGAAGGCATCGTCGTGGAGCGCCTCGACGGCGCCGACCACATCGGCAACGCCGTCCGCGCGTTCGGGCCCGGCCCCGAGCGCCGGCTCGGCATCCTCCTCGACCACCTCGTCGACGGTTCGAAGGAGAGCCGCCTCGCCGTCGACGTTCGCCACCCCCACGTGCTGATCACCGGCCACCCCTACGTCGACGTGTGGCAGGGCATCAAGGCGGGCGTGGCGGGCATCGCCCGCTGGCCCGACGTGCCGCGGGGCCGGCCGTGGAAGGAAGGCGTGTGCCAGGCGCTCGGCGTCGACGACCCCGCCGCCTTCTGGAAGCAGCTCCTCGGGAAGGTGCGGACCTACGCCGACCTGGAGCCGCCGCTCGTGGGCGCGGTCGAGCAGCTCATCGACTTCGTCACGAGCACGGGATGAGCGAGGCCACCTCGCCGGACACCACCCCAGAGCCACCGACCAGGGTCACGTGCGTCACGCCCAGGCGCGCCAGCTCGGCGCGCACCGCGTTGGGCATGCACGTGCCGGGCACGAGCAGCAACGGGGCCTTGCCGGTGCCGACCGTGGGACCACCGGCGAGCGCGTCGGGGAAGTTGAGCCCGGTCGCCAGGAAGGCCGCCGCCGCGCCGCTCGGGAACGAGGCCTTCGACACCTCGATGGCGGTGCCGTAGCGGTCGCTGCCCGCGGCGCGGCTCACCTGCACGGAGTACGTGTGCAGCTGCGTCTCGACCGCGCTGCTCACCGCGCCGGTGCCACCGAGGATGACGATCGACTGCGGGACCAGGCGGCGCAGCTCCACCGCGACCTCGTTCGAGATCGAGTCGCGGTCGACGAGCAGCACCGGGCCGCCCTTGAACGCGCCAGCGGCGGCGCCCGCCAGGGCGTCGGCAAACCCGTCACCGTTGGCGATGTACGCAACCGGCACGAGGGGCTTGAAGGCCTGCATCGACACCGCCGCCGACGTGGCGGCACGGTTGGCGCCCGCGACGCGCGCCGCTCCCCCGCTCGCCATGCCGTTGAGCTGCGCGACCACCGCGTCGGACACCGATGCCGGGCCGCCGAGCACGACGATCTTGCTGGGCCGCAGCGCGGCGATCCGCTGGGCGGTCGCGTCCGGGATCGAATCGCGGTGCACGAGCAGGACGGGCGCGGCTTGGGCGGCCGCCGCCGGACCGCCCGCCAGGGCGTCGGCGAACGCGTCACCGGTCGCGACGTAGACGGTGCCGCCGGTCGGCGCGGACGACGACAGCGCCACGGCGGTGGCGAAGCGATCGGCGCCGGCGATGCGCGAGTACGGCACGGTGCCGGCGTCGGGCACCGTCGACGTCCACGATCCGGTCCGGCGCGAGTCCTTGTGGAACTGGTGCCAACCGAGCGTTCCGAGCGTGGCGGTCGCCGGCAGCTGCCACCGATAGACGACGCCGGCGCCGTCGGTGACCCGCGTGCCGGCGGCCACGACGTCGAGCTTCCCGTCGCCGTCGAGGTCGGCGATGGCCGGGGTGTTCTGGAAGCCGGTGCTGTCGCCTTCGGCGAGGTTGTAGAGCTTCTGCCCGGTCTTCCCACTGAACACCGCGATGTACGCACCCGTGGGCACGAAGAGGTCCTGGGCGCCGTCACCATCCACGTCGGCGGTGGCGATGCCGCCGAGCACGACACCGCCGCCGGTCGCCTGCGGGAAGCCCGGCAGATCGCTGCCGCTCTTGCCGTCGAGCGCGTACACCGAGCCGCCGGGGAGGCCCCGCGTCGGGCTGTTCCACGTCCCGATGGCGACGTCGAGGCGCCCGTCGCCGTTCACGTCCGCCAGCGCGGGAGATGCGTTCGTCACGCCGTCGGTCGAGCGGCTCCACTTGAGCGCGCCGGTCCTGGCGTCGACGCAGAACACCTTGTTGCTGTCGGAGCCGTGCCAGTAGTCGCCGACGCCGAACACGACATCGGGCTTGCCGTCGCCATCGACGTCGCCGATGGCCGGGGACGAGCGCACGATGTCGTTGGTGCGGTACTCCCACAGCGCCGTGCCGTCGCCGGACACGGCGCGCACCATGCCGCCCTGCCAGTCGACCGGTGGGCCGGCGGTCGAGTCGCCGCCGACGACGACGTCGAGCTTGCCGTCGCCGTTGACGTCGGCCAGCGCGGGCGACGAGAAGATCGTGTCGTCCCAGTAGAAGAGCTCGTGCCCGGATGGCGAGCCCCCGTCCGTCCCGCGCACCGTCCACAGCGAGCGCACGCCGAGGACGCCCACCGTCGCCTCGATGACGCTGTCGCCGTTGATGTCGCCCAGTGCCGCCGACGTCCGCACCGGGGCGCCGTTCGGGAAGTTGGGGTCGGGCATGATCGAGCGGAACCTCGTGGCGCCGCCCAACGTGAACGAGTACAGCGCGCCGCTCGGTGCGCCTTCGCTGCCCGAGCCGACGAACAGCTCCGGCACGCCGTCGCCGTCGACGTCGGCGAACGACGGCGAGGAGTTGATCTTGTCCGTCGTCCGCTGCGGCCACCCGGGCATCTCGCTCCCCGACCCGGCGTCGAAGGCGTGGAGCTGGCGGTCCTCGCCGCCGACGACGACGTCGAGCGTCCCGTTCTGGTCGATGTCGACGAGCGCCGGCGACGACTCCCGGAACGACGCGCCGGGCACGACGTTCTGCCAGTGGATCGGCAGCGTCGGGGTGGCCGCGCGCGCGTCGCGTGGCACCGAGACGAGCAGCGCCGCCGTTGCGAGGGCAACCACCGGGATGAGGAATCGAGCCCGGCGGGTCATGAGCGCCCGAGGGTACCGACCACCCATGGGGTACGGGGCAGCAGCGCGGGGTCGAAGCGCGCCAGCAGGGACGACGGCGTGACGTGCTCGCCCGATGCCGCCAGCCCGAGGCTCCCCGCCAGTCGGGCGAGCACCTCGGCCGGCGCCCCCGCGTCCTCGAGCGTCACGGCGCCGTGGCGCTTGGCCAGTCGCGCGCCGTCGGGGCCGAGGACCATCGGCACGTGGGCGTACTGCGGCACGTCGATGCCCAGCGTCCGCGCCAGGCGCACCTGGCGCGGAGTCGACGGCAGCAGGTCGTCGCCGCGCACGACCTCGCCGATGCCCTGGGCGCCGTCGTCGACCACCACGGCGAGGTTGTAGGCCGGCGTGCCGTCGCCGCGGCGCAGCACGAAATCGTCGACGATCCCTTCGAAGCGCCCGCAGAGGCGGTCCTCGACGACGACCGGGACGTCGCCGGCGCGCAGCCGCAACGCCGGCGCACGGTCGGGATACGGCGGTTCGCGGTCGCGGCAGGTGCCGGGATACGCCCCGGGTGGCGCGTGAGGCGCCGTGGGCGCGTCCAGGATCTCCCGGCGCGTGCACCAGCACGGATAGGTCAGGCCGGCGGCGACCAGCTGGTCGATGGCGGCATCGTGGATCGACCGGCGCTCCGACTGGCGCACCACGTCGCCGTCCCAGTCGAGCCCGATGGCGGCGAGGTCGGCGAGCTGCTGGGCCTCGTGCTCCTCGCGGGCGACCGCCGGGTCGAGGTCCTCCATGCGCACGAGGAAGCGGGCGCCCGACGAACGGGCGAACAGCCAGGCCACCAGCGCGGTGCGGAGGTTGCCGAGGTGCAGCCGGCCCGTCGGACTGGGTGCGAAGCGCCCGTCAGGCACGCGGGATCGGCTGCTCCGCGAGGTGTTCGATGAGGCGCACGAGGTGCGCCTCGCGCGCGGCGATGAACGCCGGGTCGTCGACGGCCGTGCCGGTCACCATGCGCACGAGCTGCGGGAACGCGCTGGGGAACAACGTCAGCGCCAGCTCGGAGAGGACCATCTGCGCGGGGTCGAGGTCGACGGGCAGCTCGCCGGCGTCCTGGGCCTTGGCCACCCGGTCGCGCAGGTCGGCGTAGATGGCCAGGCGCTCCTCTTCCGCCATCACCTTCTGGTTGCGCGAGCGCGTCTCGAGCGCCTCCCACATGAGCAGGCGGGTGTAGTCACGGCTCTCGGCCGACGCGCTCACCCGCGTGCGCATGGCGATGCGCTCGGCGTAGGGCAGGTCCTCGGGCGCCGGCTGGCCCGGGCGGCGGGCGAGGCGCTGGCGCAGGATCTCCCGGAACAGGCCTTCCTTCGACCGGAAGTAGTAGTAGATCATCCGCTTGTTCGTGTTGGCGCGCGTCGCGATGGCATCGACGCGGGCCCCGGCGATGCCCTTGGCCGCGAACTCCTTGAGCGCGGCGGCGACGATGCGTCGCTGAGTGGCAGCGGCGTCACGAACGGCCATGACGGAAGTCACGCTAGCGGCGTTTGCGTCCGCGGCGAAGTCACGGTGTACTAACTGGATGGTTACCAGTGACGCCCTTGCTGCACGGCGTCGCTGGTACATCCTCGGCGTGCTGTGCCTGTCGCTGACCGTGATCGGCATCGACAACACGATCCTCAACGTGGCGCTCCCGTCGATCGTCAAGGGCCTCGACGCCAGCGGGTCGCAGCTCCAGTGGATGGTCGACGCCTACGCCATCGTCTTCGCCTGCCTGCTGCTGACGGCCGGCGCCCTCGGTGACCGGTTCGGCCGGCGGCGCGCCCTGCTCACGGGCCTGGCGTGGTTCGGGGTCTTCTCGGCGTTGGCGTCGCTGGCCAACACGCCGGTCCAGCTGATCATCGCCCGCGGCCTCATGGGCATCGGCGGCGCCTTCATCTTCCCGACCACGCTCTCGATCCTCACCAACGTCTTCCACGACCCGCGCGAGCGGAGCCGGGCCATCGGCATCTGGGCCGGCGTGTCCGGCGTCGGCATCGCGGCCGGTCCGTTGCTCGGCGGCCTGCTCGTCGAGCACTTCGGCTGGCACTCGGTGTTCTGGATCAACGCCCCCGTGTGCGCCGCCGGCTTCGTGCTCACGGCGCTCGTCATCCCGCCGCTCACCAGCGAGGCGAAGCACCCGCTCGACCCGATCGGCGCCGTGCTGTCGATCGTCGGGCTGGTCGGCCTCCTCTACGCCATCATCCAGGCCCCGAACGGCAGATGGACCGACCCTGGCGTGCTCATCGGGTTCGCCGACGCCGTGCTCGTGCTGAGCGCGTTCGCGTGGTGGGAGACGAAGACCGCGCACCCCATGCTCGACGTGCAGTTCTTCAAGAACCCGCGCTTCTCCGCGGCGTCGGCCACCATCACCATCACGACGTTCGCGCTGTACGCCTCGACCTTCCTGTTGACGCAGTACTTCCAGTTCATCCTCGGCTACAGCCCGCTGAAGGCCGGCGTGATGATCACCCCGCTCGCGGTCGGCCTGATGATCGGCTCGCCGCAGGCGCCCCGCCTCGTCGAGCGCTACGGCACCAAGCGCGTCGTGCTCGGCGGCCTCACGCTCGTCGCCCTCGGCATGGCCTGCTACGGGTCGAACACGATCATGTCGAGCTTCACGGCCGGGCTCGTCGTGCGCTTCTTCTACGGCCTGGCGTTCGGCTTCGTGGGCCCACCGGTCACCGAGTCGATCATGGGCTCGATCCCCAAGGAGCGCGCCGGCGTCGGCTCGGCGGTGAACGACACGACGCGCCAGGTCGGTGGCGCACTCGGGGTCGCCGTGCTCGGCTCGATCTTCGCCGCTCGCTACCACATGATGCTGGACGCCAGCTCGCGGGTCCCAGCCTCGCTGAAGCACGCCGCGCGCGAGTCGATCGGCGCCACGTTGGGCATCGCCAACGGCACGAAGGACCAGGCCCTCGCCGCCCAACTGCGCCAAGCCGGGTACGGCGCGTTCCACAGCTCGATGCGCATCACCTACACGTGCGCGGTGGTCATCGTGCTCGGCGCCATGTTCGTCGCATGGAAGTTCCTGCCCGCCCGCGCCGTCGACATGACGGACTCCCACATCGAGATCCCCAGCGGCGGCGCCCCCCTTGCCGCCGCCGCTGAGGTCGAGATCCCGGCGTAGCCGCTCAGGCCGGGACGAGCGAGTGGCGCTTCACGAGTGACCAGCCGTTGTCGATCATGATCCGGTCGATCTCGTCGTTGGTGTAGCCGAAGCGCTTCAGGTCCTTGTCGAACGTCTTCGGGTCGGCGAGGCCCTCGGCGTGGGGCCAGTCGGACCCGAACAGCACCCGATCGACGCCGATGAGCTCCTTCAGGTGCGTGAGGTCGTCTTCGTAGAACGGGGCCACCCACACGTGGTCCCGGAAGGACTCGACCGGGTCGCGGCCCCACGCGTTGGGGTTCTGCGCGTAGACCTTCTTGAGCTTCTTGATCAGCAGCGGAACCCACTCGGAGCCCGACTCGATGCTCGCCACGCGCAGGTTCGGATGCCGGTCGAAGAGGCCGTGCGCCAGGAGCGCGGCGTAGGTGTCGAACGGCACGCGGTCGCTGGAGAGCATCGTGCGCAGCGGCGTGTACCGGAAGGCCTCCATCTCGCGGAACTCCTCCCAGTCGGCGACGTACTTGCCGTAGCCGGCGTCGCCCGAGTGGATGCCGATGGTGACGCCGGCCTCGTTGAGGCGCGACCACACGGGGTCGAACCGCGGGTCCGCCGGCGACCACGACTGGTTGCCGGCGAACACCGGGCCCCCCTTGATGCAGACGACGCGGGCGTCGAGGGCGAGCACGCGCTCGACCTCGGCCACCGCGGCGTCGACGTCGACGAGGGTGATGACCGGCGCCGCGAAGATCCGCTCCTGGTACGCGTAGCCCCAGTCATCCTCCATCCAGCGGTTGAACGCGTGGAAGGCGGCGACCGCGGCCTCGGGATCGTGGGCGAGCGACACCTCCATGCCGACGGCGAGCGTCGGGAACAGGATCGTGCCGCCGAGCCCCTGCTCGTCCATCACCTTGATGCGCGCATCGCGGTCGCGGTACTCGGCGTGGATCGGCTCGAGCGCGCCGAACAGCGTCTTCAGGTCCTTGGCCTCGGGGTTGCGGCCGCGGAAGTACTCGTCGAGGCTGCCCGGCTTGGCCACCGGGTCGAACGTCGGGTTCGGGATGAAGTGGTTGACCTTGCCACCGACGAGCAGTCGCTTCTTGCCGTTCAGCTCGACCCACTGCATGCAGCGCTTGCGCATGGCCGGGTCCATGTAGCGGATGAAGGCGTCCTCCGCCTCGTAGTAGTGGTTGTCGGCGTCGAACAGTCCCTTGGTCATCGCATCCCCCTCACTTGTCGAGTCATCACGTGTCGAGACCGAGCACGCGCAGGGCGTTGCCGCGCAGGAACTTCGGCCACACCTCGTCCTTGAACGGCACGTTCGGCATGTCCGTCATGATCCGTTCGAGCGACAAGCCCATCGGGAAGTAGCCCGCGTAGATCACCTTGTCGGCGCCCCGCGTGTTGGCGAAGTCGATGACGGGCTTCGGGTAGTACTTCGGCGCCCAGGCACTCGTCGAGTAGTGCAGCCCCGGCCACTTCAGCATGAGCTTCACCGCGAGCTCGGTCCAGGGATCGCAGCCGTGGCGGGTGACGAACACGAGCTCCGGGAAGTCGTACATGACCTCGTCGATGAGCTCGACGTGCTGCGGCGCGAACTTCAGCCGGGGACCGGGCACGCCGGCGCAGCAGAAGATCGGGATCTTCAGCTCACAGCACTTGGCGTAGATCGGGTACATCTTCTTGTCGTTGATGGCGACCTGCGGGAAGGTGCCCGCCGGGAACGCGCTCACGGCCCGGATGCCGAAGAGCTCGTGGTTCTTGACCATGGCGCGGACGCAGTCCATGCCCTGGTTGGGATCGATGCCCATGGACGGGATGAACCGATCGGGGTGCTGCTTGAGCGCCATCTCGGCCACGCCGTCGATCTGCCCGACGCCGATCAGGCCCCGCTCGACGCCCCACAGATCCATCTCCCGGAGCGTCGTGCCGATCGGGTCGTCGCTGTCGAGCTCCTTCTCCGGCACGTTCTTGAACATGTACTCGGCCGGGAACGTGAAGTCTTCCTTCGACTGCTTGTCCTTCGTCTGCCGGGTGATGAAGGCGTAGGTCTCCTTCATGTCCTTGTGCGGGAACCCGATCATCGTGTCGATGATCCCGATGCCGCTCGGCATGCCCATGCGTGGTCTCCCCCGTCGTCGCCAGTCCCTGACAGTTTTCAGAATCGGGTTTCGCTTTGTCAATCCGGACCGTTGGTAGCGTTCCGGGGGTGAGCTCCGTGGCAGCCGGTCCGCAGCCTCCCGAGACCATGACGCCGCGCCAGCTCGACCGGCGCCGGCGGGTCCTGGATGCCGTCCACGCCCTGCTCTCGGAGCGCCCGCCGCGCGACATCCAGGTCAAGGACATCGCCGACCGCGCCCAGGTGTCGCTCGCCGCGATCTACCGCTACTTCGCCTCGAAGGAGCACCTCCTCACCGAGGCCCTCGTCGACTGGGCGGAAGAGGGGGGCCGGGCCTACGAGCGCCGCCCGCCGAGTGGCACGATCTCGGAGCAGCTGACGGCCATCGTCCGGCGCGGCCTGCGCGCCTATCGCAAGTCACCGCAGTACGCCGTCGTCTTCCTCGAGGTCACGGTGTCGCGTGACCCGCACGCGATCGAGACGTGGGGGCGGCTGAACGCCCTCGTCGACGGCGGCATGCGCGCGATCCTGGAGCCCCTCGAGCCCGACGTCGCCCACCACGTGCGCCGCACGATCGGCCACGCCTGGGTGGGTGGCCTCTTCGACTGCGTGCACGGCCGGACGACCTACGCCGAGCTCGAGGACACGATGGTCGCCGCCTGCCGACTGCTCGTCGAGCCCCTGGAGCCCCGGTAGCGAGACCTCAAGTCCCGGCCGATCGGGCCGATGAGTACAACGTGACGGGCGAGCAGTGGTGGCAGGCGGCGATGACCAAGCTCGTGGCGGTGGCGTTCACCGCCACGTGGACGCTGCTGTCCTACAGCGCCGCCGCCGGCCGCCTCTGAGCGATCACCGCTCGGTGTTGGCCTCGTCGCGGTGCTTGTCCCACAACGCGCCGGCCATCCCCGCGTTCATGGCGGGCGCGCTGCGCCATCCGCACGCGCACACGGCGAACACCTGGTCGTGCTGCACCTCGATGCGAAAGCTCCCGTGAGGACCCCGCTCCGCCACAACTCGTACTGTGACGAACATCCCTCGGCTTGACCAGGGCCATCTCTCAGACGGGCGCTCACGTTGCCGATGAGTGCTCCAGGGCGACTCACGGACGAGGAGCGATGGCAACACCTGGATCGGTCGACGTGGCACCTCATTCGTTGCTGGCGCGCGTCGCGCAGGTGACGCACGACGGCATCGCCATCGTCCG
>Ga0070671_100003265_pt1 | contig 12654 bp, 8 predicted proteins | sample KBSS73metaG_FD_65341 | JGI IMG/M metagenome (GOLD analysis project Ga0070671, IMG submission 65341) | Switchgrass rhizosphere microbial communities from Kellogg Biological Station, Michigan, USA - KBS S7-3 metaG | ecosystem: Host-associated > Plants > Roots > Rhizosphere > Soil ...
CAACCCGCCCACGCGCGTGTCGGCCTTTGCGTCCCGGCTGGCGCCGGTCACGTGGCGGGGGCCAGCCGGCCCGCGCCTCATCAATCTCTCGACCGACGGGCCCACTTTCGATCAATTCCCGTTCGACGTCTGGAAGCGTCTGGTGCGACGGCATCTGCAGGCGCTGGGACCGAGCCTGTTTCAATACGCCGCGCACGGCGCCGGCCATCCGGCGCTGCGCGACACGCTGGCGGCATATCTCGGCCGCTCCCGCGCGGTGCGATGCACCGCCGATCAGGTCGTCGTGGTCAGCGGGTCGCAGCAGGCGCTCGACCTGTGCGCGCGCGTGCTGATCGATCCCGGCGACGAGGTGGCCGTGGAAGACCCCGGCTATCTCGGGGCGCGCGAGCTCTTTGCCGCCAGCGGCGCCCGCGTCCGCCCGGTGCCGGTGGACCGCGACGGCCTGGTGGTGTCGGCCCTGCCGCCAGCCGCGCGGATCGTCTACATCACGCCGTCACATCAGTTCCCGCTCGGCGTCTCGATGTCGCTGGCGCGGCGCCTCGAGCTCGTCGGATGGGCACGCACCCGCGGCGCGGTGATCGTGGAAGACGACTACGACAGCGAGTATCGCTACAGCGGCGCTCCGCTGCCGGCGCTGCAGGGGCTCACCGCCGGGGCGGGCGTGGTGTACGTGGGCACGTTTTCAAACGTGATGTTCCCGGGACTTCGCCTGGGCTACCTCGTGCTGCCGCCCGACCTCGTGGAGCCGTTTCAACGCACGAAGTGGCTGGCCGATCGCCACACCGCGCATCTCGAGCAGGCCGCCATGGCCGACTTCATCCGCGAGGGGCACATGGAGCGCCACATCCGGCGGATGCGCCGCGTCTACAAGCGGCGGCGCGAAGCGTTCCTCGACGCCGTGGCGCGCGGGTTCGGCGACCGCGCGACGGTGGCCGGCGACGCGTCGGGGATGCACCTCGTGGTGCGGTTCGATGCGCCGGACATCGCGGCGCGCGCCGCGCGCGAAGGCGTGCACCTGGTAAGCACGCGAGGCTATTACGCCGGCGACGCGCCGGCGCAGGAGTTCATCGTCCGCTTCACGGGGCTGAGCGAGCGAGGGATCCGCGAGGCGGTGAAGCGCCTGGCGGGATAGTCGACGGGTCACCTGAAGGTGGCCCCTACTTGTTCAGGATCTCGGTCAGGTAGTCGGTCACCGCCGGCGACTTCATCATCGACAGCTTCTGCACCAGTTCGCGCCGCAGTGCGGGGTTGCTCTCGCTTCGCGCCAGCCCGACCAGCGCCTCGGCATTGCCGTGGAAGAACAGGGCGTCGATCGCCGCCCGCTTCACTTGCAGATCCTGCTCCTTGGCGTAGAGCGACGTCAGCGTCGAGGTGACGTTGGCGCCCCCGAACATCCCGAGCTGCCGCACCGCGGCCACGCGCAGCCCCGCGTCGCGGTCGGTCGTGGCAATCTCGATGATGCGCGGCGTGGCGCCCGACATCGCCAGCGACCCCAGAATCGCCTGCTTCACGCCCGGTTCGCTCTCCTTCTGATACATCTGCCAGAGCTCGTCCTTGGCGCCCAGCATCGCCAGCTGCCGCACCGCTTCGGTGCGCAGCTCCGGCGTCTTCTCCGTCTGCGCCGCCGTCAGCACGCGCTGGCGGTCCCCCGCCATCGAGAAGGCGCGCAGCACCTGGCGCTTCACGTCGACGTCCGCGGCACCGGCGTAGATGTCGTTCAACACGACCAGGCGCCCCGGCTGCCCGCTCATCGCGATGTACTGCACCGCCTTGACCTGGAGCTCGGGATTCGCGGACCCGCGCGCCACCTTCTCGAGCGTGGCCCGCGCCTCGGGCGCGGCGCTCTGCGACAGCACGAAAAGGGCGCGCTCCTTGAGCCGCACCGAGCCGACGTCGCTGATCACTTTCAAAAGCAGCGGTACCGCGCGTTCTGGGGCCGTCTGCTGCAGGCCCTGCAGGGCGAGCAGTTTCAGCTCGTCGTCGCCGGCGTCAACCGCCACCGGCTGGCCCGAACGCTGCCGCAACTGCAGTTCGAGCGCGCGGGCGTCCGGCACCCAGCGGCTCGACGGGAAGTTCTTGAACAGCTCCCCGACAGCGGCGAGCGCGTCGGCGTGACGGTTCATCTTGTCGAACGCGTAGGCCCGCCAGTACATCGCCGCGTCGCTCCGGGGCGCGTTGGCCTCCGCCAGCATCGTGAACTGCTGGAGCGCCTGCGTCCACTGCGCCCGCTCGATCGCCTGCCGCGCGCGCTCGTACACCGCATCCCACTGCGCGTCGCGGCCGGCGCGCCCCTCGCGCTGCGGCTCGCGCTGCCCCTTCTGCCCGTCGCGGTTCTGCGCCAGCACCTGCTCCTGTGCGTCGCGGAGGGCGGTCGAGAGCGCTTCGAGCGGCCCCCTCAGATCGAACGGTTCGGCGGTCTGGCCGGCGAGCGCCCACGCGGGGGCCGTGAGCAGCGCCGCCAGCACCCAGATGCCGAGTCGCGAGAGCGAAGTCGTGTACGTCTTCATCGTCTGTCTCCGTTGCGGCGCGCCGCGCGCCGGCAGTTCAATACGTCGGGGTGGCGGGCTGCTGCCGGCGCCGCAGCTCGGCACCGACGACACGCAACCGGAACACCAGGTCCTGCTGATCGATGCGTTCCCGCCAGCTCTCGATTTCACGCGGTGTCGGCTCCGCCGACCCGTTGGCCACGTCGAGCAGCACCCGTTCGAGATCCTCGAGCAGCTCACTCGTCGCTCTTTCACCGAGCGCATCGGCGGTCCGGCGATACACACGCCCGGCGGCCACCAAGTCCGCCGCCCGCTGCTGATCGCTCGCCAGCACGACCGGCGTCGCCGGATCGATGTTCACGAGATCGGTCAGCACGCGCTGCGATCGCTCGAAGTGATCCCCGACCTCGGCGTCGAGCACGCGCTCACGCGCCGCCTGGAACGCCGCGGGCCGCACGGCCGCCGTGTCCGGCGCGGCGGAACGCCCGGCGCGGCCGACGAAGAACGCGAGCACCATCGCGGCGGCGACACCTCCGCCCCAGGCCACCCGCGGCCACAGCGTCGGGTCGGGCGGCCATCGCGCCCCCAGTCGCGCCATCCAGGATCGGGCCGGAGGCGCCACGCGCAGCTGTGGCTCGATCCGCGCCCACATCTCGCGCTCGAAGCTCTCGGGCGGCTCGGGCACCGGCGTCACGTCCACGAGCCGCAGCGTCGCGCGCACGTCCCGGTCCGTGTGCTGGCAGTCGGCGCACCACGCCAGGTGCGCGCGCACCCGGTCGCGGTCGGCCGGGTCCAGCTCGCCGTAGTAGTCGAGCACGATGTCCTCGTCGGCGAGATGTCCTGATGAGAGTCGATCGGTCACGGTCACGCCCCTGCAAACGACGCCAGCGCCACGCGCATCTTGCGCACCGCCCGGAAGATGCAATGTTTCGTCGCGCTCGTCCTCAGATCGAGCGCGGTTCCAATCTCGTCGATCGAGAGCCCCTCGACGTGCCGCAGCATGAAGGCCGCGCGTTCGAGGGTCGTCAGGCTCGTGAGCGCGGTTGCCAGCTGCTGCTGCATCTCCGCCCCGAACACCAGCCGGTCGGCCGCCGGCGCGTCGACCACGGCCCGCTCGCTCAGCGGCCCCTGCTGCAGGTCGACCGGGTCGTGCGCCAGCTCACGGAAGCGGCGTGCGCGGATGTGGTCGATGGCGCAGTTCACCGCAATCCGCGTCAGCCAGGTCCGCACGTCCGCTCGCGATTCGAAGCTGACGAGCTGGCGGTGGGCCTTCAACCAGGTTTCCTGGACCACGTCCTGGGCGTCCTCGACGTTGCCGACCAGTCGATGCGCCACGACGAACAGGTAGCGGCTGTGGCGCTCGACGAGCACCCGGAAGGCCTCGGTGTCGCCGCCCCGCGCCTGGGCAACGACCAACGGGTCGCTTTCGTGCATGCTTGATGCTTGGACGGCATCCCCGGCAAAAGGTTGGCCTCCAGCGTGCGCGGACGGACCGCCTCGTCCCACCTCCGGACACTCCCGTGGCGCGGCCACTGCCGACATCCCGCCGGTTGTGCCCGGTTTTCCCATGAACACCGGCCAAGGCGCAGGCGTGGCCCCTGGTACAGCGCTTGATGCCCCAGTCGGCATGGCTCAGACGACGCCGACCGTGCTCGTGGCCGACGATCAGCCCGACGTCATCGCCGCGCTGCGGCTGCTGCTGCGGACGGCCGGCTTCGACTCGCAGGGCGCCGGATCGGTGGAGGACGTGCGCACGCACCTGGCCGCGCGCGACTTCGACGCGGTGTTGATGGACCTCAACTACGCGCGCGACACGACGTCGGGCGCCGAAGGGCTCGAGCTCATCTCGGACCTGCACGCGCGGCTGCCACACCTGCCGCTCATCGCCATGACCGGCTGGGCCAACGTCGAGACCGCGGTGGAAGCGATGCGCCGCGGCGCCCGCGGCTACGTTCCCAAGCCGTGGAACAACGAAGCGCTCGTGCAGGTGCTGCGCTCGGAGATCGATCACGCGCGCGCCGGGCGTGATGCCACCGGCGCCTCGCGCGAGTGGCGGGAGGCGCAAGCCATTCATCGCGCGCTCCTTCCCTCGGTGCTGCCCGAGGTCCAGGGCGTGCAGCTCTCCTGGCGATGGGAGCCCGCCTCGGGGTTCGGTGGCGATTACTACGACGTGTTCCCCCTCGGTCCCAACCGCCTGGCGCTCTGCATCGCCGACGTGTGCGGCAAGGGGCTGCCCGCTGCCCTGCTCGTCTCGAGCCTGCAGGCGACCGTGCGTGCATTCGTGGACGAGCAGACACCACTGGACGACGCCGTGGCGCGCATCAACCGCGCGCTCTGCCGCCAGGGCGCGCACGGCCGCTTCATCACGCTCTTTCTCGCCGTCCTCGACCTGCGCGAGGGCGCCATGCGCTTCTGCAACGCGGGGCACAATCCGCCCATCCTCGTTCGGCCCGACAGCACGGTCTCGCGCCTCGACGCCGGCGGCGCCGTCGTGGGGGTCTTCGATCGCACGACCTACGACAGCGGCCGCACGGCAATCGGGCCCGGCGACCGCCTGCTGCTCTTCACCGACGGCCTCGTGGAAGCGGGGGCGCTGACCGCACGCGAGTACGGCGACGCGCACCTGGTGGACACCGTGGTGCGGCATCGCACGCTCGATGCGGGCGCGCTCCTGGACCACGTGTTCGGCGACGTGCACCAGTGGGCCGGCCGGCGCCTGGACGACGACGCCACGGCGCTGGCGATCGCCTTCACCGCCCGCCCGAGCCCGAACAGCGTCGTCCCAGGAGCGGACACCGACAGCCGGCGCATGCGCCCGGCGGCGCCCAAAAGCATCGCGAGCCCCGGCAGCGATGTGGCATAGCCTTTGAGCACGACTGGACCGGACCCATGCCCGACATCGCCCGCGATCCCGCCATACTTCGCCGCAAACGGCTCCGCCAGGCCGCTCTTGGCGCCGTCGTCCTGGTGATCGTGGTCGCCGTGTCGGTGCAACTGGCCCGCATGGAGCCGGCCGCGCCGTCCGTCGAGCGCGCCACCGTCCTCGAAGACACGGTGAAACGCGGCTCGATCGTCCGCCAGGTGCGGGGCGTCGGCACGCTGGTGCCCGAAGACACCCGGTGGCTGCCGGCGACGACGGAAGGGCGCGTCGAGCGCATCCTGCTGCGGCCGGGCGCCGCCGTGCACGCCGACTCGGTCATTCTGGTCCTGAGCAACCCGCAGGTGGAGCAAGAGGCGATCAACGGCCGCCTCGCGCTGCAATCGGCGCGCGCCGGCCTCGACAACCTGCGCGCGCAGCTGCAGAACGATCTGCTCACCCAGGAAGCGCTTGCCGCGTCCATCGAGTCCGACTTCGAGCAGGCCCACATGGAAGCCCAGGCCAACGAGGCGCTGGCCAAGGAGCAGCTCGTCTCCGACCTGATTCTCAAGCAGTCGCTGCTCAAGGCCCAGACGCTGAAGAACCGGGTGGCCATCGAGACGCGGCGTTTGACCGCGGCGCGCGAGTCGATCGAGGCACGGCTTCGCGTGCAGCAGGCGACCGTCGATCAGGCGCAGGCCGTCGCCGACCTCTACGCCAGCCGGCTGCGGGCGCTGCAGGTGACTCCGGGCTTCTCCGGCGTGCTGCAGCAGGTGCCGGTCGAAGTGGGCCAGCGCGTCGGGCCGGGGCAGAACCTCGCCCGCGTGGCCGACCCGGGCCGGCTCAAAGCGGAGCTCAAGGTGGCCGAGACCGAGGCGCGCGACATCGAGGTCGGCCAGCCAGCCGAAGTGGACACCCGCAGCGGCGTCGTCAGCGGGCGCGTGAGCCGCCGCGATCCGGCGGCAGCGAACGGAACCGTGACGATTGACGTCTCACTGACCGGCGAGCTGCCGCGCGGCGCCGTGCCCGACATGAGCGTCGATGGGACGGTGCAGCTGCAACGGCTCGAGAACGTGCTCTACGTGGGGCGGCCGTCGCTCGGACAGGACAACAGCACCGCCGGCCTGTTCAAGGTGACCAATGCCAACGGCGACGCCCAGCGCGTGCAGGTGAAGTTTGGACTCAGTTCCGTCAACTCGATCGTCGTGCTCTCGGGGCTCAAGGAAGGTGACCGCGTGGTGCTCTCCGATATGTCGGCCTGGGACTCCTACGACCGGGTCAGGCTGCGCTAAGGACGCAAAGGACACGAGATGACCGCACCGTTGATCAAGCTCGAAACCGTGAAGAAGGTGTTTCTGACCGACGAGGTCGAGACCCATGCCCTCGACAACATCAACATCGAGATTCATCGCGGCGAGTACGTGTCGATTGCCGGTCCGTCCGGATGCGGGAAGTCCACACTGCTCTCGATTCTCGGGCTGCTCGACACGCCGACCGACGGCACCTACACGCTGAACGATCAGGCCGTGGCCAAGCTGTCGCTGGCGCAGCGGGCGCGGGTCCGCAATCGCGAAGTCGGCTTCATCTTCCAGAGCTTCAACCTGATTGGCGACCTCAACGTGTTCGAGAACGTCGAGCTGCCGCTCACCTATCGCGGCATGCGCGCGGCCGAACGCAAGCAGCGCGTGACCGCGGCGCTCGAGCGCGTGGGCATGGCCCACCGCGCCAAGCATCTCCCCAGCCAGCTCTCCGGCGGTCAGCAGCAGCGTGTGGCCGTGGCGCGCGCCGTCTGCGGCGAGCCGTCGATCCTGCTCGCCGACGAGCCGACCGGCAACCTCGACTCGAAGAACGGCGAGGCCGTCATGGACCTGCTCAAGGAGCTGCACATGAGCGGCGCCACCATCTGCATGGTGACGCACGACGCGCGCTACGCGTCGCACGCGGCGCGCACCATTCACCTGTTCGACGGCCGCGTGGTCGAGGAATCGGTGGCCGCGGTCTGAGGTCATGACCGGCCTGTGGCAGGCGCTCCGCACCGTACGACGGCAGTCGGCTTCGGCTGCCGTCGTGGTCGTGACCCTTGCGGTCTCGATTGCCGCGACCACCATCATCGCCAGCCTGATCGAGTTTCTCGTCCACGCCATCCCCGTCGCCGACCCGTCGCGCCTGGCGATGGTGTCGTCCACCGACCCGCGCCCCAGTCAGGCGCAATCGGGGATGTCCGGCGGCGTCGCGCTCTCCGGCACGTCGGTGCCCGACCTCGTCGACTGGTCGGCGCGCTCGCGAACCATCGACGAGTTCATCGCCTTTCGCTACGACTCGGCCACGCTGCGCGAAAACGGCGTGCCCGAGCGGGTGCGCGTCGTGCGGACCACCGCCAACCTGCCCACGGCCTTCGGCTTCCAGCCGGCGTTCGGCCGGATCTTCCGGGCGGAGGAAGGACGGGCGGGTGCGCCTGGCGTCGTGCTCGTGACCGACCGCTTCTGGCGGCGGCACTTCGACGCACGGGCCGGTGTCGTCGGCAGCTCCCTGATCCTCGATGGCGCGCCGCACGCGGTGGCCGGCGTGCTCCCGCCAGCCCTCAGCCGCGGCATCTTCACCGACGTGGACTTCTTCGTGGCGGCGCCGCTCGACGCCGCGCGGGCGGCCCGCGACGACCGCCGCCTCTTCGTGTTTGGACGACTGCGGCCCGGCGCCACGATCGACCAGGCCTCGGCGGAGCTATCGTCGATCGCCGCCGACTTGCGCCGCCGCTACCCCGCGACCAACGCGCAGACCGGCGCGGTCGTCCGGCCGCTGCTCGAGCAGCTCGGCGGAAACATCGCCGCAATCGTCGGCATCATGGCCTTCATCGCCGCGCTCATCGTCGCCACCGCCTGCGCCAACGTGTCGAACGTCATGCTCGCGCTCGGCGCCGCCCGTCATCGCGAGCTGTCGATCCGCAGCGCCCTCGGGGCCGGACGGCTGGAACACGTGCGCCGGCTGATGCTCGAAGCGGCCGTCCTCGCAGCGGCGGCGGGCGCGTTGGGCATCCTGCTCGGCGCGTCGGGGCTCGACGCGATCAAACGGTTTGCTGGCCCGGAGTCGCGCCTCTTCGGCGGCACGGCGATGAACCTGTGGGTGCTCGCCACCGGCGTGCTCGTCTCCTTCGTGTTGCCGTTGGCGTTCGGTCTCCTGCCGGCCCTCAACGTCTCAAAGCCCAACGCCGCCGAGCTCAAGGACGGGACGCGCACCATCCACCCGGGGAGCCGCCGGCTGCGGACGGCGTTGACCGCGCTCCAGGTCGGCCTGACTGTCGTCCTCATGGTGCAGATTGCGATCATGGGGCGCAGGGTGCTCACGATCGGAACCGCGCCGCTCGGATTCGATCCGGAGCGCACGCTCGCGTTCACGCTCGAGCTGCCTGAGTCCCGCGGCCTGGACGCGGAGCGCTTGCGGAGTTTCGAGCGGCAGGTCGTCGCAGAGCTCGAAGCGCTGCCGCAGGTGGACTCGGCGTCGCTCACGAGCCGCGTGCCGATGGGCGACCGCGAACAGATCGTGCCCGTCACGATCGACAATCGGCCCGCAGGCACGCCGGCCGAGATGCCCGCCACCGCGATTGTGGCCGCGGGTCTCGACTTCTTCTCGACGCTCCGCGTTCCCGTTGACGAAGGGCGCGCATTCACCCCCGCCGACGCCGGCGGCGGTCCGCCGGCCGTGGTGGTCAGCCGCGAGGCCGCACGCCGCTTCTGGCCCGGACAGAGCGCCGTCGGGCGGACGCTCACCGTCCGCGCCGAGGGCTGGCCGGCCACGCCGCTCCGCGTCGTCGGCGTCGTCCGCGACGTACGGCCGGCCGACGCCGACGGGCGGGTTGGCCCGCAGGTCTACGTGCCGTGGTCGTGGCATCCGGAACGGCGCATGCGGTTCGTCGTCCGCACGACCGCTGACGACCCGCTGCAGCTCGTGCCGGCGATCCGCGCGCGGGTGGCGATGATCGAACCGGACGAACCGATCTTCGACGCCTTCTCGATGAAGCAGATCCTCTACCAGGATGTCGCGAGCGAGTACGTGCTCTCGATCGTGTTCACCGCGATCGCCCTCATTGCGCTCGCGGTGGCGGCCGTCGGCGTCTACGGGCTCGTCGCGCACAACGTCACGCAACGCACGCGAGAGATCGGGCTTCGCCTCGCGCTGGGTGCGGCGCCGGCCGCCGTCATCCGCATGGTACTCAGCGACGGCACGCGGCCGGTGCTCTACGGCGGTGTCGTCGGCCTCGCAGTGGCCGTCGCCCTCGCCTTCGCGACCGCCGCCACGTTCCTGGGGAACGCGCGCGATCCGATCATCTACGTAGCGGTGGTCTTGATGGTCTCGTTCGCCGCGCTCGCGGCCAGTTACATGCCGGCGCGACGCGCGAGCCACATCGATCCGGTCGAAGCGTTACGCGACTGACACGGCGCGTCAACGAAAGGTCCCATGCTCGACACGCTCTTGCAGGACATCCGTCACGCCGCCCGGTCGATGCGCCGCTCTCCCGGCTTCACGGCCGCCGCCGTGCTCACGCTGGCGCTCGGCATCGGCGCGTCCAGCGCCGTGTCCAGCCTGGCCGACGCGACGGCGTGGCGTCCACCCGACGTGCCTCGCCCCTCGCAGATCGTGCGCGTCCTCGCCAGCAGCAAGGACGCACCCTACGCGGAGTTGTCGTATCCCGACTATGCCGAGCTTCGTTCCAACGCCCGGACCATGTCGGGACTGATCGCCTACGAGCACATGACCTTTGCCGTCGCGCGCCGCGCCACCGAATCGGCTCGCTATGTGGGCGGATGGGCGGTCAGCGACAACTTCTTCACGGCCCTGGACATCGAGCCGGCGCTCGGACGCGGGTTCACCGCCGACGACGCGCACGCCGCGCGAGCCGTCGCCGTGATCAGCGACCGCCTGTGGACCGTGCTGTTCGATCGTGATCCGGCCATCGTGGGGCGCTCGACGACGATTTCCGGCACGCCGTTCACCATCGTGGGCGTGGCATCTCCGCGATTCGGTAGTCTCGAGCTGTACTTCCACCCCGATCTGTTCATTCCGCTCCAGGCGATCCGCACGGCGCAGCCCTCGATATCACCCGACGTCCTCGAACAGCGAGACAGCCGATGGCTGACGGTCGTCGGCCGACTGCGCCCGGGCACCGGTTCGCCCGAAGCCAACGCGGAGCTGGCGACCCTCGCGCAGGGCATCGTCAACGCCCATCCGGCAAACCGCCCATGGACGGCGCTCGTGCTTCCGGAGCTGACGGCGCGCGCCCGCATCAACGAGGGCGACGCTCAGGGGTCGCTCGTGATGCTGGGTCTCGTCGGGCTCCTGTTGCTGCTCGCGTGCGCGAACGTCGCCAATCTGGTCATTGCCCGGAGCAGCGCGCGGGTCAGGGAAGTGGCGTTGCGCACGGCCCTCGGAGCGTCGACGGGTCGCATCGTGCGCCAGCTTCTCGTCGAAGGCCTTCTCCTCGCGGCCGCGGGTGGACTGACCGGAGTCGCCCTCGCGCGTGGGGTGCTGGCGTACCTGGGTCGGGTGATCATCATCCCGACCGTGCTGCCGCTGTCCGTGGATCTGCGCGTGGATGCGCGCATGCTCGCCGTCACCGCCACGGCGGCTCTCGTGTCCGGCCTGCTCGTCGGTCTGGCGCCGGCGGCCATCGCCCGTCGAGCCGACCTTACGGCGTGGATGGGCCGTCGAATGGAGCGCACCGGCTTCCTCCGCTCGCCGCTGCGTGCGGCGCTCGTCGTCGCGCAAGTCGCCATCGCCGTTCTCGTGTTGGCGGCTGCCGGGATGCTGGCCAAGGCCTTCGTGACCGCCCAGAGAGTCGACCCCGGCTTCCGTCCCGACGGCGTGCTCTACGCGACTCTCGATCCGAGCTTCGTGCGCTACGACGCTCCGGCCGCGCTGCGCTTCTACACGCGGCTCGCCGCTCGCGTGCGCGACCTTCCGGGAGTCACCAGGGTCGGATTGGCGCGTGACCTCCCGCTGGGGGTTTCGAATTCCACGCTCCCCTTCATGATCGATGGGGCCGCCCGGCTGCCGGGGCAGGATCGGACCGAGATTGGCGAGACACAGGTCGACGACGGCTACTGGAGTGCCGTCGGCATTCCGATTGTCGAAGGCCGCGCCTTCACGTCGAGCGACACGGCGCAGGCCACCCGTGTGGCGATCGTCAATCAAACGATGGCACGGCGCTACTGGCCCGATGCCAGCCCGATCGGCCGGACCATTCGCATTCCAGCCCTACCCGGGTCGGCCGCCGGCGACGTGGTGCTGCAGATTGTCGGCGTCGCGCGCGACTCGAAGTACACGAGCCTCGCCGAGCCGGCAACGCCGTTCGTCTACCGGCCGGTGGCGCAGGCACGCCGGCTCGGAGTGCTGTCTGTCGTCGTCCGCGGCTCCCGGCCCGAGGCACTCGCGCCGCTCGTCCGCGCGGCCGCCGCCGAGCTCGATCCGAACGTACCGCTTCTCGAGGTCCGGGGGCTCGACGAGCTGTACCGGCTGCGCGGTCTGCTCCCGCCGCGGCTGATGTCCGAGCTCGTGTCGTCCCTCGGGCTGATCGGGGTGGGCCTCGCTGGCATCGGGCTCTACGGCGTGCTGGCGTTCGTGTCGATGCGCCGCGTTCGCGAGTTCGGCGTACGGCTGGCCGTCGGCGCGACCCCGGCATCCGTGGCAGCGCTCGTCGTGCGACAGGGCGCGCTGCTCGTCGCGCCGGGGCTGGCGATCGGCTCTCTGCTCGCGGCGCTGCTGACACCGCTCATCGGCGCGCCGGCGTTCGATTTCGTCTCGCCGCGCGACCCGGCCGTCCTCGTCGCGGCCGCACTGATCGCGGCGGTGGTTGCGCTGAGCGCCGCGCTGGGCCCGGCACTCCGAGCGTCCCGAACCGACCCCATCACGACCTTGCGCATGGAGTAGCGGATGTTCGACACGCTGATGCAAGACGTCCGCTATGCGGCGCGCTCGCTTGCCCGGCGGCCCCTTGTCACCGCCGTCGCCGTCCTGTCGCTCGCGCTCGGTGTCGGCGTCAACACCGCCATCTTCTCGGTGTTCGACCGCGTGCTCCTCGAACGGTTGCCGGTGCCCGCCCCCAACGAGATCGTCAACCTCAGTTCACCGGGCCCACGAACCGGCAACACGTCGACCAACGACAGCGGCGACGCCGCGAGCGTTTTCAACTACCCGCTCTTCCGTGACCTCGAGCGGATTCAGACGCCGTTCACGGCAGTTGGCGGCTATCGTGAGATCTTCGCCAACCTCTCCTTTCGCGGCGACACGATCGGCGAAGAAGGGCTGCTCGTGTCCGGC
>Ga0070671_100003267_pt1 | contig 12653 bp, 11 predicted proteins | sample KBSS73metaG_FD_65341 | JGI IMG/M metagenome (GOLD analysis project Ga0070671, IMG submission 65341) | Switchgrass rhizosphere microbial communities from Kellogg Biological Station, Michigan, USA - KBS S7-3 metaG | ecosystem: Host-associated > Plants > Roots > Rhizosphere > Soil ...
CGCGCATGCTGGGGTTCGATACCGGGCCGATGTCGGGCTTCGACAACCACAAGGTCGACGAAGCCTTCTTTGCGGGTACGCCGTTCAAGTCGAATTTCATCGCGACGCTCGGTCATGGGGATCCGGCCAGCATCTTCGAGCGGCTGCCGCGGCTCGACTTCGACGAGGCGAACCAGATACTCTGACCGCATGAGGATTTTGGTGATCGAGACGGCGACCGCCGCTTGCTCGGTGGCGCTGCTCGACGGCGATCGCGTCCTCGCTGCGCGTCATGAGCTTGTCGGGCGCGGCCATGCCGAACGGCTGGTGCCGATGATCGGTGAGGTGCTGGCCGATGCCGGACAGCGCCGCGCCGATTTGATTCAGGTCGATTGCGGTCCGGGCAGCTTCACGGGTATCCGTGTCGGTCTAGCCGCGGCGCGCGCCCTCGCGCTCGTCTGGGGCGTTCCCGTCGCCGGCTTCAGCGCCCCTGCGCTGATCGCGGTGACGGCCGAGGAGGATGTCGGCGTGGCGATTGCCGGAGGCCATGGCGAATTGTTCGTCCAGCGCTTCGCGCACGCCCCGTTCGCGGTGGCGAGCGTACTGCGCTCGCTGCCGCCCGCTGACGCTGCCGCCGCCATGCCCGAAGAATTGGTGCTCGGATCGGGAGCCGCGGCGCTGGTCACGGCGCGCGGTCGCGGTCGCGCCGTCGTACAATATCCGAACGCCGCCGATGCCCGCTTGCTGCCCGCGGCGCTCGCCGCGCTTCCACCGACACCGCTCTACGGGCGCGCGCCCGATGCGAAGCTGCCGCAATGAGCTTTACCCTCCGCGAAGGGAACGAGGGCGATATCGGCGCATTGATGGAAGTCATGACCCACGCATTTGACCCCGCTTATGGCGAGGCGTGGAATGCGGGCCAGTGTCTCGGCATTTTGTCGCTCCCGGACGTATGGCTCACTTTCGCCGAGCAGGGCGAGCGCACGATCGGCTTCGCGCTCAGCCGGCTGCTGATGGACGAGGCGGAATTGCTGTTGCTCGCGGTCGAGCCCGAAGCCAGGGGCCAGGGCGTCGGCCGCGCCTTGATCGAGCGCGCTGTCGAAATCGCGGCGGAAAAAGGCGCACATCGCCTGTTGCTCGAGGTGCGCGAAGGCAACCAGGCGCTCGCGCTCTATCGCTGCACGGGCTTTAGCGAGATCGGACGGCGCCGCGATTATTATCGCGGGTTCGACGGTACGACGCGCGACGCGCTGACGTTGGCGCGATCGATCGGCGATCGCTTCGCCTGATGCCCTTCCAACGATCTCGCAAAGCCGTTAGCATGTTGCCATGACCCGCAATATCGACGTCGAAGCTCTCTGTGCCGATAAGGGGCTGCGCATCACCGAGCAGCGCAAGGTAATCGCGCGCGTATTGTCCGAGGCGGAAGACCATCCTGACGTCGAAGCGCTGCATGCGCGCGCGTCCGCGATCGATCCCGGCATTTCGATCGCGACCGTCTATCGCACCGTGCGCCTGTTCGAAGATGCCGGTATTCTTGAGCGCCATGATTTCGGCGACGGGCGCGCGCGCTACGAAGCCGCGGCGGAAACGCATCACGACCATCTGATCGACGTCGAGACGGGGAACGTCATCGAGTTCGTCGACGCGGAGCTCGAAGCGTTACAGAAGCGCATCGCGGAGAAATTGGGCTTCCGTCTCGTCGATCACCGGATGGAGCTTTACGGCGTCTCGCTCGACCGGAAGAGCTGAGCACAGCATGACCGCAAGGGCGGTTGGGCGCGTGCTGAGCATGGCGCTGCTTCTCGTGATCTGCCTGCCACTCTGGGCGCTCTGCCGTCTGTTCGGCGGAGGCAACGCAATCGTCTGCTTCTATCTCGGCTGCGTCGGCTGGCTGCTCGGCCTGCGCGTCAGGATCGACGGGAAGCCCGTTCGAGGCAACGCGCTCTATGCCAGCAACCACATATCCTGGCTCGATATCCCTGCGATCGGCGGCACGGTCCATGCGCGCTTCATTGCCAAGTCGGAGATTGCCGGCTGGTCGTTGATCGGCTGGCTCGCCAAGCTCGGTGGCAGCGTGTTCGTCGCGCGGCAAAAAAGAAGCGAGACGCGGGTTCAGGCCAATGCCGTGTCGGTCGCGCTCACCGAGGGACGGCCGGTGGTCCTATTCGCGGAAGCCGGCACCGGCGATGGCGTGAGGCTCATGCCGTTTCGCCCCTCCTTGTTCGCGGCCGCGAATGAGGCGCGTGCGATTGTTCAGCCGCTCGCAGTAGATTATGGCGCGCGTGCGGCCGAGATCGCCTGGCCTGATGGCGCCCGCTTCGCCAGCGAGCTGAAGCGCATGCTCAACCGTCCGGCGCCCGTGCCGGTGACGCTGCACTTTCTTTCACCGCTGGACGGTTCCAAGGTCGACCGCAAACAGCTTGCGGCCCAGACCCAGGCCGCGGTTGCGGGCGCTCTCGGCCTGCGATCGCCGTTGCCTTGAAGCATGGCGCCCTTCGCTTATCGGCATTAATGTGCCGGTCGATGGATGCTGAAACACCGACCTGCGCCGGCGTAGGCGAGTTCGGCATGAGGGTTGGCATTATCCCCCGAATTTGAGCCCAATCCACAATGTGCGCGGCGATGCGCGTTCGATCGTGCCGTCGGATGCGATCGTCGCCTCGATCAGCGCATTGGTGGCGTTTTCGACGCGCGCTTCGATCGACAGATTGTGGCCGATCGGAACGCCGGCGGTCAGATCGAGCGTGGTTGCGCTTTTGTCGACCCGGCTGTTCTGATCGTCCTCATATTGACCCGAGACGTAGCGCACGGTGGCGGAGGCCGAGAGGCCCCATAATTCCTCGCGGCCGAGCGTCGCCGAAAGCTGGTGGTGGGGCGTCTGGGCAGGGCGCAGCCCATCGAGCGACGCGGATAGGCCCGATCCGCGCACACGCGCGTCGACATAGGCGTAGGATGTGGACAGGCGCCATTCGCCGTCGGTGACATGACCTTCCAGCTCGATGCCGTTCGATCGGATTGCATCGAGATTGCCGCGCTGGCGATAGACGCCGCCCGCCGCCACGAAGCCGACGCCCGGGAAAGTGCCTGGGCCCGCCCCAAGCGTGATGTTGCCGATCGCGTGGTCCAGGACGTTGTGGAAGACCGTCGCGCTCAGCTTGACGTTGGGAAAGGGGGTCCAGTCGATGCCGCCATCGACGCCCTTCAGCCGCTCCGGTGTCAGCGCAGCATTGGCCGCGGTAGCGTCGGCGCCGGCGCGGAATGGCCGATAAAGCTCGTTGAGCGTCGGCAGCCGCCAGCCGAGATAGGCTGCGGTGCGGACATGCCAGTGGCGCGCCGGCCGCCAGGCGATGCCGCCACGCGCGGTCGTCTCAGTGCCGTCGCGATCGGGATAGTTGGTATTGGTGATGAAAGCGCCGGTGGCGAGCGTGCGTTCGCGCAGCCGTCCATCGCTGATCCGCCAATGATCGATCCGGCCGCCCCCCGTCAGGATCCAGTGGTCGTCAAGCGGCCAGCTCAGATCGGCGAAGGCGCCGACATTGGTCGTGCGTCCGCCCGCCTCGCGCTGGCGTGTCGGCTGGCCCGCGACATAGGTGAAATATTCGTCGGTCTCGCCCTCGGTATAGCGTGCGTCGGCGCCGACCCTGAGTTCCAGATTGCCCCCGATCGGTGGGCGGAGTTCGAGCCGGCCGCCGATGCCCGTCGCGGGCACGTTGAACTGATTAAGCGTCTCGGTCGCGATCGTTCGGCCGGCGCCGGCGCTGGCGAACCCCGAAGCGAATTTGCGCATCTGCAGATAGGTCAGCGCCTCGAAACCCCAGCGGCCGTGGCCGACCAGCCGGAGGCTCGCATCGGCGCCAGTCGAACTATTGTCCGTGCCGGGCAAACCGCGCGTCCGCTCATCGCGCAGCAGCAGCATATTGGCCTGGAGCTCCGCGTCTCCGCCTACCGGAAAAACGGCGCGCGCATTGATGCTGCCCTGGCGATAGGCGGCCGGCTGATCGATCGGCCCGCGCTGGCTCGCCACGATCGGGATGAAGCCATCCCCGCGCTGAAAATTCGCCGAAACCGTCGCGAAGCCCGCGCCCGCCGTGCTCGAGAGCAAGCCGTGGGCATCCAGCGCGTTACGGCTGCCATAAGCGACCGAGACGGTGGCGGGACGCAGCGTCTCGGGTCCGGCGCTATCGATCTCGATCGTGCCGGCGAGTGCGCCGGGCCCATATATGCCGCTGCCGCCGCCGCGGGTGACGCGGATTTCGCCCAACCGCGCCGGATCGAAAGCGGTGAAGGTGACCCAGCCACCGAACGGATCGATCTGCGGTACGCCATCGAGCACGATCAGGGCACGCGACGAGGCGTTGCCGCCAAGGCCGCGCAACGTCGCTCCCTGGCTGGTCGGGTGGGCCGAGCGTGCGTCCGAGCGACGATATTGGGCAAAGCCGGCGACATCGCGCAATATGTCTTCCAGCCGGCCGCTGGCGGTTGAGGTCAGCCGCGCCCGATCGATCGTGACGACATCATAGGCGGCGTTGCCCGCGACCTGCCCCAATCCCTGACCGGTGATCGTGATTTCGACCGGCGCGGCGATGTTGACCGGATCGGGCTGCGGCAGGACGGGCATCGCGCATCCTTAGCGATACTCGGCAGCTTGTGGAACGAATTCGCTCCGATGGAAAGTGAGCGCGCGAATCGAGTAAGCGCTCAGGCAGCGCGCAGTTTCAGCCTTGATTTGAGCAGTCGCGTCGCTTCCGGGGCGGGGAGCGGGCGGCTGAACAGGAAGCCCTGGATCGAAGTCGCGCCCTGTTTCTGGAGGGTGGCGAGCTGACCCGGCTCTTCGACGCCCTCCGCGGTCGTCTCCATGCCAAGCGCGTCGGCGAGATCGATGATCGCCTTGACGATCGCTGCCGCGCCCGGACGCGTCTGAAGCGCGACAACGAATGAGCGGTCGATCTTGATCTTGTCGAAGGGGAAGCTCTGCAAATAGCTGAGCGACGAATAGCCGGTGCCGAAATCGTCTAGTGCGACCCGGACACCCAGGCCTCGAAGCGTGTGCAGCAATTGGAGCGTACTGTCCGAGCGTTCGAGGAAGATCGATTCGGTGATCTCGATTTCGAGCCGCTCGGGCTGCAGCCCGCTATTCTGCAATGCCTGCAGCACGACATGGCTGAGGCCCGGTCGTTGGAACTGGATCGACGAAACGTTGACCGCGACGCGCACATGCTCGGGCCACTGCGCCGCCTGGCGGCAGGCTTCCTGCATGACCCACGTGCCGATCTGGACGATCAGCCCAGTTTCCTCGGCAATCGGAATGAACTCGGTCGGCGAAATCGCGCCGCGGATCGGATGATTCCACCGCAATAACGCCTCGAATCCGCCGATACGATCCGCTGCGAGATGGAAGAGCGGCTGGTAATGGAGCTCAAGCTCGCCCTTGCCTAGCGCATGGCGCAGATCGACCTCGATCGCGCGACGCGATTGGGCGATCGCGTTCATCGGTTCCTCGAAGAAGCGATAGGTGCCGCGGCCGGCTTCCTTGGCCTTGTAGAGGGCGAGTTCGGCACTGCGCAGCAAGCTGTTGTTGTTGGTGCCGTCTGCTGGAGCGATCGCGATGCCGATGCTGGCTTTGCCATCCAGCGCATGCTCGTTGATCTGGATCGGAACCTCGACCGCCGCCAATGCGCGGCGCGCCAGTTCGTCGATCGTCCCGGCCTCACCGTCGAACGGCTTCACCAGCACGAATTCATCGCCGCCGAGCCGGGCCACGAACGCGTCTCCCAGTTCCTCGCCCAGCCGGAGAGCGATGCGGCGCAGCAATTCGTCGCCGGTGGGATGCCCGAGCGTGTCGTTGATCGCCTTGAAATTATCGAGGTCCATGCAGAGCAAGGCGACATGGCCTCCGCGCCGCTCAACCATGCGCAACTGATGCTCGAGATGTTGGGTGAAGTTGGCTCGGTTGGGCAAGCCGGTGAGCAAATCGTTGAAGGCGAGGTGGGTGATCCGCTGCTCGCGATCGACGATGTCGGACGCCATGCGGTTGAAGGTGGAGGCGAGACGGCCGAGTTCGTCCTGACTGTTCACCGGCACGCTCGCGAGCTGGCCGTCGGCGAGCTTGTCCGCGGCTGCGTCGAGCAGCGAGATGGGCAGGGTGATCGATCGCGCCATGCGCCACGTCGCCATCACGACCAACGCGAGGCCGAGCACGCCAATCACCGCGATGGCAATCTCGAGCGGGCGATAAGGGCTAAGCGCGAGCCGCATCGGATATTGCAGAAGCAGCACCGCAGGCGGCGCGCCCGGCACTGTCGGCAGCGGCTTGGCGAGCGCTATCGAGAGGCCGCCCGCTCCATCGATCTCGGCCGGTTGGCCGTGACGCCAATTGGCCTCGATGAAACTGCTGATGGCCAAATCGGGTGTCTTGGTCGCCTCGTCCGCGCCACGCCACGATCCATCCTCACGCCGCTGATAGACGGCGGCGCTGAGCGGGATGGCGGAAAGCCGTTCGAGACTGCGCATCTCCTGCTGGTCGAGCTCGGCCGCGAACACCACCCAGCCCATCAGCGCGGGCGCCATAATCGGGGCGGCAACGATTTTGTGCGCCCGGTTGCCGAGCGGAGCCACCCCGGCGACCATGCCTTGGTCGAGGCGCCCCGACAGCGCTGATGCTTCCCTCACCTCGCCGCGCTCGGCTAGCCCGGTGACGTTGCCGTCCACATCGATGATGAACGCGGTGCGTAGCCCGACGCGCTGGCGCAGATTGGACAGCGCGGATTCGATCGTGCCGCGATCGTTTGTTGCAACCGCCGCCCGAAAACCGAAATCGCGCGCGAGCACGCCGGCCGCGCCGCGCAACTGGCTGGTCTGCTGATCCCACAGCCGGTCGAACACCGTGCCGTTGGCGATCAGTTCCTTGCGAACCTGCGCCTTCGAATTGTGAACGACCACACCATAGAGCAACCCCGCTATGCACAGCATCGCGATCGCGAAGAGCCCGGCATAGAGCACCGCCAGGCGTGTCCGCAGCTGACGGAAACCGAAAGGCCGCATGAGGACCATGTCAGTACCCGGAGCCGGGATCGCGCGGCGGATTGCGCATCGCGACGACGAACCGCTCGCTATGCGGGGATGCATCGGACAGCGTAAAGTTGCGCGAGACGCCGTTGCCGGGCGCGCGCAAGTAGGGATGCCAGACGGTAACCGTCACAGCCGTGGCCGGAAGTCCGCGCAGGATGACATGGCCGTTCGCGTCGGCGGTCTTGGCCCACGGCGTGTCGACGACGTTGAGATAGGCAATCATCCGGTCGTGGATATTGCAACCCAGCGGCACGATTCCGGGCTTGTCGAACGTGACCGCCTGATTCTGCTGCTTGCTGGCCAGCTTAAGCTCGAACCTCTTCGCAGGGGAGAATGAATAAACGTGATGGCGGACCGGATCATGGTTCATGAACATCACGCTCGCGCCGACCGGCGCGGTCGAGATGAACGGGCGAAACTGGATGTCCTGCTGGTCGATCATATAGATCCCGCCCGGGCGGGGGCGCGGCGTCGGCTGGCCGACGAGATGGACCGAAACGACCGCGCCGGCGACCGGCGCCCCGCTAGCACTGTGGATCTGGACGTCCAGATCGGCTGCCCGCGCGGCCATCGGCTGCGCGCACAGTCCGCAGCCAAATGCTATCGCGGCAGTTCGGATATGCAGTGGTCGCATGAACGTACCCGGTACCACCAAAGTCTAAGCAAAACCTAACTATAGCAACCATTCCCGTGGGAATTTCATTGGCTCAATCGCCAGCGACGCCACGCAGTCGCAAGGTCAGGCGCAATATGTTTTCATGCTGGCGCGGATCGACATCTTCACGGAGCCGCGCGTCGCGGCGGCTGTCGATATGCACGGCCTCTGCAAACAAGACGGCGTGGCGACGCAGCGGCCAGCGCACCGCGCCGGTCGCAGCCCAGCCCGTTTCATCGTCTTCGGACAGGACATCGCTGCCCTTATTGCGCGTATCGAACAGCTCGATCCGGCCCGAAATCGATCCCGTGACCGAACCCATTGCCACCTGTCGGGTGGCGAGCAGGAAGGCCGACCGATAGCGCATGTCGATCCAGCGCCTGCCTTCCTCTTCCAGATAGCCCATGACCGTTGTGCCGGTGATCGCCTGCGCCGTCAGGCGCGTCTTCGGATCCAGATCGAGGATCGCGCCCAGATGGTCGAAGCGCGTGCGCCAGGCCCATTGCAGATCGTCATTCCATGCCTCGGGATCGCCGCGATTGTCATAGTGGAAATATTGCAGCTCGAAGGGGCCTGGCGGCGCCCAGCTAAGCTTCGCATACCAGCCGACACGATGATCGAGATCGATCATCGAGCGCGTCTCGCCCGCCTGAACCTCGCGCATGTACGCGCTCATGACGGGCAGCGGCTGATAGCCGAACAAAGTCGCTTTCTCGTCATGCAGCGCCCAGCCGCGGAACGTGAGCAGGGTGCCAGCCGTGTCGTCGAGGCCGAAGCCGGCCGCGATGAGCGTCAGCCGATGGGCGCCGATCATCGTGCTGACCGTCGCCTCGATCCCACCAACTTTCACCTCTTCGCCGATCCAGCTGTTGATCGCCGACGGGGTGACCGTCTCTGTTACCGCCCATTCGCCGCCGCCATGCTCGAGGCTTACGGGCGGCCAGAACAGGCCGGCGCGGACGCTGATCCGGACCTTCCCGATCGGCAATGGCCGGTAGCGCAGATAGGCTTCGCTGATGTCGATCGTCTTGTCCGCACCCTGCTGCGCGACGACTGAAACGAGGCCGCTTAGCGCCCAGCCGAAATGCGGCTGGAGCACCAATCCCGCTTCAGTGACATAGGGTCGCACCCTGAGGTCGCCGCCATCCCTGTTGCCGAACCGCCCCTTGCCGGTGCCGCCGTCGAGCCAGGAACGCGGTCCATCAGCCGCGGCGAGATCGAGATTGGCATAGCCCGTCAGCAGCCCGCTTTCCGCCGGCTCGGCCGCCGACGCGGGGAAAAGGGAAAAGGCTGATAGCAACGCGAGCGCGGCCATGCCGATCCGGCCCCAGGACGGGGATAGGGTCTTCGTTCGATTCACTCTGCGGCCTTAACCCCTTATCGTTAAGGCAGCTTTACCACGGCTTCGCGATCCCGGCTTTTGCGAGATGGTCCGCACCGGACCTTCCCGTGACCCGACCTCGGTTTCGCTTAGGCAGCGCGGCGCGGCTGAAAAAATCTAACGGCGGACGTCAAGGCCGCCCGCCAGGAAGGCAGCGATATCGCGGCGCGTGAACAAGCTCGCGTCGCCCGGCAGGCTATGCTTGAGCGCCGTCAGCGCAAGGCCCGCGCGCGCCACATCCTCCAATGGGAGGCCCTCGATCAGGCCGTGGAGCAGGCCTGCGGCGAAGCTGTCGCCGGCCCCGATCCGATCGACGATGCCCGACAGCAAAATCTCCTCGGTCTGGAAACCGCGCTCGGGCGTGTCGATCCGCGCTGCGAGCCGATGGCGATCGCTATCCTCGACGTGGCGCGCGGTCGACGCGATAACCCTGAGGCCGGGAAACGCGTTGAACGCTGCTTCCGCCGCCTCGCGCCGGCGATGCTCGCCATCGCCCGAATAATGCTGATCGAGCAACAGTGCGACATCCTGATGGTTGCCGAACATGATGTCGGCCTGGGCGACCAGCTGCGACAGCGTCTCACGCGGGCGCCCGTCCCAGGCGTCCCACAATTTGCCTCGCCAATTGCCGTCGAACGAGATCGGGACACCGCGCTGCGTCGCCGCTGCCGCAGCGGCCAGCGCCGCTTTGGTGCCATTGGGGCCGAGCGCAGGCGTGATGCCGGACAGGTGGAGGCGGCTCGCATTTGCCAGGATCGTATCCCAATCCCAGATATCCGCTGGCGCGTCGGCAAAAGCCGAATGCGCACGGTCGTAGACCACCTCGGTCGCGCGCAGGCCGGCGCCCGGCGTGACGAAATAGAGACCCATCCGCCCTTCGCGCCGCTGGATGGCAGAGACGTCCACACCCTGCGCGCGCAGAGCCTGCAGCGCCGCATCGCCCAGTGGCGTGTCCGGCAGCGCGGTTACCATCCGCGTCGGATGGTCCAGGCGGGCGAGGCCGGTCGCGACATTGGCCTCAGCGCCTGCGACCCACACATCGAGCTTTGCCGATTGCAGCAGCAATTCGCGGTTGGGAGGCGACAGGCGCAGCATGATTTCGCCGAAGAAGACGATCGGCTTGACAGAGGGCATCGCGCAGGAGGGCCTTTCGATATTGCCGGGCCTCCTTAAGCACTCGCGGGTGGCAACCGCAAATCGGTGGTGGCGATCGTGCCGAATATTCCTTGCCGGCGATCGCGGCATCGGCTTCATCGTTTACCTGTCGCGCGGAACACTTTGCGCATCGGCAGCTTTTTGCTCGGGACCACTGCAATCGCCCACATCGATGGCAATCAGGCTGGCACCACGTTACGCTGAAGCTGTTCCGAGTCTGCCGGAGGCGCCCTGTGAACGATCCCGATGAAGTGACACGACGTACGGTCTTGGCCGGCAGCGCCGCCGCGGCAGGACTGGCGGCGGCGCCCGTCATTGCCAAGGAACCTCTTCCCGTCCAAAAGGCTTCCGCCCGCATGACCCCAAAAATGCAGGTCGCGCTGACCGTCAATGGTGCGCACCAGATTCTCGAGCTCGATCCGCGCGTGACGTTGCTCGATGCCTTGCGCGAGCACCTCCGCCTCACCGGCAGCAAGAAGGGCTGCGACCACGGCCAGTGCGGCGCCTGCACGGTCATCGTCAACGGCCGGCGGATCAATAGCTGCCTGACGCTGGCGGTAATGCATGAGGGCGACGAGATCACGACGATCGAAGGGCTGGGATCGCCTGACAATCTTCACCCGATGCAGGCGGCGTTCGTGAAGCATGACGGCTTCCAGTGCGGCTATTGCACGCCGGGACAGATCTGTTCCTCGGTGGCCGTGCTGGGTGAAATCAAGGACGGCATTCCCAGCCACGTGACCGAGGATCTGATGCATGTCGCCTATTCGGACGCCGAGGTGCGCGAACGGATGAGCGGCAATATCTGCCGCTGCGCCGCCTACCCCAATATCATCGCCGCGATCCGCGAGGTGCACGAGGCATGAGACCCTTCACCTATGAGCGCGCGACCAGCGCCCAGGCGGCCGCGCAGGCCGCGGTTGCCCATCCCGGGGCGAAGTTCATTGCCGGCGGCACCAACCTGCTCGACCTGATGAAATTGCAGATCGAGACGCCGACCCACCTGATCGACGTCAACCATCTCGGCCTCGATCGAATCGAGAAGATCGATGGTGGTGGGCTGCGCATCGGCGCGCATGTCCGCAACACCGATCTCGCCGCCGACAGGATCGTCCGAAAGGATTATGCAGTGTTGAGCCGCGCGCTGTTGGCGGGCGCGAGCGGGCAGCTGCGCAACAAGGCAACGACCGCCGGCAACCTGCTCCAGCGGACGCGCTGCCCTTATTTCTACGACACGTCCAAGCCCTGCAACAAGCGTAAGCCGGGGAGCGGCTGCGCCGCGATCGGCGGGTTCAGCCGCAACCTCGCGATCATGGGCGTGAGCGAGGCCTGCATCGCGACCCATCCTTCGGATATGGCGGTGGCGATGCGACTGCTCGACGCGGTCGTGGAGACGGTCAGCCCGCAAGGCGAGACGCGCGGCATTCCGTTTGCGCAATTCCATCGCCTGCCGGGCGATACGCCGCATATCGAGACCGTGCTGCAGCCGGGCGAGCTGATCACGGGGGTGACCTTGCCGAAACCGTTGGGCGGCCGCCATGTCTATCGCAAGGTGCGCGACCGAGCTTCCTATGCCTTCGCCAACGTCTCGGTCGCAGCCGTGATCGGCGATGGTTTCCAGCGCTTCGCTTTCGGCGGGCTGGCGCACAAGCCATGGCGGGCCGAGGCAGCGGAAGGCCTTTCGGATGCGTCGGCGATCGCGGACGCGGTGCTGAGCGGGGCGAAGACGACGCCGCTCAACGCGTTCAAGACGACCCTGACGCGCCGCACTTTGGGCGCAGTATTGCGGGAGGCGCGGGCATGACCGAGCTGCTTTTCGATCAGCCGGCGGGCCCCAATCCGATCGACCGCGGCAAGGTCGTCGGCATCGCGCACGATCGCATCGACGGCCCGCGCAAGGTTTCGGGCCATGCAACCTACGCGTACGAATATCATACCGAGGTTCCGAACGCGGCGTACGGCTATATCGTCCCGGCGGGGATCGGGAAGGGGCGCGTCAGCGCGATCGACACCAGGGATGCCGAGGCGGCGCCGGGCGTACTGCTGGTGCTGACGCATCTCAACGCACCCAAGCAGGGGCCGAAGAAGGGCGATTTCGCGCCGCAACTGATCGGTCCGGAGGTCCGGAACTATCATCAGGCGGTGGCGCTGGTGGTCGCCGAGACGTTCGAGCAGGCGCGCGATGCGGCCAGTCTCGTGCGCGTGACCTATACAGGCGAGAAGGGCCGCTTCGATCTCGCGGCCGAAAAGGCCAAAGCCTATCGGCCGAGCAACGAGCAGGCGATGGGTCCACCCGACACCAAGGCGGGCAATTTCGACGCGGGCTATGCCGCCGCGCCGGTCAAGCTCGACGTCACCTATACCACGCCCGATCAGAGCCACATGATGATGGAGCCGCACGCCACCATCGCC